>ERZ824488.3226-NODE-3226-length-12692-cov-3.898235_pt1 | contig 12692 bp, 7 predicted proteins | sample MGYA00519936_ERZ824488 | MGnify/ENA primary metagenome ERZ824488 (study PRJEB31778, sample SAMEA3449153) | human gut metagenome | biome: human gut; feature: human-associated habitat; material: faeces | place: United Kingdom | collected 2010/2012 ... | reverse complement strand
ACTACCTCCAGTCGCGCTACTACGATCCCGAGATCGGCCGCTTCATAAACGCCGACAGCTACGCCTCCACCGACGCAACCGGCCTCCTGAGCACCAACATGTTCGCATATTGCGAAAATGACCCGGTGAACAAGAGTGACCCGAGTGGGGAATTCTTCGATACAGTACTAGATATAGTATCATTGTGTGTAAGCGTTGCGGAAGTCATTGATAATCCGTCAGACCCTTGGGCATGGGCAGGCTTGACGGGCGACTTGATAGACCTAATTCCGCTTGTAACTGGTGTTGGAGAAACCATACGTGCGGTAAATACAGCTAGAAAAGCTGCCAAACGTGCAGATTGTGTTGTAGATGCAACTAAGGTCGCAGTTAAAGCATCGGACAGAACGAAGGCGGTTAGGCAAGCGTGGAAAAATGAACGTATTAATGTGCAAGCTGGCGGAAATGGTGTGTCTAGACATTGGACGGCGCTCGAAAAGACGGAGTTGCTCTCAACGGGAAAAATAAAAGGATATCAAGGTCATCATATGAAGAGTGTGAGAGGATATCCCCAGTTGGGAAGTGACCCGACAAATATTCAGTTTTTGACCCGAAAAGAGCATCTTGCTGCACATGGCGGAAACTGGAAAAATATAACTCATGGATATTTTGACTATCGGATATGGAGTGGACCGCGGTGAAATTCGTTGAAAAATTGAGAATGCTTAAAACCAACTCGGTGAAAGATACTGTTCAGCGGGAAAATGGCTCTATACTAATTGAACCAGGTAATATACCAAAATATAGGCACATACTGTTTCAAGGGCTAAAACGGTCCGATATCGATGAATACCTTGTTGCAAATTATAATAATACTTTTCCGAAAGAGTATGCCGAGTTGCTTCAAGCGTTTAATGGAGCAAATCTATGCACGGTAAAAGTTCGTGTTAAGGCGGCAAATATTAGCTTTGCAGAGAGCTTGCTGACGATTTATGGCTTACCGCGTACCCAGCCATTTAACCGACCTGCAGATATTGAAGAACCATTTGACGTAAGGATTGAAGATTTAGCACGCAATGAGAAAATTCCCAGTTCGTGGCTTAAATGCGCAGGCTACGATAAAATGCCGGGATTCATTAGAATCGATATTTTTATGGACACTGGTAACGGGAAAGTGTATGCTTGTCAGAAAAACGCAGCTAAAATACTGCGCAGCTGGGACAATTTGGACGCGTGCCTGTGCGATCTCTTTGATGAAATGTCAGTAATGCCAACGGAATACGAGGTGTAATAGAGATACACTAACCTGTCCACGGGCAGCAGCGCGAAGTATTATTACGTTGTGAATGCACAGGGCGACGTGGTCGGGCTGACGAACTCGTCGGGCGACCTCGTGATAGAGTATGTCTACGACCCGTGGGGCAGCTTACTCGAAACGAAGATTGGCGTAGACGAGTCCAACTCAAAATACTCGGTTTATAACAACATGGCGCTGCGCAATCCGCTTCGCTACAGGGGTTATATCTATGAGCGCGACACAGGGTTCTATTACCTCCAGTCGCGCTACTATGACCCGGCAACCGGCAGATTCATAAACGCCGACAGTTATGCCAGCACCGACATGGTTGGTCTGCTCAGTACGAATATGTTCTCATATTGTGAGAACAACCCAGTAATGCGAGTTGATCCGACAGGCGAGTTTTGGGATATACTTGATTGCTTTATGGCGGCATTAAGCTGGGATGACTTTATTGAGTCTCCTTCCTTGCTTAACCTTGGATGGGCTGCGTTGGACACGATCGCGTTGTTGCCGGGGATTCCCTCGTCAGGCTATGCCAGACGTGGAGTTGAGGCAGTAAGCGCAATTTCTCATGCAGATAAAGCAAAATGTGCGGCTAAAGCGGGATGGAGAGTCGGAGACGACATTTCCAAACTGACAAGGGCGGGGAAGGTGCCGTCATGGTCAACTGTAAGGCAACGATATTGGAAAAACGAGGCGCTCACTAATTTCGAAAAATATTCCCCAGAGAACTTAATGCGCATGAGTCATGGCAGAGCGCCTTTGATTGCACATCCAGTAACTAAGAAGATTTACCCAATGGAGCTTCACCACCCAAATGGAAGAGCCGGAGATAATTTGTTTAATTTTATAGAGGTTACACCATGGGAGCATGATAGACTGGATTCGCATCGACATTTCAGACCATAGGAGATAGAAATGATACCGACTGACAGATTTTTTGACGGACAAGCAGAGTTGGAGTATGAGGGTAAGTTGTATTCAAGGATACACCCGATAATACAAACTCCGGGTAAATATAATCTTCACTTTAAGTTTATATCAACAAACTCAGAGTATGAACAGTGCATTGGAATAAGCATGTGCCAATTTAAGGGGACGGCAAAACTCGACGGGAATAAAGTGAAACTGGGTAAAGGTGAATTCACAGGACTGAAACTCTCAGAAAAAACAGCTCCCGAACGCTTTGACGTTGAACTGACTGTGGTTGGTGGTGCTGTATGCATCTACAATAGTGTGTATGGTTGGCTAGCGGATGTGAAAAATTATACTCCTTGGGTACTACCGGCAATGATAGTTGAAAAAAACGGCGAAAACAGTTATGTATTTCATTGCAACGACTACGTTTATGACGATGACTTTGATGACTTGGTGTTCAGTCTTGAGGTAACTAAACTGGAATAGAGTCAGGTCAAGTATAAGTACAAGACGCTGTCCACTGGCAGCAGTGCACGAATTTGATGAAAGTTAACTATAAAGACAACAATTGAAAAAGCAATGCAATTTTGCATACAAAAAGGCCATCCGCGGATGCGGATGGCCTTTTTGCTTTTGTATCAGACGGAAGCGCTGCTTGCGCGGTAGATCAGAGTAACCGCCTGACCGCGGGTGCAGGTCGCGTTGGGAGCAAAGGTCGTTGCGGTGGTGCCCTTGGTAACGCCGTTGGCAACTGCCCATGCAACTGCGTCTGCGCAGTAGGAGTCTGCCGCTACGTCGGTGAAGTCGGTGCCGCTGGTGACCTTGTCGTCGCCGCTTGCGCGGAACAGGAAGGTCACGATCTGGCCGCGAGTGCACACGGCGTTCGGATCGAAGGTCTCGGCGGCCGTGCCGTTGGTGATGCCGGTGGAAGCCGCCCAGACGATCGCGTCGCGGTAAACGCTGCTTTCCTTAACGTCGGTGAACGGATTCTTCAGACTACCGACGCTGGGAGAACCGGCAGCGCGGTACAGGAAGGTTACGATCTGCGCGCGGGTGCAGCCGTCGTTGACGCCGAATGTGTCGGCGGTTATGCCGTTTGTGACCTTGTTCTCAACCGCCCAGAGGATCGCGTCGTAGTAGGGGCTGCCGGACTTGACATCCTTGAACGGATTCTCGGCCGGAGTGGGCTCGGGATCGACGGCAGGAAGCTGATCGACGGGGATGACCGCGTTGACGGAGCCGTTGTCGAGAGTGATCTGATAGTTCTGCGAGTATCTTGCCTTGCCCTGCTCGTAGGTGTAGATGACGAGGGCGAGGGTGTGACCTTCCTCAACGGTGTAGAGGTTGGGCTGGAGGTAGATGGTGTAGTCGTGGTTTTCGCCGACCTTCAGAGCAACCTTGGTGTCGGCCGAAGCGGAGTTGTAGCCTGCGCCGGGGTTGCACAGATCCATCCAGCCGCGAGCGATGATCTTGTAGCTGACGTCGCTTGCCTTGAGCTGCGCGTAGTCATAGTTGCTCAGACCGCCGCCCATCCATGCGCCGTTTTCGGTGAGATCCTTGGGAACATAGCTGCCCTCGGTGTTGAATGCCTTGAAGGTCTCGCCTTCGGGGGCGATGTCAACGAGCATTGCGCTGACCATGAGCGCGTCGCGGTCGATAAGATCGGCTGCGTCGGGCAGGGAAACAGTCACGCCGCTGCCTGCTGCGCTTGCAACGTAGTTGTCGTGATCAAGCGCGCTGAGGTCAAGCTCGGGAGAAACTGCGTTGTCGTGATCGACGCCGCCGCGCGGAGCGTTGGGAGCGTCGTAGTTATCAACGCTTGCAGAGAAGTTAACGGCAACCGAGCCCTTGATGACCGTGTCGGCCTTGACGGGCATGGTGTACATTGCGCTGACTGCGGTATCGCCTTCGGTGAGCTTATCTCTCCAGTTGCGGCTGTTGATGCCGAGGGAGGAGTAATCGCTGTTTATGGTGGTGCTGCCGGTCTTGCCGGAGGAAAGGGTCACGCTCTTTGCGGCCTCCCAGCTGTCGTAGGTGTGCCATACGGAAGCGTCGTGGCTGTCCTGAGCGGTGACTGCCGCCATGTTCTCTGCGCCGTTCTCAACGCCGCACAGATAGTGGCTGAACCAACGGTTAAGGACATTGTTGTAGCTTTCGCCGTCAATGTAGAACTCGAGGTTTCCGGCAGGGTAGCTCGGTGTGAGGTGAGCGTCCTGGTGGAGCAGGAGCTTTACGTTTACGCCGGCCTTCTGGTATGCCTGATACATCAGGTCAAATTCCTTGGTGCGGACGTTGTCGTCGTTGAGGCCGTGAACTATGAGAGCAGGGCACTTGATGTTCTCTGCGTCAAGAGTGTAGTCACGGGTCTCCCAGTGCTTGGAGTAGTCGCCGTTGGTGGCGAGCTGATCCTGCTGGATCTGATACAGATAGTTGCCGTACTTCTCGGCGATGGTAGCGTAGTCGGCAGGATCGAGGTAACGGCCGTTGCAGTACCATGCGAGCATCTCAGAATAGCTTGCCGACCATGCGCTGGTGGAAATGCCCTGAGAGTTGGTGTACTCATACCAGCTTGCGATGCCTGCTACGGGGACGATGGTCTCGAGGCCGGCAACGCCGGTGGTGGCCAGACCGAACTGAGTGGTGCCTGCATAGGAGCGACCGGTCATGCCGACCTTGCCGCTGGACCAGTCTGCCGCGATGGTGATGTTGCTGGTCTTGTCGGTGTAGGCTACGCGATCGCCGTGCAGCCATTCGATGACGCACTTGAACGCATCGATCTCAAGATCGGTGCCGCAGGTCTCGAAGCCGTCCGAGCCCTTGGTGCCGAGACCGCCGCACTCGACGACGGCAAAGCCGCGCACGAGGTAGTAGTCGTACCACTCGAGATCTTCGTAGTCGTACATGCCCTCGGAGGGGTTCCAGTAGTACCAATCTGCGCTGTTTGCGTTCGCGGCGGCCTGCGCGGTGGTTGCGCTGCCTGCCGGAGTGCGTGCTGCCGGCTGGCTGTAGAGCTTGGAAATGTCATAGCTCTCGCTGCCGAGATTTTCGCCGGGGCTCATGGAATCGTTGCAGCCGGTGATGTAGGGGCGAGCTTCGTAGATGGTAGCTGCCTTGTAGTTGCCCTCGACTGCCGCACGGGGAACCTGAACAACGGCCTTGACGAGGTCGAGCTTGCCGTCATCGTCGGTGTCGTAGTTGGTCTCGACGTATACGCAGTAGCGGATGATGTCGCTGTCGGCATTGCTGTAGCCGGTCTCGACAGAACCGGTGGTGTACGGGAATATGGGCTGAGCCATACCGTTCATGTAAAGCGGCTGGAGCTTATCGGCATGCAGTGCGTCGTACATGGTGTTGGCAACTGCCTTCATCTGACGGTAAGCGTCAAGGGTGCAGGCCGCGTCGGTGTCGGTATCGGCACTGATCATGCCCATGCTGCGAGCCAGAGCAAGATAGTCGGCAGGGAAGGTGCCGAGCTGCTTTTCGCTCATGCCCGTCCAAAGCAGCAGTGCGCGCACTGCGTCTGCAACGGACAGCTCTTCGCTTGCGGAAGCGCCGTCGGGGATGGTGATGCTGCTGTCAATGTCTGCAAGATCCGCATAAGTCAGCACGTCGCTGCTGTCTGCCGGCTCGGCAAAGGCTGCGCCGGGCAGAACGGAGAGGATCATGACAAGGCTCATCAACAGAGCAAGAAGTCTTCTCTTCATAATACGCCTTCTTTCTGAGTATTCTAAATCAGTACACCTAATAATAATACAAGGTTACCGATTTATGTGGTTTAGTTTAAAACGCGAAAGTGAAATTTTCAATTGACAGAATTAACGAGCGTTAAGAAAAATTAATACAGATATTTGTAGTATTTATATGAAATCGCGAAAGTGTATCAAACTTACGTGATTAAACGACAAAAGCAGCCTGAAATGTCCAGCATTTCGGGCTGCTTTTGGAAAATGATTATATTCAGAAAGCCATTCCGCCTGCGAAGCGGTTGAACATGACAGCGACCTGCGAGCGGACCGCGCTGCCCTTCGGGCTTAGCGTTGTGCTGCTTGTGCCGTTGATGATCCCTGCGCCTATTGCCCAGCACATGCTCTCACGCGCAAAGGAGCTCACCTGCTGCGCGTCGGAATAGCCGCCGATATCGGCGTAAACGTCGGTGTTATAGCCCTTGTAGTTTGCGTATCTGTGCAGGAAGGTGACAAGCTGCTCGCGTGTGAGCGTTTCGTTCGGCGCGAAAGTGCCGTCGGCGTAGCCGTTGGAGATGTTGTTGTGCGAGCCCCAAAGCAGGGCGTCGTAGCAATACTGCGAGGAGCTTACATCGGAAAAACGGTTTTCGTATCCCGAAACATCGGGGCTTCCGTCAAGCCGATAGAGCACTGTCACGAGCATTGCACGGTTCATCGTAACATTGACGCCGAAATTGGTCTCCGTCAGACCCTTGAACATGCCTGCCGAAACAACGTTGTCAATGTCGTTGTGCGCCCAGTAGGTAATGGGAACGTCGGTGAAATTGCGCGAGGGGCAATTGTCGCCGAACTGGCAGCCGTCCTTCCACACGGCAACGGCTGTGACGTCCGATGCCGGCATCGTTATGTACCAGTATCCGTCGCTGCCCTTTGAGGCTGTCGCGCCGCTTACTTCCCAGTGGTCAAATATCTTTGTTCCGTTAGCGCCCGGAACAAGCTTTATTCTTGTGCCGGCCGAGTAGCTTCCGCTGCCTTCGCCGCCGGAAACGGTAAGCTTATAGGCCGTCGGAGCGGTGCCGCCTGTCCAAACTGCGACGAGAGTTCGCGTTTTGTCGGCGATCGTAGAGGTCGTAACGGCCTGGCCTGTGCCGGAGTCCTTCCAGTAGTCGAGCTTATATCCGTCGCGCGTGACGGTGGGGAACGAGCCGTAGGCCTTGTCCTTATAGTAAGCAACGACGCGGTTTCCGCTCACCGTGCCGCCGTTTGCGTTGAAAACTCCGGCAACGAAGTGCGTAAGCTCGGTGCTGTAATTGTTATAAAGGAAGATCTCCGCCTCGTTTATGCGGCGCTTGACCAGTCCGGGAAGGATCTCGCCGCCGGCAGAGCACAGGACTGCAAACGAGTCTGCAAGCTCAAGATCTGAAACAGGGTTGCCGTAGCTGTCTTTAAAGCCCTGCTGTATGTACCGAGCCAGTCTCCAGCCTGTGTTGTAATCGACCCAGTTCGGCCCAAAGTTGTAAGCAAGGCTTACAAGCGCGTCAAACTGATTTTGCGTCAAGCTCAGTCCGTATTTTTTCGCGGTGTTGTTGACGCCTCTTTCAAATCCGACTATATCCTGCTCAAAATATGCATCGGCCTGCTCGAGCGTGATCTCCATGCCCTCGTAAATGTCCGAGGCGTAGTGACCGTAGCCGATGGTCCAGTATTCCTCGCTCGGATGCGCCTTGTATGCCGTAAGCCGTAGCCCCTCCCAGCCCTTAATGAGGAGCTTTAGGTTGTCGCTGGCTTTCATGTCTGTCTCCGCAGCGTCGGCGAAAGCCGCCGTCGGCACAAGCGTCACGAGCATCAGAACGGCAAGCAGGAAGGATATGTACCTTTTCATATGCATGTCTCCTGTTTTACGTGATGTGTGAAAATAAGTTTAAAAATGAGTGGCAAAATTATTACATTCTGCATTCTAACAAAAAAACCTTGAAAAATCAAGGCTTTTGTTGTCGAACGCCCCGGAAGGTAAAATTTACTGCGTTTAAAGTACCCGAAAGGGGCAAAAGTCGCCTAAATGCGAGGTGCTTGGACGGCCTATTTTGTCACAGGCGCTTATTGACAGAATCGGGCGGATATTATAAAATTTATTGTCCGATATTTATAATTATTGAGGAGCTGAGTGCAATGCGTGATTACAGCAAGGAATTTGCCGACAGAGTTCAGTATATAAGAAACCTTGTGGAGGAAAGCGGCGTTGACGGCATCGTTTTCGGAAACTCCGGCGGCAAGGACTCCGCCCTTGTCGGCATACTGTGCAAGTTTGCCTGCGAGAACACCGTTGGTATAATGATGCCATGTGCGTCAAAGCGCAATTTTGAGCAGGACATGAAGGACGCAAAGGAGGTCGCCGAGCATTTCGGTATAGAAAGCCGCGTTATTGACCTTACCGATGTCCGCCAGGCAGAGATAGACAGGCTTCAGAGCATAACGACGCTGACGAATGCCGCCGTAAATAACATCGCTCCGCGCCTTAGAATGACAACGCTGTACGCCGTTGCGGCCTCGGAGTACCGCCTCGTTGCCGGCACGGGCAACCGCAGCGAGCGCTACATGGGCTATTTTACGAAGTGGGGCGACGGCTCGTGCGACTTTAACCCCATATCCGATCTCACCGCGACCGAGATAATCGAATTTCTCAAATGGCTCACTGCACCTGCATGCATCATAAACAAAGCACCCTCGGCAGGACTGTTCGACGGTCAGACCGATGAGGACGAGATGGGCGTGAGCTATTATGCGATAGACAGCTATATAAACGGCGGCGAGGTAAGCCCCACCGAGAAGAAGATAATCGACCGCTACCACCGCGTAAGCGAGCATAAGCGCAGCGGCATAAACGTATTTAAGCAGATAGATGAGTAAACACGAATTTTATGAAAATCCCCTGTGTGGGAGATATGCCGGAGAAGAGATGAAGCGCCTTTTCTCCGATGACTTCAAGTTCTCGACCTGGCGCAGACTGTGGATCGCCCTTGCCGAGAGTGAGAAGGAGCTTGGACTCGATATAAGCGATGCGCAGATAGAGCAGATGAAAGCGCACGTTGACGATATCGACTACGAGTCGGCGACCCGGCACGAGCACGAGGTGCGCCACGACGTTATGGCGCATGTGCTCACCTTCGGCGAGTGCTGCCCCGACGCAAAGCCTATAATCCACCTCGGCGCAACGAGCTGCTATGTCGGCGATAACACCGATATCATCCGAATGCGCGAGGCGCTCGTCCTTGTGCGGAAAAAGCTCGTTAACGCCATTGCGGCGCTGCGCGATTTTGCCGAGAAATACAAAAGCGTTCCGACGCTTGCATACACGCATTTTCAGGCTGCCCAGCCGACCACGGTCGGCAAAAGAGCAACGCTCTGGGCGTATGACCTCATAAGCGACCTTGAGCAGCTTGATTTCCAGCTCGGCAGGCTCGAGCTTTTGGGCTGCAAGGGCACGACCGGAACCGGCGCAAGCTTCCTTGAGCTTTTCGACGGCGACGAGAAAAAGGTGACGGAGCTTGAAAAGCTCATAGCCGAAAAGATGGGCTTTAGCCGCTGCGCCCCCGTGAGCGGACAGACGTATTCGCGCAAAGTCGATTTTTATGTTTTGCAGGTGCTCTCCGGCATTGCGCAGAGCGCGTCGAAATTCTCAAGCGATGTAAGGCTCCTGTCGCACCTCAAGGAGGTCGATGAGCCGTTTGAGTCAAAGCAGATAGGCTCGTCGGCGATGGCCTATAAGCGCAATCCCATGCGGAGCGAGCGCATAGCGTCGCTTTCGCGCTTTGTCATAAGCGATCTGCAAAATGCAGCCTTCACCGCGTCGAGCCAGTGGCTCGAGCGCACGCTGGATGATTCGGCAAACAGAAGGTTGAGCATCCCCGAGGCTTTCCTTGCCGTTGACGGTATCCTCAACCTTTATATAAACGTTGCATCCGGCATGAAGATATATCCTGCCGTGTGCAAAAAGCATCTGGATGAGGAGCTGCCGTTCATGGCAAGCGAAAACATCCTCATGTACTGCGTTAAAAATAAGGGTGGCGACAGGCAGGAGCTGCACGAGCGCATCCGCGTCCACTCCGTTGCCGCGGCGCAGCAGGTCAAGCTCTATGGCGAGAAAAACGATCTGCTCGAGCGCATAATGGCAGACCCTGCGTTCAAGCTCAGCGAGGATGAGCTGCGTGAGATGTGCGATCCGCGCGGCTTCACCGGCATGGCCGAGCATCAGACCGAAAAGTTTATAAATGAGTATCTTGATCCTGTCATCGACGCAAACAAAGAGTATCTCGGCGTCGAGGCAAGTGTAAATGTGTAAAGGAGCGTAACAATGTTAACTGCAATCGTGGGAACAAACTGGGGCGATGAGGGCAAGGGCCGCATGGTCGATCTGCTCTCTGAAAATTACGACATCGTTGTCCGCTATCAGGGCGGCAACAACGCAGGCCACACCGTGGTAAACGACAAGGGCAAGTTCATCCTGAACCTGCTGCCGTCCGGCATCCTCCGCGACGACACCGTCAACGTCCTCGGTGCCGGCATAGTCATCGACCTTGAGCACCTGTTTAATGAGACCGCGCGTCTGCGCGCCGGCGGCATAGCAATAAGCCCGGCAAATCTCAAGATAAGCGACCGCGCGACCATTTGCATGCCCTATCACAAGCTCCTTGACGGCCTGGAAGAGGACAGGCTCGGCGACAAGAAGTTCGGCTCGACACGCCGCGGCATTTCTCCGGTCTATTCCGATAAGTTCATGAAAAAAGCCCTGCGCATGGGCGACCTTAAGAACCTCGATCACCTGCGCGGCCGCATTGCCGATATCATCGAGTGGAAAAACCTCACCGTCGCCGGCGGCTACGGCCACGAGCCGATAGACGTTGACGAGATCATGGCATGGCTCGAAAAGTACGGCAAGCCCTTTGCCGACTATGTGTGCGACACGACCGTGTACCTCACCGATGCGGTGAAGGCCGGCAAGTCCGTCATGTTCGAGGCTCAGCTCGGCGCACTGCGCGATATCGACTTCGGCATTTACCCCTACACCTCTGCGTCTACGACACTCGCGGCCTACGCGCCCATCGGCTCCGGCGTTCCGCAGCTCAAGCTCGATGAAAGCATCGGCATCATGAAGGCTTACTCCAGCTGTGTCGGCGAAGGCCCCTTCACCTGCGAAATGTTCGGCGACGAGGCTCACGCACTGCGCGAGGCAGGCGGTGAGTACGGCGCGGCAACGGGACGTCCGCGCAGAGTCGGCGGCTTTGACGTCGTCGCATCGCGCTACGGCGCAATGATGCAGGGCTGCACCTGCATCGCCCTGACAAAGCTCGACGTTATGAGCTATATGGACAAGATCCCCGTCTGCGTAGCTTACGAGCTTGATGGCAAGAGAATTGAAAACTTCCCCGGCAACATCGAGGAGCTTGAGCGCGCAAAGCCCATATATGAATATGTCGAGGGCTTCAAGTGCGATATCTCCGGTTGCCGCAAGCCCGAGGATCTGCCCAAGGCGGCGCTTGACTATGTCAAGTTTATCGAAAAGGCAGTCGGCTGCCCGATCAAATACGTTTCAGTCAGCGCAGAGCGCGAGGGCTGCATTGAGTTGTTTTAACGGGAGGGCAAGGAATGCAGAATCAGCGCGTACTTGTTCTGGACTTCGGCGGCCAGTATAACCAGCTTATCGCACGCAGAGTCCGTGAATGCAATGTCTACTGCGAGGTAAAGCCTCACAGCATGACGATAGACGAAATAAAAGCATACGACCCCATCGGCATTATCTTCACCGGCGGCCCGCAGAGCGTTTATGAATCTGTTTCCCCGCACGTGGACCCGGCGCTTTTTGCGCTCGGCATCCCCGTTCTTGGCATCTGCTACGGATGCCAGCTCATGGCATATTCGCTGGGTGGCACCGTTGCAGCAGCGACGGAAGCGACTGCCCGCGAATATGGCAAGACGCTGACCGAGTTTGACACGCAGAGCGCCATCTTCCAGGGTCTGCCCGCGTCCTCCGTGACGTGGATGAGCCACGGCGACTACATGGCCAAGGTCCCCGAAAGCTTCCGCCTTGTTGCGCACAGCGCAGCCTGCCCGACCGTCGGCATATGCGACGAAGCTCGCGGCTTTTACGGCGTGCAGTTCCACCCGGAAGTAAACCACACCGAATACGGCCAGAAAATGCTGCACAACTTCCTGTATGAGGTCTGCGGCGCAAAGGGCGATTGGACGATGGGTGACTATATGCGCGCATCCATTGAATCTATCCGCGCTAAGGTCGGCGACGGCAAGGTGCTGCTGGCACTCTCCGGCGGCGTGGATTCCTCCGTTGCGGCGGCGCTGCTCGCCGAGGCTGTCGGCAATCAGCTCACCTGCATTTTTGTCGATCACGGCCTTATGCGTAAGGATGAGGGCAACGAGGTCGAGGCGGCGTTCAAAAACTGGGATATAAACTTCATCCGTGTTAACGCACAGGATCGCTTCCTGTCCAAGCTCGCCGGCGTTTCCGAGCCGGAGGCAAAGCGCAAGATCATCGGCGAGGAGTTTATACGCGTGTTCGAGGACGAGGGCAAGAAAATAGGCTCGGTTGACTATCTCGCTCAGGGCACTATCTACCCCGACGTTATCGAGTCCGGCACGAACGTTGCGGCCGTTATCAAGAGTCACCACAATGTCGGCGGCCTGCCCGATTTTGTTGACTTCAAGGAGATCATCGAGCCGCTGCGCCTGCTGTTCAAGGATGAGGTGCGTAAGGCAGGTCTTGAGCTTGGCATTCCGGAGAATCTGGTATTCCGCCAGCC
>ERZ824488.3225-NODE-3225-length-12698-cov-2.693585_pt1 | contig 12698 bp, 10 predicted proteins | sample MGYA00519936_ERZ824488 | MGnify/ENA primary metagenome ERZ824488 (study PRJEB31778, sample SAMEA3449153) | human gut metagenome | biome: human gut; feature: human-associated habitat; material: faeces | place: United Kingdom | collected 2010/2012 ... | reverse complement strand
TATAGTCTTTCTAAAGGAGCAGTTATTTCATTAACAAAAGCAGCTTCTGCTGATTTAGGGAAAAATGGTATTCGTGTTAATACTATTATTCCTGGTACAATAGAAACACCAATGACAAAAATTATTTGTGATTATCCCAATGTTTTGAATTCATGCATTGAAAAGACTGCTTTAGGACATATTGGTGAAGCTGATGATATTGCATATTGTGCCTTATATTTAGCAAGTGATGAATCAAAGTATACAACAGGTACAGATATAACGATTGATGGTGGGCAACGATATAAAGATACTTTAGAATTAGAAATGTAAACATTAGAGGTGAATATTTTAAAACTAGCTTGATGTTTGATTTTATTATTTGGAAAGTGCAGTATTTATTAATTCTTCTTATTATGTAGATATTATAGATAAATTAAATATGAAATAATTAATAGTAAGAAAAATTTATTCTGTTATAAAGTGTCACCAGAAATGTTAGAAATAATTTCTTCTCTTAGTAATTATGCAAAGTATAAATTAGTGAGTACAAGTATTTTTAAAGTTTTAGTACAATGATTAATGATATATTATAGATGTTAAGAATACGATTGAATTATAAATTATTTGAAAAAAGATACATATTAATAGTAACAATAATAAGAAAATTTACTGAAATGGAGTGAAAATATGAACTTTAAAGCTATAATTCTTGCTGCTGGAAAAGGTACAAGAATGAAATCAAAATATCCAAAAGTTGTTCATAAAGTATGCGGAAAAGAAATGGTAAATCATATTATAGATGTATCAAAAAAATCTGGGGTTAAGGATATAGTTACTATATTAGGTCACGAATCGGAAGTAGTAAAAAATATATTACCAGAAGATACTATGATTGCTATGCAGACAGAACAATTGGGGACAGGTCATGCTGTCAAAATGGCAAAAGAATACATAAACGATGAAGACACGATAGTAATCTTATGTGGAGATACTCCTCTTATAAAAGAAGATACTTTAAAGAGATTATTTGATTATCATATAGAAAATAAATATACAGCTACAGTTTTAACTACAGTAGTAGAAAATCCAACTGGATACGGAAGAGTAATCAGAGATGAAAATGGAGATGTATTAAAAATTGTAGAACAAAAAGATGGAACACCAAAAGAATTAGAAACAAAGGAAATAAATTCAGGAATATACTGTTTCAAAGGTGAAATGCTTAGACAGTCTTTAGATTTACTTGATAATAATAATGCTCAAGGTGAATATTATTTAACAGATACAATAAAAATATTAAGAGATAAAGGTTTCAAAGTTGGAGCATATAATGGTTCTACAATAGAAGAACTAATGGGAGTTAACTCTAGACTTGAACTATCTAAAGCAGAAACTTTAATGAGAAAAAGAATAAATGAGTTCCATTTAATAAATGGAGTTACAATAATAGATACAGCATCTACTTACATAGAAGCTAATGCTGAAATAGGATCAGATACAATTATTTATCCAGGGGTTATGATTCATGGAAACACTAAAATAGGAAATGAGTGTATTATAGGAATGAACTGTTCTATAACAAATTCAACTATAGGAAATAATACAGAAATCAAAAACTCTACAATAATAGATTCAACTGTTGGGGAAAATACTATAGTTGGACCATATGCTTATTTAAGACCAAAAAGTAACATAGGAAATCATGTGAAAATAGGAGATTTCGTAGAAGTTAAGAATGCTACTATAGAAGATAATTCTAAGGCATCTCATCTTTCATATATAGGAGATGCTCATGTTGGCAAAAATGTCAACATAGGATGTGGGGTAGTATTTGTAAATTATGATGGAAAAAATAAATTCAAATCAGTAGTTAAGGATGGCGCATTTATAGGTTCAAACTCAAATCTAGTTGCACCAGTAACTGTTGAAGAAAAGGGATATATTGCTACAGGTTCTACAATAACTGATGATGTATCTGAGGGAGCTTTAGCTATAGCTAGAGCAAGACAGGTATTAAAAGAAGGTTGGGTAGCAAAAAAAGAAAAAAAAGATAACACTAAATAGCTAATTATTAGTTTATAAAAAACACTTAATAACATTTATATAATTTTCAGGAGGACAAGTAATGAACACTAGCGGAAGCGAGATAAAAATTATTGCAGGTAATTCAAATATGGAGCTTGCTCAAAAAATCGCAGATTATATAGGAGTAAATGTAGCAAATTGCCAAGTCACTACATTTAGCGATGGAGAGATAAGTGTAAATATAAATGAAACCGTAAGAGGTTGTGATGTATTCGTAGTTCAATCTACTAATAACCCAGTTAATGAAAACTTAATGGAGTTATTAATAATGATAGATGCCTTAAGAAGAGCATCAGCAGGAAGAATAACAGCCGTTATACCTTATTATGGATATGCTAGACAAGATAGAAAAGCTAAGGCAAGAGATCCAATCACAGCTAAATTAGTAGCAAATTTAATAACAGCAGCAGGGGCAGATAGAGTATTAACAATGGATCTACATGCAGCACAAATACAAGGATATTTTGATATACCATTAGATCATCTTTTAGGAGGAAGTTTATTAGCTAACTACTTCAATAAGAAAAATATAGAAGATTTAGTAGTAGTATCACCAGACCTTGGAAGTGTAACTAGATCTAGAAAATTTGCTAATCAGTTAGATGGAGAAGTTCCACTAGCTATAATAGATAAAAGAAGACCTAAAGCTAATGTTTGTGAAGTAATGAATCTTATAGGTGATGTAAATGGGAAAAATGTTATCATGTTAGATGATATGATAGATACTGCAGGAACTATAACTAATGCCGCTAATGCATTAAAAGAGTTTGGTGCAAAAGACATATATGCTTGTTGTACTCATGCAGTTTTATCTGGACCAGCTATAGAAAGAATAGAAAACTCAGCAATTAGTGAGTTAATTGTTCTGGATACTATAAGACTTCCTAAAGAAAAAGAAATTGATAAGATAAAAGTATTAACAGTGGCAGAAATGTTTGGAGAAGCTATTAAGAAGATATTCTCTAATGAATCTGTAAGTGTTTTATTTTAATTAGTATTTACATGTGAGATATCAATCGTGAGATTGATATCTCTTTTTTTATTGTAAATGTTATTAATTTTTTAATTCATGATGTTTATAAAAATATTATCATGGATAGAATATAAATATTTATTAATAAATAAAAAAGAGGTAAGAAATGAATATATTTAATTTATTAAAAGAGGCAATAGATTTAGGTGCTTCAGATATACATATCACAACAAACTCACCGCCAATAGCTAGGATTAAGGGAAAATTAATAAATTTATCAAATGATATAATAACAAAAGAAATTGCGAAAGATTTAACTAAACAAATTGCAAAAAAAGAACGATTTCAAAAGATAGAAGTTATGGGAGAAGTAGATTTTTCAGTATCATTAGATAATGGGGCTCGTTTTAGAGTAAATGCCTATAAACAAAAAGGAGATTATGCCTTAGCTATCAGAGTTATAAACATAATTATACCAAGTTTTGAGGAACTAAATCTTCCACTAAGCATATCAACTTTTACACAAAAGAATAAAGGATTAGTTTTAGTAACTGGGCCAACAGGAAGTGGTAAGTCTACAACCTTAGCTAGTTTAATAGATATGATAAATAAAAATAGACAAACTCATATAATAACCTTAGAAGACCCTATAGAGTATGTTCATAATCACAAAAAAAGTATTGTAAATCAAAGAGAAATAGGAAGTGATTCTAAGTCATTCCAGTCAGCGCTTAGGGCAACATTACGTCAAGATCCTGATGTAATACTAATAGGAGAAATGAGAGATACAGAGACTATTTCTATAGCTTTAACAGCGGCCGAAACAGGACATCTTGTTTTTTCAACATTACATACAATAGGTGCAGCTAAAACTATAGATAGAATAGTCGACAGTTTTCCATCAAATCAACAGCAACAAATAAGAACTCAATTATCAACTGTTTGTGAGGGAATCATATCACAACAACTATTACTAACTAAAGATGGAAGTAAAAGAATAGCAGCTATAGAAGTTATGATATGTACGCCAGCTATTAGAAATTTAATCAGAGATAATAAGAGTTATCAAATTCAAAATGCCATGCAAACTGGTTTAAGTAAAGGTATGCATACTATGGACCAAGACTTAATTAAACTTTATAATGAAGGAAAAATTTCAAAGGAAATGGCCCTTAGTAGATGTAGTGACTACGATTATGTTGATAAATCTCTTGGAAGGTATACATAATAATATTAAATAGGAGTAATTAACAATGAAAATTTTTATAAACATGTATGTATTTGTAGTTGGTATGATATTTGGTAGTTTTTTCAATGTATGCATATTTAGAATACCCAAAAAGCAATCCATATTAAATCCACCATCTCATTGTCCAAACTGCAAAACTAGATTAAAACCTAAGGATTTAGTTCCAATACTTAGCTATTTATTGTCAGGAAAAAAATGCAGATATTGCAATATAAAAATATCAAGAAGATATGCTTTAGTAGAATTATTAACAGGTATATTGTTTTTACTCGTATATAACAAGTATTTGATAGACATAGCAACAATTAATTTTTTAGTTTTAATATCATTATTGATAATTATTACATTTATAGATATAGACCACTATATAATACCAGATGAAATAATTATAATAGGTTCAGTATTTGCTATTATATTTAATTTAGTATTTAAAATAATTACAATAGAAGAAAGTTTACTAGGAGCGCTAATTTGTGGTGGAATAGTTTTAATTTTAGTACGTATAATAGAATTTATAGTAAAAAAAGAAGTAATGGGTGATGGAGATATAAAACTTTTTGCCATGATAGGTTTATTTTTAGGTGTGAAAAATAGTTTATTAGTAGCTTTATTGAGTGTATACATAGGCGCTATTTTTGGAATTATAAGTATAGTTTATAATAAAATAAAAAAGCAAGAATACAACTCAGTGATTCCATATGGACCTTTTATTTCTATATCAACATTGACTGTAATGTTATATGGAAAAAATATTATAAATTGGTATTTGAATTTTATCTAACCAAACGATAATTATTTGATTTAAATTTATCATATAAAAATAAATTTAGGGAGATGACTTTTTTGTTACCTCCCTTTAAATATGTATAAAACTTGAACTAAAAAACTATAATATTAAATATTTAAAGGTAAAAGGAAAAATCTCAAAGAAAGTAGTATTTAATATTGGGGAATTAAAACCTTACTATTATAAAAAATAATCATGATATATTTAGTAATTTTGATAGTTTTTATAATTTTATCCTTTCTTTCAGAAAAAATTATTTACAAATTAGATAATAGCTTGGATAAAAATTTAATCAATAAAGTGTTAATATTTTTACCAAACATGATAATACCTATTTTAATATATAATAAGTATGAAACAAGTATGCAAACTTTAAGTTACATGATGCTTGTACCATTTTTGATAATAATTTCCATAATGGATTTTAGAACAATTTACGTATATGATATCGTAATACTTAGTGGTATAATTATGCAGAGTGTTATTTTATTATTAAGTAAAGAATTAAGAATGGGCTTAATGGGTAATATAAAAGGATTATGTATAGGTGCTATTTTATCTTATTTTTTGGCTAAAATAACAAAATCTCTAGGAGATGGCGATATATTATTTTATGGACTTTGTGCTTTTGTTTTAGGGAAAAAATACTGCCTATATCTTATATTTTTATCTTTTATAGTTGGAAGTATTTATGGGATTTTTATACTTTTAACAAGAAAAAAATCAATAAAATCAGAGATTCCTTTTACACCATTTATATCTTTAGCAACAATTTTAATAATTTTGACACAAGATAATATAATTAATTTGTATTTTGACATTCTAAGCAAAAATTTATAAAGGAGGAGAATAATGTATATAATAGTAGGTCTGGGGAATCCAGGAAAACAATATGAAAATACAAGACATAACGTTGGTTTTAATATAATAGATATTTTAGCAGATGAATATGGTATAAGTGTAAATAAAATGAAGTACAAAGCTTTAATAGGAGAAGGTAGAGTTGGAACTGAAAAGGTGGTTTTAGTAAAACCAGTAACTTATATGAATCTTAGTGGTGAATCTTTAGCTGAAATATATAATTTTTATAAAGTTGATACAAGTAATATAGTAGTAATATATGATGATATAGATTTAGATGTTGGAAAAATAAGAATAAGAAAAAAAGGTAGTGGTGGAACTCATAACGGAATGAGATCTATTGTTAAATGTTTAGGAACGACAGATTTTCCAAGGGTTAGAGTTGGAGTATCTAAGCCAGAACCAGGTAGGGATTTAGCTAATTTTGTTCTTTCAAGATTTAGTAAAGATGAAGAAGTAGATTTAAAAGATGGATTTGATAAAGCTGTTAAAGCCATAGATTGTATCATTAGAGAAGATATAGACTTATCCATGAATAAATTTAATGGAAAATAATTAGGAGGTCTATTATGAAGGATGTATTATTATATCCTTTGCAGAATTTAAATGAATATAAGGAAATTTTAAGCTATATAAAAGAAAGCGATGGAGCAGCGCTAATTAATGGACTACTTCCTATGCAAAAACCTCATATAGCTTATTCCTTATTTAAAGAATTAAAAAAGCAAATCCTTTTTATTGCTAATAGCGATTTAGAAGCTAAGAAGGTTTATGAGGAATTGGATGGCTATATTAAAGGTAAAGTAGAATATTTATCAAGCCAAGATATTCATTTTTATCATTTAGATGCAAAGGACAGAAGTGAAGAAGCCAAAAAATTAAAAACTTTATTTAAATTAACTAAAGAAGAAAAAATTGTAGTTGTAACTTCCATTGAAGCTATTTTAAGAAAATATATACCAAAAAAGGTATTACTAGACAATGTTATAACTTATAAAATTGGAGACATTGTTGATATAGAAAAATTAACTGATACCCTAGTAAAATTAGGTTATGAAAGAGTTTCAAAAATCGAAGGGTTTGGTCAATTTAGTATAAGAGGTGGAATCATAGATATTTTTTCTCTGGAGTACACTAACCCTATTCGTATGGAATTATTTGATGATGAGATAGATTCTATACGAACTTTTGAGGTGTTCTCACAAATGTCTATTGATAAAATTAAGAAGTTTTCTATTTCACCATCAAGAGAATTCATATATCCTGATAAATTGGATAAAATAGTGAAAAATCTTAAAAAAGAAATTAATGAAAATACATCAGAGGATGTACTCTCTAATATTGATAAAATAAGCAGTAAAACTTACTTTGAAGGAATAGAAAATTATATTGATTATATTTATCCTGAAGAAAATAAAAGTATTTTTACGTATTTAAATGAAGATGCCATAATATTTACTCAAGATATTACGAGACTAAAGGAAAAATGTGAAAACTATTTTAATGAATTTAAGGATAATTATAAATTAAATTTAGAAAGAGGATTGGCTCTTAAAAACCAAGGCAAGTTAATTTACACATATAATGATTTAACTTATCTAATAGGAAATAAATCTATTTTATTAAATACTTTATTAGCTAAACAAATAAATGAATTTAATATAAAGAGAATTATAAATTTTGATTCTAGAGAAGTTCCTACTTATAATGGGAAAATAGAAGTATTAGCAGAAGATTTAAATAGACTAAAATATAATGGAAGTAAAGTTGTATTAGTTACAAGTACTTTAGATAGAGCTAAAAAATTAAGCAAGGACCTAGAAGAGTTTGATGTGGAAACTATAGTTTCTAAAAGTAGAGACGTAGAAATTAAATCTTCGCAGATAATAATTGTACCAGGAAATATTTCTAGTGGTTTTGAATATAAGTCTATCAAATTTGTAGTAATAACAGACAATGAAATAATAGGTGTTCAAAAAAGAACTTCAACGAAAAAGAAAAAGAAAAAAAATAAAAATGGAACAAAAATAGATTCATTTTTAGATTTAAATATAGGTGATTACGTTGTTCATGAAAATAGTGGTATTGGTAGATATACTGGAATAGAACAAATTGTAGTCAATAATATAAAGAAAGATTACATCAAAATTATTTATCAAGGTGGAGATAATCTTTATGTACAAATCGATCAAATGGATAAAGTACAAAAATATATTGGTGCAGATGTTGAAAGAGTTAAGTTAAATAAGCTTGGAACTAGTGAATGGACTAAAGCAAAGGCTAAAGTTCAAAGAGAAATAGAAGATATGACAAAGGATCTTATTGAACTTTATGCTAAAAGGGAAAAAGTCAAAGGTTTCAAATTCTCAAAAGATACTCTTTGGCAAAAAGAATTTGAAGATTTATTCCCATATGAAGAAACAGAAGACCAGTTAAAAGCCATAAAAGAAACTAAAAAAGATATGGAATCTACGAAAGTAATGGATAGACTAGTTTGTGGAGATGTTGGTTATGGAAAAACAGAAGTTGCCATTAGGGCAATTTTCAAAGCTTGTATGGATAATAAACAAGTAGCTGTATTAGTTCCAACTACAATATTAGCTCAGCAACATTATAATACTTTCAAAGAAAGATTTGAAAACTATCCAATAAGAGTTGAAGTTTTAAGTAGATTTAAGACACCAAAACAACAAAAGCAAATTATAGAAGATGCTAAAAAAGGTTTGATTGATATATTAATAGGAACACATAGAATTGTTTCGAAGGATATTGAACTTCCTAAGCTAGGATTAGTAGTAATAGACGAAGAGCAAAGATTTGGAGTTAAACACAAAGAATCTCTTAAAAAAATAAAAAATACTGTAGATGTATTAACTTTATCAGCAACGCCAATACCAAGAACTCTTCATATGTCTTTAAGTGGAATAAGAGATATGAGTGTTATAGAAGATCCACCTCAGGAGAGACATCCAGTTATAACTTATGTTACAGAAGCTAAGGACAGTATAATCCAAGATGAAGTGGAAAGAGAAATTGCTAGAGGAGGTCAAGTATTCTTTGTATATAATAGGGTAGAAGGCATTGAAACAATGGCAGCTAGAGTGCAAGAATTAGTTCCAGATGCTAGAGTGGCTGTAGCTCATGGAAGAATGACTCCTAAAGTTTTAGAAAATATAATCTTAGATTTCTTAAACAAAGAATATGATGTTTTAGTTTGTACTACAATAGTTGAAACAGGTATGGATATTTCCAATGCCAATACTATGATAATATATGATGCAGATAAAATGGGACTTGCTCAACTATACCAATTACGTGGTAGAGTTGGTAGAAGTTCTAGACAAGGTTATGCATATTTAATGTATGAAAAAGATAAAGTGTTAAGTGAAGTCGCAGAAAAAAGATTAAAAGCAATTAAGGAGTTTACAGAATTTGGCTCAGGGTTTAAAATAGCAATGAGGGATTTAGAAATTAGAGGGGCAGGAAATATTTTAGGCTCTCAACAACATGGTCACATGGCGGTGATAGGATATGATTTATATGTAAAAATGTTAAATGATGCCATAAGAAAAGTTAAGGGAGAACCTATAGTTGAAGATGTGGAAGTAGAAATTGATTTAAGTGTAAATGCATATATTCCAGATTATTATATTGATGATGAGTTAATAAAGTTAGAAATGTACAAAAAAATTGCATGTATAGATAGTATGGATGATTTAGTGGAAGTTAAAAATGAACTAGAAGATAGATTTTCTGATATGCCTAAACCAGTAGAAACTTTATTAAATATCGCTTATATAAAATCATTATGCAAAAAACTTAAAATAGAAAAAGTAAGACAATTAAAAAATGAAATAATTCTAGAGCCTTTAACAAAGTACAAGACAAAGGAAATGCTAGGTCATAAAATTGTTAAGGAATTAGAAGAACTTCTAGAAAAAATGTTAAAACTAAATAATTAAATTGAGAGGTGTTTTATGAAAAAAATATTTACCTTAATTCTATGTTTAATGATGACAGTTTCATTAATAGGATGTAGTAATAAGAAAAATGAAGCAGTAGCAACTGTAAATGGAGAAACAATAACTTTAGGAAACTATGAAAAATTATTAGCTTTAAATAAATTATCAATGGAATCTTACTACGGCAGTGATATATGGTCTAAAGAAGTAGAGGATGGAAAAACCTATAAAGATACATTAAAAGATATGGTTTTACAAACAATGATAAGTTCTGAGGTAGTTTATCAACAAGCTAAGAAAGATAAAATTCTTCCAACAGATGAACAAGTTCAAGAACAAATAGATAGTTTCAATGAACAAGTAAAAAATGACAAAGAATATCAAAATAAACTTAAGAAAATGGAATAGATGAAGAATTCCTAAAATATCAATTTTCAAGAGATTTAGCAAATAATAATTTAAAGGCTAAATTTACAGATGATACTAAAATATCAGAATCTGAAATGAAAAAGTATTATGAAGAAAATAAAGATGATTTTTATACTGATACTGTTACAGCATCACATATATTATTAAAAACTATAGATGATAATGGAAATGAATTATCAGATGAAAAGAAAAAAGAAGCTAAGAAAAAAGCCGAAGAAGCTCTTAAAAAAGTTAAATCAGGAGAAGATTTTGCCCAAGTGGCAAAGGAATACTCTGAGGATTCAACAGCATCAAATGGTGGTGAATTAGGTACTTTTGGAAGAGGTCAAATGGTAAGTGAATTTGAAAATGCAGCTTTTTCTATGAAACCTGGAGAGATATCTGACATAATAAAAACACAATATGGTTATCATATAATCAAAGTTACAGAAAGAGTTGATGAACAAAAATCATATGATGATGTAAAAGATGAAATAAAAAGTACTTTAGCTAGCCAAGAGTATAGTAAATATATTGAAAAAATAGAAAAAAATACTAAGATAGAAAAATCAGAAAATGTTGTAAAATTAGCCAAATTTTAATATAATAAGCTATATCCTATATGGAATATAGCTTTTTTTGTATATTTTTCTTATCAATGGTAAATATATATATATATAAAAAGACAGTAATGGAGGGATTAATTAATAAATGAGAGCTACAGGAATAGTTAGAAGAATAGACGACCTAGGAAGAGTTGTTATTCCTAAAGAGATTAGAAAAACTCTTAGAATAAGAGAAGGAGATCCTTTAGAAATATTCACAGCTAAAGACGGAGAAGTAATCCTTAAAAAATACTCTCCAATAGGAGAATTAAATGAATTCTCACAAGAATATGCAGAAACATTAGGTGAAATATTAGGGCAAGGTGTTGTAGTGACAGATTTAGATTCTATAATAGCAGTTTCTAAATTACCTAAAAAAGATTACAAAGAAAAAAGTATAAGCAATGATCTAGAACAATTAATAGAGAATAGAGTAGTTAAGCATTCAAATGATAACAAAATAATACCTTTATATAAAGATGATTCTACTTCATATACTGGTCAAATAATAATGCCAATAATAAGTGACTCAGGAGATTGTATAGGTTCAATTTCGGTTGTAACAAAAGAAAATGAAACTTTCTCAGAAGACATAGAAAAAATACTAAAGATTGCTGCTAGCTTTTTAGGAAAACAAGTTCAATAGAGTGTAAAATGACCCTTTTAGAGGGTCTTTATTTTTTATATAATTTAATTCAATATAAAATTTTTGTGATTTTTTTTCTAAAATAATTAAAAAAGTTCAAATTAATTGAATATATTCATATATATGTGATATATTAAACTTTGTTATAGAAAAAAATGGAGGTACGTTATGAGTAATAACACGAGTAGAGAATCGTTTTTAAAAGGAGCACTTATACTTAGTTTGGCAGGAGTAATCGTGAAAATAATGGGTGCCTTTTTTAGAATTCCTCTTTCGAACTTAATTGGTTCAATAGGGATGGGGTACTATCAAGTTGTGTATCCTATATATACATTATTCTTAACTTTAGCGGTTGCAGGTTTTCCAACAGCACTTGCTAAATTAGTATCAGAGCAAAGAGCTGTAGGTGATTTTAAAGGTGCTAATAAAACTTTTAGAATTTCTTATACAGTATTATTTATTACTGGATTGATATCTTTTTCAATTTTCTTCTTTGGAGCAGAATTTATATCAACAGTAATATTAAAAAATAGTGGTGCATATGCAGCTATGGTTGCTATATCACCAGCATTATTATTTGTTCCTTTAATGTCTTCTTATAGAGGATACTTCCAAGGTAGAAGAGACATGACTAAAATAGCTGTTTCTCAAGTTATAGAACAATTCTTTAGAGTTTCATTAGGTTTATTCTTAGGATATATGTTAATGAAAAGCTATGGTCCAGAAATGGGAGCTGCTGGTGGTGTATTAGGAGCAGCAATAGGTGGATTTGCATCAATAGTATTTTTAATTTTAGCGTACTTAAGAACTTCAAAAGAGCGTCGTGCAGAACTTGAATTAAGTAAGAACTTTAGAGTTGAAAGTACAAAAACAGTATTAAAAAGAATTTTATATGTTGCAGTACCAATAACTATAGGTGCTTGTGTTATGCCTTTAGTTAATATGGTTGATAGTATAGTTGTTGTAAGAAGACTTCAAGAAAGTGGTTTTGATGTTGATACAGCAAACTCTTTATTAGGTCAATTAACAGGTATGGCTATGGCAACAGTTAACTTACCAGTATTTATAGACCAAGCTATAGGTATGAGTTTAGTTCCATCTATATCAGAAGCTTGTGCATTAAATCAAATGGGAAGAGCT
>ERZ824488.3224-NODE-3224-length-12702-cov-3.568198_pt1 | contig 12702 bp, 8 predicted proteins | sample MGYA00519936_ERZ824488 | MGnify/ENA primary metagenome ERZ824488 (study PRJEB31778, sample SAMEA3449153) | human gut metagenome | biome: human gut; feature: human-associated habitat; material: faeces | place: United Kingdom | collected 2010/2012 ... | reverse complement strand
CACTTCAGGCAGCTGTTCAAGGTGCTCGAGCTCATGGGCTACGACTGGGCCAAGGACATGGAGCACGTGGCCTTCGGCATGGTCAGCTACGAGGGTCAGGCGCTGTCCACCCGCAAGGGACACGTCGTGTACCTGGAGGACCTGCTCAACAAGGCCGTCGAAAAGGCGCGTGAAATCATCGACGTGAAGAGCCCGAACCTGGAAAACAAGGACGAGGTCTCCCGCCAGGTGGGCGTGGGCGCGGTGATCTTCTTCGATCTGTACAACAACCGCATCAAGGACATCGACTTCACCTGGGATCGCGCGCTCAACTTCGAGGGCGAAACCGGCCCGTATGTGCAGTACACCTATGCGCGCGCATCGAGCGTGCTGCGCAAAGCCGCCTGCCCCGACGCGGACGCCGCGGCCGGCTATGTCCCTGCGCCGGACGAAACGGCGCTGGTCAAAACGCTGCTGCGCTTCCCCGCGCGTGTGGACGCGGCGCTCTGCGAGTACGAGCCGAGCATCATCTCGCGCTATGTGCTGGACGTCTGCGCCGCCTACAACGTGTTCTACCATAACTGCCCGATCCTCCGCTCGTCCGGCGCCGAGCAGGCTTTCCGCCTGCGGCTGACTGCGGCGGCGCGGCAGATCATCGGCAAATCGCTCGACCTGCTGACCATCCGGCGGACCGAAGAAATCTAAATCCGGCTTAGACAGACTGTTTTTGTCTTTGCGGCGGCGGGGCGTATTCCCCGACCGCCCCTCGGCCGTCCGATGGCTGCCGGGGCCGGCGTCTGCCGCGCCGAAATGTACGGCAGGCCGTTTATCGAAAGGGGTTATTTGACTATGTCCGGGCATTCCAAGTGGAAAAACATTATGCATAAAAAGGAAAAGACCGACGCGCAGCGCGCCAGCGTCTTTACCAAGATCGGGAAGGAGATTTCCATCGCCGTCCGCGAGGGCGGGCCGGACCCCGTGTCCAACACGCGCCTGCGCGACCTGATCCAGAAGGCGAAAGCGAACAACGTGCCCAACGACAACATCGACCGCGTCATCAAAAAGGCCGCCGGCGGCGACGGCGCGCAGTACGAGGTCGTCGTCTACGAGGGCTACGGCGTCGGCGGCGTGGCCGTCATCGTCGAGACCACGACCGACAACCGCAACCGCACCGCGGCGGACATCCGCCACTACTTCGATAAGTGCGGGGGCAATATGGGCACGACGGGCTGCGTGTCGTTTATGTTCGCGGATAAGGGCGTCATCGTGGTCGACGGCAAGTCGGTCGCCGACGAGGACCGCTTTATGGAGGACGTGATGGAATGCGGCGCCATCGACTTTACGGGCGACGACGGCATCTTCGAGGTCTTTACCGACCCGTCCGAGCTGTCGGGCGTGCGCGACGCGCTGGCGGCGAAGGGGTACGTCTTCCTCTCGGCCGAGCCGGAGAAGATTCCGAACACTTACGTCCGGCTGGACGACGAGGAGCAACGGGCGAAGATGAGCAAGCTGCTCGGTCTGCTGGAGGACAACGACGACGTGCAGAACGTCTGGCACAACTGGGAGGACGACGAGTGAAAGCATCCGATAGACGGAAAGGGAAGCGGCTTATGAGATTCACCAAACAGCTTTTGGCCGGTCTGCTGGCGTCGGCGATGCTGCCGGCGGCGGTCCCTGCGTTTGCGGCGGAGGGCCGCACCAATATCGCGCTCGGCAAGAGCTATACCATCGAGAGCGACGCGCCCAACGAAAACAGCCTCGGCACCACCGAGGAGGGCGGCAAGGACCAGCTCACCGACGGCGCTTACGGCACCTCGGAATACTATTCCGGCCTCTGGGCGCATTTCGTCAACGCCTACGGCCGCACCGTGACCATCGATTTGGGGGCTTCTATGTCGGTGGACGGCGTGGCGATGGAATTTTTGCAGAACAAGGAGCACGGGGTCTACTGCCCGCGCACGCTGACGGTGTCGCTGAGTGAAAACGGCACCGATTTTGAAACCGTCGCCACGGTCGAAAAGCCGGTTTCCAACACCGCCAACGGCCGCATCCGCGTGCCTTATACGGCGGATTTCGAAAAAGCGCGCGCCCGCTATGTCCGCGTGCATTTCGACGTGCAGGTCAACACCTTCCTCGATGAAATCGAGGTCTACGGCGGCGCGCTGACCGACGACGCGCGCCCGCTCTCGCCCACCGCGCCCGTGGAGGAGGAGCTGTATTTCGACGACGGCGCCGACATCGGCGTGCGGGACATCATGTGCTTCCACAACGGCTATTATCCGCAGGACGAAACGCTTGTCAACAATACCAAGGACGTGTTCCGCTCCTATATCGGCTATGTCGATTCCACCGGCAAATATGTGGACACGATGTTCGACGCGATTATGTTCCTCACCCTGCAGGGTCTCTGCCCCTCCGGCGGCAAGCTGACCAAGGACGGCGGGCCGACGCTGCTTTCCGACTGGGAATATCTGCTCGACAACACCTTCGGCGAGGGCATCAATCTGGATGCGCTGAACGAAGCCACCGCCGAGCTGAAGGCCGACCTTGACCTGCCCGATACGCACAAAACGGCCGTTTACCTCACTGTGCCCTATCCGAAGATCAGCGACCTGGTGTTCGGCGACTGGAACGGCGACGGCATAGACGAGAAGATTTCCACCCTCGACGACTGCGTGGACGTCTACTGCTGGTTCGTCGACGAATGCATCCGCCGCTTTGCGGAGAAAGGGTACGAGCATCTCGATTTCAAGGGCTTTTTCTGGTGCAGCGAGTCGATCATCGAGGACGAAAACGACTATGAGGTCGAGCTGGCGCACCGCTGCGTGGAGCAGATCCAGAGCCGCGGCTATCAGAGCGTTTTCATCCCCTATTTCCAGTCTGCGGGAAGCTGGATGGCGGAGGACATCGGGTTTGACGCGACCATCCTCCAGCCCAACCTTTCCTTCAACGCATGGGCGCAGAAGGACCCCGAGCGCTTTATGGAGGACTTCGTCGCGACCGCCGCCAAGTATCATTTCGGCATCCAGATGGAAATGAAGGAAAATCTGGCGTCCAATATGGAGCCGTATGCCGACTATTTCCTCCAATACCTCGTTTCGGCCTCGCGCAGCGGGATGATGACCGACGCCGTTCACGCCTATTATCAGGGCGCGGGCTACGGCAGCGTCCACCAGTGCGCCGTCAGCAGCGGCGTCCGCTGGTTTTACGACGCGCTGTATAAGTTCGTCAAGGGCACGCTCAGCCTGCCCGCGGAGGCCGAGGTCGAATACGAGTCCGAGATCACCGTCGAAAAGGGCGGCCTGTACACGGGCGGGATGAAGCTGGAGGGCGACTGGTTCAACGATTTCACGGTCGCCAAGCAGGCGCTCAACGGCACCGTTTCCTATTATCCGGCGCTGGGCGAGTTCCGCTATCGTCCCGACCGCACATATGTCGGCGAGGACAGCTTCGCCATCGCCGTGCAGAAGCCCGACGGCACGACCAAGGAGCTGACCGTCCGCGTGACCGTCACCGGCGAATCCGACGCCGAATCGGCGCCGGCGGCGTCGGACGGCGAAGCCTCCGGCGGCGACGCGCCGCAGGATAAGGGTACCAACTGGGCGCTCATCGGCGGGCTGGCGGCCGGCGCGGTCGTCCTCGTCGGCGGGATCGCCGCCGCCGTGGCGGTGATGACCGGCAGACGTGCGGGCGGCAAGGACAGGAAAAAGAAGAAATAAAAAAGCCGAAGCCTGAACGGAACGCGTGGAGTTCCGTTCAGGCTTTTTTGCGCACTTCTCGCCTGCGTTGACCTTCTCTCACGCAGCGAGCGATGGACAAATGACGGAGATTGGTACATAATAGCCGCATAGAGTACTGCACAATGTGGAAGTCTGCGCGGCGGCTATACAAGTTTTCCGCGCCAGCAGCGCGAAAAACTCTGGGATTTCGCGGCGGGAATAATAGCCGCATAGAGTTCTGTACGATATAGAAGCATGTGCGGCGGCTATACAAGTTTTCCGCGCCGCTGGCGCGAAAAACTCTGGGACCTAATAGCCGCATAGAGCAATGTGCGATATAGAAGTATGTACGGCGGCCATTCGCGTTTTCTGCGCCGCAAAGCGCAGAAAACGCGGGACTTGTGCGGTCTGCGAACCGCATAGAGACCGGCAGTGCGCCGCGTCTGTGCGGCGGTCATCCCGGTTTCCGCGTCCGCGGCGCGGGGAACGACGGTGCTTTGCCGCTTGGCGGTGCGGCCGTATAAAGGGGGCGGCGTTCCAAACCGTATGCCGCCGGCGTGCCGGTCAACAATAACATTTTAAGAAAGGTGGATAATCTATGACCATTGGACAACGAATTCGGGAACAGCGCCGGAAAGCAGAGCTCACGCAGGAGCAGCTTGCCGAGCTGCTCTCCGTTTCCCCGCAGGCGGTCAGCCGTTGGGAGACCGATGCGGCGATGCCCGACATCTCGCTGCTTCTGCCGCTCTGCAACCTGTTCGGCGTCAGCGCCGACTATCTGCTCGGAATGGAAACGTATGAAAAGGACCTTCGCCGCGCCGAATTTGACGAAGCCTTCAAGGACTACTGGAAGCATGACGACAAGGAAAAGAATTACGAGATCGCCTGCCGTGCGGCGGCGGAATACCCGGGCGATATGCCGTATCTGGAATGGCTTGCCTCTGCGGAATTTTACCTCGCGTTTCTGCGCGGGGACGATGCGGAATACCGCGCGCTGCTGGAAAGCGCCGTCGGCCATTACCGAACCGTCCTCGACCGCGCCGATGACGGGAAGCTGCTGGCACAGGCGCGGCATGGCATCGTGCTCTCGCTGCATCATCTCGGCCGGAATGCGGAGGCGAGAGCCTTCGCCGAAGCCGAGGAGGACGAAAGAAAACGCGGCGAAATGCTCGTTTTCTGTCTGGAGGGCGAGGCGAAACGGCAGCACTGCCAAAAGCTGGCGGACGGCGCGCTGTTCGAGCTTCTGATGCGGCTTCGGGACATCGGCGGCTTGGAGGCGTGCGACGCCGCTGAGCGGATTGTCGGCCTGCTGTTTCCCGACGGCAATTTGGGATTCCTGCATAATACGCTGCAAAACAATGCCGTCCAGAAGGCGTTCCTGCTCTGCGCTGCGCAGCGTTGGGATGAAGCCGTGGACGCGCTGCGGACGGCGCGCCGTCATGCGGAAGCGATGGAGCGGCTGTATGCCGAATTCGGCGGACGGACGTTCCGCTATACCGCCGGGCTGTTCGACCTGTTGGCGGCCGACGTTCCCAAGCCGGAGACCGACGACACCGATGTGGACGACTTTCTGCGCTGCCTGAAAAACAATCGCTGCTTCGACCCGCTGCGCGGCCGTGCGGACTTCCAAGCCCTCGCTTCGCCCCGCTGCGGCTCGTAAAGGCGGCCCGAAAACGAAGGAAAACAGAGAAGCGCGCAAGCGCGGTGCGGCCTTTCGGCGGCGTCATTTTCGCAGGATGCCGCGCGGCTTTTGCCATCCTCTGCCATCCTCATCGTATCATAGCCGAGGGGCGGATGTACTGCAAAGCCTCCGCTTGCGTCAGAGCTTCAGCATATAGGTGTAAAAGGAAAGCACGCTGTCCTCGCGTCCGTTGACAAAGCGCTTGTATACCTTGTCGATCGGCGTGATTACAGCCGTTCCGTTCCGCAGCACGGGGATGGAGGAGCCGTCGACGATGTCCCAAGCGTAGCCTTTGTCCCGCAGTCCGTTTCTGAGCATGGTCTCACCCAGATAGGCGCCCCAGATGCTTGCCATGCTCCAAAGCTGGTTTTCCGTCGGCTTTTCGATGCGGAGATTTTCATGATACCCTTGCAGAATCTGCTCCAAATCGTATATACTGCTATCGGTGTAAAAGAAAAATTTTCCGCATCGGTTTGCGAATTGAAGCGCCGCTTTGTTCAGATGGTCGATTTGTTCCTGTAATTCCCGATTGTCCAAGGCGTTGTCCTCCTGTAAGTCATGTTGTCGGTATTGTAGCACAAAGCTAAGCTGTTTGCAAGCGCCTGAAGCGGCGTTTTGAAGCATTTTAGCTTCAAAAAAGTCGGGAAAGCGGATCATCCTCCGCTGTCCCGACTTTTGATTCGTATGGTTTATCCGAAAATGCAGCCGGTGCGGTTTGCAGGCGCACGGTCGAGCGCCTATCGGCGCCGCCTCGCAGAACGGGTAGGGATGTGCGGTCTGTTTGCGGCATAGCTTAGGAAAAATCCGCCGCCTGAAAAGGCGGCGGATTCCTCAGCGTGGTATGACGGGACAGGCTTCCTGTCGAATGCGCAAAACACAATAAAACGGCAGGAAGAACCTTTGTATAATCTGCTATGCAAAAGCTTTTGCACAGTTTCAATTCGGATTTGAGAATCAAAACGGCCTTACAGCTTTTCAAACTGCTCCACGCCGAGCACGAACAGCGTCGCGCCGCCGACGGTCACCTCGTCGGCGGGGGAGAGGGATTTCAGCCCCTTCCCGAAGTTCTGCGAGGAGGGGTTGAGCTGCTTGCGCGTGGCGCAGGTGCGGGAGAGAATCTCCTTGATCCGCTCGACCCGGCCGTCCTCGGTGCCGATGAGCAGCGTGGTGTTGCCGACCATCAGGAAGCCGCCCGTCGTCGACAGCTTGGTCACGAAAAAGCCCTCGGCGTTGAGCGCGGAGGCGGCGATGGCGCTGTCGTCGTTGTTGATGATTGCCAGAACAAGTTTCGTCATATCGGTTCGTCCTTTCACAGTCGTCAGATTTCGCTTTTCAGCTTGGCGCGGCTTTTTTTGTCCAGCTCGTACAGCGACGGGATTTCGTAGCGGTTGTCGTCCGAGTCGCGGACGAGCACGCGCCCGTCGTAAAGCACCTTGATGTCGCTGTGCCGGTTGCGGATGGAAAAGCGCCGCTCGCCGCGGTCGGTCTGGACATGCCAGCTCAGCGAGCCCTTTTTGTCGGTGATGTCGTAGATGCCCGTGATGCGCGGGATGAGGTAAAACTCCTCTAAGCATTCCTCCACCGCCCGGCGCGATTCGGGGATGAGCGTGTCGAGGCTGCGGATGATGGCCGCCTCGCGGCCGTCGCCGTCGAGCAGCGTGATGTATTTGTGCAGTCCGGAGAGCGGAAACAGCCGCCGCGGCTCCAGATTTTCAATCCTGCGTCCGTCGTAGTAGGTCAGCGTGACCTTGCAGAAGTCGGTGCGCTCGATGCGCGCCTCGTCGCCCTCGATGTAGGTCCGTGCCATTTAGTCAAACCTCTCTTCCTCTTTGCTCTTGCGCAGCTTTTCGGACATCGACTGAATCTCGATGAGCCGGTGGTATTTGCCGCCCAGCGCCATCAGCTCGTCGTGCGAGCCGCATTCAATGATGCGCCCCTGATCGACGACGATGATCTTGTTCGCCTTCCGCAGTGTGGACAGGCGGTGCGCGATCATCAGCGTCGTCCGGCCGCTGATGAGCCGCTCGATGGCCTCCTGAATCAGGTTCTCGGTCTCCGAATCGACGGCGGCGGTCGCTTCGTCGAAAATGAGGATGCTCGGGTTCATCAACACCGCGCGTGCGATGGAGATGCGCTGCTTTTCGCCGCCGGACAGGCCCACGCCGCGCTCGCCCAGCATCGAGTCGTAGGCGTCGGGCTGCCGCGCGATGAATTCGTGCGCGTTGGCGACGTCCGCGGCGTTGATGACCTGCTCGACGTGCGCGCCCGGCACGCCGTAGGCGATGTTGTTGTAGATGGTGTCGGAGAACATCATCGGCTCCTGCTGCACATAGCCGATTTTGGAACGGAAATGGCCCGTGTCCAGATTGCGGATGTCGATTCCGTCGACGAGAATCTCACCCTCGTAGCCGTCGTAGAACTTCATCAGCAGGTTGATGAGCGTCGACTTGCCGCTGCCCGTCGTGCCGACGATGCCGACGATGTCGCCCGGCTCGATTGTCACGCTCACGTCGGAGAGCACCTTCTTGGTGCGGTCGAACGAAAAGCTGACGTTGCGGAACTCGATGCGGCCCCGAATGACGTCGGGCTTCAGCCCGTCCTCGGCCGACTGCTCCGGCTCGGCGTCGAGGATGTCGAGAATGCGCTCGGCCGCCGCCAGCGCGCTCTGGTAGGAGTCGGAAAGGTAGGCGAAGAAGTTGACCGGCTGATAGAACATCGACGCGTAGGAGATGAACGACACCAGCAGGCCGAGTGAAAGCGGTCCGCTCGGGTCGTCGATGACCCAGCCGCCGCCCACGCTCCAAATCAGCAGCGACCCGCAGGTCACCACGAAGCCGACGATGTACGGGTAGACCGACGTGATCCGCGCGCTTTTCACGTCCACCTTCAGCCATTCCTCGTTGTATTTCTCGAACCGGCTGACCGCGCGCTTTTCGCCGGCAAAAGATTTGATGACGCGGATGCACGGGATCGAATCGGTCAGCACGCTCGTCACCGCCGCCCAGCGCCGCCAGATGCGCTTGTAGAACGGCGCGATCTTGCGCCCGAAGATTTTCACGCCGATGACCACCGCCGGCACCGGCAGCAGCGACAGCAGCGTCAGCCGCCACTCGAGCGCGAACATAATCACGACGATGCCCACCAGCATAAAGAACTGCACGATGACCTCCTGCGTGATGCGCAGGATGAACGCCTGCAGGGTCGCCGTGTCGCCCGAGATGCGGTTGATGACCGAGCCGGTGGAGGTCTTGTCGTAGAACTTCATCGGCAGGTACTGCGCCTTGAGATAGACGTCGTTGCGCAGGTGCAGCACGATGCGGTCGCCCGCGATGCGCAGGATGTAGCCGCGCAGCGCGCCCACCGCGTGCTGGATGAAGTACGCGCCCAGCAGGGAGAGAACCACCGTCACCAGCATTTTCTTGTCCGAGTTGGGGATGATCTCATCGACGAGCATCTTCGTGATGAACGGCGGCAGCAGGGCCATCGCCGTGGTGATGATCGACATGATCAAGCTGACGATCAGCGGCTTTTTCTCCGGCGCGACGTATTTCCACAGCTTGCTGACGATTTTGCCCTTCGACTGGCAGCGGATGCACTCCGCGCCCTCGCGGATGAGCCGCCGCCCGCACTTGGGACAGACCAGCTTCATGCGGTCGAAGGCCGCCTCCGCCGCGGGCAGCTCGCCGTCGGGCGAACAGCCGCCTGCGACGTTGTTGATGAACGCCGCCGCCATATCGCACAGCGACGCCACCGCGTAGGTGAAGCGCACGGCGCGTATGGTGCCGCCGGATTTCTTGCGGATCGTCAGCCGCGCGTTGCCGTACATACGCTTGACCGCCGCTTCTTCGATCTCCGTGTACGGCAGCGCCGCAAAGCCGCCGTCCTCCTCGGTGTACAGTACGCGTCTGTCGGTGACGGCCAGCAGCGAATCGTCATAGCTGCCGGCGGGCGACAGGTCGCAGACCACGGTGAACAGCAGGCGTTCGCCGTCCTCCAGACGGCTTCGCAGCCGTTCTTCCGTACCGTCCGGCAGCGGACGGTTTGTCAACGCTTTCGTCTGTGCTTCCATAAGTAGCTTTTTCCGCGGGCGCCTCTCTGACCCGCGGCGCCTCCTTTTCTCTCTTTGACTCGCGGCGGGGCGTTTGCCCGCCGTGTTTTGATGATAGCGGAAATATACACGGATAAATGTGTATATAGGCATTATATATGCCCGAACGGGAAAGTCAAGAGGTTTTTGAAAAAATAAGTGATTTTCCGACGTCATTGTGCCGCAGTCGTCGGAAAGCATCCGTCCGCCGCATTCGCTCCCGCTCCGCTCCGCCGCCGCAGGACGTCGGGGCGGACGCACCGGCTTCGGGACGCACAGTCCCGTTTTGCCTCGACGTGGCAGAACGTTGTGGTGGACACGCCGTCTTTGGGATGCGCGGACCTATTCTGCCGCACCGTCGCAGGACGGCGGCGTGTGGATGCACCGGCTTCGGGATGTGCGGACTGCATCGCAATTCACGCTATGCGGCCGCCACCGCTTTCCGGCCGGATGGCAGCCCGCCGCGTATGCGCCCCTCCCGCGACAGTCGCCGCAGCCGGTTCTCGCGCGGCGACGTTGTGATTACGGTATGCCGAAGGGACAGGCGGCATAAGCCCTTGCGTTTCCCCAAATGACTTCGGCGTTCAATTGCGCCGTTTTCTTCGCGTGGCGGTTTGACGCACCGTGCGGGGCGGCGGTGCGTCGGGTGTACGGGCGGTTTTCGGACAGGCGTTGGCCGCAACGCAAAGGCATACTGCGGGCCGACAATACGCCGCAGGGGTGGGGAACGCCGGTTTGCCGCCGTGACGCTTTACCTCGTGTCTGTCCGCCTGCCCGCCGTGCGGCGCGGCGCGAAAGCACCGCCGTGCGCGCGGTTCTGCGGAAACGCGCTGCGGCTGTCGGCACGGGGCTTGGCAGGGGGCCGCAATTCGGTTTTCGGCAAACCGTTTTGCGCGGGCGGATTCAGTGCTTTGGAGCTTTTATCAATAAAAAAGCTCCAGAATCGAAAAAAATCAGAAAAAACACAGAAATAAATATTGACAAATCGGTACGGAAATGTTAATATATAAATAGCGTTTATCAAATACAGCCGAAAGGAATGCATAGGTTATGAAAAAGTTTGTTTCTTTTGCCCTTGCTATCGCGCTGGTTTGTACACTGGCTGCGGCGATGGCGGGCGCTGCGTTCGCGGCGGACAAGGCCGACATCACCATTAACGGCTTTAATTGTCCGGAAAATGAAGGCGTCACCGCCGTTTTGACCGGCGAGACGGTCGGCGCTGAACTGTATTGGTGGTATGTGTTGACCTTTGAACCGGATTCCGCGTCGGGCGGTTATAAGTGCGTTGATAAGAAGACGATCGGCGAAGGCGAAGAGACGGGAACAATCAGCAAAAAGGATATGGTGATTCCCGCAGGCGGCTTTGCGATTGGCTCCAATACGGGCAATGACTATCCGTCCATTGGGCAAACGGATAAGCCGAATTATGTAACGGCAGCCAATAATGCCGCGTTTAACGCCGTACAGGCGACCGAAGTCGGCGACATTGTCTACCTTGTCGGCGTCGATCTGGAAAAGGGTACGATTGACGACAACGCCACCGACGAGCTGCTCTGGTATCAGGACGGCTATGTGAGCAATGCGAAGCTGACCTTCACCAAGCCCGCCGGTGCGACGGACGAGTCGGAGGGCGGCGATGCGCCCGCCGGTCCGGTCAACGCCGCGCTCGGCAAGAGCTATACGGTTAAGGGCATTCTGAAGGATTCCAACTATCCGGATGAGGAAGGCAAATCCCTGACCGACGGCAAGGGCGCAACGCAGGTCGGGTACGGCGACGCCGCATGGGTCGGCTTGAACCTGAACGGCGAGGGCATGCAGACGACGGACGATTTCAAAGACAAGAGCAACATCGTCGTCAACCTCGGTGAAAGCAAGAAAATATCCAAATTTGCCGTAGAACTGTTGGATTTCAAGGGCGAAGCGGGCATCTCGCTGCCGGCGTCGCTGGAGTTCTTTTACAGCGCCGACGGGGAGAACTGGACGTCTGCGGGTACCGGCACGCCGGAGGTAGGAAGCGAGGTAGCCTGCATCGAGATTCTCTCGCTCACGCTGGACGCCGCCGTGGATGCAACGTATGTCAAGGCCGAGTTTACGCACGGCACCAACTGGGTGTTCGTATCCGAGTTTGAAGCGTATACGTCGGGCGCGGGCGCCGATACGTCCTCGTCCGCCGGCACCTCGTCGTCTGCGGGAACGTCCTCTTCGGCGGGGAATTCCTCCACGCCCGCGACGGGTGACGCAGGCGCCGCCGCGCTTGTGATTGTCGCCGTCGTCGCGCTGGCCGGCGCGGTCGCGGTGAAAAAGGTCCGATAAGCTTTTTGCGGTCTTGCGCCCCGGAATACCGGCGCTGATTCTCCGCAGAGTTTTTCGATAAGGGCTTGCCCCGCCGCAAAGCGCGGCAGTCCGCAGCGATAAACGCCCCGCCCTTTTGTAAAAAAGGGCGGGGCGTTTCGCATATCGCGGCGCGGGGGGCGTCGGCCTCGCAGCGCGAGCGGTTGGCAGAAGCACCGAATGCCGGCAGCGTCCATTCGTTTGCGCACGCTTTCTTCGGGAGGGGCTGCGCCGCGGCCGCCGTTTCGCTGCGGCGGGCGGGAAGGGGTTATCGGAAACGAAAGCCGCGCTTCGTCTTTCGGAGGGGATGATGCGCGAAGAACGGTTGCGGTGTGCGGTACAGCGTGGTTCGTTTGTTGAGTTTAGCGCGGCGACGCGTTCTGTTTCTGTCTGACTGGCTTCCTCTGTGAGAAGCCGTCTGAAACCGCTGTTTTTTCTTGCGCGGTCGGCGTTCCGGCCGGAGGCCGCGCATGGCATCGCTTTTGCCCGATGTTGCGGCGGATGAAACGGTCGTTCGCGTAAACGAAGCGCAAAAAGGCGGAAATCAGCTTGTATCTGTGCTATATGGACGAAACGAGAGGACGGTTTATCTTATTCGGAATCGGACGCTTCTTGCACGGACGCTGTCGGCGGAGGACGCAGGTGTTACTGTGCGGCGGCTGTAAAAGGGTGCGGACGCGCGGCGAAACGGCATATGAGACGCAAAAGCAGCGGCCGTCGCAGGGGATTTCCCTGCGACGGCCTTTTCGGAGGGTGAAATCATTTTTTCAAATAGAAGTAGTGCGGAACCCCTGCCGGGCGTCTCCGGTGGGCCGAGAGAACACCGGGCTTTGTATGTCCTGCGTTGAGTCCGCCTGCTTCTCGACAGCCGGACAGCGGCCGCCGCCGGGTGAAACCCGGCGGCG
>ERZ824488.3221-NODE-3221-length-12706-cov-2.951150_pt1 | contig 12706 bp, 9 predicted proteins | sample MGYA00519936_ERZ824488 | MGnify/ENA primary metagenome ERZ824488 (study PRJEB31778, sample SAMEA3449153) | human gut metagenome | biome: human gut; feature: human-associated habitat; material: faeces | place: United Kingdom | collected 2010/2012 ... | reverse complement strand
CCGGAAACGTTCGTTGTTCGCCCGCATCTGGGAGGTGTTCCGTCTGATCTTCGTAGGGGACGCCGAACATGAGCAGCGTCCCGCCACCGGCATGGCGGAACGCCTGCGCGAGAATTTCAGCCAGGCGTCGTCCGCCGGTGACAAGCCCATGACGCGCAAGGAGCTGTTCGCGGCCCTTGATGCCCCCTTGCATGGGCTCATGCCGGATGACATCAATTATGCCAGTGAAGTGGATGCGGCGCTGTCCCGCAGGCCCGCCTTCACGGCCCGTGCCCTGTCCGTGGCGGTGGCGTTGCTTGTCGTGGCGTTGCTCGTCTGGGCCGCCTGGGCTCCCATCGACGAAGTGACCCACGCCGAGGGCTCCGTGGTGGGGTCCCGGCGTACGCAGTCTGTCTCCAACCTGGAAGGCGGCATCTTGCAGGGCGTGCTTGTCCGGGAAGGCGAGATCGTGGAAAAAGGCCAGGTCGTGGCCCAGCTGGAAAACGTCATGGCCGAAAGCTCATACAGGGACGCCCTGTACAAGGTGGTGGAGCACCGCCTGGCCATCATGCGGCTGGAGGCCATGCTGCGTGATGAGGAACCGGTCTTTCCCAGTGATCTGCCTTCCTTCCTCAAGGAGATACTGGGCGAAGAGCCGGACAGCGCCCTTGTGGAACGCGCCCGCCAGATCGTCGATGACCAGAGGAACACCTGGAAGGCGCAAAGTTCGAAACTGCAGGCCGAGCTTTCCATGCTGGAGGCCCAGTACGCCCAGCGGCAAAGCGAGGTGGCGGAGCAGATGGCGCGCAAGAAGCAGCTGGACGGCAGCCTGGTGCTGGAGACGGAGCAGCGGGATACGGCCAAACGCCTGCTGCAGCGCAACAACTATTCCCGCATGGATTATCTGGGGCTGGAACAGAAGATCATCCAGACCCAGGGCGAGATCGACATGCTGGCCGCGGCCATCCCCAAGACGCAGGCCATGATGGATGAGGCACGGCAGCGTATCGGCAGTCGTGTGGCGGAAGAGCAGCTGGCCATCAGCCAGGAGATCAACAAACGACGCACGGAGCTGGGGTCGGTGCGGGAATCCCTGACCGCCGGCGGCGACCGTGTGACGCGCACCGAGGTGCGCAGCCCTGTGCGGGGCAGCGTCAAGCAGATACTGGTCAATACGGTGGGCGGGGTCGTCAAGCCGGGCGAGGCCATCATGGACATCGTGCCCATGGACGAGAGCCTGCTGGTGGAAGTGCGTGTCCGCCCGCAGGACGTGGCCTTTTTGCGTCCCGGACAGGATGTGATGATCAAGGTCTCGGCCTATGATTTCTCCATCTACGGCGGTTTGCCCGGCAAGCTGGAATCCATCAGCGCGGACACCATTGAAGACAAAAAGGGCGATTTTTATTACCTTGTCAAAGTCCGTACCGGAGAAACGGCCATCCGGCATAATGACGAGATACTGCCCATCATCCCGGGCATGATCGTGGTGGCCGACATCATCATCGGCAAAAAGACGGTGCTCGACTATATCCTCAAACCTGTGATGAAAGCCAGGCAGAACGCGCTTACCGAGCGCTGATCCCTGCTGTGCGGAGCTTTTATGCGCCATCCTGAACGTTTGTCACTCTTGCCTCTGCTGGGCGGGCTGACCCTGCTGCTCGCCCTGACGCTCATCGGGGCCACCCGCTTCAACAGTGCGGAACAGCGCGAGATCCTCGACAGGACGGGCAGCCAGCTTTCTGCCTATACGTCCACGGCAGCGGCCATGGTGACGGTCTGGACCGGTGTCCAGCGCGATACGGTGGCGGAGATGGCCCGCTATGACATGCTGCGCCTGCTGGCAGCGGAGATAGCGGAAACGGATCTTCCCGTGGCTTTGCTGCGCGAGCTGGGGGAGACGCCCTGGACGGAACAGGAACATGGGCGGCACAGTGGCCTTGATGCGCAGGACCGTCAGACCCTGCGCGACATCTCTCCCCATGCCACGCTCATTTACCGCAAATTTGTCGAGTTCATCTCCCGGCATGACTTTTCCGGTGCGGTCCTGCTGGACAAGACCCTGGAGCCCGTCATGCTGGTAGGGCAGGGCTGGCAGGCAGATACCAGGACGCAGCTGAAGCTGCGCCGGAACGAAGGCCTGCTCTCCCGGGCAGGCATGCTGCCTGTCCGGCTCCAGGGGGAGCGCCTGCTGGTGGATTTTTACTGTCCGGTGACGGCGCCGGGCTATGTCTCGGCGGATGATTCGCCCCAAGGGATCCTGCTGGTCACCTGTGATATCGGCAGACTTTTGGAAGGGATCGGCCAGTCCTCCGAGCTGGGCTATCAGAGCCTGCTGCTGGAGACCGGCGGTGATCTTGTCCAGGCCATCGGCATGGGAGAGCGGCCGAGTCTCAACCAGGTGACCCTGCCCACAGGCTTTGGTCAGGACATGAGGCCCCGAGACATGGTGTTGCCCGCCATTTCCGGGACCATGGACTGTCTCGTGGTCGGCCAGCCCGTGCCGGGGACGTCCTGGTATGCGGCCGTGGCCTGCAGGGCGGACAGCGTCCGGCAGGAACAGAATGATATGGCCTGGCGCGTCTGGACCATGGCCGGTCTGCTGTTCCTTTGCCTGGCGGGGATCCTGGTCTGGTTTTACTGGTGGCTCGGCATCCGTCGGGAGCGCGGTGAGGTGCAGGAGCTGAAAGACCTGTACGCGACCATGTCCCGGCAGCGCTGCCTGCTGGATACGGTCCTGCGGGCCATGCATTCGGCGCTGGCCCTGGTGGATGGTGAAGGCCGCATCGTTTATGCCAATACGGAGTTCGCCCGTCTTGCCCGCTGCCAGGGGGACGTACTCCACCTCATGCAGGTGCGGCATCTGCCGGACTATCTGGCCCGGAGCCTGGAACGCCATGTGGAATTCGTCTGGCGGACCGGGACGGAGTTTTCCGACCAGGAAGACATGCTGGTCGAAGGCAAGCTGGTGCACCTCAATGTGCAATGCCTGCCCTTTGCCGCGGAAGACGGCGCATCGGGGACCGTCGTGGTGGTCTATCGGGACATCACGGCCCATGTGGAGGCGGAGCAGCGCCTTGCCACCATGCTGCGCCAGACCGTCGAGGCTTTCACGCATGCGGTGGAAGCGGTGGACCCGTATCTGAAGGGCCAGTCCGGGTTCACCGGCGAGCTTGCCTATCATCTGGCGGCCTGGCTGGGCAAGGACGATCCGGCGCTGGAGTCCACGCTGCGCACGGCGGCCAGTCTGTCCCAGGTGGGCATGATCCGTCTGCCGCACGAGCTGCTGACCAAGGCCGGGCCCCTGACGCCCGAAGAACGCCTGCTGATGGAAAAACATGTGGATTATGCCGTGGAGGCCCTGCGGGGCATAGACTTCGGCCTGCCTGTCCTGCAGACCATCGAGCAGATGCACGAACGCATGGACGGTTCCGGCTATCCCCGGAAACTGCAGGGCGAGGCCATCTGTCTGCAGGCCCGTATCCTGGCCGTGGCCAATACCTTCTGCGCCCTGATGCGTCCGCGCTCTTACCGGCGCCGCCATGATGAACCGGCGGCTCTGGCCATCTTGCGCGAGCGTCCCTTCAAGTATGACCAGCAGGTCGTGGATGCCCTGGCGGCGTTCCTGCAAAGCGCGCAGGGCAAGGAATTCATCCGGACATTGCAGCAATAGCAGCATAAAAAAGGGCGGTACCTGTTCCATGATCGGGAAGGGTACCGCCTTTTTGTGTTTATGACGGGCGGCCATACCTCAGGGCATCCAGAGGTTCACGCCCTCCAGGGGATGGACGGTACGCCAGCGGCGCAGCTCGTCCAGCGTCCGTACACCGCCTTCCAGGACAGCCTGATAATATTCCACCCCGTGGATGTTTTCATTTTCTGGCGTCTCATATTTGAGGCGCAGGATGGTGTCTCGCGTTTCCTCGTCCAGGCGTCGGCAAAGACGGTCGGCAAAACGCTCGAAATAGCCGTCGAACGTCGAACCGCGCTCGATGTGGATGATGTCGATCTGCCAGGGGGCGCCGCCGGGGCGTTGCCAGATGCCATGCCATTCCAGACAGCGTTCTTCCGTCCCGCTGCCGTCCACGAAATGCAGATCGTTCAGACAGGGGGAACCGGCCATGGCCGCCATGACACGGAAGCTAAGGTCACGGTCCAGAGTCGGCGTGTAGACATGGAAGTCTATATCCCTGTGCCGGACCAGCAGGCCCGTCCTGAACGAGCCCACGGCATGGACCACGGCACCTGCCCGGCGCCAATGTCCTTCTATGTCCAGTTCTGCCACGATGTTCCGTGCTTCTGCCTGTGTGGCGCGGGCCATCGCCTGCCAGGGGGATACGTTGTCCATACGGTCTCCTTATGGGGGCGGTCTGTCTTCAAGAAAAGAAAGCCTTTCTCTTTGACATGTTGGGCACCTTTTTTTATGGAAAAAAACGACAAAATTTTCCACTCCAAAGCTGGAAAAAAGGCTCATGCCGGAGTGTGGCGGACAGAGGCGTGCCGTCCTGGCCCGGACATGATGTGATATCGCGGAGAGACTTATGGATATTCGTCACACGGCGACAACCTGCCCGTATTGCGGCTGCGGTTGCGGCCTGACCCTGGAAACTGCGGAAGGCCGCATTCAGCGTTCCGTGCCCACGCCCGACAGCCCGGTCAACCGGGGCAAGCTTTGCGTCAAGGGCTGGAACGTGCATGAATTCATACAGCACCCTGACCGTCTGAAAACGCCCCTGCTGCGGACAGAGCAGGGCTGGAAGTCCCTGGACTGGGAAAGCGCCCTTGACCATGCCGCCGGGGAGCTGGCCCGCATCCGTGACCAGTACGGCCCTGACAGCATCGGCGTGCTGACCTCCGCCCGCTGTACCAACGAAGAGAACTATCTGCTGCAAAAGCTCACCCGTTGCGCGCTGGGGACCAACAATATCGATCACTGCGCCCGTCTCTGACACGGTCCCACTGTGGCAGGTCTTGCCACTTCGTTCGGCAGCGGCGCCATGACCAACTCTTTTGACGAGCTGGAGCGGGCGCGCTGCCTGTTTGTGATCGGTTCCAATACCACGGTGGCCCATCCCATGGTGGGGATGCGGCTCATGCATTGCCATCGTGAAGGCGGCAAGCTCATCGTGGCCGACCCCCGCCGGACGGATCTTGCCCGTCTGGCGGACGTGCACCTGCGTCTGCGTCCGGGGACGGACGTGCCGCTGGTCAACGGCCTGATGCACATCATTTATGAGAATGGCTGGCACGATGCGGCCTTTATCGCGGAACGCACGGAGAATTTCGACGAGCTGCGCGAGAGCCTGCGCGAATGGACGCCCGAACGGACCGAAGAAGTCACCGGCGTGCCGCGTGAGCTCCTGTTCCGAGCGGCGGAACTCTATGCCCGCTCGGAGACCAGCGCCATCGTCTATTGTCTGGGCATCACCCAGCACCGCTGCGGTGTGAACAACGTCCGTTCCCTGGCCAACCTGTCCATGCTTTGCGGCCAGATCGGCCGTCCCTGCACGGGTGTTAACCCGCTGCGCGGGCAAAACAACGTGCAGGGCGCCTGTGACATGGGCGGGCTGCCCAACTACTATCCCGGTTACCAGTTCGTGGATGACGAAAAAGTCCGCCTGAAGTTCGAGGCGGCCTGGGGTCGCCCCCTGTCGCCTTTCCGCGGCCTGACGGCCATGGAGATGATGCACGGTCTGCAGGAGGGCAAGCTCAAGGCCATGATCATCATGGGCGAGAATCCCGTGGTCAGCGATCCGGATTCCGGCCATGTGATGAAGGCCCTGTCGTCGGCGGAGTTCCTGCTCTGCCTCGACATCTTCCCCACGCCGACCACGGAGCTGGCGCACATGATCCTGCCCGGCGCGTCGTTCGCGGAGACCGACGGTACCTTCACCAATTCCGAGCGCCGCGTGCAGCGTGTGCGTCAGGCCATCCCGCCCATGGCGGGGCGGACCAACGGCCAGATCATCCAGGCCCTGTCCCGGCGGCTGGGCTATGACATGCACTATGCCTCGGCTTCGGAGGTCTTTGACGAGATCTGCTCCCTGGCGCCCAACATGGGCGGCATGAGTTATGCCCGTCTGGAAGGGAAGGGGCTGTGCTGGCCTTGTCCCACCCCTGACCATCCCGGCACGCCCATCCTGCATCAGGGGCGCTTCACCCGCGGCAAGGGGCTTTTTGCCGCCATCCCGCATGTGCCCCCGGCGGAACTGCCGGACGAGGAGTATCCCTTCCTGCTCAGCACCGGCATGCGTCATGCCCATTATCTGACCGGGACCATGACGCGCCGTTGTGCCATGCTGGAGCGTGAACTGCCCGAGCTGGTGACGGACATCAATCCCGCTGACGCCAAAAAGCTGGAGATCCGCGAAGGCGCCCGTTTGCGCATGGTCAGCCGTCGGGGCTCTGTGGTCTCGCGCATGCACATCACGGACGACGTGCCCGAAGGCGTGGTCTTCGCTCCCCTGCATTTTGCCGAAGCCATGGTCAACCTGCTGACCTGTACCGCTCTGGACCCGGTCAGCAAAACCCCTGAATACAAAATCAGCGCCGTCAGGCTGGAGAGGGCCTAAGCCATGTCCGCATACTATACCATGAATCCGGCGGACCTGCCCGCCCTGCTGACCGCCTGGCAGTCAGGCTCCCGTGTGCTGTGCCCCTGCAAGGAGCAGGACGGGACCACGCGTCTGGAGAGCTTTGTTCCGGAAAAGGGCCTGTGTCTCGACTATACCAATCTTGCCATGCCGCCGGTGGACGTCCTGAACGGCTATCAGGATGTGCTGTTCCGCTGGGAAGGCAACGAACGTACCTATGTGGCCGAGCCCGGTGCGGAAGCCATGGCTCCGACGGTCATTTTCGGCATGCGCCCCTGTGATGTGGCCGCTCTGGAATATCTGGATGATTTCTATCTGGGTGAGTACAGGGACATCAATTATTCCATGCGGCGCGAGGCCGTCACCATCGTGGGCATGAACTGCCGCATGCCCGGCAAAAGCTGTTTTTGCGCGGCCACGGGCACCGGTCCCTTTGCCCGCAGCGGCTTTGACCTGATGCTGACGCTGGATGGCGATCTGTGCTGGGTGGAATGCGCCACGGACAAGGGCGAGAGCCTCGTGGGGCAGGCCATGGTCTTTTTCCGTCCCGTGACCGAAGCGGCCCTGCGTGCCCGGCTGGTCGAGCTGGAAAAGGATTGCCGCGAGGCCTTCCATGATCTGCCCGACCTTTCGCAGATCCGTACGGCCCTGCTGCAGGGCTTCGATCACCCGGTGTGGGAAGAGATCACGCCCACCTGCATCCGCTGCACGGGCTGCACGGCCGTGTGCCCGACCTGCACCTGCTTCCAGTTCAATGAGGAACGTCTGGATGCCCAGTCCGGCCGCCGTGTCCGCGTCAAGGACTCCTGCCAGACGGCAGGCTTCACGCGCAATGCCGGCTGGCACAACCCGCGCAGCAAGGCTGCCGCCGTGCGCCACCGCATCATGGACAAGCTGGTCTACATCCAGGACCGCTTCGGCAAAAAAGGCTGCGTGGGCTGCGGGCGCTGCATCGACGTTTGCCCGGCGGGCATCGACATCCGCAAGATAGCCGATACCGTGGTGCGGGACTGCCCGCCCGAGGGGCAGCGCAAGCCCATGCCGGTCTCCATCCCGGAACGGGCGTCCACCCGCATCGATCCCCAGCTGTTCACGCCCTATCCCGCGCGTATCGTGGCCATCCATGACGAGACCCCGGACATCCGCCGTTATGTGGTCCGCTACATGGATGAGCGCCTTGCCGAGACCTTCCGTCTGACGGGGCAGTTCTTCATGGTCACGGTCTTCGGCGTGGGGGAAGTGGCCCTGTCCATCCCCTTCGGGGACCAGCACGACGGCCAGTTCGAGTTCTGCGTCAAAAAGGTGGGCAAGGTGACCTCGGCCCTGGCCAAGCTTGGCGTGGGGGATGTCATCGGCCTGCGCGGGCCTTACGGCAAGGGCTTCCCTTATCGCTCCTTCGCCGGACGGGACGTGCTGGTGGTGGGGTCCGGCGTGGGCCTGGCCCCTGTGCGGACCATCATCGTGCGTCTGCTCCAGGAGCGGGAACGCTACGGCCGTATCGCCATCATCGCCAGCGCCACGCGCTATGAAGGCCTGGTCTACAAGCAGGATCTGAAGGACTGGAGCAAGATCCCCGGCGTGACCGTGCAGTATGCACTGGCCAAGCCGACGGATGCCGTCCAGGCCCATGTGGGCTATATCAATGACCTGCTGCCGGAACTGGATTTCGACTGGGCCAATGCCCGGGCCATCCTGTGTGCCTCGCCTCGCCGTATCAAGCTGGTAGCCCGCGACCTGTTGGGCCTCGGCATGAACGGCAAGGACATCTTCACGTCTCTGGAGACCCACATGCGCTGCGGTGTGGGCAAGTGCGGCCATTGCAAGGTGGGTGCGCACTACATGTGCCTGGACGGGCCCGTGTTCACCTACGAGGAAATGCTGCAGTTGCCGGAAGAATTCTAGGATCGGCCAGTACGTATGAAAAGGGCGGGGACGCGATGCGTTCCCGCCCTTTTTTATGGGCTTTAGCCTGCCGGATGTTGCCATGATCCCCCGCCATGCGTGTGGTCCTGATTGGCGGGATAGCGGTGAAAGGGGCGGGGCCCTCTGGCAGCGAGCTGTGCCCGAGAGTTTTGGCTTGGAAAAAACAGGGGGAGCCCATCAGGCAGAAGAGAGGTGTTCGGCGGGACGCGCTGTTCCTTGGCGGTCAGGGCTGGGAAACGATCCGGCACGCTTTATTGCTTGCTGATGGTCAGCGTGGAGCCGATGGACGCACTGATGATGGCCGTGAGGGCTGCCCACTGGGCAAGGCTCAGCTGCTCGCCTAGGAAAAGGAAGCCGGAAAGGGCGGCAAGGGCAGGTTCCAGGCTCATGAGGATGCTGAACGTGCGCGAGGGCAGGTTCTTCAGCGCGATGATCTCGACACCGTAGGGCAGGGCAGAGGAAAAAATACCCAGGATCAGGGCCAGGGGCAGGATCTCGGGCCTGAACAGATCCAGCCCGGAGGAGGCCAGGCCCACAGGGAACATGGCACAGCTGCCTATGAGCATGGCCAGAGCCACGCAGGACTTGTCCAGGCTGCTGCCCGCCTTTTTGCCGAAGATGATATAGAGCGCCCAGCAGGCCCCGGAACACAAGGCAAGCACCGCGCCCAACGGATCGATACTGTCCGCGCTTTGGCGCAGGGGCAGCAGGATGGCAAGACCGGCCGCTGCCAGGACGACCCAGATGAAGTCCACGAGGCGGCGGGAAGAGAGCATGGCTACCGTCAGGGGGCCGGTGAATTCCAGACCGACGGCGACACCCAGTGGGATACGGCTCAGGGCCTCGTAAAAGCAAAGGTTCATGCTTGCCGTGGCCAGACCGAAAACGGCGATGACCTTCCAGGCACTGCGGGGGATGGCTTTCTTCCAGGGGCGCATCACCACGAGCAGGATGACGGAGGCCACCAGCAGGCGCAAGGCCGTGGTACCGGCGGGGCCTACCAAGGGGAAGATGGTCTTGGCAAGCGAGGCGCTGGCCTGGATGGAAGACATGGAGACCAGCAGGAGCAGGACAGAGACGAAAGGTGACGTGGCAGAGATGTTCATGGAAGCTGTCCGGCAGCCCTGTGGCGGGTGAGGGAGAAGGGATTCGGCGCTATCCACCGCAAGGGGAGTTTCTGTTTGTCCTCCCCTTGCAGGCGTCAGCTTCGTGCGGTGCTAGCTTTGCTGTCCCTTGTCAGCGTCGGGAAGCAGGGCAGCTTCCCACATTTCCTGATAATACATGCAGGTACCGGGATTCCAGGCCGTAGCCGTGGCATGGTCGTAGCTTTCCGTGATGGGCCAGTCGGTATGGGGGCGCAGGGCTTCCTCAAAGGAAGAGGCTTCCACGATGCCGTCATACTCCAGGTTCAGGGTGTAGTTGGGACCCTTAAGGTAACGCAGATGATAACGCGGCATGATAATGTCCTTTGTACGCAAGAGCCGGGAAGGGCGCAGGCCCTCCCGGCATCCTTATTACGTGTTTAGCAGCCCGAGGTCTAGTGGGTGGTCATCACGAACTTGCTGATGAGGAACAGCACCACCAGCAGGCCCACGCCCAGGCCCCAGCTCCAGTGGATGAGCTTCATTTCAGTCTCATCCAGGGGCTCGTATTCCATCTTCTGGACTTCTTCGTGGAATTTGACTTCTTTGTCTTCCATCATTGTTCTCCTTTAAACTAGGCGCCAACCACCGGCGGGGTCATGCCATGGAAGAAGGCGTAGGAAATGAACAGACCGACCCAGATGATGAAGCCGAACAGGCAGACGATGTACACGATGGCCAGGCGGCCGATGCCTTCTTCCATCAGCTTGCGGAAGTTGGAAACCATACCGATGCTGAAGAAGGTCATCAGGAAGAAGATGACGCGGAAGCCGTTCATGGCGCCGGACATGGCCTTGCCGACCTTGTGCAGTTCAGGCGTGCTCAGGCAGACGATGAGCAGGACCAGGAAGGTACCCAGGTAACCCAGCACGAAGCGGGGGAAGCGATCCATGACGTCGCCCCAGGTCATGGTGCGGTCGCCACGGGTCTTGTCGAACTTGGCCGTCCAGATGTAGGCCAGGACCAGAGCCCAGATACCGATGAACATGTCGATGAAGATCTTGACGGTGGTGGTCACCATCACGATCCAGCCGGGTTCCCATTCAGTGCCCAGACCGGCCATCTTGGCCAGGATCAGGGATTCGGTGATGGCACCGGAAGCGACAGCACCACCGTCGGACTTCACGGCCAGGCCCATCCAGCCGCCGGCCACCATGGGCTCGGTGTACAGGAAGGTCTGAGCGATGAAGGGCAGGATCAGCATTTCAATGCAGGTGAACACAACGACCAGGGAAGAAACCATGATCGGGACCACCGGCCGGGCGCGGATGGCGCCACCAGTGGCGATAGCGGCGGACACACCGCAGATGGAGATACCGGAGGCCAGAGGAGCGGCCCATTCCTTGTTGAACTTGAAGTACTTACGAGCAACGTAGTAAACCACGGCCCAGTACAGCAGGTAAGCTTCAACAATGGCGCACAGGCCTCGGAAGATGATGTGGCCAGCAAAACCGGCGGCATCGGCGGCCTTCACGCCCAGTTCGGCACCCAGAACCACGATGGCGATCTTAACGAACAGTTCGGGGCGGCAGGCATCGCGCAGAGAGTCAGCAACGCTGGGGGCAAAGTTACTGATCAGGATGCCCATGACCAGAGCGGCGATCAGGCCGGCTTCGGTGCTCAGGCCCAGAGCCCACGGAATACCCTGCTTAGCCAGCTGAGTGGGGTTAGCAGCGATGTAGGCGTTGGCGCCAGCGGTGTAGCAGGCGATGGCGATGAAGAAGATCACGGTGAAGGAGCCCACGAAGCGGCCCACGTTACCCTTCATCAGTTTGACGCCGATAGCCAGCAGACCGGTCACGAACACATAGGTAGCCAGCAGGGACTGCCAGCCGGCCATCATGCCCTTGGTAGCGGGCTTCCAGGCATCGACGGGGCTATCGACCCACATGCCGATTTTTACCACCCAGCCAAGGAGATCCAGTCCAGCGAACTTGCCAAGGCCCAAGATGAAGATAATGCAGCCAAGCAGCAGGGCTACTTTGTCTTCATTAAAGGCTGATTTGGTTGTCATATCCAACCTCCTGATTACAGGTTTCTCAACCTGGTGAAAAAATCCCTTCCGTATGACATACTATGAAATAATACGTCACACAAGTAGGGGAAACCGGAAAATCCAGCCGGCACCCTGACCCCCCAGGCTGCGCGACCATCTGTCTTCTACACAGGAAAATTTTTTTGTCAATGCAGGTGAATGCTTGGTTTTTATGAAAAATATCCGGGCAAAAGAAGAAAAAAACAAGCGCCGGGGAAAAACGCCAGACGAAATGGTGTTTGAAGGTAGATTGAAATCAATATGTTGGCAGTGTGTCTGGATGTTTATAAGGGGTGAGAAATGCTTCACAATGTAACGAAAATGACAGAAATCGCCCTAAATTTTCATAAAAGCAAAAAATTTTTTTTCTCAAAAGAATTTTATGTTGACAAAGAGATTGGTCGAGCGTACACCTCTTTCTTGCGTCGGGATGTAGCGCAGTCTGGGAGCGCACTTGAATGGGGTTCAAGGGGTCGAAGGTTCAAATCCTTTCATCCCGACCAGAAAGCAGAACCCCCAAGGGATCTACGGAAACGTAGATCCCTTTTCTGTTTTTAGCGGCCGGAGAGCCGGCTGTCTTTTCCTGCAGCAGGTCGGGCCCCTGTGACAGACGGATGCAGAGGTACGTGTGCTTTTCGACAAAGGAAAGGGCCCTTGTCAGACGATAGGGCGCGTATGCGATCCTCCCTCGCCCTATATAAGGATACCGGTAATATGTTGGCGGCAAGGCTGCCGGTATGCGGAAGTTGTACGATCTTTGGGCCAGAGTGGCGGCGTATCCCGGCTTCCGTCAGGGCGTGTTCATGTGCCGGAGTCTCCTGAGGGCAGGGGTGCCGGTCGCTGCCTGGCAGGGATTGCCATTTTTTGCACAGCAGACCGGGACAGGCGCCCTGAAAAAAATGTGATATTTTTGTTGACAACCCCTCCGTCTTCGTCTATCTACATTTTCGCGTCGGGATGTAGCGCAGTCTGGGAGCGCACTTGAATGGGGTTCAAGGGGGCGAAGGTTCAAATCCTTTCATCCCGACCAGAAAACA
>ERZ824488.3215-NODE-3215-length-12734-cov-3.492704_pt1 | contig 12734 bp, 10 predicted proteins | sample MGYA00519936_ERZ824488 | MGnify/ENA primary metagenome ERZ824488 (study PRJEB31778, sample SAMEA3449153) | human gut metagenome | biome: human gut; feature: human-associated habitat; material: faeces | place: United Kingdom | collected 2010/2012 ... | reverse complement strand
AAAAAATAAAGATTTTTATAAACAGAATATGCCAAAAGTCAGCAAACAATTGAAAAAAGTGATGTTCCGTGATATAATATTAATATCTTACTGTTGTAAGTTTATATAGAGTAACTGTTAACAATGAATATTGTAATAGGAGGAAAATAATATGACTGTAGTTGTGATTGGAATTATAGTTGCGCTCTTTGTAGTATTGTTGATTGGTTCTTATTCTTCATACAATGAAGATAAGAGAATAAAACCACAACCAATTAAAAGATTAACAAAAGAGCAAATTAAAGAGATTCATTCTCGAGGAAAAGTTACCCCTGCAGAAAAATTAGAAGAATGGAAAGAAATGGGGGTATGTGCACCAGGAGGGGAGTTAGCAAATATAGAGAAACGGTGCGAAAAATTTAACTATTGTTGCAGAGATTGTTTAATTGATTACGCAAACCAAAAAGATGAATATAATTCATCAGCATTTTAAGCTACACATCAGGAGGAGAAAAATGAAAAATAGAAATATTGATTGCAGAGCAGTATCATATACAGATCGGATTTGCTTTTATGTAAACTCAGCACAATATTATGAAGCAATTGATAATGGAGATGAAATTGAAGTACATTTAAAAGATGATGAAAACCAAGAAGAAACTGAACAAAAATTTTTCAAATTAGAACCTAAATTTGAAAAAAAGTCAACAGATACACCAAAAAATGAAGAAAAGGAAAGCTTTTTCAAAGAAGTAAAAGATATACTAATAACAAATAAAAAAGATTTCTTAGTAGTTTTAGGTGTAATATATTCTATTTTAATTAGTTGCTATATAATGATGAGTTTTTTAAAAGGAGCATTGAATTTAGGAGTATCAATTGCATTTACACTTAGTATCTTATTTCATGTAATCGATTTAACATGCAAAATGTGTAACGAAATTTTAATTGATGAAGATTTGAAAAGCAAACATGGAGCTGAACATAGTATGATTAACTTTATGATAAAACATGATAGATTACCAGAAACTCTAACTGAAGTAAGAACTGCTTCCAGATTTTCATTAGATTGCGGTTCTAGAAATGAAATAAAAGGGAGAGCTGAAAGATATATGGCAACACTAAGTAGCTTAATGGTTTCAATTATATTACAAAAACTAATAGAACAAAAGCTAGATAATATGATTACCATAGTAATTCTTTTTGTATCATTTATACTTTTAGAAATTATTTTTTTAAAAATAATTAGAAAAAGGAATTTACTATGTCCAGTAACAAAATGGATAGAGGACCAATTAACAATGTTGTTACAACTTTTTAATACAAGAGTAACAACAGACCATAATATCTTAGTAGCATATTATGTTGCAAGTGCGTGGTTTGAAAACTTCATAAAAACAAATGAGAATGAATAACAAATGGGACAACTTAAGTTAGCTTAAGTTGTCCTTTTTGTAAATAAATTTTTAAAAATAAAGAAAAAAGAACAGCAAAGCCTATAATAACAGCAAATACTACTCAATACATGAAAAAAAACACTACTTGACAAATTTATGTAATCCATATAAAATATATGTGGTTATAATTAAAATATAAAATTTATTTAACGTGTAAAATTTATATATTTAATGAACATTGAAAATTTAATAAGAAAAGAGGTTGATTATGAATGAGTGAAGTACTTATTGTTATAATTACTCTTTTAATCTCAGCAGCAATATTCATACCTTTAGGAATTACTATAAGAAAAAGAATTGCTGAATCTAAAATTCAAAGTGCTGAAAATGAAGCTAAAAGATTACTTGAAAATGTAAAAATAGAAGCAGAAAATACTAAAAGGGAAGAAATTTTTAAAGCAAAAGAAGAAATGCTTAAGCTTAGGAACGATTTAGATCAGGAGATTAAAGAGAGGAGAGCAGAAGTAGGACAACAAGAAAAAAGATTGATTCAAAAAGAAGAAAATCTTGATAAAAGAGTTCAATCTTTGGAAGACAGAGAAAAAGATTTGAACAAAAAGATTCTTGAAAATGATGATATTAGACAAGAGTTAGAAAATAAAAAAGCTGAGGAGCTTGCTGAATTACAACGTATTTCAGGATTAACAGTAGATCAAGCAAAAAAACAATTACTTAATTCTTTAGAAGGAGAAATAGTTCAAGAAAAAGCTCAAATGATAAGAGATTACGAAAACAAATATAAAGAAGACTCAGCAAAAATTGCTAAAGAAACAGTATGCTATGCAATTCAAAAATGTGCAGCAGATCATACTTCAGAAACTACAGTATCAGTTGTTTCATTACCAAATGATGAGATGAAAGGTAGAATTATAGGTAGAGAAGGTAGAAACATAAAAACTCTTGAAACATTAACAGGTATTGATTTGATTATTGATGATACACCAGAAGCTGTTATTATATCTGGATTTGACCCATTAAGACGTGAGGTAGCTAGAATCGCTCTTGAAAAACTTCTAGAAGATGGAAGAATTCATCCAGCAAAAATTGAAGAAATGGTTGAAAAAGCTAAAGAAGAAGTTGAAACAATTATTAAAGAAGAAGGAGAAAGAGCTGTTTTAGAAACTGGAGTGCATGGATTACATCCTGATGTTGTCAAACTTTTAGGAAAATTAAAATATAGAACAAGTTATGGTCAAAACGTATTAAATCATTCTATAGAAGTATCAAATCTTGCTAGAATTATGGCAGAAGAATTAGGATTAAATCCCAAATTAGCTAGGAGAGCAGGATTATTACATGATATTGGAAAAGCCTTAGATCACGATATGGAAGGTACACATGTTGAGATTGGTGTTGATATATTAAAACGTTATAAAGAAAATGATTTAGTTATTAATGCTGTTGAAGCTCATCATGGTGATGTTGAACCTAAGAGCCTAGAAGCTGTTTTAGTACAAGCTGCTGATGCAATTTCTGCATCAAGACCAGGTGCTAGAAGAGAGACTTTAGAAACATATATCAAAAGATTGCAAGAACTAGAAAAAGTAGCAGATTCTTTTGAAGGTGTTGATAAATCTTTTGCTATACAAGCAGGTAGAGAAATTAGATTAATCGTAAAACCTGATAAAATATCAGATAACGACATGGTTATTTTAGCAAGGGATGTTGCTAAAAAAATAGAAGATGATATGGAATATCCAGGACAAATTAAAGTTAATGTAATTCGTGAAACAAGAGCTATAGAATACGCTAAATAAAAATATATGAAAAATCGGTAGAAAAAATCTACCGATTTTTTTAAGCTTAATTTAAGCTTTATTAACTAAAATATGAATGTTGACAAATGACGTTGTGTCATTTGCAATATGAACATATAAAGGAGGAAATATATGCCTAAGAGTACATTTTATAATTTGCCTAAAGAAAAACAGAATAAAGTACTTGAGGCAGCTAGAAAGGAATTTTTTAGAGCAGAAGATGGCGATATTTTAATTAAAAACATTGTTGTTGATGCAAAGATTCCCAGAGGAAGTTTTTATCAATATTTTGAATCGAAAGATGATTTGCTTGAGTTTTTGATTAAAAATCATTTAAAAAATACTGAAGAAAGATTTTGCTTATTAATTGATAAAAACGGAGGAGATCTTATATCAGCTTTTGAAGAAATGTTCAATAAAATTATTGATAAACAAGAAATGGAAGGCGTTAATAAAGAAAGAAAAGTTATTGAACATATAAAAAAATTTCAAGAAAAGTATGGATGTCAAAGTGCTGTAAAAAAATTTCCGCAGGAAATGACTGAAACTGTTTTATTAAATCATATTGACAAATCTAAATACAAAATTAATACATCAGAAGACTTGGCAAGTGTATATCATATTATTATGGGAATGATGATAAAAAATGCTATTGATTTTAAAAATGGAGATTCAAAAGAAGAAACTAAAAAAGCATTTAAACGTGATTTAGATTATCTAAGATATGGTGTTATGAAATAAAATTAAAAGAAAGGAATAAAAATAATGTTAAAAATTTTACTGAAGTTAAAAAAAGCATGGAAATCTGTTTTTATTGTAGTTATTTTGCTTATTGTTCAAGCCATGGGTGAACTAGCATTACCAGATTATACTTCAAAAATTGTTAATGTAGGAATTCAACAAGGTGGTATTGAATCTTGTGTTCCTGAAGCAATAAGAAAAGAATCAATGCAAAATATTTTACTAGCAACAGAGGATGATGATTACATTTTAGATAAATACACTTTATTATCAAAATCAAATTTAAACAATGATGAATACGAAAAAAATGTAAAAAAATATCCAGCTTTGGAAAATGAAGATATTTATGTTTTAAATAAAATATCAAAAGAAGATAAAGAGAAATTAGAAGAAATTATCGCAAAGCCACTTGTTATGATGTATGTTATACAAGATACAGAAAAATCTGAACCAATGAGACAATATGTTATTGCAAGTTTGCCAGTAGAAGTTCAATCAGCATTTCAAAATATGAGCTTGATTGATATTATAAAAGCAATGCCAGAAGAACAAAGCAAGCCATTAATTGATAATTTTGGAAAGCAAATTGAAGATAAAGTTGGTGGAATGATTGATCAATCAGCTATTACAGCTGTTAGAACTGAATATACAGCTATTGGTATGGATACAGATAAAATTCAAACGAGTTATATTTGGAAATCTGGATTTAAGATGTTAGGTGTTGCTTTCTTAATAATGATAGCAGGCGTTACTGTAATGTTCTTTTCATCAGGAATGGCTTGTAAGCTAGGTAAATATTTAAGAGACGAAGTATTTGAAAAAGTCCTTAAATATTCAACAAAAGAGTTTAGAGAGTTTTCTACAGCCTCACTAATTACAAGAAGTACAAATGATATTCAACAGATTCAAGGTATGATACAAATGTTATTTAGAACTGTCGTATATGCCCCAATCATGGGAATTGGTGGACTAATTAGAGTTATTATTAAAAGCAGTACATCAATGGTATGGATTATTGGTTTTGCAATTTTATGTATTTTAGTAATTGTACTTATTTTGTTTATAGTTGCTATGCCTAAGTTCAAAAAATTACAAACACTAATTGATAAAATTAACTTAGTTGCAAGAGAAATTTTAACTGGGTTACCTGTTATCAGAGCTTTTCATAAGGAAGAAGATGAAGAGAAGAGATTTGATAAGGCAAATCTTGATTTAACAAAAGTAAATGTTTTTGTTAATAGAGTTATGTCATTCATGATGCCATTACTTATGTTCATAATGAATGGTATTGCCCTTATGATTGTATGGTATGGAAGTCACAATATTGATTCTGGAATAATGCAAGTTGGAGATATGATGGCAATTATTCAATACACAATGCAAATCGTTATGGCATTCTTAATGTTATCAATGATTTCAATACTGTTACCAAGAGCAGCTATTTCTGCTAATAGAATTAATGAAATTTTAGATACAGATTTAAGTATAAAAGATAAAAAAGAAACAAAGAAATTTGATGAAACTAAAAAAGGTTTAGTTGAATTAAAAAATGTTTCTTTCAGATATCCTGATGCTGATATGGAAATTTTAACAGATATTAATTTTACTGCAGAACCAGGAAAAACAACAGCTATAATAGGAAGCACAGGTAGTGGAAAATCTACAATAGTAAATTTAATTCCAAGATTTTATGATGTAACTGGAGGAGAGCTTTGTATAGATGGAGTTAATATAAAAGATGTTTCTCAAAAAGATTTAAGAAATATTATAGGTTTTGTACCTCAAAAAGGAGTATTGTTCTCAGGTACAATTGAATCAAATATAAAATTTGCTGATGAAAATATGAGTGATGAACAAATGGTTAGAGCAGCTGAAATTGCCCAAGCTACAGAATTTATTGAATCAAAACCAGAAAAATATCAAGCACCTATTTCTCAGGGAGGAACTAACGTATCTGGAGGACAAAAGCAAAGATTATCAATTGCAAGAGCAATTGCTTCAGATCCAGAAATATATATTTTTGATGATAGTTTTTCAGCATTAGATTATAAGACAGATTGCGTATTAAGAGAAGAATTATCAAAAGTAACCAAAGATAAAACAGTTATAATTGTTGCACAAAGAATTAATACAGTTTTGAATGCAGATCAGATAATTACTTTAGAAGATGGAAGAATTGTTGGTAAGGGTACACATGAAGAATTAATGAAAAGCTGTGAAACATATAGACAAATTGCTTTATCACAATTATCAGAAGAAGAATTAAATAGAAAGTAGAAAGGAAGTGAGAACAAATAATGAGCGAAAAAGATTTGAAGAAAATAAAGAAAAAGCAAATGAGAGGCGGACCTGGTGGACATGGACCTGCTGGAGCCGGAGAAAAAGCTAAAGATTTTAAGGGAACATTAAACAAATTAATGAAAAGATATTTAGGCGATTACAAATGGAAGTTAATTATTGTTTTCATTTTCGCAATTGCTGGAACAATATTTACAATTGTTGGACCAAAAATACTAGGAAAAGCAACTACAGAAATTTTTAATGGAATAGTAAAAAAGATTTCTAGTACAGGTGGCATAGATTTTGATTATATATTCCAAATAATAATGATACTAGTTACTTTATATGTAATAAGTGCAGTTTGTTCATTAGTGCAAGGTATTGTTATGACTGATGTCTCACAAAAATTAACATATAGATTAAGAGATGAATTATCTAAGAAAATTCATAAACTACCAATGAACTTTTTTGATAAACAAAGCAAAGGAGATGTGTTGTCAATATTAACAAATGATATTGATACATTTGGTCAGAGCTTTAATCAAAGTATTACCGAGATAATTACTGCAGTTTGTACAGTAGTTGGAATATTAATTATGATGATATCAATTAACATTCCTATGACTTTTATTTCTTTATTAATATTACCTATTGCAGGTTTTGTGGTAAAAAATATTGTTAGTAGATCTCAAAAATACTTTACAGCACAACAAGAGATTTTGGGAGATGTAAATGGTCAAGTTGAAGAAGTATACGGTGGTCAACTTATCATAAAAGCATTTAACAGAGAAGACGAAGTTATAAAAGAATTTAAAGAGAGAAATCAGAAATTATATTCAGCAGGATGGAAATCACAGTTTATGGGTGGATTTATGTATCCTGTAATGAATTTTATTAGTAATTTAGGATATGTTGCTGTTGCAATTGTTGGAGGATATTTTGTTATTGATGGTAAAATTCAAGTAGGTGACATTCAATCTTTTGTTCAATACAATAAACAATTTACAAGACCAATTGGTGAGATTGCTCAGGTTATGACACAGATTCAAACTATGATTGCAGCATTAGAAAGAGTATTGAAATTTCTAGATGAAGAAGAAGAAAAAGATGCTGTTTCAAATCCTACTGATATAGATTCATTAAAAGGAAATATCAAATTTGAACATGTAAAATTTGGTTACAATCCTGACAAAATCGTTATTAACGATTTTAATGCAGATGTCAAAGATGGACAAAAAATTGCAATTGTTGGTCCAACAGGAGCCGGAAAAACAACGCTTGTTAAATTACTAATGAGATTCTATGATTTAAATTCTGGTAAGATTACTATTGATGGATATGATATAAAAGACTTCAAAAAAGGAGATTTAAGAAAACACTTTGGTATGGTTCTTCAAGATACATGGTTATTTAGTGGAACTATAAAAGATAATATCAAATACAGTAAACCTGATGCAACTGATGATGAAGTTATTGAAGCTGCCAAGGCTGCACATGTGCATCACTTTATAAAAACATTACCAAATTCATATAATATGATTCTTAATGAAGAAACAAGTAATATTTCTGCAGGTCAAAAACAATTATTGACAATAGCGCGTGTAATTTTAGCAGATCCAAAAATCCTAATTTTAGATGAAGCTACAAGTTCAATAGATACAAGAACTGAGATTCAAATTCAAGCTGCTATGGATAATTTGATGAAAGGCAGAACAAGCTTTATAATTGCACATAGATTATCAACAATAAAAAATGCAGATATGATTTTAGTTATTAATAATGGAGACATTGTCGAACAAGGAACTCATGATGAATTACTTGCAAAAGATGGTTTTTATGCTACTTTATATAATTCACAATTTGATGAAGAAGAATAAAATATTTAATTTTATCTTTAAAGAGAAAGTTATTGCTTTCTCTTTTTTTTATATATATAATGTGTATGATTTTATGGGAAAATAAATATAGTAAATAATATAGTATAAAAAGATTTTTCCAATTAGATTTATGCTTTAGGAAAGGAATGATATTAGTTATGAATAACCAACCAATTGGAATCTTTGATTCAGGATTAGGTGGATTAAATGTATTAAAAGAACTTGTAAAAGTATTTCCACATGAACAATTTATATATTTAGGTGATACAAAAAGATTTCCATATGGAAATAAATCCACACAAGCAATCATTGAAATATGTAGAGACAATGTAAATTTTTTACTAGATAGAGGTGTAAAAATGATAATTATAGCTTGTGGAACAGCTACAAGTCAAGCTTTGTCTGCTTTGCAAAAAGAATATGATATTCCTATAATTGGAATTATTGAACCAACAGTAATTAATTTAAAAGAAAGAATTGATAATTTAGATAATACAATAGGAATTATAGCAACAAAAGGAACAATAAAAAGTGGAGCATGGGAAAAGAAAATCTCTGAAATAATTCCTACTGCTGAAATTATAAGTTGTCCTGCACCTTTATTAGCTACTATGGCAGAAGAAGGATGGACAAACAATGAAGTTGCAGAATACACAGTTAAAGAATATATGAAAGTATTTAAAAATGTTGATAAACTAATTTTAGGATGCACACATTATCCATTATTTTATGATTTGATGAAAAAATACTTACCAAAAAGAACTGAAATTATTGATGTAGGCGAAGAATTAGCACTTTATTTGAAAGAAAGAATTTCTGGAAACGAATTACAAACAGATTCAAAAGCAGAAGGTGGATATAATTTATGTGTAACAGATTTGAATGAAACTTTTGCAGATATGGCTACAAAAATTTTTGAAAAATGTATATCTTTAAGTGATATAGAAGAAGTTAAAATTTAAGGAGGATAAAAATGACTGGTACAATAATTGTAATCATTTTATTAATTGCACTTGTTGGATATATAATTTATATTTTTAATAAAATTATAAAAGCAAGTAATATGAATTTTGAAGCATTTAGTAATATTGACACAGCCCTAAAAAAGAGATATGACCTAATACCAAATTTAGAAGCTGTTGTAAAAGGATATACTTCACATGAAAAAACAACACTAGAAGATATAACTAGAATGCGTGAAAAATTATCTGAAAAAATGACAGTTTCAGATAGACAAAAAGAAGAAGATAAATTTTCTGGAATTTTTAAAGATATTTTTGTTTCTGTTGAAAATTATCCAGAATTAAAAGCTTCTGAAAATTTTGCTCAACTACAATCAGCTCTGGTAAAAATAGAGGAAGACATAGAAATGGCTAGAAGATATTATAATGGTACTACAAGAAATTATAATTCATTAATTCAGCAATTCCCAAATAATATTTTAGCATCTATTTTAGGATATAAGAAAAGAGCATTTTTTGAAGTTGATTTATTAACAAGAGAACATGCGCAAATTAATTTTCAGGATAGAAGAAAAGAACAAAGATAAAGGGGAGTTATATGAAAAAGAAAATATTTTGTATAATTATCTTGGCTTTAATGATTTTGTCAAGTACAATGTTAAATGTTACTGCAAAAACAACTGATGAAGATACAGATATCGAACAAAACTATTATGATGAAGAAATTGTAAAATATGATATAAATATTGATGTTAATGAAGATGGCTCAATGCACGTTATAGAGAATATCACCGTAAATGCAATAGGTTATCAAATAAAACATGGTATATACAGAGATTTTCCAACTCAATATAAAAACAAAACAGTAAAATTTAAAGTAAATGATGTAAAAATGGATGGAGCATATGTTAACTATGCAATAAATAGCATTTATAGAGGACAACGAATAAAAATAGGTTCATCAGATGACTTTGTACCTCAAGGACTTCACACATATATGATTGATTATACTACAGATAGGCAAATGTTTTATGAGAAAGATTATGACGAATTATATTGGAATTTAGTTGGTTCAGGATGGCTTTTTAATATTGATAAATGTACAGCAACAATTAATTATCCGAGTAATGTAAAATTCTTAAAAGATGATATAAAAACATTTGTAGGCACATATGGAAATGATGAAGAAGCTACAAATGTAAGATATAAAGTTGATGAAAAAAATCATAGTATATATTTTGAAACAAAAGACAAAATATATTCAAATGAAGCATTCACAATTGTAGTTAGGACAGCAAAAGGCGGATTGACTGAACCAGATTTTCAGAAAAAAATGAATTGGTTTATAACAGATAATATTGTTTATATTATTGTTTGTATAGGACTTATAGTTCTAATAATTTTCCAATTTTTCACTTGGGCAAAGTATGGAAAAGACCCAATGAAAAATGTTATAATTCCAAAATATTATCCGCCAGAAGGAATGGATAGCGCAGACGTAAAATATGTTGATACAATGGGTGGAACAGAAAGAGCCTTAGAAGCTACAATTATAAATTTAGCAGTTAAAGGATTTTTAAAGTTTGAAAAAGGAATAACTAAAACCGATGCAATGAAAATACAAAAGATTAGTACACCAGAGGTTTTAGAAAAGGTAAGCGAATTATCTCCTTTTGAGAAAAAAGTATATAATAAATTATCAAATGTTGAAACATTAGAATACTCATCTTTCTTTCAAGTGAAATTAGCTAGTTTAAAATTATCTATGAAAGACGAATTGTATGAGAAATATAATAATAAACTATTTTTTAAGAATACAGCAAAGGCAATATTTTCAATTTTTGCTACGGTTTTATTATGGATTGTAGCAGTAATTGTTGGATTAGGAGTTAACCCATATTCAAATGGTGAAGATGTTGCTGGAGTATTTTTAGCATTAGCAATATGCATAATGGTAGGAGTATTTGGAGGAATTGCAAAATCAACTATAAAAACAAAAGCATCATATGGAATTGTAAAAATTATTTTTGTTCTACTTGTTTTAGCACCATTTATAATTAGTTTTGGAGAAATGATGTTTTCAGTTGGAAGTCTTGTTTCTACATCGTTCTCAAAAGCCATGATATTTATAGCATCAGTTGTCGATAATGTTATTTACTGGAAGTTAATTAGACGTTATTCTGAAGAAGGAGTAAGAATAAAAGAAGATATTGAAGGCTTCAGAATGTTTATTAAAGTTGCAAAAGATGATGACTTCCCAAATAAAACTCCAGAAATGTTTGATAAATACTTTTCTTATGCATATGTATTAGGATTAGAAAATAAATGGGCAGACAAATTTGAAAATATTCTAAAAGAAGCAAACTATAAACCAAGTTGGTGCTACGATAATATGTTTTATGATGGAAGATTTAATGCAACAACATTTACTTCTAGCTTTTCATCTTCATTTTCATCAGGAATGTCTGCAGCAGCTACTGCACCATCATCTTCTTATTCATCATCAGGTGGAGGCTTTTCTGGTGGTGGTTCATCAGGTGGTGGATTCTCAGGTGGCGGCGGAGGAGGCCGGAGGCCGGTGGAGGCTGGTAAAAATTTATTTTTTTAGCACTCTCCTATTGACAATGCTAAAAATGAGATGTATAATACTATATGTAATAAGAAATAATGATTACATATAGTATGTGCAAATAGCCTTGAATAAAGGTGTCAACACATAAAATATTTTTAAGGAGGAATGTATTATGATGATGATACCAAGTAGAAAAAATTTTTTTGATGAGGTTTTTAATGAACCAATGTTTTCTAAGAAGGAAGCAAAAATAATGAAGACTGATATTAAAGAAAAAGATGGAAATTATATCTTTACAATAGATGTACCAGGATTTGAAAAAGAAAATATCAATATTGAATTAGAAAATGGATATTTAACAGTATCTGCAACAATGAATGAAGATATCGATGATGAAGAAAAAAATGGAAAATATGTTTACAAAGAAAGATATTCTGGAGAATGCTCTAGAAGCTTTTATGTAGGTGATGAGGTAACAGAAGAAGATGTTAAAGCTTCTTTCAAAAACGGAGTTTTGACTATAACTGTACCAGAAAAAGAAGAAAAAGAAGAAGAAACAAAAAAACGTATTCAAATAGACTAATAAATTATGATTGGCACACCTGCGATATGGTGTGCTGATTTTTATTATTAATAAAGGTAGGTGATTGTTATGAATACTCAAAAATTAACACAAAAATCAATTGAAGTAATTCAAAAAGCTCAATCAATTGCAATAGAAAATCAAAATCAGCAAATTGAGCAATTGCATATATTATTAGCACTTTTAACAATTGATGACAGCTTGATAAAACAAATTTTTAAAAGAATGAAAGTTAATGATAATTTTGAGAATAGTGTAATGGATGAAGTTAGAAAGTTACCAAAAGTAATGGGTTCAAGAAAAATGGATTCTGTTTATGTTGCTCAAGATGTAGACGAGATGCTTAATGATGCAGAAAAAATCGCAGAGAAGATGAAAGATGAATATGTTTCTGTTGAGCATGTGATGCTTGCTTTATTTAATAAAGGAAATCAAAAGGTTAAAGAACTATTAAAATTATTTAATATAAATAAAAATGAATTCATGAAAGTTTTATCAGAAGTTAGAGGAAATACAAGAGTTACAT
>ERZ824488.3213-NODE-3213-length-12736-cov-4.852535_pt1 | contig 12736 bp, 10 predicted proteins | sample MGYA00519936_ERZ824488 | MGnify/ENA primary metagenome ERZ824488 (study PRJEB31778, sample SAMEA3449153) | human gut metagenome | biome: human gut; feature: human-associated habitat; material: faeces | place: United Kingdom | collected 2010/2012 ... | reverse complement strand
AGAGAAGCTTGCTCCTGTCATCTGTGCCCACGCTGAGGCGGAAGAAGGGTACAGAGAAGCTTGCTCCTGTCATCTGTGCCCACGCTGAGGCGGAAGAAGGGCACAGAGAAGCTTGCTCCTGTCATCTGTGCCCACGCTGAGGCGGAAGAAGGGTACAGAAGGAGTTCGCCTAGCCGGCGGCAACCCTACGTTAACAATGCAAGTATAATACTGCATGGAAAATGTTAATGAAATCTCGACCGTACCCCATCCCGTATCCGGCAGATCCCGGTATAGACTCCGGCCCCGCAGTAGGGCATCAGCAACAGGCTGTAAGAGAAGATATACCGCGAATTGGCTTCCCAGAAGGTGTGGAACAGAAAACCTCCCAGTACGGCAATGAGGCCGACGTAGATGTAGAGTCGGTCCGCGCCATGCCAATCCGCGCCATGCCGGTCCGCGCCATGCTGATCCGCGCCATGCCGGTCCGCGCCATGCCGATCCGCGCCATGCTGATCCGCGCCATGCCGATCCGCGCCATGTCGATCCGCGCCATGCCGATCCGCACCAAGTCGATCCGCGCCATGCTGATCCGCCATGTGGTCCGCAGTGCACCCTGCGGTATGCCCCGCCGTTTGGTCAGCCATGTGCCCGACAACTTTGGATTTCCGACGTTTCTTAAGACTGTCGATACAGAACACCAACACGCCCAGATACAGAACATTCTGCCATGCATTGCACCATTCGATATATCCCCCACTGAGAGAACCTTCATAGACTTCTTTAAAAAATGCACTCCGTCCTCCGTAGGTAGCCAGGGTAGCCTGTCGGCTGGCATAGGTGCCGTCCGCCCACTGGGATAAATGTTTGTGAAGATAGAAGTCCGCTGTGTAGCCGGGATGTTCCCGGAAATAGGTCAGGCGCTCGTCGATCGCCAGACGGCTGATCTCGTTGGCGATAGCAGTATCCATGCCGGCGGTATCGTAAGTATCGATATTGAAGCCGTTATACCAGCCGCAGCCGCGGGAAGCTTCCTGCATTCCCATGGCGAGATAGGACATGGCGGTGACTCCGGAGCTTAACGTGTTCCCCGCCTTTTTCTCATAACATTTCTGTACCAGCGGCAGAATCCCCACAGAAGTAACAGCAAGACATACCGCCATGATGAGCAGTCCCAGACGCATCTTACCGTTCCGCCCCGGACGCAATGCCTCGAACAACAGCACCAGCAACACTGCGATCACAGGGATCAGTGAATTCTTGCGCAGCATCACAGACAGTGTGAGGAACAGGATACTGCCGAAGCCTGTGAAAAGTATCTGACGGAGCATGCGGGGGACGTAATCGTAGGCGGTGACTGAGGGCGCATCATTTCGGGAGACGTTGTCCCGGTAGGAGCTGTCCGGAGAGGAGCCGCCCGGGGAGACGTTGTTCCGATAGGAGCCGCCCGGAGAGGAGCCGCCCGGGGAGACGTTGTCCCGATAGGAGCCGCCCGGAGAGACGCTCCCCAGCAACCGCAACAGCAGATAGCATCCCACCGACAATGCAGCGAAGGAAGGAATCTCGCCGTAGACGAAGGAACTGTACATGATCATGGGCAGGTTACAGCATACCAAGACGAGATAACAGCAGGAGATCTTCTTGTACTTCTCCGGCCACAGATATTGCAGCGACAGATATTGGAACCAGATCGCCCCACACAACAGACAGACATAGACCAGCTTGATAAAGTGCCAGGCCGGTACGGACAGGCCGGTGAGATTCCAGATCCGGAGCAACAGCTCCAAAAAAGCCATCAGCCCGATCTGCTGTGGATAATAAGACAGATAAGAAACGGTGGGGTGGATAATATCAGTATTTCCCAGGATCCACTCCGCAGCCGCATTGTATACAGACAGAGCATCCGCTGCGGGAACCGTGCGTCCGAAGAGGATCAGCAGGATACCAAGCCCAAATACAAAGGTCAAAGTAAAAACGAGCAGTCCGCGACGGAATTTCTCTCCTATTTTTTCATACAGATACAGACATCCGCAAAACAGTAATCCGAAGCCTGCCAGCTCCAACAGATTCCACAGGAGATTGTCCGGACGCAGCAGAACCTGCTGGGTCTCCATATTGTCGGCATAGCAGGTCGTGAGAAAGCTGCCGGCGAACAGCAGCATGGAAAGCAACAGTGTCAGAAGCATGACAATGTTAAGTCCCAGGCGGTAAATGATATTGCAACAAGATCTGTTCTGAGATCCACTCATGGAAACAATCCCTCCGTAACCACAACAAATTTCAATTATGCAAGCATATTGGCTCACTTGCGCTCATTGCATTATAAGCTCACGAATTCGTGCTATCGCACTTTACATCCTGCTTCGCAGGATATTCGTTCGCTAATGAGCCCAGAAAAACAAATGTCTGCTTCGCAGCCACTTGTTCTTCCTTGAGGCTCATTATATCATAGCTTTTGCCCGCCCCCAAGAAAAATACGCGGGAAAAAGCAAAAATAGTGGCTGTAATGGAACAAGCGTGGTACAATAAACTTTGTATAAGCACTTTTAACACGCAGAGATAAGAGGAATGGAAAATGGATAAAATTGCAGTACTGATCCCCTGCTACAATGAAGAGAAGACGATCGCCAAGGTGGTATCCGATGTGAAAAAGTTCCTGCCGGAGGCGGTGACTTATGTATATGACAATAATTCCACCGACCGTACCGTGGAACTGGCAACGGAAGCGGGAGCGATCATACGTCATGAATATGCCCAGGGAAAGGGAAACGTGATCCGCAGAATGTTTCGTGAGATCGATGCGGAATGCTATCTTATGATCGACGGAGACGACACGTATCCTTTGGATTGTGCCCGGGAGATGGTGGCAAAGGTTTTGGAGCATCAGGCGGATATGGTGGTGGGAGACCGCCTGTCGTCTACTTATTTTACGGAAAATAAGCGGCCGTTTCATAATTTCGGCAACAGTCTGATGCGTGCGGGGATCAACGGCCTGTTTCATTCCGATATCAAGGACATCATGACCGGTTATCGCGCGTTCAGTTATGAATTCGTGAAGACATTCCCGGTATTCTCCAAAGGATTTGAGATCGAGACGGAGATGACGATCCATGCGGTGAACTATAACATGCAGGTAGAGAATGTGGTGGTGGAATATCGTGACCGTCCCCAGGGCAGCGAGTCCAAGCTGAATACTTACAGTGACGGTTTCCGCGTGATCCGCAAGATGCTGCAGCTGTATAAAAACTATAAACCCATGCATTTCTTCGGCATGCTGGCATTTTTGCTGGCAGTGGTGTCGGTGATATTGTTTGTTCCGGTATTTTTGGAGTATCTGAATACGGGACTGGTGCCGAGATTCCCGACGCTGATCGCCTGCGGATTCATTCTGCTGGCGGGGATCCAGTCGTTTTTCTCCGGTATGATGCTGGAAGTTATGGCGGCCAAGGACCGGAAGGATTTCGAGTATCGTCTGAACCGTGTGCATGGGGAACATCAGGAACGTAAAGGATTATAATATGCAGGAGAAGAGAATACTTCCCAGACGCAGAGGCGGTGTGCTGCTTTGCGTTCTGGGATGTCTGTTTGTATTTTTCGTAAAAACAGAAAAAGATCTGGCGGCCGCGGGCAATATCCTGTGGACGGCCGGATATGTGGGAAGCACTCTGCTGTGGACCGTGCTTTTGGGATGCCTACTGGGTGTGATCGGAACGTTTGTGGTCTATCGTGTGGCAGAGAGGCCGTCACCGGATGGTGACGGCAACGGCGGAAGAAACGGCGCCGGTAAAGACAATGCCGTGTTCTGCAGATCTGCCGTGTGGATACAGAACCGCTCCGGGACACAGGTGTTTTTCGGAAGCCTGTTATTGTTATGTCTTGCATGGCTTCCGGTATATCTGGCATATTACCCGGGAATCTGTGCTTATGATGCACCGGTACAGACCGGACAGATCGTGGAGCATTATTATTTTGATCATCATCCGATCGTGCACACGTTGCTTTTACAGGGGATGCTGTGGCTGGGAACGCAGCTGTCCGGGAGTATGAATGCCGGAATGGCACTGTACACTGCGCTGCAGATGCTGCTGCTGGCGGGCAGCATGTCCTACGGTGTGCTGGTATTGCACAGACGGCGGGTGGCGGCAGGCTGGCAGATCGTGATGCTGCTGCTTGGAATGTTTTTCCCGTTCCACTGGTATATGAGTGTCAGCATGACAAAAGATACGGTATTCAGTGCTTTTTTACTGCTGCAGCTGATCAGTCTGACGGATCTGTTGCTGGAGAACCGCAGGGAATGGCGTCCCGGAGTCCGGGATCTGCTGTTTTTTATCGGAACAGTGGGAATGATACTGTTTCGCAATAACGGAAAATATGCTATGATTGTACTATTAGCATTTCTTTTTCTGGCAGTATGCTTTGGAAAAAGAGCGAGGAAGCTCTGGGGGAGACTGTTTACGGTAAGTGTGGCAGCTTTCTGTATAGGGCTTTTTGTGCTGTCCACAGTGTTCTCCGCAACGCACGCGGAACAGGGAGACAGGAGAGAGATGCTGAGTATGCCGATCCAGCAGATGGCCCGCTGCATGATCTACCACGGAGGAGTGGGAGTACTCCCTGAGGATGACGGTACCATGTCGGAACAGGATCGGGCACTGGTGAATGATTTTATATTGGATGAGGCTTACAGGGATTATGATCCCGGCATCGCGGATCCGGTAAAGCGACATACCAACACGTATGTGGTGCGTTATCGCTCGGGAGATTTCCTGCGGACCTATTTTCATCTGCTGAAATTTTATCCCGGAGATATGATCAATGCCGCACTGGCAGTGGATGCAGGATTTTTATCTCCCTTTGATGTCACCCATGCGGCGGTGAATGAAGTGCAGGGGAGAGAGGGCCTCGGATATATACAGACACGATGGGAAGAAGATACCCTGAACAACAGAGGGATCTACAAAGACAGCAAATGGCCGGGACTGTATGACCGCCTGGAGACATGGGCGGACGGGAACAGTTATCTGGAGCTTCCGGTACTGAAATATCTGTTCGTGCCGGGCAGTTATCTGTGGCTGTATCTGGCACTGGCGGCGATCCTTGTGATCGTGGACAGAAAGCGATACTGTCTGCCACTGGCGGTGATCGCCGGATATTATGGGACGATGCTGTTAGGCCCAACGGTGCAGATGAGATATGTCTATCCGGTGATGCTGGCACTGCCGTATCTGGTGGCGCTGATGTGCGGAACAGGCCGGAAGACGGAAAATGAGAAAACAGAGACAGAGATAAAACAGGGACAGAGATAGGATAGAGAAATGGACAAGCTGATCATAGGAGCAGGGCTGTATGGATTGTATGCGGCGCTGTATTGTGCAAAAAAAGGGCAGCAGGTAGAGGTGCTGGAGATGGAAGAGGCTCCTTTTACCAGAGCCACATATATCAATCAGGCCCGGGTACACATGGGATATCACTACCCGAGGTCGCTGTCTACGGCCATGAAATCCGCCGGATATTTCAAACGTTTTACAGAGGACTATTCCTTCTGTCTTCATACCGCGTTTCAACAGATTTATGCTACTTCCGCTCATTTTTCCTGGACGGATGCGGCGGAATTTTTGAAGTTCTGCCGGGATGGCGGGATTCCCTGTAAGGCGCTTCCTGTGGAAGAATATTTCCAGCCGGGGCTGTGCGACGGAGCTTTTCTCACCGAGGAGTATACCTACGATGCCCATATCCTGCGGGATCATCTGATGGAGGAGATCGCGAAATATCCGGGAGTGAAGCTGCACTTCGGGCGGCAGATCACAGAGATCGTAAAACAATCGGACTGCTATGAGATCACCGCATTGCATGAGGGCCATAGAGAGGTATACCGGGCACCGTTTGTGCTGAATGCCACTTACGCTTCCGTGAATCAGGTGCTGGAAAAGGTAAAGGGAGTCACGGCAGAACCCTTCGGACTGAAGTATGAATTATGTGAGATCATCCTGTGCAAAACAGGTGACAAGCTCAGGGACATCGGATTTACAGTAATGGATGGACCGTTTTTCTCCATTATGCCTTTCGGCAGGACGGGATATCATTCCCTGACTTCGGTGACTTTTACACCGCATAAGACAAGCTACGATGCTACACCGCAGTTCTCCTGCGTGGGGGCGGACGGCAATATCTGCAGAGGCGGCTGGCTGGGGAATTGCAACGACTGTCCCTGCAGACCGGAGAGTGCATGGGAGTATATGTCTACGCTGGCGAGAAAGTATCTGCGGGAAGAATATAGCTTCAGTTATGAGAAGTCACTGTTCTCCATGAAGCCGATCCTGAAGGCTTCGGAGATCGATGATTCGAGACCTACCGTGATCCGGGCATTATCCGAAAGTCCCACCTTCATCAGCGTCTTATCCGGCAAGATCAACACGGTATATGACCTGGATCCTTTTTTAGATTAGGATAACCATTCCGAGAGATTATAAATAATAGATATAGGGGAAACGTTATGGAGAGAACCGCAATCCTGAATAAAGAGAAAAATTTTGTATCCTGCGTGCTGTATCTGCACAACGATGGTGCGCACATCCGTGATTTCCTGAATACGGTCTGTGGCACCATGGAAGAACATTTCGAAAAATATGAGATCGTCTGTGTGAATGACTGCTGCATGGACAATACCATCGAGGAGATCCATCGATTTCTGGAAGAAAGCAGAGGAAATCATGTGGTGAGCATGATCAATTTAAGCTTTTATCAGGGAGTCGAGATGGCCATGAATGCCGGAAGAGACCTGGCAGTGGGAGATTTCCTGTTCGAATTCGACAGATGCCTGCCGGATTTTGAGCCGTCACTGATCATGGATGTTTATTACAGAGCGCTGGAAGGCTATGATGTGGTGGCAGCCGCTCCGGGGAGAGATGTGGCACTGACCTCGCGGCTGTTCTATGCAGTATATAATCTGGGAAGCCGTAATACCCATAAGCTGCGTCAGGAGAGATTCCGTATCATATCCCGCCGCGCAGTGAACCGTGTGAATCAGATGAATGCGTACATTCCTTACCGCAAGGCGATGTATATGAATTGCGGACTAAGGGCGGATACGCTGGTCTATGAGAATAAAAAGAAGGCAGGCAGTGCCAGGAACCGGGAGGAGCGCAGTACCCGCAGCAGTCTTGCACTGGATACGCTGATCATTTTCACCAATGTCCTGGAGAAGTTCTCTATGCTGGTGAGTGCGATCCTGTTCTCTGTGATGATGATCATGTTTGCCTGGATCGTGTATTCGATCTTCAGCACGGTACGTCCCGTGGAAGGTTGGATGAGTCTCATGACGCTGATATCGTTTGGATTTTTCATGATGTCCGTCATGCTGACGTTGATCTTCAAATATCTGTCCGTGATCTTGAATATGAGCTTTAAGAGACAGCACTACGTAATCGAAGGAGTGGAAAAACTGACAAAATGATGTTTACGATTATTTTTCCGGTATTAAATGAACGTCTGCGCTTAGAGAGCGGTGTGACCCGCACGGTGGAATATCTGCAAAGCATTGCTTTTGAAGACTATGAGATCATTATCGTGGATAACGGTTCCGAGGATGAGACACCGCAGATCGCAGAAAAGCTGTGCAAAAAATATGATAAAGTAAGATATGAGAGGATCAATGTCCGCGGTGTGGGCGCCGCATTCCGCAGAGGTGTGGAAGTAAGCCACGGCGATGTGGTAGGCTATATGGACATCGACCTTTCCACCAATATTAGGCATCTGGGAGAGGCGATTCACCTCTTCGAGACGCAACCCGAGATCCAGTATATCAACGGCAGCCGTTTTGCCAGAGAATCCGATACCAGGGGCAGAAAATGGTACCGCAGGATCACATCCCAGGGACTTTTGATTCTGTTAAAGCTGTTCTTACGGATGAAATCCACGGATGCCATCTGCGGATTCACGTTTGTCCGCAGAGAGACGGCACTCTCGCTGATCGAGGGCTGCAGCCGGGATAACGGGTGGTTCTACATGATCGAATTCCTGCTGCGTGCGGAGAAACGGGGCGTGAAGATCCTGGATTATCCGGTGGAGTGGCAGGAAGACTATAATACTACCGTTAAGGTATTCAAGACGATCTGTAATTATCTGGTACAGATCGCAAGGTTATTCAACGAGTTTTATATTAAGAAGCATATATAAGATGCCGGATAATCCCGGTGAAAGATTGAAAATAAGAGAAGAAATGTACATCGTGCGAGTTTAGAAACGATGTAAATGAAATGACAACAGGTAAGAGAGAAGGACAAAAAATGGCACATATTAAGAGAATCGATCTGACGAGAGATGTAGAAGCACATGCGGATGCCTACAGAGAGGCTATTGAGAAGGTATGCAGGGAGACCGCCTTTTCCGGCGGAAAATATGCAGATGCATTTGACAAGGAATTTGCTGCTTATGTGGGCAGTAAATATGCCAGTGGCGTGAACAACGGTACTTCCGCCTTACATCTGGCCATGCTGGCCCTGGGAGTGGGACCGGGAGATGAAGTCATCGTACCGGCAAATACCTACATTGCCACGGCATGGGGCGTCAGCTATACGGGAGCCACGCCGGTGTTCGCAGATTGCACGCCGGATACCTGGGAGATCGATCCTTCCGTGCTGGAGGCGAAGATCACAGAGAGGACAAAGGGGATCATCGGTGTCCATCTCTACGGTCAGCCTTTCGATTATGCAGGCGTGCGCGAGATCGCAGACCGTCACGGTCTGTTCGTGGTGGAGGATTGCGCACAGGCCCATGGGGCACAGTTTGAGGGGAAAAATGTGGGAACCCTGGGAGACCTGGCATGCTTCAGCTTCTATCCGGGCAAAAATCTCTATGCTTTCGGAGAAGGCGGAAGTGTCACCTGTGAGAAGGAAGAGTACTATAAGCATATTGACCGCCTGAAAAATCAGGGCTGCGATGTGCGTTATTATCATGATGAGATTGGATATAATTATCGACTGGAGGGACTGCAGGGTGCGGTATTGAGCGTAAGCCTGAAATATCTGCCGGAGTGGACGAAGAGACGTCAGGAGATCGGACACCGCTATATCCGGGAGATCACGAATCCTCTGATCACCATGCAGCGTCATCCGGAGAACACTACACCGGTGTTCCACCTGTTCGTCATCACGGTGCCGGATCATGAGGACTTTATCCGCTATATGGCAGATCATGATGTGGAGTGCAACATGCACTATCCGGTTCCCTGCCATTTGCAGAAGGCATATGCGGATCTGGGATATCAGCCGGGAGACTGCCCCAATGCGGAATATCTGGCAGCGCACTGTGTGACACTGCCTCTGTTCCCCGAGATGCGGGAGGATGAGATCCGGAGAGTCATCGAACTGTGCAATGCTTACAGACAGTAAGGAGATCACAATGCAGACCGTAACAGCAGAAAATAAAACATCGGAAAATAAAACATCGGAAGCAATTTCTGAGAACTACCGGGATACGCAGGCCGGGATCTATCTGCGCCTCATGACCCATGAGGACACGGACCGGATCGTGGCATGGCGTAACAGCGATGCCGTGCGCAAAAATTTTATCTATCAGGAGCTTTTTACCAGACAGTCCCATGAGCACTGGATCCGGATCCATGTGGAGACCGGAGATGTGGTGCAGATGATCATCTGCGATCTGGAAGGAGATACTCCCCTCGGATCTGTGTATATCCGGGATATTGACAGACATCACAATAAGGCGGAGTACGGAATCTTCATCGGAGAAGAGAGCGCCCGAGGCCGCGGGATCGGCACAGCGGCGGCGAAGCTGATGTTACGGTACTGTTTTGAGCAGGAAAAGCTGCACAGAGTCTACCTGCGGGCATTGTCGGAGAACCTGCAGGCCATCCGAAGCTATGAAAAGGCGGGCTTCGTCAGAGAAGGACTGTTAAGAGACGATGTGTGTATTGACGGCGTGTACCGGGATATTGTCTGGATGGCAGCCGTGAATCCGGCAGATTAAGAAGGAGCAAGCAACAAAAAATGGACAGAATAAAAAAAGTAAGTTTTGTGATCCCCTGCTACCGTTCGGAGCATACGCTGCCCCATGTAGTTACGGAGATCCGCGAAAAAATGCAGGAACTGACACAGTATACGTATGATATTTTTCTGGTGAATGATGCATCACCGGACAATACCATGGAAACAATCCGGGATCTGTGTGAAAAATACGATAATATCAAGGGCATCGGCTTCGCCAGGAATTTCGGACAGCATGCGGCGCTGATGGCGGGACTTAGACATTCCGACGGAGATTATGTGGTGTGCCTGGATGATGACGGACAGACCCCAGCCGATGAAGTGGATAAGCTGCTAAATAAGCTGGAGGAAGGCTTTGATGCTGTCTATGCCAGTTATGAACACAAGCAGCACTCCGCATTCCGGAATCTGGGCAGCAAGGTCAATGAGCTGATGACGCGGATGATGTTAAACAAGCCTGCGAATCTGTATATTTCCAGCTATTTTGCGGTGAAGCGGTTCGTGGTGGAGGATATGATCCGCTATGAGAATTCGTATCCTTATGTCATCGGACTGGTGCTCCGTGCCACGAAAAACATTACTAACGTGCCGGTGTGTCACAGAGAGCGGGAAGAGGGCAATTCCGGTTATACGCTCAAGAAGCTGCTGGGATTGTGGTTCAACGGATTTACGGCATTTTCCGTGAAACCGCTGCGGATCGCCACATCTCTCGGTGTGGGCTTCGCAGGACTGGGTTTTCTCTATGGAATCTATACGATCATCAAGAGGCTGGTGAATCCCAATGTCCCTATGGGATTCAGCGCATTGATGGCGGCACTGGTATTTTTCGGCGGCATGATCATGATCATGCTGGGACTGATCGGAGAATATGTGGGACGTATCTACATCAGCATGAATAATTCTCCCCAGTATGTGATCCGTGAGCGAATCGGACTCGGAACAGATGAGGACCCGTGAGTCTGAATAGGTAAATATAAAGTGAAAAACGAAATAAAAGATTTTGAACAGAAGGGTAAGACAAGACCATATGAAAAATACACGTTTTGTAAATTGGTGGAAACAGGACAAACGTTATATTACCTTACTTAAGGCGGTACTTATGGCACTGCTTCCGCTGGTATGCTGTCTGATCCGGACGGCGGCAGAGGGGAGAAGCATCGGCCAGGTCTATTTGCCTTCTTCGGAATGGAATGATGAATTATTCTATTTTAAACAAGTGGAAGGCATTGTGAATTACGGATTTCCCATGGGGTATTTCGGGTTTAACGAAAGCCATGCGCTGCAGCTGTCTTTCGCAGCCTGGAGTCCCGTGCTGGTATTCCCCTGGATCCTGTGGGGACTGGTGTTCGGCTGGAATCTGCTGTCACCGGTGATCTGCAACATTGTTCTGATGACGGTTACGATGTTCGTATTTGTCTGGCTGGTAAAGCCGACCTGGAAGCAGCTGGGGATCCTGACGGTTTTGTTTGGACTGTATTCGTTATTCGTAAGATACATGCTCTCCGGTATGCCGGAAGTCATCTGTTTCAGTATGCTGATCCTGTTCTATGGTCTGGCAATGAGCTATCTGCAGAAAGAGAGTAAAGGCAAGCTGATCGCTATGTTTGTGATCTCTGTGCTGCTTGTGCTGATGCGGCCGTATATGTTATTGTTCCTGGCGCTTGCCTGCTTTTTCTGGATCCGGGAGGATCGAAAATGGGGGAGCATCGGATCTGTGATCGTGGTGGCAGTGACGGGAATCCTGTATGTGCTGATCAAACATTACCTGGGTGCGGAATATTTTACACCGTTGTTTTATACCGACTGGATCACGACGTTCTTCACGGATGGGATCGGTGCCGGTTTCCGTAACTTTTTCGGGACGTTACATTGGAAAGGACTGGAATTTGTCAGACATTGTATCGCCGGGGCGCAAAGCGGTCTGGCTTCGGGAGCCTTTTTTGACGGCTATCTGATCCTGCTGGGAATCCTGGCAGTGAACAGTATCTGTGACCGGAACAGACTGCGCAGGGCTGTCCGTGCGGAGAAGATCGTCATGGAACCGGCAGACGAAGCTGTTCGTACGGCGGTTTTCGGAAAATACACATTGACGGAAGAACAGAAAAAGAAGTTAACGAACCAGCTGATCATAGAAGTGCATTTTGCACTGAGCCTGATCGCGATGTTATTCGCACATCTTTTGATGTATAAGATGACAGAGGGCAGCAAGCATTTTCTGACCTTTATCGCAGCGGGAATTTTTATTGTTAGCATGCTGGAGACAAAATATTATAAAAAAGCGGTGCTTTTGGGAGCGGCTTTTCTTTACCTGTACAGCTATAAAGCAGTGGAACCGTATGATTATCAGGTCCCCTATGTGACGCAAGGACGACAGGAACAGATTGCATACTGGAGTGAGGTTTTTGCAGAAAAAGTGTCTGTGGATACAGAACAGGTTCCGGATTATAAAAATGTGGTGATCTGGACGTTGGGAGATGTGACAGAGGAAGGAAATCAGAGCCTGAAATGGCAGCTGTTATACGGTACGCCCAAGGGATTTGGCATCAGCTGCTGTGAATTTCAATATGTTTCGGAACACCTGACGGAGCTTGAGAGCCGTTATGTTGCCACAGTAAGCGGCGGAATTATTGATGGAATGTGTCAGGCACAGGGGTATGAAGAACTCGGGCGCGATGCGGATATGGTACTGTATCAAAGATACTAGTGTGAAAGAAAGTAGAGGAAAGCCATAAACTGGCGCACTTGAATAAGCTGTC
>ERZ824488.3210-NODE-3210-length-12749-cov-6.074760_pt1 | contig 12749 bp, 10 predicted proteins | sample MGYA00519936_ERZ824488 | MGnify/ENA primary metagenome ERZ824488 (study PRJEB31778, sample SAMEA3449153) | human gut metagenome | biome: human gut; feature: human-associated habitat; material: faeces | place: United Kingdom | collected 2010/2012 ... | reverse complement strand
GAAATGCCTGACGACGGATTTGCTGCGGTTTCCAACGAAGAAGAACCGGAACTGCCGGAAACAGAGCAAACCGAACCGGAACTGCCGAAAACGGAGCAAACCGAACCGAAACTTCCGGAAACGGAGCAAAACGAGCCGAAAGTGCCGGACACCTCCCAGACAGAGACAAACCTGACCGAAACCAAGACACCAGGATCCTCATCCCGGCCGTTCAATCCGTCTGCCGCTGAACAGACGGAAGCAAATTTCAAGAGCAGTCAGAATTCTGACCGGACGGAATATTTCACATCCGACTATGATCGGATCTCCGGAACGCGCCTTTTGCTGACACTTGAGACGTCCGGCTGTGCCCAGTTCTCCAAGCACGGAATCAGCATCTCCATCCCGGAAGCGACTCTGCATGCGCTTTCGATTGCCTGCGAGGACTTTTTCCGCATCACGATCCTGCAGGCATCGGATGATACATTCTCCTTTTTCTTTGAAAAAAATGAAACTGTCATCCCGGCACTCCCTGGAGTGCAGATCATGCTTCCGTGGTCCGGAGATGACAAGTATGGACTGCTCCTGCTTGATGAGAAGCGATGCATCATCTCCTATGGCAGCTGTGATCCGAATTCTCATATCGCATCCTTCGTGACCGATCAGACCGGAACCTTTCAGATTGTCCCGGATGATGGAACGGTGTCCACACTTGTCAGGCTTATCGATGACTGCCGCAGTTCCTTTTTACAGCAGGTATCCCGATATTTCTTCTGGCTTCTTAGTATCTAAGTATGTTATGTGTTGTAACGCATATCTCGCAGCAAAAATGTCGGGGCATTCTTGAACTAAGTCATCAAAAATGCGCTTAAAGGAGGTCTCCCCTTGAAAATATCTATCCGCAGGCTGCTTCCGCTTTTTCTCGCGGCCCTGCTCACCTCGTTCTTTTGTCTGGCGCTTTATTTTTTCAATAACAAATATACCCGACAGACGGTCCAGCCGGCAAATGGACTGATGGTCGTCTCAGAACAGGACCTGGATGAACTGCTCTACCTGATTGATGGCTGGGCCTTTTATCCGGATGTTCTTCTGACGCCGGACGATTTTGCCAGCGGAAGCCCAAAACGCTATATGGTCTATACAAACATCGGGGATCATACCCGTTTCGACACGCCCGGCGAGCCGGATACCCCATATGGCTGCGGCACCTATGTGCTTCATCTGCTTCTTCCGGAGCAGACTGCCGTCTACGGACTGGAGCTGCCGGAAATCTTTTCTGCCTACCGGCTGTTCATCAATGGAAAAAATGTCCTCTCCGTCGGCGATCCGGATCCGGATACTTATAAAGCGCGGACACAGACCCGGATGGCCACCTTCGAAGCTTCCGGCCGGGCCGATCTGCTTTTGCAGGTCAGTGATTACTCGCACTATTACAGCGGTATTGTCTACGCGCCCGCACTTGGAAAGCCGCTTCTGATCAACCAGACACGCGCCATGCGTCTCACCCTCATTCTCATCTGTGACACAATCGGTCTGATGCTGATGCTGTTTTCTTTCTATGCCGCAATCCGGATGAAGCAAAGGCATGCACTGCTCTTTTCCCTGCTTTGCTTTTCCATGTGTGTCTTTACCTCATACGGGTTCATTCACGTACTGTTTGAGCTTCCGGTCTTTCCTCTGTACACACTGGAGCTTTTTTCCGGCTACCTGCTCATTTTTCTGACGATCCTTCTGCAGAACTATCTGTGCAAAACGGACTGGTTTGCCTCCCGCATCTCCTCTGCCGCTGCGCTTGTGTTCTGCCTGCTCTCGCTGCTCTACGGTATCACCTCCGCAGCATCCCGGATCACAAACTGGGAACGTGACGCATTCTCCATACTCGTCATCGCATATAAGGCTGCTGTAGCTGCTTATCTGCTGATTACTTCCTTTCTGGCCTTCCGTGCAGGAACGGTACGCTCCCGCGCACTGCTGCTGGCGAATGTCGTCTATGGCGCAACCTTTGTATGGGACCGCCTGCTCCCTTCCTACGAACCGGTTCTTGGCGGATGGTTTACAGAATGGGGCAGCTTCGTGCTCGTACTTGCAACCGGCTACACGATCTGGCGTGACATCATCACTGCCTATTCCTACAATCTGGCCTTCGCCGAGGAACACCACCAGATGACTAGGCAGCTTGCCATGCAGACCGTCTACGCAAAACAGATCGCTGAACAAAATGAAAGCCGCCGGAAACTGACACATGATTTCCGACAGCATATTCACACTTTAATGACTATGGCCACACAGCTTCAGCAAATGCCTCACTTAGATGAAAGCGACGCACTTCTGGCTGAGCTGATGAATTATCTCTCCCACATCGAAACTTCCCCTATCCGGCTGCGCACACAGGGCTCCTTTTGCAGCAACGTGGCGGTCGATGCCCTGCTGCAGTATTATGCAAATGCCGCAGAGGAATCACATATTCAGATAAGCTTTCAGCTGCTGCTTCCTGCTCTTCTGCCACTCACAGATGTGGAGCTGTGCACCATGCTCGGCAACCTGCTGGAAAATGCACTTGACGCCTGCCGCCGGATGGCACCTGCAACGGACGCTTCTCCTCGCACCATCCGCCTTTTCACAAAAGAGACCGGTATGCTTTTCTTCCTCTGCGTGGAAAACTCCTACGACGGAATCGTTCTCTCCGACAAAGGGCATTTTCTCTCACGGAAGCGTAACGGCAAACGCTCCGGCATCGGCATCTCCTCCATCCGCGAAATCGTCGAACGTCACGGCGGCAGTGTGTCCGTCTATCCGATGGAGCATCTCTTCCGCGTCGGAATTACGTTGCCGATGAAATAGGATCAAACGGATATTCGCAATCCGCTTCGCTACTTGATTCGGTTAAATTCTTTCTTATTTTCTACTTTAACAAATAAACATCTGTATAATATACCCCTTTGTCCTCCCCTTCCTGATGGGTAGCAACATAAATATCTATACAATTATGTTTAATCGCACCACCACAGTCTTCTGCAACATAAACCTGTCCATTGATCACAACCTTAGATCCATATGGAATCTGTGTAGGGTCCACCGCAATCGTACGGTTTGTCGTAGCAGTCACCCCTGTAGAAGTAATGCCATTTGCCCAAGGGCCACAACAAATACTGCAGGGACAATAATGAGTAATCTTAAAGGTTCCCAGCGGAACCAGTGACGCATCTGAAGACACAGCTACCGGAGTTCCCACCTTCACTCCATCCACAGACTCTCCCTTTGAAGCAGTTACACCATCCACAGCCTCTGCAAAAACGCCTTTGCCTTCACTTTTATGAATTGTTCCTGCTTCTTCACCGTCTACTTTAGCGACCTTTGACTCCTCTGTTTTCTCCTCTGCTGCTGTATTCTCCAGAACACTGGTAGGAATATATCCAATGCCTCTTTTTCCATTCTCTTTTTTATAGTAAATCTGACTCCAGATGCCATTTACTGTAGCCAGGCGCTTCACTTCATCCTCCTGAATGACCTCACCTACTACCTGTCCATCCTTCTTTCCCGGATAATCCAGAATATCACTGTCCTTCAGTGCTGTAAAAGTTCCCTTTGCCTGAGCAACCTGATCACTGTCATTGATATGTTTTGTGGGCACATAGCCACTGATCTTTTCCGTACCCTTTTTGCTCTTTTTCTCATAAGTCACTTTACTCCAGCCATTATCACATACGGCCACTCTCTCTACACCGGTACCAAGATACACTCTTACAAGCTTCTTTCCGTTTTTCCCCGGCATAGAGCGTATATAAGTTGCCTTTGCAGAAACAGAAACCTTATCCGACTTGGCAACTGCCGTTACCTTCTCTCCACTTCCATCATCAATCTCAAATGTCTGCGGTATCTTATTATCCTCCTTATAAGCATTAATTGTCCCCTCATAATCCAGAATATCCGCAGAAACTGTTGTTGATAAAGTAAGCATACTGCAAACTAATAATACTAAAATTTTTTTCTTCATAAACTGAGCCTCAACTCCTTTATCGTCTCTCTCCGTCTGTCCTATCATAGCACACCCCCTCCCAATTTGCAATTTTCCACCCCATCCTTCACGGAATCTTCATAAACTATATTGCTTCTATTATTTCTATATGCTATAGTAAAATTATCAGAATTCTATTCTGCCTTACGAAAGATAAGATAAAATATAAATATTTTTTCGTAAAGGAGTGTGATTTTATGACTGCTGTTAAAGAACGTATTATAGGTGCTGTATCAATTATGAGTGATAAAGATGCTAATATATTCTGGCATATTATTCAAAAACATTTTAAACTGCCTGATACATTCGCAGATATAGAAAAAGTTGAACCCGATGAAACAGATTTAATAATGTTAAAGGAAATCGAAAACAACCCTGACTGTCACGAATTCATTTCTCAGGAAGAATTAATGAAAGAACTTAATATGTAAGTATTGTTCCCTGAAAAGTGCCAATTTCAGCACTTTTCAGGGAGTCATAACTTTTCAATAAAACCATCATAAAAAATTTCAAAATAAATAAAAAAACATTTGACAAACTCCACTGCATATAGTATCATATATTTTGTCGCTGAGGTAATCACTCAACTGACATCATAAATGCGATAGTGGCGTAGTTGGTAACGCGCGACCTTGCCAAGGTCGAGACCGCGGGTTCGAGCCCCGTCTATCGCTCTTAAAGCATCAGCTAAGGCTGATGCTTTTTTCATCCCCTTCTATTAACTTTCCATGACTATAGCAATTCCATATCTGCGAATAACATCTATAGCCAATATCCTTGATTAACATCCCTGAGGCAAGCGTATATTCGCAATCCGCTTCGCTACGCGGCTCTACACCAGCGCAGGACATTATATGTTTTTGCCCGCATTTGCAGGAGTCTTAGAAAAAGTTAGCGCCAGGAAATCTGCGTTATGTAAAAAAATTTCACTGTCTGAGCCGCATTTGCGGCGAGTTTGAAATTTTTTTACATGTTTTTAGCAGATTTCCTGGCGCTTAGTTTTTCTTAGGCTCCGAAACCGCGGACAAAAACATATAATGTCCTGCGCGTCCCCATACCAGCACCTTAGTGATGGAACAATCTGATACCAGTAAAACTCATCACCATTCCATATTTATTGCAAGTCTCGATCACAGCATCATCACGCACAGATCCACCCGGCTGCGCAATATACTTCACGCCACTCTTATGAGCACGCTCAATATTATCACTGAATGGGAAGAATGCATCAGATCCCAGTGTAACATCCATCATCTGATCCAGCCATGCACGTTTCTCTTCTTTTGTAAATACTTCCGGTTTCTCTGTGAAAGTTTTCTCCCACATACCATCAGCAAGTACATCCATATATTCATCCCCGATATAAACATCAATGGCATTGTCACGTTCCGCACGTGAAATTGTATCTTTAAATGGCAGATTCAGCACTTTCGGGCACTGGCGAAGGAACCAGTTGTCTGCCTTCTGTCCTGCAAGTCTTGTACAATGTACACGTGACTGCTGTCCTGCACCAACACCGATAGCCTGTCCATCTTTTACGAAACATACAGAGTTGGACTGTGTATATTTCAGGATGATCAGAGAAATCTTCATATCACGTTTTGCTTCCTCTGTAAGCTCTTTATTCTCTGTCACAATATTGGAAAGCATTGCATCATCGATTTCAAGCTCCTGACGGCCCTGCTCAAAAGTTACACCAAATACTTCTTTGTGTTCCAGCGGAGCCGGTACAAAGTTCTCATCGATCTGGATCACATTGTAGTTTCCTTTTTTCTTCTGCTTCAGGATCTCCAGTGCTTCCTCTGTGTATCCAGGTGCAATAACACCGTCAGATACCTCTCTCTTGATCAGAAGTGCTGTATCTTTATCACACACATCAGAAAGAGAAATAAAATCACCAAAAGAGGACATTCTGTCAGCACCGCGAGCTCTTGCATAAGCGCATGCTAATGGTGAAAAATTCTTCCAGTCCATATCATTTACCCAGTAGATCTTTGCCAGAGTCTCTGTAAGAGGAAGTCCTACAGCAGCACCGGCAGGAGATACATGTTTAAAAGATGTAGCTGCAGGAAGTCCTGTTGCTTTCTTCAGATTGGATACCAGCTGCCAGCCATTAAAAGCATCCAGGAAATTGATATATCCCGGTCTTCCGGAAAGGATCTTTACCGGAAGCTCAGATCCGTCTGCCATATAAATTTTTGCAGGTTTCTGATTCGGGTTACAGCCATATTTTAATTCGAATTCTTTCATTATATAAATCCTCCGTATGAACCAAATAAGTATTTTAAAATTAATTCCTGTAAATAATTTCTTACTGCGAAAGCATCGTCTTATGTTCACGATAATCTATGAGCACTATCTGTACTCAGTAAGTGACTATTATTTATTCTTATTAATGATCTTGCTTTCGTACTTACCTGTCTCAATATCAATATATCTTACAAACAGAGATACTTTGTTATCTTCGTTCAGGCTGTTCCAGAGAAGTTCTGCAAACTCATCCATATCATCCGGAATTGCTACCAGTTTCGGTTCGCCTTCAAAGCTTGGAAGTGGATTTCCGTCACATTTATAAGTATGGATGAAATGTCCCTCTCCTGCAATGGCATTCTCGTATGCAAATGTGTATCTGTTACATGCATCCGGATTTCCGTTGTTGCTCTTGAGAATTGACATTGCATAGTTGAATTTTCCGTTCTCTACGTGCATAACACCGGAGATACGAGGTGTATAGTTCGGACCGTCCGGCTCGAATTCTCTGCTTCTTAAGGACTGCTCAAAAGTAAGCTGATGATCCATTCCCTCATAAATGGTATCTGTCTGATCTCCGTTAGTTACGATTGTTTTGTTTCCCAGTACACGTACAGGTGCATAGATGATCAGACTCGGATCTGTAAGTTTGGACGGATCAAATGCCTGGGTACGGATTCCCTCACCATCCTCTACAAATACTCTGTTTCTGCTGTTCTCGCTTCTGCCCATGATGAAATAAGCTGTCACTGCTTTCTTACCGTCTGCGGAACGTCCAATCACAATTCCTCTGCCAGGATAGGAATTCTCTTTCAGTTCTTTTTCCAGTGATAACATTTCCATAATTTTTCTCCTTTTCGTTAAAAATAAGGTTAAAAAAAGCCTGGGAAACCTATTTATTCATTGAATAATTTCCAGGCTGCCCAGGCGGTCGGCTCATATACTCGCTGCACTCCCTGTAGGTAATCCTACTTCCGCCAGTCATGCAGGCACTGTCGTGAAAAAAAATCACACGTTGTTATTATAGTACAATACTTCTTTGTGGATTTCAAGGCAAATTTTTTTGTACTGTGCTGAATTTTCGTTTTACTGAACATCCTGCAAACCATAATCAACATCAATCTGCGCCGCAATATCCGATTTCATCTGTATCCATGCATCCGGATTCTCCACATAATATTTCGGACAGTTTTTTCCGGTAACATCATAATGCCGGATCACGTTCTCTGATGTAAGCCCAAACCGCACGCACAACCACGCAGAAAGCTTCACTGCCGAATCATAAGTTGCCTCATTGAATTTCCCCGTCTCATCCGGATGACAGCACTCGATGGACAAAGTATCTACATTACGTGAGTTCGTCGCATAGGACATCTCTGACGTAGGAATACACTGCACCACTTCCCCATCCAGCCCCACTACAAAATGACTGCTCACCTTTGTGTCATGAGTAGTCGCCAGATTCTCGAAGTAGTTCCTGTTTGCAATGGCTGTTGCCCCCGGATTTGCAGTATAATGAATGGCAATATACTGTACACTCTCAATGGGAATCTGCGGTCTGGAATATTCATTCGGCGTCAGCAGTTCCACATCTATGTACGGCGCCCCTTCTTTCTGCCATTGTTCCGGTCCGCCTGAAGAATCCGCATTGTCTGTTCCTGACTGTTCCCCATCAGAAACCATCGTGTCAGAATTATGTAAAAAGTCCCCAATACTCCATCCATTTTCACTGGCCCGATTTATTATGATCCACCCGATCAGAACTATGATCACGAGCAGCATAAGGCTCATAAGAATTCTCTGATTTCTCTGCCTTACTCTGCTGCTCTTTCGTCTTTTCGACCTGCTGTTTTTCTTTTTTACTGCAGTTTTCCCTGTTCTTGTATCTGTTTTTTTCTTTTTGTTTATATGCTTTTGCATTTTTACCTTCTCTTACGGGATTTTACTCCCTGCAAAAAATACCCCGGCCGGCATGCCTGGAAATCTTATTTCTTTCCATCAGCAGCCAGCCGGGGCATATATTACACCTGAAATTTATTATTTGTCATCTACGCTATAGTTCGGAGCTTCTTTTGTGATATGAATATCATGTGGATGAGATTCCTTAAGAGATGCAGCAGAAATCTTGATGAATCTGCCTGTTTCTTTAAGCTTCTCAATAGTTTCTGCTCCACAATATCCCATACCGGAACGGAGACCGCCCATGAGCTGGAATACAGTATCCTCAACATGTCCTTTGTAAGCAACACGTCCTTCTACGCCTTCCGGAACAAGTTTCTTCGCATTCTCCTGGAAGTAACGGTCTTTACTTCCGTTCTCCATAGCTGCGATAGATCCCATACCGCGGTATACTTTATATTTTCTGCCCTGATACAGTTCGAATGTTCCCGGGCTCTCGTCGCATCCTGCAAACATACTTCCCATCATGCAGACATTCGCACCGGCTGCGATTGCCTTTGTGACATCTCCGGAATACTTGATACCACCGTCTGCAATGATCGGGATTCCATATTCTTTTGCAGCTTCGTAGCAGTCCATAACAGCAGTGATCTGCGGAACACCGATACCTGCAACAACTCGTGTGGTACAGATAGATCCAGGTCCGATACCAACCTTAACTGCATCTACACCGGCCTCGATCAGAGCCTTTGTCGCAGCACCTGTTGCTACGTTACCTGCGATTACCTGCAGTTCCGGATATGCTGCCTTGATCTCGCGTACAGCCTTCAGAATGTTCTCTGAATGTCCATGTGCAGAATCAATTACGATCACGTCTACAGATGCCTTTACAAGTGCATCAACACGTGCAAGTACATTAGCAGTGATTCCTACCGCAGCACCGCAGAGAAGACGTCCCTGCTCATCCTTTGCAGCCAGAGGATATTTGATCTGTTTCTCAATATCTTTAATAGTAATTAAGCCTTTTAAGTTAAAGTCATCATCTACAATGGGTAATTTCTCTTTACGTGATTTTGCCAGAATCTTCTTGGCATCTTCCAGTGTAATTCCCTCTTTGGCTGTAATCAGTCCCTCAGAAGTCATGCACTCTTTGATCTTCTTGCTGAAATCTGTCTCAAACTTCAGATCACGATTAGTAATGATTCCGACCAGTTTTCTGCCCTCTGTGATCGGCACACCGGAGATACGGAACTTTGCCATTAACTCATCTGCGTCCTTAAGTGTATGTTCAGGAGATAAATAGAAAGGATCTGTGATAACACCGTTCTCAGAACGTTTTACCTTGTCTACCTCTTCTGCCTGCGCTTCAATGGACATATTCTTATGAATAATACCAATACCACCCTGTCTCGCCATAGCGATCGCCATGCGATGCTCGGTTACTGTATCCATTCCTGCACTCATCATAGGAATGTTCAGTTTAACCTTCTTTGTTAAGTAAGTTGTGACATCTACCTGATTCGGAATTACCTTTGAATATGCCGGAACTAACAGCACGTCATCAAAAGTAATGCCTTCACCAATGATAGTACCCATTGCATTTCCTCCCTTGCGTATATGAAATTAAATTACTATTGTAATGTAAAAAGGAACCAGCAACTGGTCCTTTTATTTTCAACAAGTGTAACAAAAATCAGATTCTATGTCAATCCAAAAAAACTTTGCTCGGTGCTGAATTTTTCATAGCCTGTGCAAGTGCCTCATCCGGTTCCAGGATGATCTTGCATAAATTTCCGTCCAGTCTTGTGATAACACCAAAGCGTTTATGCTCCGGATTTCCTGATGAAAAGTCCAGTACTTTCATGTTCTGGTTTCCGTTGTAATAGTCCATTCTGTGGGAATCCAGCGGTGCTGCCAGATCTGCTTCTGATAATTTGAAGCTCTTTACTTTCTTTCTTTTTGTCTTTGACATGATCATGTCGATGTCAAAATCGCCATTGATAAACAGATATTCATATTCTACATCTGTTTTCGGGATTACAAAATAGCATGCAATTCCAAGCGCTACGGCAATGATCAGTGCCAGCGGTGTGATGATAAGTCCGGCAAATACTGCCAGCACTGTCAAAACGATCAGACCGTATTTGAGCAGGCTGTCTTTAGCCGTCTTATCTTTCTTTACCAGTAATTCTGAATACAAGTCGCCCATTGTTTCGTCTCCTTTTCATTTGTTCAGCTGTTGAAAGCAGCTTTTTTTGCACAGCATATTTAACAATTATATTTTATTCATCATGCTGTTTTTCTGCATTATATCACAAAACGGAACCATCGTCTATGACGACGGTTCCGTTTCACATATTCCACCTGTACTATTGTTACTGTTCACACACCACTGTTCCGCGAGGTGTTTTGGCATGAATATGCCAAAATCCCGAGACATACAAGCCAAAATTCCATTGCCGCAGGCAATCTGGAATGAATTTTGGCTATGTTACTGTGAACGGAGTGAACAGTAACGTACTATTTTTATCTGAGCATACTGCGGTATAATTTTATCGTTTATTAAAAATTACATCATTCCCATTCCAGGATTAGCAGCCGGTGCAGGTGTGTCTTCTTTGATAATTGCAACAGCAGATTCTGTTGTCAGTAATGTAGACGCAACGCTTGTAGCATTCTGAAGAGCACTTCTTGTAACCTTTGCAGGATCAAGGATACCTTCGCTTACCATATCTACATATCTTTCGTTCAAAGCATCAAAGCCGATTCCCGGTTCGGATTCTCTTACTTTGTTGATGATTACGGAACCTTCAAGTCCTGCATTTGCAGAAATGCGGAACAGAGGAGCTTCCAGAGCTTTCAGGATGATATTTGCACCTGTCTTCTCGTCACCTTCCAGAGTTGTTGCAAGTTTTGCAACTTCTTTGGATGCGTGGATGTAAGCAGATCCGCCACCTGCGATGATACCTTCTTCTACTGCTGCTCTTGTAGCTGCAAGAGCATCTTCCAGACGAAGCTTAGCTTCTTTCATTTCTGTCTCAGTGGAAGCACCAACACGGATAACAGCTACGCCGCCAGCCAGTTTTGCAAGTCTTTCCTGTAATTTTTCTTTATCAAATTCAGATTTTGTTTCTTCAATCTGTCCACGGATCTGAGCAACACGGTTTGCGATTGCATCTTTGTCACCCATACCGTCAACGATAACTGTGTTCTCTTTTGCAACTTTAACAGATTTTGCACGTCCTAACTGCTCCATAGTTGCGTCTTTCAGTTCCAGACCAACTTCTTCGGAGATTACCTGGCCGCCTGTAAGGATTGCGATATCCTGAAGCATTTCTTTTCTTCTGTCACCATATCCCGGAGCTTTGACAGCTACTACCTGGAAGGTTCCTCTTAATTTGTTTACGATCAGAGTTGTAAGAGCTTCACCCTCTACATCTTCAGCAATGATAAGAAGTTTCGCACCAACTTTTACGATCTGCTCCAGTAATGGAAGGATTTCCTGGATGTTGCTGATCTTCTTGTCTGTGATCAGGATATATGGATCTTCCAGATTTGCTTCCATTTTTTCCATATCTGTTGACATATATGCGGATACATATCCACGATCGAACTGCATACCTTCTACAAGGTCAAGTTCTGTGTGCATTGTCTTGGATTCTTCTACTGTGATAACGCCGTCTTTGGAAACTTTTTCCATAGCATCTGCTACTAACTGTCCAACAGTCTCATCGCTTGCGGAAATAGATGCAACGTTTGCGATCTGTTTCTTGCCGCTGATTGTCTGGCTCATGTTCTTGATTGCTTCTACAGCTACATCTGTAGCTTTCTTCATACCTTTTCTGAGGATGATCGGGTTAGCGCCTGCTGCCAGGTTTCTCATTCCTTCGTGAACCATAGCCTGTGCAAGAACTGTAGCTGTTGTTGTACCATCACCTGCTACATCATTAGTTTTATTGGCTACTTCATATACAAGTTTAGCACCCATATTTTCAAATTTATCTTCAAGTTCTATTTCCTTAGCGATACTTACACCATCATTTGTAATTAATGGAGAACCATAACCTTTATCTAAGACCACATTACGTCCTTTAGGACCTAATGTGACACTTACCGCATCCGCTAAAACATTAACACCTTTTAACATTGATTGACGTGCATCATTTGAAAATCTTACTTCTTTACTCATAAATATCTGCCCCCTTATTCAAACTTAGCAATAATATCTTTTTCATCAATAACAATATAATCTTGATCCTCAACAGTCACTTTCGTACCTGAATATTCTTTGTAAATAACACGATCATTTTCTTTTAATGATGAAGTACATTCATCACCAACGGCAATGACATTTGCAATCGAAGGAACTTCTTTCTTTTCAGTCGATAAAACAATTCCACTTGCTGTCTTATTTTCTTTTTCTTCTTTTTTTATTAATACAAATTTATGCAATGGTTTAATCATACTATTCACTCCTTTAGCACTCACCATATCCTTGTGCTAATTTGTATTATAGACTCTTATGTTAACTGAATATGAATTTTTTAGCATTCTAGCAAATCAAGTGCTAAACATAGTTACAAAAAAGTGCCTACTTTACCAAATA
>ERZ824488.3207-NODE-3207-length-12753-cov-8.249016_pt1 | contig 12753 bp, 14 predicted proteins | sample MGYA00519936_ERZ824488 | MGnify/ENA primary metagenome ERZ824488 (study PRJEB31778, sample SAMEA3449153) | human gut metagenome | biome: human gut; feature: human-associated habitat; material: faeces | place: United Kingdom | collected 2010/2012 ... | reverse complement strand
AACAAAATTTAGCTGAACAATTTTTAAGGAATAAGATGATTGCTGATGCTAATAGCCAAGGCATTGAACAAGGCATTGAACAAGGTTCTTTGCAAGAAAAAAATCAAGTCGCAATTAATCTTTTAAAAGAAAAAATGCCATATGATTTTATTTCAAAAGTAACAGGGTTAACAGTTGAAGAAATAAAAAAGATTGAGAAAAGCATAAATCAGGAGTAATCCTGATTTATTTTGTTTAAATATAAATAAAACCTATTTATTAAAAAATAAAAATGTAGTATAATTATTCTGGTGATTGAAATGAAAGTTGTAAATAAAGTAAAAAGTTTTAATTATTTCTTGCCAATAGTATATTTTATATTAGGTTTACTAATGGTAATATTTCCAGGAACAGTAAATGACATAATTAATTATATAATAGGCGGACTATTAATATTGTTTGGCGTTGATTATATAATAAGATATTTGAGCAATAACAAAGTAACAACATATTCAAAATACGGCCTTACAGTTGGAATTGTTCCAATAATATGTGGCGTTTTTCTAATATGTAATCCAGAAGTATTAGTATCAATCATACCATTCATAGCCGGAATGATTATATTGATGGATGCATTTGAAAAAGTAAAACACGCAATTGATTTGAAAAAAATGAATCTTGATGAATGGTGGATTGATTTAATAGTTTCAATGCTATTTATTGTATTCGGATTGATAGTAATAATTAACCCATTTAAAACAGCAAAACTATTAATTAGAATACTAGGAATATTCTTCTTAGTAGACTGCTTTGCAGATGTATGGAATAATTTCTCTTATGAAAAAATCAAAATAAGAGACGGAAAAGAAAAAGAAATTGTTGTAATTGACGAAAAAAATGAATAAAATAAGTTGACAAACGTATATTTTATAAGTATAATAATGTAGAAATTTAAAAAAAGAAAGAAGAAATATCCATTTTCTCACCTGATTGTAATAGCAATAGGTAAAAAGCTTTGTTAAGTCTTTTTAAAGTGGATATTTTATACCACTTTTTTTATGTTGGAGGTGTCGGGTATCGCAAATAAAGAAAAAAATTTGTTTATAAATGAACAAATAAGAGCAAAAGAAGTTATGGTTATTGGACCAAACGGTGAACAATTAGGAACAAAAGCATTAAAGGATGCATTAACACTTGCATCATATGCAGGATTTGATTTAGTACTTATCAATCCAAATGGTAATCCACCAGTATGTAAAATAATGGATTACAACAAGTTTAAGTACGAAAATAAAAAGAAAAATAAAGAAAACTTAAAAAAACAAAGAGAAACTAATCTTGAATTAAAAGAGTATCGCCTATCAGTAACAATTGATGTTCACGATTTTGATACAAAAGTAAAACAAGCATCAAAATACCTTGAAAAAGGCCATAAAGTAAAAGCATCAATTCGTTTCAGAGGAAGAGAAATGGCACACACAGATTTGGGACTAAAAGTTTTATTAAGATTTGCAGAAGCTTTAGATGGATGTTCACAAGTAGAACAAAAACCAATATTGGAAGCTCGTACAATGACTATGGTTCTAGCACCCAAAAAAGAAAAATAGGAGGATATTATGCCAAAATTAAAAACACACAAAGGTACAAAGAAAGTTCTAAACATTAGACAAAGTGGCTCTATTAAAATTGGAAAACCAGGAAGTAGACATAATACAGGTAAAAAACCAGCAAGTTTTAGTAGAAGTTGCGCAAATGGATCTGCATTAGATAAGACAGATTTAAAAAGAATAAAGAGTTTAATTGTAAAATAAGGAGGAAAAATTATGCCAAGAGTTAAAGGTGGAACAATACACGCTGCTCGTCGTAAAAAAGTATTAAACGAAGCAAAAGGTTATTTTGGATCTAAACATCGTTTATACAGAACAGCTAAAGAACAAGTAATGCACTCATTAAGTTATGCTTACAGAGATAGAAGACAAAAGAAAAGAGATTTTAGAAAATTATGGATTACAAGAATTAATGCTGCTTGCCGTCAAAACGACATCAGTTATTCTAAATTCATAAATGGACTAGCTAAAGCAGGAGTTGAAGTTAACAGAAAAATGTTATCTGAAATCGCAATTGCTGATCCAAAAGCATTTACAAGTTTAGTTTTAGTAGCGAAAGCTGCTTTAGAAGGTAAACCTGTTGAAGTAAAAGAAACTAAAAAGGTAGAAACTAAAAAAGTAGAAAAAAAAGAAACTAAAGATTTATCAAAATTAACTGTAGCAGAATTAAAAGAACTAGCAAAAAAAGCAAAAATTGAAGGATATACATCAATGAAAAAAGCTGAACTAGTTGAAGCATTATCGAAATAAGATGTGAAAAACATCTTTTTTTTGTTTTCTAATTGATGTATAATATATATAAAGGTAGGGAAAATATGAAAAAAATATTTATTTTAATTATAGGCTTTTTATTAATTCCATTTGTATATGCCTCATCATATATAGAAATGTATCCTCAAAAAGGAAATAATCTAAAAGATATAAAAAAAGGTGACATTATTACAATCAACTATATAGTAAAATGCGCCGACAACTGCGAAGATAATATAATCGAGAAAGGAAAAGCAACAATCTATTATGATAGCAATATATTTAGTATAGTTGAAGAAGAAAATAAAAGCTTTGTAAGCAGTACATTTATTTTAGATGAAGTAACAGGTTATAGTAAAAATGTAACCCAATCAAAAAATCAATTAGTAGAATACACTTTTCACTCAAACTATATAAGTATTGAAAAAGATGTAGAAAATATTGTTATATCATTAAAATTACAAGTGAAAGAAAATGTCTTTGAACAAGACACAACAATCTATTCAAACTATGAAACAGATTATATAAAATGTGTTGAAGAAAAATGTGGAAAAGGCATTAAAAATGATCTTGACTTCCATATTAAAGGCTTAAGTAACGAAAGTACACTATCATCACTATCGGTAAATAAAGGAAAACTAATGCCCGAATTCGATAAAGATATCAATAGCTATGTTGTATATGTTGACTATAATGTATCAAATATAAATATAGGCGCTAAATGTAACAAATGCCAAATCAAAGGACTTGGAAATAAAACATTAGAAACAGGCGAAAATAAGTACATAATATCAACAATAGCAGAAACAGGTAAAGAAAATAAATACTATCTAACAGTAGTACGTGCGAACGATGATAGATCAAGTGACTCAAAATTAAAAAATGTAGTTATAAAAAACGGATCAACAACTATCCCATATGACTTTGTAACAACTCTATATAATTACAATATAACGGTTGCATATGACGTTAAAAAACTAAATTTTGAAATCGCCCTAAATGATGCTAAAGCAAAATATGAAGCATATGAAAGTTTAAACTTAAAAGTTGGTGACAACAAATATAGTATAAAAGTAACAGCTGAAAACGGAATGGAAACAGAATATATTTATAACATAAAAAGATTAGATGAAAATGAAGCAATCTTAAAAGATTTAAAAATATATGGTTATGAATTAATGCCCTCATTTGATCCAAATATCTATGAATATACAATTAACTATGATAAAAGAACAAATTCATTAGACTTTGGCTACGAATTAAATACACCATCATCAAAAGTAAATATCTTTGGAAATAGTAATTTAAAAAATAACCCGAATGATATAAAAATAAAAGTAATGGGTGACACCAAAGGTAATGAAATGACATATATAATTCACCTAAATGAAGTCCCATCAACAGGTAATCTTTATGTTGTAATAGGAATACTTGGAACTATCACTTTAGGACTAACAATTACAGTAATTGTATTAAGTAAAAAATATCGCGTTTTAAAAGATAAAAGTGCCTAAAAGCACTTTTATTTGACTATTAATAATAAAAATTATAAAATATAACTAGGAAGTGAGATTATGGAATACGAAGTAAGATTTTATTATAATTCAAACGAACTTGAAAATATAATTTCAAAACTCAAATCAATTAAAGAACTAAAACAAAAACCAAGGACATATGAAAAAACAAGTCAATATGATCATGCATGTGAAAAATATAGTTTTTATAGCAAAGAAATAGATGGAAGATTTAGAGTAAGAATCTCTAAAAACCAAAACCAAGTAATATCTAAATTAAGTTGGAAACGAAGATTAAAAGATACAACTAAAGGGAATGTTAATAGTGAAGAAGAAAAAGAAGTATATATAGACAATTATGAAAATTTTATTTATATAGTTGAGCAAGTTATGCATTTTAAATTAATAGAAAGCTACGAAAGATATAGAAATATTTTTGAAAATGAAGAAATCGAAATTGCTTTAGATGAATACCCATTTGGTTTGGCACTTGAAATAGAAAGTAAAAATGATAGTAAGAAAGCAATAGAAAAATGGGTTAAGAAACTAGGTCTTCAAATAGAAAAAGCTTACAGACTATCGTGGGATGATAAATATAGAGAACTATGTCAAAATCAAAATATAAAACAATATAATATTGTAACTTTTGATAAAGAAATGCCAGAAGTAAAATAAAAAAACATAATTTTCTTTCCTTTTAATATAATTATGGTATAATACATAAAAAGAAGGTGTACTAATGAAAAACTTATATATTGATTTTGACGGCGTAATAATGGATACTATCAATAAAACATATGAAATGATGGATGAAGAAAATATTGATAGAAAAAATAATGAAGAAGTAAAAAAGTTTTATGAAAACATAGACTGGAAAAGACTATTAAAAGAAACAAAGGAAATAAATGGTGCAATTGAAAAAGTAAAAAAACTAAACGATTCATCAAAATTTAATGTTGCAATTCTAACACACGTAAACTCATTAGAAGAAGCAGTAGAAAAAGTAAGGTTTATAAGAAAATTTTATGATGATATAACTGTAATACCTGTACCAAAAGCCATATCAAAAACCAAAATGGTTCACACAAAAAATGCTATCTTAGTAGATGACTATACAGGAAATTTAGTCGAGTGGCGCAGTGAAGATGGAATCGGAATCAAGTTTTCAACAACTCCAAAACAAAGTGAGTTTAAAGTAATAGATGACTTAGATAAAATATTTGAATTATTCTAATTATTAGGAAATAACTAGTTTCCTAATTTTTTTCTTGCAATCAAATATAAAACAATATATAATTAAATAGGAGATGATTATATGTTAATACTAGCGAAAGCAACAATGGCAATGATGATTGGATTTATTCTAGCAATAATCCTAGGACTAATATTAATACCACTATTAAGAAAGTTTCACATAGGTCAATCAGTTAGTATATATTTAAAAGAACAACATAAGAAAAAAAACGGTATACCAACAATGGGAGGACTAATATTTATCATAACAACAATAGTAACCGTTATAATATTATTAATAATGAAAAAAATCGAATTTTCAGAAAATCTCTTTATATTAATGTATGTCTTTGTTGCATACGGAATATTAGGATTTATTGATGATTATTTAATAGTCGTAAAAAAAGACAATAAAGGATTAACTGAAACTCAAAAACTATTAGGTCAACTCTTTATAGCGTTAGGATTTTATATAATCTATATGAAAAGTGGACACCAACCATTACTTGAAGTAAATGCCTTTGGCTTAAATATTGACATTAACTTTGGACCATTTTACATATTCTTTATAATGTTTATAATGGTAGCAAGCAGTAATGCAGTAAATCTAACAGACGGTCTAGACGGACTAGCAGGCGGACTATCAATTATAGCATTCTTATGCTTTGCATTAATAGCTTGGAACTCAAAATGGATTGTAGGCTATGAAGATATGGCAATATTCTGTTTTATCCTAATAGGATCACTTATGGGATTCCTAATGTTTAATACATATCCAGCAAAAGTATTTATGGGTGATACTGGATCACTTGCACTTGGTGGAGCATTAGGAGCAGTTGCAATTCTAACAGGCCGTGAATTTACTTTGATTCTAGTAGCAGGAGTATTCGTAATTGAAACGCTATCTTGTATTATTCAAATAGCATCCGTAAAACTAACTGGGAAAAGAGTATTCTTAATGACACCACTACACCATCACTTTGAAAAATTAGGATGGCAAGAAAATGACATCGTAAAATCATTTTGGGTAGTAGGTCTAATATTTGCAATGATCGCAATCGCATTTGGTGTATGGATATAAGTGTAGGAAACTACACTTTTTATTATTCCTTGATTTTTTTATACTAAATGTGTTATAATTATCCTAGTCAAAGAGGTGACTTATGAAAATAAAAAATGTTGAACTAAAAATAAGTGCAGTAAGAAGAAGTCAATACCCAGGTGATGAATTACCTGAATTTTTACTTGTCGGAAGATCCAATGTCGGAAAAAGCAGTTTTATAAATACACTAATAAATAGGAAAAATTATGCTAGAACTTCTTCAACTCCAGGTAAAACTCAAACCATAAACTTCTACCTAGTGAATGAAGAATTTTATTTAGTTGATGCTCCAGGATATGGTTATGCAACCCTATCCAAAAGAGAACAAAAAAAGTTTGGATTAATGATGGAAGACTATCTAATAAACCGTAAAAACTTAAAACACGTATTTATGTTAGTCGACTTTAGAAATAAACCAAGCAATGATGATATGCAAATGTATAAGTTCTTAAAATATTATAAAGTTCCCGTAACAATAGTAGCAACTAAGGTAGATAAAGTCGCAATCACTCACCAGCAAAAACAAAGAAGTGTAATATTAAATAATCTAGATTTAGTAGTAGGTGATGATTTCCTTATGTTTTCAAACGTAACAAAACAAGGAAGAGACGAAGTTTACGAAAAAATAGAACGAATAATATCATAAAACATAATATATTTTAGGTGATATTATGCATATAGAAAATTTTGATGATAAACTAATAATATATATAAATAAAAAGATTAATCTTGAAGAAATAAGTAATGTTTTATTAAAATCAAAAGCATTAGGCCTTGATATCAAACTTTATGACAATATCGTTTTGTATGAAGATGAAATCTTAGGCACAATCCTAGAACTAACAAATGAAAACGATAGTTATTTTACAACATTTGATATGAATATATCCCTATCAAAAGAAAAAAGTTTTTTATTAAAAATTGAAGAAAATGCAGATATAGACATCAAAAAAGATATTTATAAATATAAAAATAATTACTATATGCAAATAAAAGAAAATGATTTCATAAAAATAGGACGCTTATTAGAATATTCAAAAATAATATATGGAAGTATTGTAAAAAAAATAAAAAAAACAAAAAACAAAGTAAATGGAGGAATAGTAGTATGAGAAAAAATGTAGTCGCACTTGTTGGAAGACCAAATGTAGGAAAATCAACACTATTTAATAGATTAGTAGGTAGAAAACAAGCAATAATTGAAGACATACCAGGTATAACAAGAGATAGAATATATGGATTAGTTAATTATAACAATTATTGTTTTCATCTAATCGATACCGGAGGAATTGATCTAGGAACAGACTCTTTCAGAAGAGAAATAAAAGGACAAGTTGACCTTGCAATCGATGAAGCTGATGTTGTTGTATTTGTTGTAGATGCTAAAGAAACATTAACAGCAAATGATTATGCTGTAAGAGATATGTTATTAAAATCAGGAAAAAAAGTAATTGTAGCAGTTAATAAATGTGATAGCAAAGAATCTGAAAACCATAAATATGACTTTTATGAATTAGGATTTGAAGACTATATATATATAAGTGCTGAAGCCAAAGATGGCATAAGTGATTTACTAGATAAAATCGTAGAAGATTTTAATGAAACTGAATATGAAGAAGAAAAAGGAATTAAATTTTCTATAATAGGACGACCAAATGTTGGAAAAAGTAGTTTAACAAACGCTTTATTAAATGAAGAAAGAGTAGTAGTATCACCAGTAGCTGGAACAACAAGAGATGCAATCGATACACCATTTAAATATAATGACGAAGACTTTACTGTAATTGATACAGCTGGAATGCGCAAAAGAGGAAAAATATACGAAAATGTTGAACACTATAGTTTATTAAGAGCCTTAAAAGCAATTGATAGATCAGATGTTTGTGTTCTTGTATTAGATGCTAAAGAAGGAATAATTGAACATGATAAACACATAGCAGGATATGCTTTAGAAGCCGGAAAACCTGTTGTTATAGTAGTTAATAAATGGGATGTTATTGAAAATAAAGATGAAGAAATGAAAAAATTCAAAGAAAATATTCGAAATAATTTCCAATTTATGCCATATGCACCCATAGTATTCCTATCAGCAAAAACTAAAAAAAGAATTGGAACACTAATGCCTGAAGTAATTAAATGTTATGAAAATACACATAAAGAAATTAAAACATCGGCAATCAATGATTGCATTATGGATGCATACTTACTTAACTTACCACCTTCATATAAAGGTAAAAGACTTAAGATTTACTTTACAAAACAAGTATCATCCGCACCACCAACATTTAATATTTCCGTAAACAATAAAGGATTAATACATTTCTCATACCCAAGATATTTGGAAAATAAAATAAGAGAAACATTTGATTTTAGCGGAACACCAATAGTATTACAATTTAAGAATAAAGGAGAAGAGGATGTCTAAACATCCTTTTTTGGTACGATAAACTAAGAAAATCATATACTACTTGTAGGAGGGTGTTTAAATGAATTTTTCAGACAATTTTTTTAGAAGGGTTGAAAAGAAAACAAATGTAGATAAAGGAACAATTATTGATTTGGCAAAGAAATTACAAGAAACAGATTTAAAAAATGAAAATACATTAAGGGAAATAATTCAAACATTAGGTAATATGACAGGAAGAGAAATAAGCAAAGAAAGAGAAAATAAAATAATAAAAGCAGTTGTAAATGATGAAGTCCCTAAAAATATTGATAAAATGATATAAAAAAATGTGATAAAACAACTTGAAATAGATGGAAAAATGTGATAAAATCATAATCAAGAAAGCAAGGAGTATATCTAAGTAGTTATTTTAAGACTCTTACAGGAACAATAGCTGTTAACTGAGAACTATTGAGAAAGGTAAAATAATGAATTTCAATATATGAGCTTTAACCGTTAAAATGAGCGTTAATCATAAAGAGCCTTTTTAGGAATATGGGTGGTACCACGGATTATATTCGCCCCATAACTATAAGGCTCTTTTTAATTTGTAGGAGGAAAATTATGAACTTAAACGAAATAAAAACAAAAATGTTGGAAGAATTAAACAAAGCAGAAAACATTAAAGAACTAAATGATTTAAAAGTATCATATCAAGGAAAAAAAGGAATAATAACAGAATTAATGTCTAAAATGAAAGACTTAAATCCTGAAGAAAGAAAAACATTCGGAATGAAAGTTAATGATGTTAGAAATAGTTTCAATGAAATATATGAAACAAAATTAAAAGAAATAAATGAAAAAGAACTAAACGAAAAACTAGAAAAAGATGCAATTGATATTACCTTACCAGCAACAAAAATAAAAACAGGAAGTCCAAATATTCTTGAAAAAGTTGTTGAAGAAGTAGAAGAATTAATGATGTCAATGGGATATGATGTTGTAGACGGACCAGAAATAGAAGAAGACCATTTTAACTTTGAAATGCTAAATATACCAAAAGGACATCCAGCAAGAGATGCTCAAGATACATTCTATTTAGAAGATGAAAAAATCCTTTTAAGAAGCCAAACATCACCAGTTCAAGCAAGAGTAATGTTAGAAGGAAAAGGCGAAAAACCAATAAGAGTAATTTGCCCAGGAAAAACATATAGAAGAGATGACGATGATGCCACACACTCTCATCAATTTATGCAAATTGAAGGATTACTAGTTGATAAAGATGTAAGTTTGTGCGATCTAAAAGGAACATTTGATATAATTGCAAAAAAACTATTTGGTGAAGACTGTGTAACAAGATTTAGACCAAGTTATTATCAATTCACAGAACCATCAGTAGAAATGGATATAAGCTGTTTTGCATGTCACGGAAAAGGCTGTCAACTATGTAAAAATACAGGCTGGATAACAGTATCAGGAGCAGGAATAGTTCATCCAAATGTCTTAAGAAATTGCGGTTATGATCCAGAAAAATGGACAGGCTTTGCCTTTGGCTTTGGAGCTGAACGCCTAGCAATGTTAAAATATGGCATAAATGATATAAGAGTATTCTATAATACTGATTTAAGAGAACTTGAAACTTTTAATAGGAGGGAAAAATAATGATTAGTTTAGAATGGTTAAATGATTATGTTGACATAGAAAATATTGATCCAAAAGAACTAGCAGTCCAAATAACTAAAGCTGGCGTAAATGTTGAAAAAGTTATAACAAACCATATCGATAACCTAACAGTAGGTGAAGTAATTGAATGTGAAAATCATCCCAATAGTGATCATCTTCATATCTGTAAAGTAAATGTTGGCGATAAAGTATTACAAATAGTATGTGGCGCGCCCAATGTAAGAAAAGGACTAAAAGTAATTGTAGCACTTGAAGGTGCTATATTACCAGGTAACTTTGAAATCAAAAAAGGCGTTATAAGAGGAGTAGAATCCTGTGGAATGCTATGCGCTTTATACGAATTAGGCCTTGAAGAAAAAACAGAAGAAACATATAACAAAGGAATATGTGAACTAGATTCAAATGCAAAAGTAGGTGAAGATCCTCTAAAAGTATTAAATCTAGACTCAACTCTTTATGAACTAGACATTCATAAACATAGAAATAATGACTGCTTCTATCATATTGGTTTTGCCTATGAAGTAGGTGCTATTCTTAATAAGAAAGTAAAATTACCAAGTTTGGAAACAAACCCAATAGAGGATAAGATTGAAAACTATTTTGATTTAAAAGTTGAAACAAGTAAATGTCCATACTATCTTGCTAAAATGGTAAAAGATGTAACCATAAAAGAATCACCAGACTTTATCAAAAAAAGACTAATAGATGCAGGAATGCGACCAATAAATAACGTAGTAGATATTTCTAATTTTGTAATGTTAGAATATGGACAACCACTTCATTTCTTTGATAAAGATAAATTAGGAAATAAAATAGTTGTAAGAGATGCTTGTGATGAAGAAAAAATAGTAACCCTAGATGAAAAAGAAAGAATTCTATCAAACAAAGATATAGTTATAACAGATGGAACAAAACCAGTCGCAATCGCTGGTGTAATGGGTGGATTAAATACTGATATTGATACAAATACAAAAAATATCTTAATTGAAAGTGCTATATTTGATGGTGTAAGTATAAGATATACATCATCTAATTTAAACCTAAAAAGCGAAGCATCAATTAGATATGGAAAAGGATTAAATTATGAATATACAAATGATGCAATTGAAAGAGCTTGTCATTTGCTAGAAAAATATGCCGATGCCAAAGTATTAACTGGAACTGTAAAATATGATAATATTGATAAAACACCAAAAGTAGTAAAGTTTAAAACAAATGATGTAAATAAAATGTTAGGTATAAATATATCAAATGAAAATATGGAAAAAGAATTTGACAGATTAGGATTTAATTATAATTTAGAAAATGACACATTTACAGTAACAATACCAAATAGAAGATTAGATATTGAAGCAAATGTAAATGATATAGCAGAAGAAATAGGACGTTTATATGGATATCATAATTTAGTTGGGACATTACCAAAACTAGAAACCAAGAAGGGTGAATATAAAGGAAATTTAAAATTAAGAAAAGACGTAAGTAAACATTTAAGAGGCCTTAATTTAAATGAAGTAAAAACATATACATTAGTGTCACCAGAAATGGCAAATCTATTTAATTATGACAACAAAGAAAATGCTGTATTACCAAATCCAATGAGTACTGATAAAAGTATTGTTAGAACAACTTTAATTCCATCATTAATTAATATTTATGAATATAATAAAGCAAGAAAAGTAAATGATATTTTAATTTATGAAATATCAAAAACATATGATAAAAATTATAATGAAGATGTTAAATTATCAATTTTGATGAAAGGTAATTATATTACAAATGATTGGATGAATAGTAAAATTAAAGTAGATTTCTATTTAATTAAAGGAATAGTTGAAAATATATTAAATTATTTAGGATTTAAAAATAGATATACATTTGAAAAAGATTTAATAAATCATTTGCACACAGGAATATCAGCATCTATATTAGTTGATAGACAAAAATTAGGTATAATTGGTAGAGTTCATCCTTCACTTTTAAAAGATGAGGTATATGTATGTGAACTTTCATTAACAAAATTAAATAAAGAAGTAAAACCTTTAAAATATAAGGAAAGTTCAAAATATCCAGAGATTATAAAGGATGTAGCATTTATAGTTCCTAAATCATTAACATCAGGTGAAATAGTAGAGACTATTAAAAAAGCCGGTGGAAGATTACTTTCAAGTATTGATGTATTTGATGTATATACTGGTGAAAATGTTAAAGAAAATGAAAAATCAATTGCTTATACTTTAACATTTAAAGATGATACAAGAACATTAAATGATGAAGAAGTTAATGCTGTATTTAGAAATATAATTGATAAGGTAATAGAAAAGTTTAATGTAGAATTAAGAGATAAGTAGAAATACTTATCTTTTAGTATTGTAATAAAAAATAAATTGTTGTATAATTGAATTATAAAAATAATAAAAATATCAACAAAATTGTTGATAAAGTAATAGAAAAAGGAAGGAATGTTGATAAAATGTTTGACCTAATACATACATACTA
>ERZ824488.3206-NODE-3206-length-12756-cov-17.670892_pt1 | contig 12756 bp, 14 predicted proteins | sample MGYA00519936_ERZ824488 | MGnify/ENA primary metagenome ERZ824488 (study PRJEB31778, sample SAMEA3449153) | human gut metagenome | biome: human gut; feature: human-associated habitat; material: faeces | place: United Kingdom | collected 2010/2012 ... | reverse complement strand
GTCTGTCTGTCTGTCTGTCTGTCTGTCTGTCTGTCTGTCTGTCTGTCTGTCTGTCTGTTATATTATCTATATTCTTGAAGGACAGAAGCAAATCTCGATAATACTCATACTGCTTTTGGCGAGCTGAAAGTTCCGCTGAAAGTTCCGCAGAAAGCTCCGCAGTCAGACGTGTAAAGTTGTCTAAGATGCGGACGATTTCACGCTGGATTTCGAGAGGGGGGAGGGGAAGGCAAATATTCTCAATAGAAGGAATACTGGCATGAACCACTTTGCTCTTAACTTTACCTAAGCTTTTTTGTTTTCGAGCATCGGAAGTAGCAAGCGCATACGATAAGTATTTGGGATCTTGCGTATGCTTTAGAACTACAATATCGCCGCCTGCAAGACATTTTTCGTACCCAATATATGCAGTGGATTTCGCAATATCTTCGACACTTTCTCCCGTGATTGCGAACAGAATATCTCCATGTTCAAAATATTTAGGAGAGGGGACATTCTCGATGTGTGTATGTGAAATACATTCATCAAACCATATTCCATAACTGGTATATATTTCGCCGTAGCGAACGCAAGGAATACCATCAGATGTAACCTGATCCCTTTTGATACCAGAACCTCTGAAGATGTCTGTAGCGATATCTTTGATTTGTTTATATTCAACGCCGTTCGGACAATAGGCATCTATAAGTTGCTGTAACTTATTCATTTGATTCACCTTCTTCGACGAGCTGTCTGGCGCGTTCACTTAAGCCCCAGTGCCTATTTTTGAGATCGGTTTCTCTGACTTGACCAGAAAAAAGGTCGATGATACATATGTAATCTAATGTAAACAAATAAATGGTGGAGTATTTCTTTTGCATAATGTTAGTTTTTTGAAATTCATAGACCAAATTTTCAATATATTCTCTGATATAAAATGTTTCGAAGTAAATATATAAACGATAGTCGGATAAATCTAGATATCCAGAGCGGTTTAATTTTCTGACTTTTGTTGAAAAGATTGAAATAAGAGATTGATAGATTTTTTCAATCGAATAGCTGCTTCCCGGAAGGAACACGCCATAATCTGTATAACGTCCTCCCAATTTTTCGATACGCTGGATATCTCTCTTTCTGTTGCAAGAACTGCCGTATGTGATTCTGCTGCTTAATGAGAGAATTTCTCTTTCTTTTTTTGAAGTTGCGTTGGTGACTTCTATTCCGATTTTATGTTGGGTGTCTATTAGGTCGGGCTTGTCTTTTATTTCGAGATTGTGAAATAGCTCTGGAAAGAATGTCTCTAAAATAACTTTGGCATAACATTCGTCATAATCAAGCTTTGTATGACAAGGGAGCGGCTTATTTTTTTCAATCTTCTTCATATAGTCTTCCTTGCAAGCGTATTATCCTTCAATCTCCGCAATAATCTTCGCAATTTCCTTCCGCAAAATGTCTTCCCGCTTGACGATTTCCTCAATCTCCGCATTGAGCTTCACAATATCAATCTTTTCCCGCGTGTCCTCAGCTTCAACATAGGTGGACACCGAGAGATTGTAGTCATTTCCAATGATTTCGCTCTGCTGCGCCAGATGCGAAAAATGCGCAATTTCCTTGCGTTCGGCGAACGTGGAAACGATGCGGTCGATGTTTTCGCTCGTGAGTTTGTTGTTGTTTGTGACCTTGATGCACTCGGCGGATGCGTCGATGAAAAGCACCTGATTATCCGGTTTACCCTTCTTCATCACCATGATGCAGGTTGCGATGCTTGTGCCGAAAAAGAGGTTGCTGGGCAGTTGGATGATGCAGTCGATGTAGTTGTTGTCAATCAAGTATTTGCGGATTTTTTGCTCTGCGCCGCCGCGATACATGATGCCGGGGAAACAGACGATAGCCGCCGTTCCGTTGGCGGCTAACCAACTGAGGCTGTGCATGATGAACGCCATGTCCGCCTTGCTCTTCGGCGCAAGCACACCGGCAGGGGAGAAGCGCGGGTCGTTGATGAGCAGCGGATTGTCATCGCCCGCCCACTTGATTGAATACGGCGGATTGGAGACGATCAGCTCAAACGGCTCGTCGTCCCAGTGCTGCGGTGCGGTCAGCGTGTCTTCGCAGGCGATATTGAACTTGTCAAAGCCGACGTCATGCAAATGCATGTTGATGCGACAAAGGTTGTAGGTTGTGATGTTGATCTCCTGCCCAAAGAAGCCGTTGCGGATAGCGTCGCGCCCCAACACTTTTTCAGCTTTGAGCAGCAACGAGCCGGAACCGCAGGCAGGATCGTAAACCTTGTTGATTTCGGTTTTGCCGACCGTACCGAGACGGGTCAGCAGCTCGGAAACATCTGCCGGAGTGAAAAATTCGCCGCCGGATTTGCCCGCGTTGCTGGCGTACATGGTCATCAGGTATTCGTAAGCATCGCCAAAAGCGTCGATGTCGTGATCCTGCACATCGCCCAGATTCATCGCCGCCACGCCGCGCAGCAGCTTGACCAGCTTTTCGTTGCGCTTGGCGACGGTTGCGCCGAGTTTGTTGCTGTTCACATCGTAATCATCGAACAAGCCGACAACATTGGCTTCGGATGGCGTGCCCTTTGCAGATGCTTCGATGTGGCTGAAGATGCCTTCCAGCGTTTCGTTCAGGTTTTCGTCATCCGCTGCGCGATCCAGTACATTCCAAAACAATTCGCTCGGCAGGATAAAGAAGCCCTTTGAAGGGATAACGTCATATCTTGCCTGTTCAGCTTCTTCATCGCTTAATTTGGCATAGTCAAAATCCGGATCGCCTGCTTCGATTTCGCCTTGATTGATATAATTCGCCAGATTCTCGGAAATATAGCGATAGAACATGGTGCCAAGCACATAGTTCTTGAAATCCCATCCATCTACCGCGCCGCGCAGCTCGTCGGCAATCGCCCAGATCGCACGATGCAGCTCGTCGCGTTCCTGTTCCTTCTTGGTGTCCACCATGTCCGCTTCCTCCATTGCCGTCGCTTGGGACGGACTTATATATGTTGTTTTTAGTATATCACAGCTGGTTCGGGGTTTCAATTTGGGAAGGGAATATGGGATAAAGAAAAATGCACGCTCACGGGAGCGTGCGGAAGTTATTCTGAAATATGCCGTTTGATAATTGAGTAGACTTCTTCAAGATAGGCGTTGTAATAGTCGTATTCCTCATTGGCAACGAAATTTCTGTTTTTTATTTTGAAACCGAGATAAGTATTTGGAATGTCATAATTGCCGATATAGACAGCGGGCAGTGTTCCAAATTGATCGTGTGTGATATCAATGATGGTATCGTGAATTTCAAGCCAAGCATGAGTAGAACCGTCAGCCCTTTCTCCTGCGATGTATGTGGGTTCTGGTAGATTGTGTTCAACAATGAATCGCGATAAGAGACAAGAACAATCTCCGCAAGTTCCTTGCGGGAAAAGGGAGAATATTGGATAGTTTTTTAATTTCGATTCGGCATAGGATTCATCAAGAGCCTTCCGAAAAAGATGAGCAAGCCGAGCATATTCCTGAATAGAAACGTTAGAAATCATGGATGTCCCCCCTTCATGGAAAGACGAAAACAGGATGCAATTTCTTCTGCGTATTCTGACAATTCAGAGTTTTTTAAGCGCTTAACAAAGTGTTTTTGGAATGCAGCACCTTCTATATGGTGGCATATTTCATATACATATACGACTGAAATCACGAAATACAACTGGCTTTTTAAAAAATCCATACTCAGTTGGTTATAATAATCCGCATCAACGGGAATTAACTTGATATGTGTGAATTCGGAAAAGCCGTTTATGAAATTAAAGTATTTACGATAGTATTGTTGGAGAACCTGCCATATTGAAAGCTTGTCATCGTATTGAAGTGCTGCTTTTGCAGATTGGCTTTTGAACTTGACCTGAATAAGCATATGAGTAGCTTCTAACGTTTGATCCAGAAGGTGACAGATTTGGTGGTAGCGTTGCAAATCACCTTCGGTAGAATAAGGAAATTGTCCGTTCACAAATGATTCTCCTTTCAAAATAATGTATGCATATAGATATGATAATCATTTTGAAAATATGAAACATTTATGAATTTTGTCGCATTGCCTTGAAATTTGAAAAAAAGCGCAACTTAATCCTTATTTTCCAGCAACCTCATCGCCCTTTTCCGAACCTGTTCTTCCATGAGCTTCAACCTCTTAGGCGGCAGATTATACCGCACATGCCGCTTAAACCGAAATCCCAGCAGCTTTCGGAGCTGTTCCCGATTTTCGTCAGCCATAAAGCGTTTGGCGGTGGCGAAAAAGTCGTCGTATACGCACGGAACGAGGGTGTCGATGTATTGTTGAAATGCTTCCGCGCTTTCGTAGTCTTCCGGTCCGGCTTGATTGAACAGAGAATTTCCGTGGTCAAAGAGCGGGGCGGGCGCGGCGATGGTGTTGGTTTTGTTGTCGATCATAAAGCCGAAATTGCCGTAGTGCCTGTCTGTGTTGCAGATCATCGCATCAAACACCAGCATATCGCGGAAAGCCTTCTGGAACGGTTCGCCCAGATTTTCATAATAGGCGGCAACTGCATTGAAACCGCCTCTTTGCACCAGATTGCCGATGGGCATATAGGCGTGGTCGATGTCGGTAAACAGCTCGCAGGTGGAGCAGAACCGACCTTTCCATTGCGACAGACCGTATGGAATCGCGTCAATCCCCATGGCGGCGGCGACCTGTGCGGCGTAGTATTCGCAATACGGCTCTGCGCCCGTGTTGTAGCCGCCGTCTGTGCCGCCCTTGTACAGCGTGACCTTGCCGCTGATTCTGCGCCAGCACTTGGGCAGCATACCGTTTGTCGTAAATTCCGGGCTGGAAGCCAGCGACGAGCGGTTGCTGCTTCCGTAGCCGGTGAAGGCGATGAGCGCCAGCACTTCGCTGAAGCGGTTTTCAAAGAGATTGTACTTTTCAAAAGTGCCTTCAAAGCCTTCTTCGACGACCCAATAGCTGTCATCCACGGAAAGCCCTTTACAGAGCGCGAGAATCCCCATCGGGCGGTTGGCGTTCAATCCGCATTTTGCCAGAAGCCGATTGACATAGGCGCGGTTGCGGGGAATGGTGCGGCGGCGCATCCAACGACTGATCCCCTCCGGCGACAGCTCCATATCCAGCGGCAGAAGATGCCTTTGATCTTCGTTGATCCAATGCACTTCGATTTCGGGCGTGCTGGAATCGTTGGTCGCGGAAAAACGCAGAAGCGGAATGTCATACTGCTTCAAAATAAGTTCCATATTGCCGCCTCCCTGTCCTTGTTTTTCTGATTCCTACTCGCTCCTGCTCAGCTTATTCTAAACAGGTTTGTTTATGAGGTTTAGCACAGATTATTTGTATTGCTTTCATTATTCAGGTGGCATAGGCTATCTGATTTTTTGTTGCCATAGCGTTGCCATGGATAGGCAAAAACAGCATATGCTTTCTGAGTATTTCCTATTGATCTTCGCTTGTGTCCTCGGTTTTAGGCTTGCCAATTTCGGGGTGTTCTCCACCACCCAACCAATCTCCTGTAGCAAGCCAGAGTTCGTAGTAATACAACCATTCAATCGTCCACGGAATGATGGTGTTGGCTAATAGTTTGGAAGAACTAAACTCTGAGTATCTGTACAGACAAATTCGTACCATCTTATTTTCAGCATCTATATCAAATTTGTGTGGAAAGTTAGCATCACCCAGTTTCTCTAATTCATCGCCGATTACCCAAACCTTTGGGCTCTTGCCGGGATGATATACTAAAACCACGGTATATTCTTGGGATAGAGCTGTAGGTTTTATTTTTCCGGTCCAAAACAACTGATTTTTCTTCTTGTCGATACTACAGCTTGCACCTTTGTATACTGAACATAGAGCGACCTTTTGCTGTATTAGGGTCAGCGGTGGATTTCTATAATATCGTTTAGTTGCCAAAGAAAGTGTGTCCCCCTACTTTTTTCGTGGTTTGAGATGGTGCTGTTTTCAACCCGCCAGTTAGTCCGTCCACATACAGCGTTTTGTTTTCACGGGCAATTTTGGTGTCGTTTCCATCTTCGGCAAGAGACCTCTTTACGATATTGTGACCGAAACAATGTTCAAGTGATTCCGATACTTTATGAAGACCTTGCACATTTATTGGAGCAGTCAAAATCATTTCTTTTGCAGATTCTAACCATTTATAAAATTCCTCAGCTTTCTCAGAGCTTTCATTCCATTTATCAGCAAAGTTTTCTTCTGGCATTACGGGGTTTTCAATAATGAAAGTATCTCCCGAACGCTTAATGTACTTGGTCATATTTTCGACAATGTTAAAAAGTGCGTCGTAAATATTCGCCTCATTGTTATATGCCTGGGCCGCCAAAGTAGTGATAATAATGGAGATAGGTGCATTGTCTCTACGAGCCTCTGGTAACCCATCATACATAATGTCTCTATGACGTTTTAATAATTGGATTGCTCGTTGCAAAGGAGTTTTTACCTTATATAACGGAACCTTACTAATCTCGACTTGATTTCTAACCGAAAAATCTTTCTTGACTTCATCAAGTCTTACTCGCATTCTTTCCTCAAACCATTCATGGTATTTGTAAGGATTACTGTACTTAGGGATATATCTGCCGCTTTCAAGTTTGTGCGTAAGTTTGATTTCAGTTAGATAAGGTTCAATATAATACTTTTGATTTGGGACGCACGGCAATATGTCCATATGAAATTCGTCATAACACAGGGTCCAACAACGCTTTCCTTCCGGCTCAAGCATGGAACTATAGGTCTTGTGTTCACGCAGTCTATCGCCAACTATTTTCTTTATTTCTGCTTCGCTCTTATATCCTGCATTTTTAAGCAAACACACCAGATCAATATCATATTCATCGGCATCCGACACAGGACGAATTACAGTACCCAAGTAAAAGGATCCTTGAGGCATGATTTTCACATCCGAATTCACATCACAATCACCAAGCCATTCGCCAACAGCACGATAACTTCGTTCTGCTTTTTCTCTCATGGTGGGAGAAATATCCAAATTCTCAGCTATTTTGAGAAGATATTTATCTAATAATTGTTCTTTATCTGTCAAGAGTTTTACCCTCCATCTTTAATGTTTCAAAGAACCCGTTGTTTTCATCGAAAATCGTGATACTTGGATGTGTGTTTAACATATATCTTCTTCCCACTTCAAAAGCCGCCGATACTGGTATAGCTGGAAACAGGTGAATTTGGCATCTTGTTCCGTACTTGTTTAGAATTTCATCAAGCACATTTTGATATATGTGCCAAAATGCACTCAAATCTTCTACACTTTTAATGCAATCAACACCAGTTGCGTCTGCTTTAATTTTATATACCGCTTCGTATTCACCTACGTTAAAAATACGGTCATTATTCACATCATTGGTTAAAGAAATGTTGAGGGCAATAGTGCTATTGGTAGCATCAGTTCTGAGTACATCGACAGTAAACTTATTTGTGAGCTCTTTTGCTTGCCATTCCCATGTGTCTGGGAACCGTGTTTTTTGATAAACATCGCAAGGAAGTTTGTCGCCAATCAGTTCTCCAAGTTTGATAATCAGCGGAATAGGTGCAACAGAAAATACGGAAAAATCTGCATTGCCACGTTGTATAATTGGGTTTTTCATATATAAGTCAAATGAAGCTTTCAGTTGTGCCCAACAATCATCCCAATACTCTTTTGATGTGTAAGGGTAGACTGATTTTACCTGCAGATTAATGCCATAAGATGAACCAGGTTGCTTGTTTGGCAAAACTGCTTTTGCTGCCAAATCATAGTCAATATCAACTGCAGTAATTCCCTTGATAGGAGAAGAAAAGCATACCACTTCGGTTTTAGGAACATTGAACAGGCCGCATATCTTTTCAATTTTCTCCTCATGTGCTCGTTTCATTTCCTTTAGCCGTTCAACAGGATAATCTCTCGGACCAGTTGTAGGATTATCTATCAGCTTGTGATGATCTGCGCACATAAGCATTAGATTCTCTAGTTTATCAGAAAGCAGCGGAGAAAGTGTTTTATCACCACGAGGACCTTTTGCGCTTGAAGCAATAATATGAGCTACATATGCGTTGTTAAACTTCGACAATGTAACACCATCGAAAAACAGTCTTTTGTTACATCCCTCAAATTCACATATTCCTGCCGACTTACTGCACAACATTCTAACTGTGTTTTCGGATGGCGCTTTATTTCTGCCCATTAACTCCTCGCCTCTCATCTAAAATCAGACTGATTTTAATCTTTCTTGTAAACCATTTTACCATCCTCAATCAATGAGTTAGTTATCACCAAGTTGTACGCACCGATTCTTGAGTGCCAATGCTTATGCTTGAAAAACGTTTCCCAGTCGAGCTCTAATATGAACTCCGGTTGATAGTTCTCATCAAGTTTAATCACAACCACATATTCAAATAAAGGTTTTATGGAAGTAATATCGGTATCTTTTTCGATTCCATAAAAAGCACCAGTTGTATTTGTCGTAATACACTTTATAGAGTATCTCTCACCATTTACACTAATGGCGTCAATGTTTTTGGTTGACGGCGGAGCAAATTGCAATTTGGGCAACCCTTTTGTTTTGGTATAAAAATCAACAACAATGTATTCACCTAAATCGCCAGTAACATTCTTTGAGCGAATTAGCTTATCTTCACGCATTTGGAATAGCAATTCGCCATAAATCCGAATAAGCTCCATGCCGGAATACTTTGAAAAATCCATGGTATGAAATCCTTTTGATTATTTTATAAAACCTTTGTAAGTCCAAAGCCGAGCATATATGCAGCCATAGCAATTAATAAATGTATAATCTCTTATACAGATAAGTCTAACGGCAGATCCGAAATATCCTTAAGGCGCTTGCCCTGAACCAAGGTTTCCAACGTTTCAACTGCATCCTCAGAGCCAACCTCTTTGACGGCCCGGATCAGTTCATTGAGTGCAAAATGATATACGCAGTCTATATCGCCAGTTCCGAGGGCAAGAGAGGCCAGCCGGTTCGGCATAGGTTCTGCTGTTACCACAACAATGTGAGGCAGGTGTCCTTTGCGATTACGGATCAGGTTCAATGCTTCTGTCCGGCTGTTCTGCGCCCGATCGCTGCGCATGGAATACTTTGCGGAAACACTTGCATGAAGGATGGGCTTTCCGCCGTTAGATTTCCGGATATCAGCCATCTTGCTGATGCTATCGTCAACTACGCACAGGCCTGCATTGATCTCATCGTCTTCATACAGGTCACGGTATACCACAACATCCGGTGCAACGAGATAATCATTTCCGAGCGCAGCGGCCAACTGCGCATTCTGGGTAGTAAGCGCGTTCAGGTAAGCGAGGTGCTCATACTGAGCAAAATCACTGGTTTTCAGCTTATTATTGTTACCGAGCTGAAGAATTGTCCATCTTCCGGGACGCAGATTTTGAAGTTGAGGAAAAGTTTCCCGGAGGAACTCCATTGTTAGCATTTCAAATTGCTTACCGAGTGTCTGTCCAGAGATTTTGTCTACGGTCGAAACGGCATGATGCTGCTCCTCCACCAGAATATCAACAATTCTTCGAGCAATCGCCTTTGAACCGCGGCTGCTGGTATCAGCGTTGGATGCTACACCAGCCGAAGTAAGAGTCAATGTGTTCGTTTCAAACAACTGCTTGTGAAAATGAAATCTCGCATTTGCTATCAGCGCATCCATGTTCAAGACACTCCTTAATTTTTTCTCCGACTGCCTGGGCAACGGGGGGAGGAAATGCATTTCCAATCATCCGGCAAGCAACTGTCTTTTTGGCTCCAAAAGTCCATGTATCGGGAAATCCCTGAATCCGTGCCATCATCCTGCTGGTCAAGCGAGGCATTCCCTCAAAATTAGGAACGGGTGCCTCATTGGCAATTCCCCGGCCATCTACTCCAAGTTCAGCCCAAGCATTTCGAGCCCTTGTGGGACCAAGATCAGGACCACCGTGCTTTTTTGAGCCCCCTACCAATGTAGGAGCGATTCGGTTGGCGTTTGCTGCCCATTGTTTTGCTCCGCTCCAACCATTTTGCGCCATTAAGTCATAGAGTGTTTCGCCAACTGAAGGGGCACTATTGGGCTTTTCATCTGGATACGCAAACGTGTTGAGATGATCTTTGCGTATACCGATAATAACAACTCTGGGACGAAGTTGTGGGACACCGTAATCAGAAGCGTTCAGCAGTTTAATATGCGTTACATATCCCAGCTTTTGGATGGATGTAAGGATGTGATCTCTGTATTCATCAAAACCAGGGTCAAGAAATCCTCGTACATTTTCAAGCATTACGGCTCTTGGCTGAATTTCCTTAATCAGTCGAATTGCTTCGGGGAAAAGATCTCGTTCGTCTTCCTTTCCAAGCTGCTTGCCTGCAACTGAGAATGGAGGACAAGGGACACCGCCGGCTAATAAATCTACGCCTTTGTATGGATGCCCATCAAAATCATGAACATCAGCACAAATGACATTCCATTCAGGCCGGTTCTGTTTCAGTACCTTACAATAGTCTTCTTCATATTCTATAAGTGCTACATGGACAAACCCAGCCATTGCAAGGCCTAACGCCTGCCCACCAGCGCCAGCGCATATTTCAACACAAGTCAAAGGCTGCTGCATGAATAAATCTCTCCTAATGTTTGTTTGATTTCCTTAATGCTCAATAGTAGCTTCTTCAACAAAATCCATTATATCGCCAATGTTGCAAGATAAGGTATGGCATATTCTTTGAAGGCTCTCCATTGAAACAAATTCATTCCGACCCAGCTTGGCTAAAACATTAAAGCTAATTCCTGCGGCATCCTTCAACTCGGTACGATTCATCTTTTTGTCAATAAGCAGTTTCCAGAGCTTATCATAACTGACGGACATGGCAATCCTCCAATCACTATCGAATCATTTTATATCATAGCATAAGACACACATTTTTTCAAGATGTTCTCACGGGATGGTGAGTTTATCATTCGATAGGATGAGGGCTCCTGTCTTGCAGACCTTCTTTCGCAACCAGCACAATACGAGCGATGGATAGTTCCACTTACGGTGATTACGAGTTTTCTATGTTATTGCCGAAAGAGGCACGAAAGGACTTCAAGGTATGGCCGTCCATTGAGAGGTTGACAAGATACGCAATCTGGTGCAACTACTTCGATTGAAACTCTGCAAGCTGATTAGATGTAAAGTCGCAAGCAGGGCAGATGTAAGACATTCTGCATATTCGCAAGCAATGCATATTCAACATCCACGCAGGCAGTGTCGATGTTAAATTGGCAGGATATAATTCTTCTCATAGCGATTTCTCCTTGTGTTTCGGTTGTTCTTTCGGCGTTTCTCTCAGCAGCTTTTGCAGAACATCGTTCCCGATTCTGCCGACCAGCGCATCCAGCTTGCCTTTGTCCTTTTTCAGTTCCCGATTCTCCATTTTCAGTTTGACTATTTCATTGGTATGGTTCCAGTTTGCCGATTTGAAAGCGATATTTTCTTTTTCGAGCTTCTGCACCTTGGCTTTCAGTTGGGTGTTTTCCCGAAAGAGCGAACGGGCGTATTTCAGGAGCTTTCCCAGAATCGGAAGCGCCTTTTTCTCCCGAAATGCCTTGCCGGATTCCAGCATTCCGGCTTCCGGAAGCAGCCGTTCGGGATCGTCGTATTTCCGAACAAACTTCTCGGTATTCTTGAGAATGGGCGCGATATCGTCGAGCTGTTCCTGCTTTTCGGAAAGCGCAGTTTCGGCGGTCGCTGTCTGTTCCTGCAATGCGTCGATTTGGGTTTCGAGCGCGGCGACTTCTTTGGAGCGCTCCTGCTTCTTATAATCCAGAACGGAGAGATGTTCCTCGTGCGTTCCTTTCTGCTCCCATTCGATATCATGCCGTGCCATGATGGAGGCAAGCACCTGCTTTTCAGCTTCAATCCATTGATTCAGCTCAGTGTGACTTTTCGTGCCGCCCGCAAAGCCGATCGCTTCCAGTGCCTTTTTGAGCGACACGCGGGTTTCAAGGCCGCGCTTGCTGCCGGTTGTGAACGGAATGAAATCAATATGAAGATGCGGCGTGGCTTCATCCATGTGCAGATGCGCGGAAAAAACGCGCAGCGTCGGGTTGCGCTGCTGGAACGACTGCATGTACTCGTCGAGAATCTGCTTGGCAAGCTGTCCGTTCTCGGATGAAGCGTTCATGTCGTCCTTGTTGCCGATCTGGATGATGAGTTCTTCAAACAGCTTTTCCTGCTTGCCCATGCGGATTTTCTCGTAGTAATCGTCAATCACGCGATCCCTGCGGGTCTGCTTTTCGTTATAGCGAGCCAGCGCGTCGTCAAACAGTTCGTGATAGACGGCTCGGATATCCTCATTGCGGTATTCGACGTTGAGCGGCGTTCGGCTGGAATCGACGTTCTCGGCGATGAAGTCCCTGCGGTTGTGAGAAAGCGAGCCTTTGCCGCGCATGGCGGAGATGGTTCTTTTCACGGAGCCTCCTTTCTTGTGCGGGGCTGGGTTGCCGGGGGTTCTGTTACTCTTGTCAAGAGTAACGCAAAAGCACTTTTGACACTTCGCATCAAAAGCGCCCTTGCGCTCTCCGAGGGGGAACGGGGGGGCACGACGAGGGCTGGGCGTGCTCCCGATGGCGTACCGCCCTCACGACAGGAACAGGAGCGTGTCACGCTCCTGTCAGTGGCGGAGAACGAACGGGTTCACCAACGGAAGTCGGCGGGCATCCCGATGCTTTCGAGGTAACGCTGCCGCGCCTGTTCGCGTTCGGCTTCGG
>ERZ824488.3195-NODE-3195-length-12812-cov-6.956181_pt1 | contig 12812 bp, 6 predicted proteins | sample MGYA00519936_ERZ824488 | MGnify/ENA primary metagenome ERZ824488 (study PRJEB31778, sample SAMEA3449153) | human gut metagenome | biome: human gut; feature: human-associated habitat; material: faeces | place: United Kingdom | collected 2010/2012 ... | reverse complement strand
TCGGTATCGCTTTTTTTGAAGGTCGTGGTGTGCGTATTTTTCGCGATAACCACGCTGCATCTCAATCCCCGATTGCAGATTGTGTAAAACAATACAACATTAAATCGCTCAATGTGATTGCCCACATTCGCAAGGCAACACAAGGCGGTGTCACCATTGAAAATACCCATCCCTTTATTCGTGAAATTTGGGGACAAAATTGGGTGTTTGCTCACAACGGTAATTTAAAAGAATTACCGGATATGTCTGAGAGTTTCTGTCAGCCTATTGGCTCAACTGATTCAGAAACCGCATTTTGTTATATGGCGGAATATTTGAAAAATCGTTTCCGCCGTAAACCGTCTGAAATGGAAATTTTTGAAGCCATTCAAGATATTACCAAAGAGCTCTCACAAAAAGGTACCTTTAACTTCATTCTTTCAAATGGGGAATGGATGATCGCCCACTGTTCAACCAATTTGCATTACTTAACACGTAAAGCTCCTTTTGGTAAAGCGCATCGCATTGATGATGATGGCGTCATTGATTTTAATGATTACGCAAAAGATGGCGACAAAGTCACCATCATTACGACGTTCCCGCTCACCAAAGATGAACCTTGGGTTAAAATGGAACATGGTGGTTTCGTATTCTTCAAAGAAGGAGACAAAATTGCTGAGGTCGTCGGTGTGGCTAAAGAAATGGAAGATGATGGTACATTAGGCAATCGCGCAGCAGCCTAATAACAAATCACAATAAAAAGTGCGGCCAAAAACATCAGAAGTTTTGACCGCACTTTTTTTATCTGCAATTAACGCATTGTCACAAATTCTTCAGAACCTGTTGGGTGAATTGCCACCGTATTATCAAAGTCTGCTTTAGTTGCACCCATTTTGATTGCCACAGCAAAACCTTGAATCATTTCATCTACACCGAAACCAATGCCGTGTAAGCCCACGATTTTCTCTTCTTTGCCGACACACACTAATTTCATGCGACAAGGTTGGCGATGCTCAGTTACTGCTGTGTACATTGCCGTGAAAGAGGATTTATACACTTTCACATTTTCTTCGCCATATTGCTCAATCGCTTGCGGTTCAGTTAAACCCACTGTACCAATTGGCGGATGGCTGAACACAACCGTTGGCACAAGATTGTAATCCAAATGCTCATTTGGTTTGTTATTGAATAAACGCTCAGATAAACGACGACCTGCGGCCACTGCAACTGGTGTTAATTCAATACCACCTTCGATAATATCACCTACCGCATAAATGCCAGGCACGTTTGTATTTTGGTATTTATCAACAATAATTTGTCCACGTGAATTCGTTTTCACGCCTGTTACTTCAAGATTAATCACATCCGTTGCTGGTTCGCGACCAATCGCCCAAATTAACGTATCCACCGTGGTTTCACGGCCGTCTTGTAATTTCAAGGTAAGCGAACCATCGGCATTTTTCACGACTTCTTCAGGCAATGCTTTAGTATGTAATTGGATACCATCTTGTGCTAACACTTCAACTAAAGTTTCAACAATTAATGGATCTTGATTACGCAATGGGGCATGTTGGCGAACAAATAAATGGGTTTCGCTGCCTAAGCTATTTAAAACACCCGCTAATTCAACGGCAATATAACCCGCGCCTACGACTGCAACACGTTTTGGTAATTCATTTAAAGCAAATACACCATTTGAATCAATCCCGTATTCTGCACCTTTTACCGCAGGAATACTTGGGCGACCACCCGTCGCAATTAAGATATGATCTGCAGTCACTAATTCTGTTGAACCATCTGCATAGCTCACTTCAATCGTTTTCGCATCTTTAAAACGTGCAAAACCATTTAGAACATCCACGTTATTTTTCGCTAATACATTATTGTAAGACGTATGAATACGACCGATGTAAGCTTGACGACTTTCGACTAATTTCGCGTAATCAAACTTTTTCACTTCTACATCAAAACCATAAGCTGGCGCATAACTATTAATCGCTTCTGCAATTTGAGCACCATAAAACATCACTTTTTTCGGTACACAACCTACGTTTACGCAAGTACCACCGAGATGTTTTGCTTCAATAATTGCACATTTTTTACCGTAGCTTGCCGCACGGTTAATTGAAGCAATCCCACCTGAACCGCCACCGATAGCAATATAATCATAATGTTTAGTCATTTTCATTATCCTTTTTTACTCATTGGAATTGTGCTCTATTTTGCCTAAAAGTGAATAAGAAAGCTATAAATTGATGTAATTGGAATTGTCTATATGCGAGAAAAAGTGCGGTCATTTTTCGCATAATTTTCAGCAAGCAAAATGTATTTTCGCTATAATGCCCTTCAACTCTAAAGAGAAATCAATTTGACTGAATAATAAACATAAGAGATAGAAAAATGCCTCAAAGAACTGATAAAAAAACAATCTGTTTGAATATGATTGTCAAAAATGAATCCGCTATCATCCGAGATACATTAGAGAACATTATTACTCATGTTCCATTAGATTATTATGTTATTAGTGATACAGGCTCGGACGACAATACTGCAGACATTATCAAACAATTCTTTGATGAAAAAGGTATTCAAGGCGAAATTCATCACGATGAATGGGTAAACTTTGCCCATAATCGAAACTGTGCACTACAACATGCACAAGGAAAAACAGATTATGTATTAATCTTCGATGCCGATGATCGCTTTGAAGGAAACGTTGTATTGCCAGAAGAACTAACAAGCGATCGCTATTATCTACGCATGGCAAATAGTGTAACGGGTGCAAATGTTTATTTCCGTACGCTTATGTTTCGTAATGATGGCTCATTCTACTGGCGTGGCGTATTGCATGAATTTGTTGAACAACGTAAAAAAACCGTTGTGGAGCAAAAAATCTTTGGTGATTATTATGTGATTAGTGGTCGATTTGGGGCGCGTAGCAACAATCCACAAAAATATTTCCAAGATGCTCAAGTGTTAGAAAAAGCATTCTATTCACCAGAAGATGAAGATCTTAAAGATCGCTATGCCTTCTATACCGCACAATCCTATCGTGATGCAGATATGCCTGAAAAGGCTATTGAGTGGTATGCTAAACGTGCAAATTTAGGGGGCTGGTATGAAGAAGTTTATTATTCCCTTCTCCAAATTGCCCTATTAAAAATTGAATTAAATGCACCATTAGATGAAGTACAAAATCTTTTACTCGCTGCTTATGAATATCGTCCACAACGAGCAGAAAGTCTTTATCATTTAGCTCGTCAATTACGTCTGCACGACAAAATTAGGCTCGCCTATATTTATGCAAGTGCGGCGGTAAACATTCCACTTAATAAAGATATTCTTTTTGTAGATCACTCTGTTTACGAATGGAAAGCAAAGGATGAACTTGCTGTCAGTGCTTATTGGGTTGAGAATTATCAACTTTGCCATGATCTCTGTATCGAACTATTGGCAAATCCTACTATTCCTGAAAGCGATAAGCAACGCTTGGCTAAAAACTTAAAATTTGCCCAAGAACATCTTTAAGAATGTATCATTGATATTCCGAAGTAAAAAGGGATTATATCAATTAATTGATATAATCCCTTTTTTCACAAATTTATATCGTTTTCTTCGGTCTCATAATTAGATAAGACCAATCTAAATGGCGGAAAAACCAATATTTTTCACGTTCAAATAATGTCGGGTTATGATTATCCCAAGGCTTATGTTTTGCTGCATAATGAATAATAAGAGGTGGAACATTGAGATTAACTTGAGTAACACCATGCTCCCATTTAATTTTTTCAATATATTGCACCTGTGCATTTTCAGTAAAACTATAATATTTTGCTTTTTCTCGTAAAATAATATTCAAAATACACTGATCCCCGTATAACACTTGATCACCATACTCTTCAACAGTTTGCAATAATGTATCGACTAAACCTTCATTTCGCCACTTAACACAATCAATCAAGAGAACGCCACTATTGAAATAATTTTTAGAAACGGATGCATCTAAATAAGGGAATGGAAAGTGTTCCCCCATCCCATAATCTTTCACAACGCCTACAGGGGCACCATTAAGATCGCTATAATAAAAATCAGATAATGATCCATTCACTATAATATCTGCATCTAAGTACAAGACGCGCACTTGATTAATAAGTTTTGGGATTAAAAGACGATAATAGCTACTCGACGAAGAAATATGTTCCAACGTCTTATAATCTTTAAAAATATCGTCAGAAATATGAATAGAAAATAGATTATTTCCCATTTTCTCTAATTTACATTGAATCCCCTCAAACCATTCTCGTGGAATATCATTATGCAAGACATAAAAATTGACATTTTTATTATAGTAACAAATTGACTTTATCAACGTTTCTAAATGCGGGGTATATTTTGCATCAATCGCAAACGCAATATTGATTTGTTCTGAAGTAGCCATTTAGGTTATATATCCTTAATCTTGTCTAATTAATCACAAAACTATTTTTTTACAATGTTATTGTTTGTTCATTCTACCCCATTTCATCCTGAATTTGGTACAAATAAAAAACCCAGCCGAAGCTGGGTTTTTATCTATCTTAATGGAAAGTTAAATTACCATTGGTAACCTACGCCCACAGAGCCACCTACGTCGCCTTGGGTATTTGCGTTACCTTGAAGTTTGAAGATAACTTTACCATTATCACTTGAACGTGAGTAACCTACTGCTACAGCGCTTTCACCTTTGAAAGTACCTGCAGAAGCGGCAACCATTGATTTACCTGGAATATAAACTTGTGGTAAACCTGCTGCTGCGTTAGCACCTGCGATACCGCCGCGAGCTTCTTTGCCCACTTTATTGATGCGTTTATGTACATCACCAATTGATTGTTTCAATTGAGATACGTTAACCGCATCAGTATCTTTAGTACCCGCTTTCACATTGTGAATTTGGTTGCCACCCATGTCAATGTTACCACCTTTATTAACGGTTAAGTCATTTGTGGTTACACTATTATGGTCAACATTATCTGTTGTTGAGATAAGGATATTGCCGTTATCTTGCTCAATCGCAATATTTTTACCTGCAGCATAATTAATTGTTTTGCCGCCAGTAATATGCGTTGTCTTCGGTGCACTATCTTTATTCGCAACTTTATTGCCTGCATTAGATGTAGAAACATTAAAGTTGGTTGAACCATTAGGTGTTGCAACGAGTTTACCTTGATTGTTCACGGTAATGGTATCGTTATCTACGTCAACAGTTACTTTGTAGTTAGTTGTACCATTTGCATTAACGGTTGGTGTAACAGTGATACCTTTGTTTGGATCAGTGCTTACGCTTGCTTGCGTATTGTTTGCGCTGATGGTGTAAACACCTTTATCATCTTTATTAACCACTACATTATCGCCTTCTTTAATATCAGTTACATTCGCAACTAATTTATTATCATCGTCGATATGTAAACCGTTACCAGCATTCACATCGTAACTAACTTTGGTTAAACCATTTGCATCAACGGTAACATTAGAGCTTGTCGCATTACCATTCACGAAGTTCACTTGGCTACCCGCAGTGACATTGTGTTTTACCGCTCCTACATTATCACCTACTTTCCAGTAAGCAGCATTGATTGCATTAGCTACATCAATTGCAGTCACTAAACCTTTATTACCTGCGGTATTAGCATCCGGAACTGTAATCTTACCAGTGTTAGTGATATTAGATAACGCTGTAGTGTTTACGTCTACTTTGTAAACTTTACCATCTGCATTATCTGATACTAAGGTTACATTACTTTGGTGACCAGAAATCACTTTAGTCGTATTAGCTTTTAATTGGCTAATATTCACTGCATCTGTGTCTTCGGTACCCGCTTTCACATTGTGAACCTGATTACCACCCATATCGATGTTACCACCATTTTCAACAGTGATGTTCTTCGTGGTCACGTTATTCGCTGTTACATTTTCAGCAGTTACGTCACCCGCAGTCACATTTGTTGCAACAATATTATTTGCTGTCACATTGTTGTGGGTTACATCCGCAGTTGTTGAAATAGTGAAGGTTGTACCAGTTTGGTTAACTGCCACATTTTTACCTGAAGTAATCGTTACAGTTGAACCTGGTTTCACTTTAGCTACTTCACCGCCATTAGTATCTGTTACAACTTTGTCAACATGGTTGCCAGTAGTAATGTTGAATGAAGCACTGTTAATTGCATTCACAACAGTAGTTGCGTTCGCTAAGCTATCACCATTACCTTTAGGATCAACACTCACAGTACCATTATCGTTCACTTTAGTTGTAGTCGTATTAGCTGACACAACGAAACGATCACGACCATCTTTACTTGCGTTAGCTTGCACTTCAACTTTAGTTGTATTCTCGTTACCAGAAACTACATCAACATGTTTTTCTGGACCTGTTGCGCCTGTTGCGCCTGTAGCACCTGTTGCACCTGTTGCACCTGTTGCGCCTGTAGCACCAGTTGCACCTGTTGCACCTGTAGCACCTGTTGCGCCTGTTGCACCTGTTGCACCTGTTGCACCTGTTGCGCCTGTAGCACCAGTTGCGCCTGTCGCGCCTGTTGCACCTGTCGCGCCTGTTGCACCTGTTGCACCTGTCGCGCCTGTTGCACCTGTTGCACCTGTTGCACCTGTTGCGCCTGTAGCACCTGTAGCACCTGTTGCGCCTGTTGCGCCTGTTGCACCAGTTGCGCCTGTAGCACCAGTTGCACCTGTTGCACCTGTTGCACCTGTAGCACCTGTAGCACCTGTAGCACCAGTTGCACCTGTAGCACCTGTTGCACCAGTTGCGCCTGTAGCACCAGTGTCACCTGTAGCACCTGTTGCACCTGTTGCGCCTGTAGCACCTGTTGCGCCTGTAGCACCAGTTGCGCCTGTAGCACCTGTTGCACCTGTTGCGCCTGTAGCACCTGTAGCGCCTGTTGCACCAGTTGCGCCTGTAGCACCTGTTGCGCCTGTAGCACCTGTAGCACCAGTTGCGCCTGTAGCACCTGTTGCACCAGTAGCACCTGTAGCACCTGTAGCACCTGTTGCACCAGTTGCGCCTGTAGCACCAGTTGCACCTGTTGCGCCTGTAGCACCTGTAGCACCTGTAGCACCAGTAGCACCAGTTGCACCTGTAGCACCAGTAGCACCTGTAGCACCTGTTGCACCAGTTGCGCCTGTAGCGCCTGTAGCACCAGTGTCACCTTTGGCACCAGTATCACCTTTAGCACCGGTAGCACCGTCTTTACCATCTTTACCGTTTTTACCGTCTTTTACGATGGTAGTAGTGACTGAGCCATCACCTTCATTAGTAATAGTGATGGTATGAGTACCGTCACCATTATCTACAACTTCACCTGTGATGCTGTCGCCTTTTTCGCCTTTAGCACCAGCTGCACCAGTGTCACCTTTGTCGCCTTTAGCACCAGCTGCGCCAGTGTCACCTTTTTCACCTTTCGCACCTGCTGCGCCGTCTTTACCATCTTTACCGTTTTTACCGTCTTTTACGACAGTAGTAGTAACTGAACCAGTATCCTGGTCGGTAAAAGTGATTGTATGGGTACCGTTTTCATCATCATCTTCAACGGTAACCTCGATGGTGCTGCCACGGGCACCTGTGGCGCCTTCGTCGCCTTTTTCGCCTTTCGCACCAGCTACACCAGGGTCACCTTTTTCGCCTTTCGCACCATCACTAATAATGGTTGTTGTTGTGGTGCCATCGCTGTTGGTAACAGTAAGAGTATGGGTACCATTATTGTTATTGGTCACCGTTGCTGTAACACTCTTACCATCTTTACCATCTTTACCATCTTTACCTTTTAAACCTTTATAGATATCACTTTCGGTATCAATCTGAAGTTTATAAGTATTAGGGCTGTCCGCGGTCATTTTTAGACCATTAAGAGCAACTAATTGTAACTTTGGATTACCCTCCACACCAGGTCTATAAATATAATCAGTAGATACTTGGTCACCGTTTCCTTCTTCATTTCCATTAAATCCTTGGAAATGGAAAGGGTGATTATAAAGTTGGGAACCATTCACAGCATCTTTAGAAGTTGAATTAACCTCACCAGCCTTTAACCCAGTGATCTTTTGATCATTCATTTGAATACCGCCGGTATTAATTTTAATACCACCAATACTTGCTGTATTAAAGATCACATCATCTTTCGTTGCGATAAGTACATCACCACCAGTTTGTTTTAACTTAATATTCTTACCAGCAATTAATGTTACATTTTCATCTGGTGCAATATTTTCCTCAGTCGTGGTTGATTCACCATTTTCAGCTTCTTTAGGACTATTATTTGGTTGGGTTTTTAAATTCCAGCCATTGCCATTGCCTAATTTTTGGGCTAACGCATAAAGTTGTGAGCCATTCACTGCATCTGTAGAAGTTTCATTAATTTGGCCTGCAGCCACATTTTGAACTTGACGCTCTTCACCTTTTTTACCAACACTCACTACGCTTTTTGGTTGAGAGCCAGCAAAATTGCCATAAGTAACACCATTGACAGTTGCTGAAGCTACATTTACAGCCGCAGTTGTAACTGATTTACTTCCTAATGCAACAGAATCATTAATTGAAGCTGATGAGTTTAAGCCGATTGCCACACTATTTTCAGCAGTTGCCTTAGATTGAATACCTGTTGCAATTGCAGCATTCGCTGAAGCATTAGAGTTAAAACCTGTTGCAATTGAACCATGAGCACTAGAGGCTGCACCTGAACCTGTCGCGATTGCAAAGTTGCCTGAAGCATTTGCCTTAGAACCTGTTGCAATTGCATCTTCTTTACTTGCTTTTGCCTCTAAACCAATTGCTGTTGCAGTATCAAAACTTGCATTTGCACCTTGACCTACAGCAATTGTTGCAAAACCAGTTGCATTTGCTGTTTTACCCATAGCAATTGCTGAACCTACACCACGGGTATCTTCTGGTGTTTCTGGTGGTAGTGAGTTGCTAGGTTTGCTAGGTTTTCTAGGTTTAGGTGCTGGTTTAGTACTTGAACCATTTGCTACAGATGAAGTACCGATTGCGATATCTGATTCTTTGTTTGCTGTAGCTGTATTACCTTGAGCGATAGTATCCTCATCGATAGCCTTAGATTTAGTACCAATAGCAATAGATTGCGCACCAGTTGCTTTAGCCGCAGTACCTGCTTTATTAGCTAAAGTACCATCTGTTGCACCGCCGATAGCAACAGAGTTTGTACCTGTTGCTTGAGCAGATGCACCACCTGCGAATGAACCTGCACCATTAGCTTGTGACATCATACCTACTGCAGTTGAACGCTCAGCAGTTGACTCAGCATAAGCACCAATACCTACTGCGTTATTACCGCTAGTTACTTCTTTAGTACCGATAGCAATAGCATTATTATTAGATGCTGTTGCAGTCTGACCTAATGCAACGGCATTATCATTAGTAGCACTGGCACTTGCACCAACTGCGATTGCACTTTCCTTTGTAGCATTTGCCTTTGCACCCACTGCTATTGTTAACCTATCAGTGGCGTTAGAATAGGAACCAAGAGTAACAGCTTGGTAACCTGTAGCAGTGGCATTTGAACCAATTGCTACAGTATGATCTTTTGCTGATTGAGTATCACGACCAATTGCAATTGAGTTAGTCCAGTTACTCTGAGAGTTTTGACCAATTGCAATAGAATCTTGATGTGAAGCATTGGCATTTATACCAATCGCAATAGCATGACGCCCTGCAGTTGGATGTGCAAGATCTTTAGGCCACAACTGAATCGATTCATTAGTATTATTAAGATCAGATCCTGCCGTTGCTGTTTGAGAGACCGCTAAAGAACCAATTACAGCACCCGCAAGTGCGGTCAATTTAACGATCTTTTTAGACTTGGTTTTACCCTTAGCATGCCCAAGTTCAGAAACAGCTGTCCACGTTTGTGTAGCATGATTCCAAATAACTTTAAACACTTTGTTCATGAGTTTTATTCCTTTTTATTAGGATTGTTGAGAAGCTGTTGCACGGACAACAGCACCAAAAAATTCAGCATCAAAAAGGTGGCGACAACAAATTTAGCCAATAGTTTCCCTTACCCTTCTGGTCAGAACGGCTTATTTTAAGCCAACTTTGTATAAAAAGAAAGCGTCAAAAAAAAAGATTTATTAAAAATTACAAGCAATTAAGGTAAATTTTGAGTTATGTAAATATATGTAAAGATTTACATTAAATTTTATTAAATTATGTAAATAATTGTAAATTTTGGATAAAAAATAAACAAATTTAGGTATGAAAAATCCCATCATTTATCTATCCCTTTACGAAAGGGAGGATTTATATCAAACTAAAGCAAGCGAATAAGATTAATTAAGGAAGAAAGGCATGACAATCTGGAAAAAAGCATTCACCCTTGAGCAGCTCAACGAAATAGGGAAACACTGTGCTGTTGGGCATTTAGGTATTGAGATCTCAGCTTATGGTGAAAACTGGATTGAGGCAAAAATGCCTGTTGATCATCGCACCACTCAGCCTTTCGGCTTATTGCATGGTGGTGTGTCTGTGGCGTTGGCTGAAACCATTGGCTCTTTGGCGGGATTTCTCTGTATAGAAGAAGGCCAAATTGCCTTGGGATTAGATATCAACGCCAATCATCTTCGTCCAGTGAAAAAAGGTTTTGTTACCGCAAAGGCAACTCCAATTGCTTTAAGTCAAAATACTCATGTTTGGCAAATTGACATTCGCGATGAACAAGATAAACTCTGTTGCGTTTCTCGATTAACGCTTTCTATCAAACATTTATGAATACAACAAAAAAAATCGGCATCATTTTAGCGAATCTTGGTACTCCAGATGCCCCTCAACCCGCGGCGATCTCTCGTTATTTGTGGGAATTTTTAATGGATCCTCGCGTGGTAGATTTACCTCGTTGGAAATGGTATCCCCTTTTAAAAGCTATTATTTTACCGATGCGTTCTAAACGCATTGCACGAAATTACCAATCTATTTGGACAGAACAAGGCTCTCCCCTGCTTGCGATTACAAAGCAACAACAAACAGGTTTACAAGCTTATTTGACTGAACAAGGTATCAATGCACAAGTCGAAATTGCCATGACTTACGGCAATCCTTCAATGCAAAGTGCGGTCAAAAATTTACTTAAAAATGATGTAGAACGCATGATTGTGTTGCCGCTTTATCCACAATATTCTAGCACCACAACAGGCGCATTAATCGATGCGTTTAATCGTGCCATTGCACAAGAACGCAATATTGTGCCTTTTGAGTTTATTCATTCTTATCATCTTGATGAAAACTACATTAATGCGTTGGTGGATTCCATCAAAGTGCGGTTAAAACCCGATGAGTTTTTGCTTTTTTCTTATCATGGCATTCCATTACGTTATGAGAATATGGGCGATTATTATCGTCAGCATTGTAAACAAACCACGATTGCCATTGTGGATAAATTAGGTCTCACAGAAAACCAATGGAATATGACCTTCCAATCTCGTTTTGGTCGTGAAGAATGGTTACAACCTTATACAGATCACTTTTTAGAAGAAGCCGCTTCTCAAGGTATTCAAAAAATCGCGGTAATTTGCCCAGGTTTTTCGGTGGATTGCTTAGAAACCTTAGAAGAAATTGAGGTTGAAAATAAAGAAACATTCTTAAATCACGGCGGTGTGTCTTATCACTATATCCCTGCATTGAATGCTGAAAAAGCCCATATTGAAATGATGGGGAAATTGGTTTTGGATAGATTGAATAGTTAAATCTCCCCCTAACCCCCTCTTTACGAAAGAGGGGGGAGCTTTATAGAAATAAATGCTCTCTGCTCTTAACCCTCTCAAATACTCCCATAAAATATTAAAAGTAACTCATAAAAAAAGCCCCTCTTTTGTAAAGAGGGGTTGGGGAGATTCATTTTAAATAAGTTGCAATAGTTAAATCTCCCCCCCGCCCCCTCTTTACGAAAGAGGGGGAGCTTAATAGCCCATAAACGTTCTCCGTTCTTAACTCTCTCAAATATATTTCCAATAAAACCACTAAAAGCAACATCATAAAAAGCCCCTCTTTTGTAAAGAGGGGTTTGGGGAGATTTAAAAAAATAAACAAAAAGGCGAACCTTTCGATTCGCCTTTTAAGATTCTTATCTAATCAAAGATTAGAAGAATACACGCATACCTACACCGATAGCTCTGTCTTTAGTTTTACCATCGTAAGAATCGTTAACGTACTCTTTAGTAGTCACATATTTGCCTTCTACAAATAATACAACTTGTTTATGAAGTTTGTAGTCTGCACCAAGTAAGAAACCGTGAGTTTTGTCTTTATCAGCTTCGCCTTTCACGCGCTCATATAGGTAGTTACCATATACTTGAGATGCTGGAGTTACTTGATATGCAAAACCTGGAGATACATAGAATTTATTTGTTTTTGCATCATCAAATTTCACATGTGCATAACCAAAGTCACCTGTTAATTTGAAATCACCAAATTTATAGCCTAATGATGCTAAGAAACCATCTACACGGTGTTTATATGTTGCATTAGTTTCAAGGTTAGTGTGACCATAAGCGAAACGAGCATCTAAATCACCTGCTGTGTATAATGCACCGAAACCAAATGCATTTTTAAGACCTGGGGTAAGCGCTCTACCTTTATCATTATGACGTTGACCGAAGTTGTAGTTTGCACTTAATTGTAAACCTTCGATACCTTTATAGTCGTAACGTACTACACCAGTGCCTGAAGTTGGAATATATTTACCTTTTGGAATAAAGCCATATTCATAGTCATTTGCTTGGGTTAAATCATCTGCGATAGTTAATTGACGACCGAATGTGATATCACCAGTTGCTTT
>ERZ824488.3192-NODE-3192-length-12818-cov-6.741362_pt1 | contig 12818 bp, 17 predicted proteins | sample MGYA00519936_ERZ824488 | MGnify/ENA primary metagenome ERZ824488 (study PRJEB31778, sample SAMEA3449153) | human gut metagenome | biome: human gut; feature: human-associated habitat; material: faeces | place: United Kingdom | collected 2010/2012 ... | reverse complement strand
CTTATATAATAAATCCAATTAGGTCAGCTTATAGTACAGTCAGTTCAATATTCAGCAGTATTTATAATACTATTAGTAGCAAGATTAATGCTGCTAAGAATGCAGTTGGTAATGCAATAAATAGAATGAAATCATTCTTTAATTTCAGATGGAATATACCATCAATAATTCCACACATTGAATGGCAAAGTAAATCATTTAATATATTGGGAATGAGTAAGAGCTTTAGCATTCCTAAGATCAGCTGGAATGGATTAGGAGGAATATTCACACAACCAACATTATTTGCGACTCCAAATGCAGGAATACAAGGTGTTGGAGAAAAAGGACCAGAAGCTATATTACCTTTAAATTCCTTTTATGGGTATTTAGATAGCTGTGTGGAACGCTTAATAGAGAATCCATTTAAAATTGATACAAAAGATTTGGGTAATGAAATTAAAGAAGCGATTGAAGGATCAGCAGTTTATATGGATGGAAAAAAAGTAGGATTACTTCTAACTAATAGAATAGATCAAAATATAAAAGCTAAAGAAACTAGAATATCAAGACTTTTAGGAGAAATATAATAATTATTCCCCAAGAAGCATAGGAAATAATTTTAAATATAAAAGGGACATCTCTTACTTAGAGACATCCCTTTTTGAAATGGATTTACATTATACATACAGAAGCTTAACGCAAAATATTATAAAACTACAAAAATACCAATAATATAATATTTTTAGGACTTTTGTCCTGATATTATTATATCACAACTTAGTTGGTAAACTAACTATTTTAAATTTATTTTTCTAAAAGGGGTGTGGGAATATGAGTAATGAAGAATACATGAAGTTATATGAGCAATTCAAGCCAATGATAATCAAGCTAGTCAATAAATGGAGCAGAATTGGAGTGATTGAATATGATGATCTTATGCAAATTGCACTGCTTGCATTAATACATGCCTATAACACTTTCGATGACACCAAAGGAAAGAAATTTAGTAGTTATGTGTACGATATTATTGAGTATAGAATGAGAAAAGAAATATATATTGTTGATAAGAAAAATAAGAATAAGCCTGCTATCTCGCTTAATGCAGTAATAGAAAATAGTGAAGGAGATACGGCTGAATTAATAGACTTAATAGCAGATAAAGTAGATCTTCAAGAGGAACTAGAGGAGAAATTAATGCTGCAAACTTACAAGAGAGAAATAGAAAAATATTTGGATGCAAATAAATCTAACATCTGCATACTTAGATGGTTTGAGGATTGTCCATATGAATATATTGAAAAAGTCACAGGCATTAGTAACATACATGGTACACTTAGAGAAGCTAGAATGGCACTTATAAGAAAATCTCTATTATTCAGAAATGAGTACAGACGAATATATCATATAGATGAATATGATACAGAGAGATCAGCATTAATTAATAGTTAAGCGAAAAATTTACAAGTGTGAAAAGTTCCACAGTTGTTTAAATTACATAAAAATAGCCATACCACTTTTAATGATATGGCTAAAAATGAAAAGGATAGACCATTATAGTAGATAAAAATAAATACTAAGAATAAAAAATATTTCCAATTCAAGCTTTAGAAACTTGTATATATATATTATAACATTTAATGTCTATAAATGCATAATTTTATGCATAGTTTTAAGACCAAATTAAAAATATTTAAAATAAAAAATAATAGTGCTAAAAGCACTGAAATAACTAAAAAAAAACTAAAAAGTATCCAAGGCAGATATTTTGGGAAATAATCAAATTTTGTCCATAAATAACAATATCCTTTTATGAACTTTTAGGTTATAATTATTCTATATAGAATGAAAAGGAGATTAACTAATATGAATAAGACATTTTTTTATCTTAGGGTATCTAGTAAACAGCAAAACTTGCAATTGCAAATAGATGCCATGGATAAATTTATAAAAGAAAATAATATAGAAGATCCAAAGATATATACTGAAAAGCAGACCGGAACAAATACTAATAGACCAGAACTAAAAGCCTTATTAAAAGCTATGGGTAAGGGTGATTTGCTTGTTTTGTGGAGTTTAGACCGCTTAAGTAGAAATTATAATGACTGTAAAAAGCTATGGTCCGATATTACTGGAAGAGGTATAGATATTCATGTAATTACAATGCCTATGCTTGATACAAGAAATTTTAAAGGCCCTATGGAAACTTTTATAAATGACCTTATAATTTCAATTCTTAGTTACGTTGGACAGCAGGAAACTGAATTAAGAAGAGAAAGAGCCATTGCCGGATTAAAAGCTATGAAAGTAAAGGACGGAAAAAGAATTTCAATTAAAACAGGAAAACCAATTGGTAGACCTAATATGATTTATCCTAAAAATTTCGAAGCTATAATGAAACAACAGCAGGACAAGGAAATATCCTTAAAACAAGCATTAGCTGCATTAGATATGCCTAAAAGTAGTTACTATAAATTAGTTAATCAGTGGAAAAAGGATAATGCAAAATAAATACTAAATTACTACTACTACTAAATTAATACCAAAGTAGTTATAATTGTATAGAGGTGATAGGAATTGAATAAAGAGAGCTTTGAAAAATTAGATATAATACAGCAAATAGAATTTGTTAATGAAAAATTAAAAGAAGGATATAGCCTAAGCAGATTAGCTAAAGAAGGAATTACAAGCGCACCATCTACTATGAGAGATAGATATGAAAGAGTTCATTATAAATACAATAAAGATACTAAGCAATTTGAAAATATAGTAGAAATTATGCCTTCCGTCAACGATGAAATATGTGTCACGAAAGATGATAGTAATAAAGTAGTAATATCAGAAAATAATATTCAAGAATGTTCTAGTAGTAATAAAGTGGTAATGACGGAGCAAGTAAATAACAAGGTTCTGGAGCAAATACTGCTTAACTATAATTCTATGAGTAGTAAGCTTGATGAGGTTTACAACTGGTATCAAAAAAGTAGTAATAAAGTAGTAACAGGTGATTTAAATATAGATAATTTTGAAGGAAAAGTTGTAACAAGGAGCTATAAAATTTATGAAGATGTTCAAAAAGAATTTGCTGAGTTTTGTGCCAGCAGTAAATATAGAGTACAAGATATTTTAACTCAAGCAATAAAGGAATTTTTAGAAAAATATAAATAAAACCCTTTAACATGGTTAAAGGGAATTTTTTTAGGATAACATACTATATGTAAACTAAATAACATGTTTCACGCAAAACACTTATAAATTTACATTTTATTTCGAAAACTATTTTGAAATTAAAAATGAATACGTTATAGATATGATTATGTTATAATAGTTCATATAAAGAATGGAAATTTAAAAGGCCAAGTGCTGCAACACTTGACCTTGACACAATTTAAAAAAATGCACTGATACGGATATACAATTTTCTAAATTGGGTATTTTGTTTTTCATTTATAAAACTATTATACCCTATTTATATTTTTTTTTAAACATAAAATTCAATGAAGAATAAAAAAAGGGGTGTATATTATGAGAAAATACGAATTTAAAACTTATGAAGAATTTCTAGAAGCTCAAAGACAAAGAAGTTCAGACTGGTATCAAAAGAATAGAGAGTGGAAAAAAGCTTATCAAAAAGCTAAATATAGAGGAGAAACTCTAACTAAAGAACAATTCGAACTGAACCAGCTACAGGAGCTGGAGAAATAATAAATCTTATCAGTGCAATTCTTTTAAATATGTCAATTTCTTTTAAATAAACTTAAAGAAGGTGACTGACAATGACAGACTTAAACAAATCAATAAAAAATATAAAATCCCTGGATAACTTGATGAATGTTATGCAGCATTATGGAATCAGTTTCAAAAAAGGCAGTACAGGGTATGTGGCAAAATGCCCTTTCCATAATGAAAAAACTCCTAGTTTTAGGCTAAAAGAAAAAAATAATGAAGCCTTTTATAAATGTTTTGGACAATGTAATGCTGGAGGAGACATAATTAATTTTATAAGAGAAAAAGAAGGTATAACAACTTTAGAAGCTGTAAAAAAAGCTTATGAAATATTAAATATTAAACTTGATATTCAGCCTTCTAAGTTAGATGAATTAAAAGATTATATAGAAAAAAATATAAAGCTAGATGGGTACTACATAGAGAATATGTATACTTACATGTTAAATAGTGATACTCCAAGCTTCATCAAAGTTAAATTTAGAAATAAATTTGATAAAACTAAAAAAGATATGAGGACCTATAAAATAATTGATATGGGTGATTATTATAAGCTAGGTACAAAAGCAAAAGATGGAGATTACAATTACACAATATATAATTATCCAAAAGTTAAAGAAGCTATAAATAAAATGACTAATGTGTATTTTGTTGAAGGTGAAAAAGACGCTGATACACTTAATAAATTAGGTTTAACAGCAACAACAATGTATACCAAAACAAATGATGAAAAAATATGGAACAAATATAAAATACAGTTACAAAATGCCAAGATAGTATTTATTGGAGATACCGGCAAGGCTGGAGAAGAATTTAAGCAGCTGGTATGGAAGCATTTAAAAGATGTTATTCAAACATTTAAAGTAGTAGATCTTCCAGGATTAAAAGAGTTAGGCGACAATAAAGATGTAACAGACTGGTTAGAAGCTGGACATATAAAAGAAGAATTAATAAAAGCCATAAAAGATAGTTGGGATTGGAAAAAATCTACTAAATGGAAAGATGTTACTGAAGTTACTAAGCAAAACGGCACTGTGGAAATAAAACCATTAAATACTATTGATAACTTCAAATTAATATTAGAGCGTGCAGAAACAAAGATATATAAAAATGAAATTACAAAAGTATTATCTGTGGAAACTAATTTCTTCAAAAATAAAACACTTGATACACTTATAACAGAAATAAAATCTCATTGTACAAAAGAACGTTTCAGAATACTTAAGACTGATGTTAGGGATTATATTGAAGCTATAGGAAATGAAAATACTATAAACCCTTTTAAAGTATGGATGGATCAATTACCGCCGTGGGATAGAACATCAAGAATAGATGAATACTTAGATAATTTTGTTACTGTTGATGGTTATAATCAAGAACTGAAAAAACTTCTTATGACGAAATGGCTATTATCATTCTGTGGAAGTGTTTATGATTCAAATTATAAAGCTTATGGATTATTGATATTAAAAGGTGAACAAGGTATTGGAAAAGGTGAATGTTTTAAAAGACTTATACCAATAGATGAAGATTGGGTATTTCTAGGGGAACAAGAGTACAAAGGTGATAGAGATAATATCCAAGCTCTAACTTCTCATCTAATAGTTGAGTTTTCAGAATTTGCTAGATCTGCTAAAAAAGTAAATGAGTTCAAAGGATTTGTAACAGCTGAAAAAGATGCACTATCTTTAAAATATGATAAATATATCACTACTAATAAAAGAAATAACATTTATTTTGCTACTGTTAATGATAGTGAATTTTTATTGGACGATAACAATAGAAGAATGTGGATTATTGATCTAGAATCTATTAACTGGGAAGGTATTAATAATTTTGACTATACGCAATTATGGACTGAATTAAAAGAAATATATTTAGCTAACCCAATTATAGAAAATCAGCCTTGTTATCATCTACAAAACGATGAAAAAGATAAGTTACAAGAATCCAATAAAAATTATAATTTTAAAAGTGAATTAGGAACAGTATTGGAATCATTATTAGATTTTGATAATCCACAGCGTTTATGGGTAAGAAGTGCAGAAGTTTTAAGTATGATAGATGTAAAAGCTAGTGGGACATCAATCACAAGAGAATTGAAGAAGCTAGGAGAGGAGACAAGCAAAGATACTCCAATAAAAGGAATGCCTAGAGGAAGATATAATAGTTGTCCTTTACCAAGAAATTGGTGTGGAGAAATTCCTAAAAGATTTAAAAATAGATTAAAGGATCAACATAACTTAAAACTTGTGGAAGTTTCTAAAAAAAGTGTGGAAGTTTCTAAAAAAAGTGTGGAAGTTTCCACAGATAATAAAATAAAAGAATTACAAAATAAAAATATAGAGCTTCTAACAGAAAAAAGAAATCTACTAGAAAAAATTGAAGTACTTGAAAATAAATTAGAAGAATTATTAGAAATCAACCGCTGGTATGAACAAAATTTTAATAAAAAAGAAGTGTAAACTGAAAAATATGTGTGGATTTCCACACTTTATATTAATTTTTAAAAAAATTAAAAAAAGAAGTGTGGAGACTCACACAGTTTTTATATACTTTTTTCCACACTTTTACACACTTATATTTTTATCATCTGTGTAAAAATAGCTTAGTAATATCAACTATTCTCACATATACACACTTTCCACACTTATTTTCAGCAAAATTATAAAAAATATAAATATATATATAAATAACCTTTAAATATATAAAATATATAAAAAATATAAGTTTTGAGTAAAATGTGTGTGGAAACTGTGGAGCTTACAAAACTTTATAAGGATGGAGATGAAATTAATATTAGAATTATAATTTTGGAGGGAATATGCTATGTATGAGGGATATCCGAAAGAAATTCTTGATAAAATGAAAGATCTAGGGTTATGGGGAAAATCATTAGAAGAAATAGTCAAGATATCCGTAAGATCTTGTAGCGACATGAAGTTCATAACTAGACAGGGGAAAAATAAAATAAGTGATTTTGAATTTAATAAAAAGGTTGAACAGCTGGAGCTTAATCAGATTAAAATTTTAGAGAAAATAAAAGAACTCCATTTGTAGTTCAACAAAAGCATAGTGTGGAATCAATCTGCTTTTCTTGATTAAACAGAGAAGGAGAATTAGTACAATGCAAAATAAGATAAAATATAAAATAATTATTGATACTAGAGAAAAACAAATAGATCATATACTGAAAGCTTTTGAAAAGAATAATATCTCTTATGAACGTAGAGCTTTGCCTATGGGTGATTACATAATAGAAGGTCCAAATGGCCATGTGCCAAACGTTGTAATTGAGAGAAAGGCTTCTATAGATGAACTTGTAGGAAACTTATTAGATACATCTACAAAGGATGAGAACGGCAATAATAGATTTACTAGAGAACTTATAAGAGCTAAGAAAGCCAATAAGAAGTTTATATTACTGATAGAGGATGAAAAGTTTTATACAAATTTATTAAAAGGGAATTATCGTTCTAACATGAATCCGAAAGCAGCAAAAGGCATGATTATGAGTTTGGAAGCTAAATTTAACAACCTAAATATAGTGTGGATGGAGAAAAGAGAAGTAGCCTCTTATATAAATTCAATTTTGTATTATGCAATTAGAGAAGATTTAAAAGAAAAATAGATTTAGAGGGACTGGATACCATTTTAGTATCCAGTTTTTTTATTTATTTTTATTTTTTTCATATAATTTAAATTTTACATATTCTAGTATATAATCTTCTATTTCTTTAAGAAATTCTTTATCACTTATAAAGCAGCCTCTATCAAATAGATAGTTCTGTAGAGAATCCAATGGATCATCTTCTTTATGTATATCTGGAATAAGTCTAGTTATATCTGTATTAAGAGTTTTGCATATATCTTTAAGTACATCAAAAGGTATATTATTGCCAGACTCATATTTTCTAATTGATATTTCAGACTTTCCTATTAGCTTTCCTAGTTCTTTTTGAGTAAGATTATTTTCTTTTCTAAGTATTTTAATTTTATTGCCAAGGTCCATGAATTCACCTCCCACCGCTTATCTCTTTGTTAAATTATATCATAACCGATAAATTTTTTATCTAAAATTATAATAAATATGTTGCATAGATAAAATTTTTATCGTATTATATAAATATAGATAAATAAATTATCGCAAAGGAGGTTAGATATGAAAAGTTTTAAAATAGCTAGAATAAAAAAAGATTTAACTCAAAAGCAATTATCGGAAATGCTAGGTATGTCAATAGCCACTGTAAATCGACTTGAGAACGGAAGTAAACCTATAGATGACATAAAGGTTAGAGATTTAAAAAAAATATGCTCAGCATTAGATTTGGACGTAGTGGAGTTTATTAAAAAAAAGGATTAATCACTTGAGTTACTGACCTAAAGATAAAATTAAATTTAGGGGGAGTAATAAAATGAGTAAAAAGAATAATGATGTTTTTGAAGTTTTTAGCGCAATGGAGGGCGAAAGTAATAAATTAAATGGAGTTGTGTCAATACTATATGCAATAGCCGATGCTATGAGTTATGGGACAAGTAATCCAAAGGAATTTAAACCAGCGATAGAATTAGCAGCGACTACACTACAAGATTTCAGCATTAAGCATGAAGGATTAATAGATCAAGGATGCGAATTGGTAAAAGAAAATAAATTAGAAGCAATTAAATAAGGAGTTTATGAAATAGATTTAGTAATTGTGGGTGAATTATATTCACTCACTTTTAAATATGATGTAGTGTTAAAAATAAATTTTAAAAGTTCTATAAAAGACACTACAAAAGGGGGGTAAGTATGTTTTGTAAGATTAGAAAAGGTAAATGGTCTTATACTATTTATGCATGTAGCAGAGAAAGAGTTAATGGGAAAGTAGTGTCAAAAGATATAAAGCTATGTAGCCTGGCGTGGCACTCATTATATGAAATAGATGAAGAAATAAACGGACTAATAGAGGATGTACCAGTTGATTTAATGAGAATAATTAATAAAGTTTATCTTAGAAATAAAGATGTTGAATTAGATTTTGATGATGTAGTGGAAAAACTTATCATTGCAAAGAAGGAATATTACCCTACATATAAAGAACAATCAATTAAAGCACATCGCAAATTCGAAGAAGAAAAAGAGCTTAAAAAAGAAAAAGAGCTTATGGAATATGAGTATTTTAAAAACAAATTTAGCTCACTGTACAATAAAGAACTAACAGAAAAATATCAAGAAGGCTATAATCGTGGATTACTAGAAAATTTAATGAATAGTAGTGGAAAAAATAATAGTTGCAATAGTAAAGAAATGAAACTACTGAAAGAGGCATTCAAGTTGCTATCTATGAAGCATCACCCAGACAAAGGCGGAGATAATGAAACTATGGCAGCAATTAACAACTTAAAAGAAAAAATTCTCAAATAGGGCTGGAGAGATCCAGTTCTTTTTTATTGAAAATATTGACGAAATTCTTAATGGTTATGCCAACGGAGTTCCAGGCTTAGTTAACTTGCGGAAAAATTTTAGGGAACTACAATAATAGAAATTCTTTTAGTACTAAGATGTTTAAATTTCAATGTTTAATAAACATGTATTAATAGCTTTAAGATGACTATTTAGGGTTTTATGGCCAACTTTTTGTAAAAGGATCTTTGGGGTTAAGTAAAGTTCTTATGAAAATATGTTTTAATTTTAGGTATAAAAATAAACAACGAAAGGGATTAAGAATATGAAATTTAAAGTTAAAACACCTAAAGGATTAGAAGTTGAGGTAAATATAAATGCAGTATTGATAACGACAATAGTAAATTTCTTTTTAAGATAAAATGAGCTGGAGAGATCCAGTTCTTTTTTATAGGGAAAATTACAATTACAAAAAATTAAGTCATGTATATCTTATTAAGGCTCTTGTCCTATAGCCTTACTATTAAGCTATATAGCTATTTACATAGCGAAATCGAAAAATGGCGATTTATATATAAAAATCACATACGATTTCTAGTAAAAATCAGTTCACGATTTCTATACCTTTGCATATATTAAATTAAGAGGTGAAGAAAATGATAACTCAAAGGGATTTGAAGTTACTGGAGCTTTTAACCTCTATAAGGTTTATGACGGTTAAGCAGATCCAAGACACAATCTTTTCTGGAAAAAGCCCTTCTATATGCTACAAAAGATTAGATCATCTCATAAAATGCAAAATGATAAATAGGAAATATTATAATTTAGGAGAAAAATCAAATGCCTATGTGTATTTTTTAGATAAGGCACCTAAGAAAAAGAATTTAAAACATGAATTATTAATGAGCCAATTTGTAACAGAACTAATTAAACAAGGATATGAGATACTTGAGATAGAGAAGACTCCAATTTACAAAGGATTTATTCCAGATGCAATTATTAAGTTTAGGAAAAAGGATGGATCTATAAAGCATCTATTTCTAGAGGTACAGTTGAGTAAGCATTCTATTTATGAGAAGTACTATAATATCAATCCAGATAAAGATCCTAGTATACCAAATATATTATATGTAATTACCGACAAACCACAGGAAAATCATCAAATAAGAAACTTAAGAATAGTTGTAGATGATTTAGAAATGCATAAGCTTCAATTTTATTTTTCATAAGGAGTGATATTATGGACCCACTTGTTACAAGTATTTTTAATTCATGCTGGGATTTAGGTTGTAAATTTTTTTACTGGACCTTCGATGGCTATATACAGCCTAAAAAGGATTTTGAGCCACTTTGGAACGAAACAAAGGTAATTAATTCAATAGGCAATAAACCTATTCTTAAAAGTCAAAATAGAACGACACAAACGCAAGTATATACTTTCACAATTCCAGTCGGATTAACAATAGATAATTTCATTAGGAATAAGGCTGCATTAGCGCAATATTTGCATGAAGATCCTAAAAACATAAGAATAGAATTAATTAACAATATGGCTACAGTAACTATTTATGATACAAATAAATTGAACTTTGACTATAGGAGCTATAATTTTGATTTTAAAGGGGTTGAAATTAGAATACCTATAGGAATTAATTTAAAGACTTTTGAAACAGTCTACTGGAATCCTACAAGCCCAAATGAATGCCATTTACTGATTGGAGGTTCTACAGGAGCAGGAAAGTCAGTTTGCTTAAATGTAATAATGGAATATTTAATTAATAGAAAAGACGTAGAGCTATGGCTACAGGATACAAAGCTAGTTGATTTAATGGAGTATGAAAAAGCCCCACAAACGAAAGTTTATAATGAGGGAACTAATTACTCATTGGATACTATAAAAGCTCTTACAAGCGAAATGACGAGCCGATATGCCTATTTGAAGTCTAAGGGGTATAAGAATTTTAATGAATGCCCTAAAAAAAATAAACCAAAGCATATATTTTTAGTAATAGAGGAGTTGGCAAGTTTTAATCCTAAAGAGGATAAGGAATTTTATAAGGGATTAGCTGAGATATTGGCCAAGGGTAGGGCTGCCGCAATAACAGTTATACTTACAACGCAAGCTCCATATGCTGATATATTACCTGGAGTTTTAAAAAATAATATTAATACTATAATCGGTTTAAAAACAAGGACTCAAGAAGCATCCAAAGTTATATGTGGGGACTATGAAGCCTTAGTCAATTTAAGAGGAAAGGGGCATGGAAAGTTATTTAATGCCACTGGAGAACAGGAAATACAAGTATTTAATCTTTAGGAGGTTATGCTATGGAAACTTTATTAAGAAATTCAAGTATGGAAATGTTAAGGGAATACTTCTATGATGCCAAAGGGGAATATCCTCCAGTAGATTTTACCAAGGAAGAGCTTATAAGTATCATTCTAAAAGCTAAGTAGATAATTTGCAAATATTCGACAAGATACGAACTTTATAAAAATTTAACTTTATAAAAAATATATTTTTACCAATATTGAAATAATATGGCAAAATTTGGGATAACTACACTTATTCCAAATATTAAACAGAATAAATTTATATAAAAAAGTTTGAGCAGTAGTTATTCAAATGGATACATCAATTTCAAGTGTATAAAATTTAGATTTTCAGAATCATTTACAATGATGTTAAAAAGAATGCGAATTATCATATATAAAATTAAATAAATGTTCTTGAAATAAATATATTGGAAGGGGACAGAATATACAATTAAAAAGCATAAAAAAGACCACAGTTTGATACTGTGGCATCCATTTAAAATAAATTAAAGGAAAGTCTTTGAAAACTAAAATTACTTGAATTATAGCCACGTATTGAGAGGTATATTCAAATATTTTCATAAAAGTAAGTATATTTATTATAGAGGATTGAATTTATAATTACAGAATCCTTCAAAGATAAGCTCTGGTGCTATACTTAGTGTAGGAGGGGATTATATGAAAAAAATATTAAGTATATTAATCTTAAGTATATTAATCGCAAGTATGGTAGGATGTAGCAGTAACGAGTTAGTAAAGGTAGACGATAATAACACAACAACACAAGTACAAGAAGCAGTAGGTAATGATGATAAAAAGCATATATTAGATTCAAAATTCGTAGATGGTACATTAGTAGTTAAATCACAAATAAACTACAATGGAGATTGGAACTTTGTATTTAAATATAACTTACTTGTTATAGGCGAAATAGCACAAGGATTAAACTTAAGCAATATAGATGAATTACAATATTGGAGTGTATGTCAAACGACTGATGGTGGTACTAAAAAAATATTTTCTTGCACGATGGGTAAAAATCAACTACAAATGATACAAGATGGAAAGGTATATTCAACAGATATATCTAATATGACAAGTAAAATGACTGACTTGTATTTAGACAGTGAATTATTGCAAGGCTTGTCAAGTAAGGTGGCATCACAAATAATAATTAATGATACAAAAGAAAAAGATCATACTGAAAATATAAAGGATACAACGCAAACTGAAGAATCTGAGCAGGTAGTACAATCTAAAAATAAAACTGCCAAAAAGCAAACCGAAAAAACTAATTCCAATACAGAAAAAAATAATACAACTAAGAAAGTTCAACAAACTAAAAATAAAACAGTGAATGAAGAAAAACAACAAAAGGAAAAAACTAAACCATATGTAGATGAAAAAAATA
>ERZ824488.3189-NODE-3189-length-12834-cov-3.475859_pt1 | contig 12834 bp, 14 predicted proteins | sample MGYA00519936_ERZ824488 | MGnify/ENA primary metagenome ERZ824488 (study PRJEB31778, sample SAMEA3449153) | human gut metagenome | biome: human gut; feature: human-associated habitat; material: faeces | place: United Kingdom | collected 2010/2012 ... | reverse complement strand
TAGAGTTAGATGCAAATGATGATCAATTAGACTTCCCAGTAGTATATGCATCAGCAAAAAATGGAGTTGCAAAATTAAATTTAGATGATCCAGATGGAGATTTAACATGTTTATTTGAAACAATAATAAACACAATTCAAGCACCAAACTGTGATGTAGAAGGACCTGCACAAATGTTAGTATCAAACATTGATTATGATGATTATGTAGGAAGAATTGCAGTAGGAAGACTTGAAAGAGGAACAATAAAAGTTGGTATGCCAGTAAGCATTTGTGAAAAAGATGATAAAATATCACAAGGAAAAGTAGCAAAAGTTTATACACATATGGGATTAAAGAAAGTAGAAGTTGATGAAGCATCTGCTGGAGATATTATAGAAGTAGCAGGACTTCCAAATATTCATATTGGAGACACAATATGTGATTTCAATAATCCAGAAAAAATACCATTTGTAGATATTGATGAACCAACAGTATCTATGACATTTAGTGTAAACAATGGACCATTTGCTGGAAGAGAAGGACAATTCATAACATCAAGACATTTAAGAGATAGATTATTCAAAGAATTAGACAGAAATGTAAGCTTAAGAGTTGAAGAAACAGCATCACCTGATTCATTTATAGTATCAGGAAGAGGAGAATTACACTTATCAGTATTAATAGAAACAATGAGAAGAGAAGGATATGAATTATTAGTATCTAGACCAAAAGTAATCATGAAAGAAATTGATGGTGTAAAATGTGAACCAATTGAAAGATTAGTTGTAAACATTCCAGATGATTCAGTAGGAACAGTAATTGAAAAACTAGGAAGAAGAAAAGCAGAAATGGTTAACATGGAACCAGCAGAAGCAGGACATACAAAAGTAGAATTCAAAATTCCAGCTAGAGGTTTAATAGGATATAGAACAGAATTCTTAACAGATACAAAAGGAAATGGAACAATGAATTCAATATTTGATTCATATGAACCATACAAAGGTGAGGTAGTTGCAAGAGTTAGAGGAACAATAATTGCATTTGAAGCTGGAAAATCAATAACATATGGATTATATAATGCACAAGATAAAGGTGATTTATTCATAGGTCCAGGTGTAGAAGTATATGAAGGAATGATAGTAGGAATCAATTCAAGATCAGAAGATTTAGCGATAAATGTATGTAAAGAAAAGCACTTAACAAATACTAGAGCATCAGGTTCAGATGAGGCATTAAGATTAGTTCCACCAATTCAAATGAGTCTAGAAAAAGCAATTGAATTCATACAAGATGATGAACTTGTTGAAGTAACACCAAAAAATATTAGACTAAGAAAGAAAATATTAGATTCAAAAGAAAGAGAAAGAGCAGCAAGAAACGCAAATAAAAATAACTAAAACAAATATAGGGCTTTTTGAGTAATCTCAAGAAAGCCCTTTTAAGTACAATACAGGAGAATAAAAATGTTTAACGAAATAAAATTAAAAGAAGTAAAAGAAAAAGCATTAGAAAATCATATCCCAATAATTATGGATGATACATTAGAAAAAATTAAAGAAATTTTAGAAAGTGAAAAACCTAAAAGAATATTAGAAATAGGAACTGCAGTAGGATATTCAGCATCAATGTTTGCAAAATATACAGATAACGACTGTATAATAGATACAATAGAAATTGATGAAGAAAGAGCAAAAGAAGCTAACGAAAATATAAAAGAAATGGGAGTGGCAGACAGAATAAATATAATGGTAGGAAACGCAGTAGATATATTACCAACAATTACCAAAGAATATGATATAGTATTTATTGATGCTGCAAAAGGAAAATACCCAGTATTTTTAGAAAATGCTATTCGTTTAATAAAAAACAATGGAATCATATTAGCTGATAATATTTTATATAAAGGTTATGTTATGAGTGATTATAATAAACACAAACAACGTACAGCAGTAAGGCATTTAAGAGAATATATACAAGAAATAACAGATAACGAAAAATTAGAATCAGAAATACTAGAAATAGGAGATGGATTAGCTGTAACAAGAGTAACAAAATAGCTTGACAAATTCGTATACTAGTGTTAACATAAAAATGTTAAATATATGGAGGTGTGAAGCACTATGAAATTTGTTGAAAAATTCTTTTTATCACGGAACAATAAAACAATAACAGTACCTGCAAATGTTTATGACTATGTAAAAGATATTTCAGAAGCAACTGTAATTTATAAGGACGAAGTAAAAAGAAATTGGAATTTCGATGAAGAGATATCATATTTTATAAATCACAAAATCAAATGGACAATAGCAATGGAATTTACTAATTTAATGTTACTGCCAAGAGAATATGTCAGCAAAGCTAAAAATGTAATAGTAATGCAAGTTATATGGGGCCAAAACGAAGAAGCATATTTTTATGCAGTACTATGTTTTATAAAATATAATAAAAACACATGGGTTGCTGTTAATAGCCAAAAAGCAGGAACACATATGACAAAAATTCCAGAAATAGCAGATACAACATTAAATTATACAGATAGAGAGGGAAATGAAAAAAACAATAAAATTAGTGGAGAGAAAAAAATTTACTTTATTTTTTCAGAATAAGTACACCTAAAAGAGTGAGGAAAATCCTCACTCTTTATTCATGAAATAATATAAAAAATTTAATATATGTAAATCCGTTTTAAACATTTTCAGAAATTACAGGAATAACTTGTTTCTTTCTAGAAACAACATCAGGTAAAAAAGCAGTATTATCAACTAATTTTACGTTATAAGCTTTTTCAACAATATCAGCTCTTGAACCAAGAACTATAACCTGAGAATTACTATTAATAATATCTGTAATCATTAAAATAAATAATTTATAACCATCTTTTTCAATTTCAGCATTCATAGCTTTTTCAAAATTAGCCTTTCTAAGCATAACTTCATCAATATCAGCAGTATTAACTTGAGAAACTTTTGCAGGGATTGTATCTTTTAGTGTGAATTTTTTTCCATCTAAGTTAATTAATTCTTCTTCAGAGAAAGAAGATAAATCAGTCCCAGCTTTTAACATTGCTAATCCATATGTATCAATATCTGTATTAGAAATTTTAGCTAAAGCCTCAGCAACAGTCTTATCTTTTTCTGTACAAGTTGGTGATTTGAAAAGTAATGTGTCAGAAATGATAGCACTAAGCATTAAACCAGCAACATCAGCAGGAATAACAACATTGTTATCATTAAATAATTTATAAATAATTGTACAAGTACAACCTACTGGTTCTGCATAATAGTAAAGTGGTGCAGATGTTTGAAAACCAGCAATTTGGTGGTGATCAATAACCATATAAATTTTTGAATTTAACATATTAGCTACAGATTGAGCAGGTTCATTATGATCAACTAAAATAACTGTATCATCTTCAGAAACAGTCTCTAAAAGTTCAGGTGCACCAATTTTAAAATGATTTAAAGCAAATTCAGTTTCTTTTGAAATATTTCCCAATCTTTTAGGAACTGCAATTTTTCCTAATTTTGTTTGTAAATAAGCCATAGCAATAGAAGATGCTATAGAATCTGTATCAGGACTTTTATGTCCGAAAACTAGTATTTTTTCCATATCAATTACTCCATTCTTTATTAAATTTATAAACATATTATAATATTTTAGAACTTAAATCAATATTAAATTATAAAAATGATAAAATCTTATTTAAAAAAGTCTAGAAATAACTGGATTTTGAGACGATTTTATGATATATTATATATCATTAAAGAAATGGCAAAATAAGAAAGGAACAAAAAAATGAATAAAATAGAATTATTAGCACCAGCAGGTTCCTTTGATAAAGCAAAGACAGCTTTTTTATATGGAGCAGATGCAGTATATATGGGAACAAAAAGCTTATCTCTTAGAACGAGAGTAAGCGTAGATGATTATGAATTAAATAAAACAATAAAGTATGCGCATAAAATCGGAAAAAAAGTTTATGTTGCATTAAATATATTTGCATGGGACGAAAAATATGATGAAATTATAAAAGTAGCAAAAGAGCTAAATGAAATAAAACCAGATGGAATAATAGCATCAGATGGTGGAGTTATAGAAATTTTAAAACAATACGCACTAGATGTAGATATTCATATAAGCACACAAGCAAATATAATCAGTTATCATACAGCAAACTTTTGGTATCATAATGGAGCCAAAAGAGTAATACTAGGTAGAGAAATGAGTAAAGAACAAATAAAAACATTAATGGAAAACAAACCAAAAGATTTAGAAGTTGAAATGTTTTGCCATGGAGCAATTTGCTTTGGATATTCTGGAAGGTGCTTTTTAAGTGACTTCCTATGTGGAAGAAGTGCTAATTTAGGAGATTGTGCACAAAGCTGCAGATGGGCATACAATGTATATGTTGAAGAAAAGAACAATCCAGGAAAACTAATGCCAGTAGAAGATGATGAAAACGGAACATACATATTTTCATCAAAAGATCTATGTTTAATAAAAGAGATACCAGAAATCATAGAAATGGGAGTAGATAGTATAAAAATAGAAGGAAGATTAAAAACAGAATACTATTTAGCATCAGTTGTAAACGCATATAGAAATGCAATAGATGATTATATGAAAGATCCCGAAAATTATGATTATACAAAATATCTAAAAGAACTAGAAAAAACAAAAACAAGAGGACTAACAACATTCTATTTTAATGATAGAAATAATAAAGACATTCAAGAATATGAAGGAAAACAATATAATCTTGAATATGAATTTGGAGCAAAAGTTGTTGGAAAAGAAAATGAAAAAACAATTTTAGAAATAAAAAATAAATTATCAGTAGGAGATGAAATGGAAATAATAATTCCAGGACAAATAGAAACTGAAAAATTCAAAATAGAAAAATTGTGGGATATTGAAACAGACGAAGAAATTCCTACAATAAACCCAGGAAGAGCAAATCAAAAAGTTAAAATAATATTACCAATTGAAGTACAAGAAAACTGGATTTTAAGAAGAAAGAAGTAAGTTTACAATAAATAGAAAATAATGTATAATAAAAAATATTAAATTAAAGAAAGGGAGATTGCCATGAGTGAGAATAATAATGTAGTAGAACAAAACGAAGAATTAGACATGAATCATTTAATGCAAATTAGAAGAGATAAGTTAAAGGAGTTACAAGAAGCAGGAAAAAATCCTTATGAATTAACAAAATATGACAGAACAAATACTGCTGGAGAAATTAAATCTAAATATGAAGAATTCGAGCAAAAAGATGTAAAAGTTGCAGGAAGAATTATTGCAAAAAGAATAATGGGAAAAGCTTCATTCTGCACAATACAAGACTGTGATGAAAAAATTCAAAGTTATGTCAGCATAAATGACTTAGGAGAAGAAAGCTACAAACAATTCAAAACTTATGACATAGGAGATATCATAGGAATATCTGGATTTAAAACAAGAACAGAAGAAATTTCAGTACACGCAAAAGAAGTTGTACTTTTATCAAAATCATTAAGACCATTACCAGAGAAGTTCCATGGATTAAAAGACACAGATTTACGTTACAGACAAAGATATGTTGACTTAATAGTAAATCCAGAAGTAAAAGATACATTTATTTTAAGAAGCAAAATATTAAAAGAAATCAGAAAGTTTATGGATGAATATGGATACATGGAAGTTGAAACACCAATGCTTACAACAGTTGCAACAGGTGATGCAGCTAGACCATTTATCACACATCATAATACACTTGATTTACAAATGTACCTAAGAATTGCACCAGAATTAAATTTAAAAAGATTAATAGTTGGTGGATTTGACAGAGTATTTGAAATAGGAAAGAACTTCAGAAATGAAGGAATGGATATAAAACATAATCCAGAATTTACAAACATGGAATTTTATGCTGCATACCAAGATTATAATGATATGATGCATACAGCAGAACAATTAATATCAACAGTAGCACAAAACGTATTAGGCAAAACAACAATTGAATATGATGGAAACGAAATAAACTTAACTCCAGGATGGAAAAAGATTTCAATGATAGATGCAATCAAAGAAGTTACAGGAGTTGACTTCAATACAATTAATACAAACGAAGAAGCACAAGCAATAGCTAAAGAAAAAGGTGTTGAATATGAAGAAATTAAAAACACAAGAGGACATATCATAAACGAATTTTTCGAAAACTTTGTTGAAGAAACATTAATTCAACCAACATTTATTATAGATTACCCAGTTGAAATTTCACCACTTACAAAAAGAAAGAAAGAAGACCCAAGACTTGTTGAAAGATTCGAACTATTCATTGGAGGTAGAGAATATGGAAATGCATATTCAGAATTAAATGATCCAATAGACCAATATGAAAGATTTATGAAACAAGTTGAAGCTAAAGAAAAAGGTGATGAAGAAGCTGGAGGTATGGACGAAGATTTTGTTACAGCACTTGAAATTGGTTTACCACCAACAGGAGGAATGGGAATAGGATTAGATAGATTAATAATGTTATTAACAAACTCAGCATCTATCAGAGATGTATTATTCTTCCCAACAATGAAACCATTAGCATAAGAAAAAATTTAACAAATAAAAAATCATCCAAAATATTTTCAATTAAAAAGGAGAAAATATTACTGAAAGGATGATTTTTTTATGTTCAAACCAGAAAATATATATTATGAAAAAGAAATTTTAGATTATAAACTCGGTCAAGAGTTAATGGAAAAATACAAAGACGTGCCAAAACACGAAATAGAAAATCACAATAACATAGAAGAAATGAGAAAGAAATCTAATACAGAATTTATGAATATGAAAAGAAATTTAATAATTGGAGTACGAAAAACTCATAACTTTGTTCCAAACCACAAAACCTCAGATTTTCTTGTTCCATACACATCATCAGGATGCACAGCAGCTTGTATGTATTGTTATTTAGTGTGTCATTATAATAAATGTGCATATTTAAGATTGTTTGTAAATAGAGAAAAGATGCTTGAAAAAATAATCAGAATAGCCGAAAAATCAGAAAAAGATTTAACTTTTGAAATAGGGAGCAACAGTGATTTGATATTAGAAAATACAATAACAAATAATTTAGTATGGACAATAGAAAATTTTAAAAACTCTAAAAAAGGACATTTAACATTACCAACAAAATTCTCAATGGTAAAGCCAATTTTAGGACTAGACCACCAAGGAAAAGTAACTGTTAGAATGAGTGTGAATCCAAAAGAAATAATAAACAGAGTAGAACTAGGAACATCAAATTTAGAAAATAGAATAAAAGCAATAAATTCATTATGTGAAGCAGGTTATAAAGTCGGAATATTAATTGCGCCAGTCATAATGATAGATAATTGGAAAGAAAAATATTTAGAATTAATACAAGAATTAGAATCTAAATTATCCCCAAAAAGTAAATCAAAAGTATTCTTTGAAATAATTTTCATGACATACAGTTTTGTACATGACAAGATTAATTCAGAAGCATTTCCTACAGCAATGAAGATTTACGATAAAGAAAAAATGCAAGGTAGAGGAAAAGGAAAATATATGTACAAACAAAGTTTAAGAGATGATGGAAAAGAATTTTTTGAAGAACAATTAAAAAAATATTTTCCAAATAATAAAATAGAATATATGGTATAAATAAAAATTATTATATACTTTAAAATGAAAAGAGGAGCCCCCCTTAAAAAGGCTCCTTTTTTTTAACGTAGATTTTTAATTGCATTGTTAACAATAAATTTAATGCTATTTTCGAAATCCTCCAGTGTTGGAGAAATGAAAAACAAAGTTAATAAAGCAATAGTCAAAACAAAAGCTACTAAGATTCCTAAAGAACATAAAATCCACATCATAATAAATCCTCCTATAAAGCTGTTGACGTGATAATAAGTAACTAAAGGGTAGAGGACAATCCTTGTACTAATTTTAGTAAAAAAGGATTTAAAACTACCTATGATACATATATTATAGCATAAGTCTACATAAAATGCAAAAACGGTAATCATAGATACACAGAATTTATAACATTTTAATAAACTATTTGATAAATTTCAAAAATATGTTATAATTGCAACATAAAAACAAATGAAAATCAGAAAGGTTGGAAAGAAATAATATGTATCAAATTGATAGAAAAACAGTATATATCATAATGGCAATTTTATTAGTTCTAACACTATATAATTTGTCATCATTTAATCTAGTTGCCACATTATTGACATTACCAGGAGTAATGTTAGCAATGTCGTTTCATGAATTTGCACATGCATTTGTAGCAGATAGATTAGGAGATCCAACTCCAAGAAATCAAGGAAGACTAACACTTGATCCATTAAAACATATAGATCCAGCAGGATTATTTTTATTAATTTTTGCTCATATGGGATGGGGAAAACCAGTTCAAATTAATCCAAATAATTTTTCAAAAATGTCAAAAGAAAAAGGAGAAGCACTTGTAGCATTAGCAGGACCAGTTATGAATTTTATATTAGCATTTATATTAATGATAATATTTTATGCTTTAATGATATTTGTACCTGGAACAGGAGTATTAAATTCATTAAACGCCATAAATGTAGCCAATGTTATTATTACACTACTATACTATGCAATAGTTGTAAATGTTGGACTAGGAGTATTCAATCTAATTCCAATCCCACCATTAGACGGTTCAAAAATATTTTTAAGATTTTTACCATATAGAGCCCAAAGATGGATAGATGATAATATGCAAATGATTTCTATAATATTTTTATTCCTATTTGTAACAAACATATTAGGATATATAACTACACCAGTAATTTCAGTAATAATGAAAGGAATAGAAATTGTAGTAAGAGGAATTTTTTCAATATTTATATAAGAAGGTAGAAAAAAGTGAAACAAGATATATATGTATTAGGAATTGAATCAAGCTGTGATGAAACTTCTGTAGCAATAGTAAAAAACGGTAGAGAAATACTTTCAAACGTAATTAATTCACAAATAAAAATACATGAAAACTATGGAGGAGTAGTTCCAGAAATAGCATCAAGATGCCATACAGAAGTAATAAATCAAGTAATGAAACAAGCATTAAAAGAAGCAAATATGAAAATAGAAGACATTGATGTTATATGTACTACATATGGACCAGGACTTGTAGGAGCTTTATTAGTAGGAGTCTCATATGCAAAAGGCTTAAGTTTTGCAACTGACAAACCATTATTAGGAGTAAATCACATAGAAGGGCATATAGCTGGAAATTATATAACACACAAAGATTTAAAACCACCATTTTTGTGTTTAATGATGTCTGGCGGGAATACGCAAATAGTTTATGTAAAAGATTATACAAAATTTGAAGTATTAGGCAAAACAAGAGATGATGCGATAGGAGAAGCTTTTGATAAAATTGCAAGAGTAGTAGGACTAGGTTATCCAGGAGGACCAAAAGTAGATAAATTAGCAAAAGAAGGAAAAGAAATATTGGAATTACCAGTAACACATATGGAAAATATGGATTTTTCATTTAGTGGAATAAAAACAGCAGTTATAAATTTGAATCATAAAAATCCAAATGTAAATAAAGCAGACTTATGCCTAAGCTTTGAAAAATCAGCTACAGATATGCTAGAAAATAATATCAAAAAAGCAATAAAAGAAACCGGAATAAGAAAAATAGTTTTAGCTGGTGGAGTATCAGCCAATTCATACATAAGAGAAAGATTAGAAAAACTAGCTAAAAAAGAAAATTTAGAAATATATTTTCCTGAATTAGTATTATGCACAGACAATGCAGCAATGATAGCATCTGCAGGATACTATAATTTTATAAAAGGAAAAAAATCAGATTTAACATTAAATGCAATACCAAATTTAAAATTAGGAGAAGAAAAGTAATGTCAATTTTTGTAATAGCTGATTTACATTTATCTTTTGACACCAATAAACCAATGGACATTTTTGGAGCACATTGGGAAAAACATGAAATGAAAATAGCTGAAAGTTGGAAAGAAAAAGTAAAAGAAGATGACCTCGTAATCTTACCAGGAGATTTTTCATGGGCAATGAGATTAGAAGATACAAAAAGAGATTTTGAATATTTAAACAACCTACCAGGAAGAAAACTATTATTAAAAGGAAATCATGATTATTGGTGGACAACACTTAATAAAATGAGAAACTTTATTAAAGAAAACGGATATGACAAAATTGATTTCATACAAAACAATTATTATGAATTTGACAATAAAATAATAACAGGTGTTCATGGCTGGATAATTGGAGGAAAAGAAGAAGACAATAAAATACTTAGGAGAGAAAAACTAAGATTACAAATGGAATTAGAAAAAATAGAAAAAGAATATGGAGATTCTAAAGAAATAATTGTTGTAATGCATTATCCACCATATGAAAAACCAGAAACAAAACAACAAAATCCATATGCAGAAATAATGGGAAAATATAATATAAAAAGGTGCTATTATGGACATTTACATGGAGAACAAGCATATGGAAATGTTAAAGACTATACATTGTATGGAATAGAATATAAATTAATTAGCGCAGATTATCTAGATTTCAAATTGCAAGAAGTATAAAAAATAATAATGTTGCAAAATGTGAAAATGTGTAGTAAAATCCCCATATAAAATAAAAAGGAAAAGTTAAAGAATGGTAAAATCAATAACTATAGTAAAATCTACAGATGAAAAATTAAAAAATGAAAATGTAGACATTATATTTAAAGAAATACAAAAAGATACAGTTGGGAGAAGTGGAGCTAGACCAGTATGGGGAATGTTATATTATAATGAAGGTGGAAAATTAACCAAAAGTGGAATTGCCCTATTCAAAGAATATGACTATGATATGCCAATAGCATCGTACAGTGAAAAAATATGGAGTATTATTGGAAATAAAGTATTATTAGAAACCCGTGTACCAAAAATTGATTTAGTTGATGAAGGTAACAAAGAAATAGGAGTAATAAGTCATAGAGTACTAAATAATGAGCAAGAAGATTTAATACATATAAGAGATGTCTTATTTAATAAATTTGAAAGAGATGATTTCAAGATACGTCAAAATGTTTTTTATATAGAAGATTTGTTAGAGTGCATAAAAATCCAAATAAATGATTCAATTAATTATGAAAAAGTAAAAACACAAGTTATACATACATTATTACTAGATGCAATAACCAATAATGGTGATAGACATGGAAATAATTGGGGTTTAGTTAGAGATAAAGAAACCAATACATATCACTTAGCAGATTTTGATCATTCAAGTTCTTTTGTTGATTTGGTAAATAAAAAACCAGGTCACACTTGTAGAGGTTGGGTGTCGTCATATATTAGAACAACACCAGAAGTTAAAAAAATGATGATGGGAAATTGTGGTGACCAAATAATTGATTATATATCAAAAAATTATAAAGAAGATTTTAATAATTTTTCTCAACTGTTTAATCAGAATTTAGATGACATAATTGAAGAAATAAAAAATGAAAATATGAATATAGATGAAAAAAGATTAGAAAAAAAATTAAGAGAAAGAAATAAATTGTTACAAAAAATTAGAAGTAGAGAGGAAATGGAAAATGAACGCTGATCAAGAAAAAGAATATGTTTTTTATCTTGAATGGGAAGATGCTGAAAAAGAATCATTTAAAGTAGGCTTTTTAGCAGAAATAAATAAAATGTTTTATTTTGTTATAAGTAAAAAACAGTCAGCTGAATTAGCTTATAACAAAGGATTTGTTGGAATACCAGGCTTTAATCCAGGAGAAATATATTATAGCAGTGAATTATTTGATTTTTTTGAAAGGAGAGTTTTAGATAAAAAAGGTATTAATCCATGTACAGAATTGGCCAAAACACAAGGAAGGTCATTAGTAGATAGTTTTTATTTAGAAGAAGTTCCAATGGAGAAATCAGACCAATATAAAAAATTAATAATTGATATAGTTGAGATGCAACAAAGAAAAAAAATAAAAGATATGAAAAAAAGAAAAATAATGCAAGAAAAAAATGACAGGATTATATAATCTTGTCATTTTTGGTATTAAATTTTATGAATTATTCTTCATAAAATTTACATGCCTTGTCAGTTGGTTTTACCCTTTTTTTATCGTGTCTAATGCCTGTTGGTCTGAAGCATTTAAAGGTTCTCATTCCTAAAGAGAGATCGGTTGAATGTGTCATTTCGTGACAATACTTACAATGTAAACAAATTTTTTTATTTTTCCTTATACCTTTTGTATAACCAGTTGTATCGTATCCACAATAGTCCCACGGTTCAACATTTCCGGAAAACTTACACTTAAGTATAGTTCCACCGTTCAAAGGAAGATTTTCCCACCGAGAATAATAACATTTTTCACAAGACATAATAATACCTCCTTGAAATATGATGTGCAAATTAATAAGTAACGATAATAATATAACATGGAAAAAGAAAATAGTCAACATAAAATATCACTAGAAATTTACATAATAATGTGATATACTAAATAAGTAACTAATTAATGAAACCAAAAAGAATATTATATGGTTTCAAATCTCTGAAAGATTTTAAGGAGGAGAATTATGTCATATGCAGATTATAAGGATTTAGATTTAAGACCAGAAAAACCAGAACCAAATGAAACCAAAAAAACTATAAAAACATACGGTATAGAGGAACCTCTGAAAAAAAGAGTAAAATTACTAGAGAAAAAAGTTAAAAGAAAATAGAAAAAATTTTCTTAAAAGACTGCTGAAAAAGTATTGGTTCAGCAGTCTTAAATTTATATAATAGGAAAGTCATGCTGACTTTTCTATTATATAAAAAATTGCACAG
>ERZ824488.3187-NODE-3187-length-12845-cov-10.174355_pt1 | contig 12845 bp, 9 predicted proteins | sample MGYA00519936_ERZ824488 | MGnify/ENA primary metagenome ERZ824488 (study PRJEB31778, sample SAMEA3449153) | human gut metagenome | biome: human gut; feature: human-associated habitat; material: faeces | place: United Kingdom | collected 2010/2012 ... | reverse complement strand
AGCTGCGGAAACGCGGGGTCCGTTCAGGCTGTTGCGTTGAGATTGAAAATCAACCATCTGCATTTACCGATTTACATGAAATTTGATCTGTAAAATGAGTTGCATATAATCTGGATATATCGACCATGCACTCATAGTTCTTACCATTTGAAAACCATTCCATACCATGAAAATCACCAATGGCCTCAACCGCTTTATCATATTCGTGTTTCAAGTCGTCGTCATTTATAATAATTGTCTTCTCAAAATCCGAAATCTCGGGGTCAAACTCTTCTTCAATTCGATAACTGAGATTTAAATGACATGTCAAATCATCACTGGCGTTATTTGGAGAGCTCTTGATTCCCATGATGGAGCAAAATACTTATTTGAAAGAAACGTAATCGACAATATCCATAAGATACCTCTTAACACTTATATGACACTTGTTCTCAATACTATATCTGTCAACAATTTTTAATGCCATGAATCCTTCTTTTTTGTTTGAGGGAGGAGGTGGTCAATTTGGAGATATTCATTTCCAAACTAATGTACCATCGCGTGGAGTCGACAGCATTTCCACCAAAGGCGTGATGGGTTTCGTTTGCCGCGAAAATAAGTAAACAGGCGCTCTTAGGAGCGTGGCCCCTACTTCCTCTCAAGGAGAAAACATAATAATTGGGACGATTCACAGTCGACAGGCAACTAAGCCGTATCACAATTTGGGGGCACGCATAGGAGTCACCGATATTCTCAAACTAAATATTGCATCGATACCTAAGCAGATGAAGTAAATGATCGACTATCGAAAGCAATATACTCCTAGAGTCGGAGCTATGCCCAAATACTTGGCTGGACAAGGCGAAATACCGGTATCAACGGAACTCAAGTTGAGTATTTGCTCGCTTGAGCACTGCTGAATATCGCGAAACAGCACCGCCGATATCGCGCCTGGGCACCGGGGCCGACACTGGCCCCGGTGCCTTTTTATCGCTACCGGTCTATCCGCGGCGCTGCCGCATGTTGGCCTCGCCCATGTCGAACCAGACCGCGCTGTGCACGATCCTGTCCACAATCGCGTCCGCGTGTACCCCGCCGCCGAGCCTCGGGTGCCAGTCCTTCTTCTTGAACTGGGTGCAGAAGACGGTCGAGGCCGTGCCGCACCTCAGCTCAATCAGCTCCAGCAGCATCGACCTGAACTCAGTGTCCGGCTTGTCCAGAAGCCACTCGTCGACCACGAGCAGGCCGAACGCGCCGTACTTGCGGACGAGCTTGCGCTCGACACCCGGTCGGATTAGCCTCCCCCACTGGCGCCTCAGTATCCGTTGAATCGATCCAAACCACCATACTGGTCATGGACGTGTCCGTATCGGGCATACGCGTTGTCCTCATCCTTCTCAAGAACCTTCCTTGTGGTTATTTCAGATTCTAGTGCGAAAGCCGTTTTGCGTCAGGCAGACGTCATCACCCCCCACGCTTACGCCATCTATTTTTTGTGCGATCCAAAGTATCGCTAGCTCACGCTCTTCACTATCATCAAATTTGCAGGTCTCATATTTGATGTTTCATTCAGCTCCTTAGAATCGATAACCAAATCCCATTGTCCATTTTGGCCCGGCAATGATCGGCAAAGTTGTTTGTTAGGTATACGAAACAATCGATTAACTGGAGTCAAACGCTTAACTCCAAAACATTTCAAACTGACAATTTCGATACATAATAAAGCTGCCAGTGAATTCAAACAGTTCTCCAAATTAGCTTTTCTAAAATACGTACCACGATCATGTTTCACAGCGTTATAGCTATCCCACCAAGTTAATTTTGCATACATTCCATTTATCCACGCATTAAAAGGTTTGAGTGAAATACTCTGGTTAATCGCAATGTCAACTACCTCATTTACAAAGGCAATATCATTCAAAGCAGACAGGCACTCGAATGCTTCCTTGATATTAGATGGTCTATTTCCGGATCGAAGTTCGACATAATCTTAAATACCGAATCAAATTCAGAACAAATCGATAAAAGCATCTTTGCAAATTCAACTGAATAAGTTGAGAAATTATCGTTGCTCAGCTCAACATAATTAAAGGAATTAACAAGCTCTCTTTCAAGAACCAAGTAGTAATCCCAATTTGATAAAGATAAACTCATAGACAAGCAACTCCCGTTAACGTAAATTACACCAAATTATCTTTCGAAATGCCCCCGTAGATATAGCAATCGCCAGCTCAGAAGTCTACTGACGCCCGATTCAGCTGACAAATAATTGACTATACGGCACTATTAAAGGATAACTAGCACTGTTCATCTACAGGAATATCCAGTTTATTCGCCGCGCAAATGCAAAGCTCTTTATCCTCTTGAGTCATCCTGCTCCCAAGAATAACTCGCAACGGCTTGCATGGGCGTTGTACATAATTCATCTCAAGCTCATCTGGCTCTGGTACAAGACGGGCACGATATTCGTTCTCCCGCTCAAACACACTGCCCTTTCTGTAAATTGCCCGTAGATCACTAAGCATGTCATCACTGCTCACATTAAGACCAAGCATCCTAGCAGCAGTCCAAGCAATTTGAGGGTCGCAATTAAATGGTTCGTCATCATATAAAATTGGTAATAATTCAGTGCGCATTCCGTTAGCTATGTTGCAATTGCGAATAGCTTCTCTGTCGTAAGCAAGAACGAAACCAGCTTGGCTTTCGGAATATACATTCCACATATTCGAATCGCTAGGATTGTCCGTTAGGCACAAAATGCGACAACAATTTCGGCAGCTATTCTGATGAACTGGGGCAACAAATCCTCCAACAAATAAGCGCAAGTTTTTAACAGCCGAGCGAAAAAGACTAACTTTTCCCTCATCGGATAGTATCTCGAACTCATCTATTCTTGCTGGATTAAAAGGAGCCCCCAGAACCCCTAAAACAAACGCAAGTCGTCTAAAATCAATTTGATTTATTATCTTTAACGCTTGTTCATCATCATTGAGATTACTTTCGATTTCATCTATACCATTCCAGTTATAGATCGGTACCGAGTCGCACTGATCGCTGAAAACCTTTGGATGAGAAAATGTAACAGTCGCGTTTTCTAGATCGGCAAAAGCGTATTCACTTGGAGGTCGATAGCGGTAAAGCATTCGCGGGACGAGAGAAGTCGATAGCGCTTCCAGCTCCTTCTTTGCGGAAACAATGGAGGCGCCATCGTTTTGCTTGGCAACGAGATTAGCCAGCGTCTCCCGATATGTTTCTTTCTGTGTCAAGCTTAGCGCCATGCAATATCGCTTCCCGATCTAGCTAAATTAGATGCAGTTGATTTTATCCAGTGCAAAAATACTGAATGCACATACGAAGCAGAAGTCATGTCTATCAACTACCAAAAAATGATTCCGATTGGAACGTACCGGAAATCGTAAAAGCTGCCAACGGATATATTTATAATAGCCTGAGATGGCTAGAGATGAAAACATATAGTCATCAAGCAGTCTTGTCCTCCGATGAAGACGCCAGCTATGACATCGAATTCCACTCTCTGTCAGGTCGCTTTACCAATTACGGAGCGCCGCAGAGGCTGCAGAAGCAGTCGAGTATGCAGAAAAGATTTATATGGGCGCGTCAATTAAAAAAGCTCTGTTAGACCAGGATTGACACACATCTGTCCCCACGGCGCCATATCGTTAGCCTCGTAGACCGCGGGGCAGCATGAACGCCGAGGACCTGGTAATCGCCTTCAAACGGGACATGGCGAAGCTGAGCGGGACCGAGCGCCGCCGCGCGATTGAGTCCGTCAGGGACGTGATCCGCGCGGCGGCGTTCGACGACACGGCCGGCTCCACCTACGAGGTCGAGCGCAGCCGCGTCTGCCTCAAGACCGCCTACGCCATGCGCCATAGGCTGATCGAGTGCCTCTCGGCCCACTGCCCCCATTCAGGGCCGGGCGGGGCTGCGGCGGCGAGCTCGACGAGATCTACTTCCCTGAGTCGCTCAAGGGCAAGGGCAACCGCGCGAAGGGGTTGTTCGCGATGCCGTATCGGCAGCATAGAGACGGTATGTCCATTTCGTCTCTTTTAGCGCTGAATACCATGTATCGGGTTCATTTTCTCATGCCTTATTAGGAATATATGAGACGGCTGAATTCGTAGATGCCTGTTGTAAATGAATGTATGTGAGAAAGCTAACAACTACTTAATAAGAGTTGCGTTTGGCATCAGGCAACGAAAACCGTTGCATTTTGTCTCTTGCAACTAAAAGGGTTGCGTTTGGTGTCTAGCAACGAAAACAGTTGTGCACGGGCAAGATAACCCTCACGCTTTGCGAATGATATCTTTGTTCCTGCAAATTAAAACACGCAATGTTATAGATAGACGAAATCTGATTAGCGGGCGACGATGAATGCCACATCTCTATTATCACGGGGACTGCCGCCCCAGAAAAACCCGATATGGCAATCGACGCTGATAGCAGTCTTAAAGAACATGACGTCGCCCTCACTCGACCTAGAACCGTTCGAGAATCTCCTCGGCGTTCTCTCGCAGATAGATATCTAGGTCCGGCACGGCAAACTGCACGTAGCCCCTCTGTGGTGCCTGAATAACCTCTCTTTGTAGCAATTTTGCCCTAATGGAGCTGACCTCATTGGTCTTTTTACCCATGCGCTTAGCAATCTCGGATGATTTGGACTGTTGTTTATCCTCGCACATGGCCAAAAGGTATTTGATATCGTTGAGCCCCAGTCCAGAAATCGCGGGCTCGTGAACAACATCGTGAAAACGAGCCTCTGCCAGCGCAATGCCTTCAGTGACGTCGCGCTCGCTCACAATGGCACTTTTGGCACGATGCAAGTTGGCGCGCTGCCAAATGGAATAACCGACCAGTTGCACCAGATAGGCATAGCCCTTAGTGGCCTTAGCGGCTCTCGACAGGAGATTGTCCTCTATGGTCAAGCCAGTCGCGACAAAGCTATCGCCCATAGAGAGCGCTACCTCCACCTGGTTGATAGGCGCCAGATCTTCGGGGAGGGCACGACGCAAGAACGTAAGCGCCTTGCCGTTAATAAGATCCATAACACCGGCGGGTAACCCGGCAAAGGCAAGTGCGATATCTACTTTTTCCCCTATCAAAAGCTGAACCGTAGACGCAATGGCACGCATATCGTCAATCGGAGCGTCCTGAACTTCATCGATGGCAATAAAAAGACCCTCGGATGACTTCGCCGCCGAACTTAGCAACTTTCTAAGGCTCGACTCTTTGGGTGCAACATCGACTTTCGCAGAAACAAAGCCGGCGTTTACACCGACCGAAGCATTGGCCGCAAGGAAAGAATCAGCAACCTGATCCTTCAAGTCCAGCAATAGGTTAGGCCAGCAGAAACAATAGCGGTCTTCCATCCAAGCTCTCGCGCACGATCCCTAAGATCGCAGAGCAAAACAGTTTTTCCGGAGCCCCTCGGTCCAGCAATACGCATGAGCCTCGCAGGTGCACCAATTCCCGCATTCAAACTCTCGGTAAACTCAAGGGCAATATCATCACGACCAATTATGCGCGGAGGCTCAGCGCCGGCAGTGGGACGAAACGGATTATGGAATGCTGTGGCGCTCACTTGTTTGCCTTTCTAGGGAATCGATTATTGGTCAATCTTAGCTTTAAAAGTTTATCGTAGACTATATCCGATTATATCCAGTTGTATAAGTCTGTATAAACGTATCGCGGAAGTATCGAGCTTTCGTAATTTGTCTTAACGGACAGTCCAACGTTACTTTCTTCCAAGCTCATAGCGAAAGAAAGTTAAGGACTTCCTAAAATCCATTTTCTAAAGCGAGAAGTACTCGCTCTCAGCGGATAAGTTCGGCCCCAACCACGGATCGCCCGTCAAGAAGAACTCCGGCCAGCGCTGAATGAACAGTGCCTGTTCACGTTTCCAGCGGCGCAGCTTTTCCTCGTTGGCCTCTTCCCTGCCACGTGAGGTGAACTCGTAGTGGTACAGCTCGGCATAGGGCGTAAAGATGGTGCGGAAGCCCGCCTCCCCCTGGCGCCAAATGCCTCGACCGCGAAGCTGTCCAATTCAAGATGGTCGGCATCGGTCCAGGCTCGGAAGCCTCTGAGACGCCCGACTCGTAGTACGTGACCTTGTCTATAAACAGGCTTTCCGCACTCACAGCATAAGAAGGCCCGTGCAACAAAACACAAAGGTAGGCCAGAGCAACAAGCAGGATGCAACGGCGATGATGGCCCAACAAGACAACAGGCATGAGTGCGCCGATCTACACGGCAAGCCAATAAACAGGGTTGGGAAATGCCTGGTGGCAGTACTCATCAGCGTATTAAGATCAAATCCTAGCCCAGACTCATAACAGATCGAATCCCTGCAACAGCGGGAAAAGTCGACGTAAATCGTTTAAGTATGCGGCAAGCGGAGAGAGTGTATGGGCGCTCGCACGCGTCTTTGAATCTTCTAATGAGCAAGAAGAGAGGGATCTAGGAGAGACCTAATAGTTCTTGGAAGCTGGGAATCATCGAACTCACCATCTTTAAACAAGAGGGAATCATATAGCTTCTTATCGTTCTGTCTCGAAAAGATATGAGTGACCAGATGCGCATCGTGGGCCTTTGAAAAACAATCTTCGTCCCTTAAAGATTCAGCAATATAACAACCGCCCCAATCAAAAAAGCCGAGATAGCCCCGGCTGTTAGCGCCGGAATAATTTAGCCAAATACAGTCGGCCGAGATTGACCAATCCCGGCCGACCCATTTTAGCCAACACGCCCGCATCTATGACTTTCCTATCGCATTCCTACATCCCCTCGGGCTGGATCCCCCTCACCTTCACCGCCTGGGGGACGGCCTCCACCGAGTAGGTGTCAAGCTCCCTGCCGCGGTAGCTCGGGCCCCGCATCACGAACACCGACGCCTTGTCGAACAGCCTGTCGAGGGCGCAGAGGAGCGTGTCGTCGCCCGTGAAGAACTCATCCCACCCGCTCGGGGCGATGTTGCTCGTGAGGACCATCGCGTTCGGCCCCTCCTTCTCGTAGCGCCTGTCGACGACATCGAAGAACAGGTCGGTGCACGGCCTGTCGTAGACGCATCTCCCCACCTCGTCAACGATGAGGCACGACGGCTTGACGAGCGAGGAGACGACCCGCGAGGTGTTTCCCCGCTGGACGGCCTTCTGGAACCTGTCCCTGAGCTCGGTCGCCTTTATGTAGTAGGTCTTGAGCCCCCGCATGCAGCACTCGCGCCCGTAGGCCTGCGCGAGGTGCGTCTTCCCTATGCCGCCGGGCCCGACGAAGGCGACGTTGCGGTGCGCGTAGAGGTCGGCCAGCGACGGGAGCTTGCCCAGCGCGGCCGCGTCCCGGCCCTGGATCCTGGAGAAGTCGAAGCCCTCGAAGGTCTTGGGCTCGCGCCTGGGCAGCCTGCTCAGCCTCAGCAGCGTCTCGATGGAGGCGAGCCTCCTCTTCTCCGCAAGGTAGGAGAAGGTGGCTGCCACGGCGGCCATCTCCCCGTCGCCGAGGTCGAGGTCCGAGGCGAGGGTCGCGAGCTCCTCCGCCCCGACGGCGATCCCGAGCCTCGACGCGGCGTCGCTCGCGAGCTCGTAGGGGCTCGCCCCCGCGCCCGCCATCATTCGGCCCTCCCGAAGTCGAACCTCTCGAAACCGGGTTTCGTCCTGGGCGGGGCGATTTGCTCGACCACGGTCCCCACCGGCTGGGTCGGCAGCTCCTCGGGCTGCGCCGGCGATGTCTCCCACTGCCCCTCGCACCAGCTGTCGGCGCCGGTGCCGACGGCGTGGGCGACGAGCTCGCGGGAGAGGTCGTCGCTGTATATGTGCACCACGCGCCCCTCCCGGTTCACCCTGCACTCGCGGCGGACGTACCAGTAGGGCACGCCGTAGCGGTGCCCCTCGAAGCTCACGAAGCCGTCGAAGGAGATCTTCCGGCGCGGGCACAGGTACCGCTCGACCTCGGCCGTGACCTCGAGCGGCCTGGTGTTCGCCGAGCACGCCGCCTCGTGCTCGCGCATCGGGACGCATGCCGCCGCGCGCCGCCAGCGGCCTCCCTGCTCGGCGCACCAGAGGGCGGCCTCCCGGTTGAGGGCGTCAAGGTCGGTAAAGGACCTTCCCGCGAGGAAGTTCCCCTTCACGAAGCGGACGAGCCTCTCCACCTTGCCCTTCGTATAGGGGTGGCGCGGCCTGCACAACCTGGTGCGGAAGCCGACGACGCCCATGAACTCGGCGTAGTCGGCCTGCCAGACGGGCCGGCCGTCGGCATCGCGGCGGACGACCACGCTCTTCATGTTGTCGGTGAGCACGGTCGCGGGCACGCCCAGCGCCGAGAACGCGTGCAGCATCCCGATGAGGAGGTTCTCCTGGCGCGCGTTCGGGAAGAACTCGACGTGGGCGCCCCCGCAATGGTGGCAGACCATGGCGAAGCAGGCGATCCGCGCCCGCTCCCCGCCGGGGCGCTCGACCGCGACGAAGCCCCAGTCCATCTGGTAGGCCTCTCCGGGCGCCGTCCTGAAGCGCTGGCCGCGGCAGCCCTGCGGGGCCGCCTGCCGCCTCTTCGCGGGCACGAGGTCCCGGTGCGCGGCGATGTAGGTCTTCACCGTTGTGAGGCCGCCGGCGTAGCCCTGGCCGAGCAGCCGCTCGAATATCACCTGCGAGTTGGTGACGCCCTTCCGCAGGAGGTCGTCCACCAGGCCGGTGTGGCCGGCGAGCACGCCCGGCGCGGCCCTCCTCCCGCTGTTCCCGTGGGGCAGGGCCCTGAACCCGTGTGCCCTGACCGTCCTCGCGCGGGAGCGGGTGAGCCCCGTCCTCCTGCAGAACTCCGCGAGGTTGCATGCCTGCGGGTCGAACCCGTCGCCCTCCTCCGCGGCCATCTCCCGGAGCGCCGCGTCTATAATCTCCTGTAGGTCATCGTGTCTCTCGTTCACCTCAATGGTCCTCCTAACGCCGGCGTGTTGGCACCACCAGCGTAGTGGCGGCGGGGAGGCACGGTGGCCATTATTCGGTGACCGGGATTGGTCAAAATAGTTTGACTATTAGCGGCTAAAATCGCCCGGCGCTAACACGGCTGATAATCAAAGAGGCGGTTTTCTGCTGGCTGTCAGCCGCGGCATCCTCACGGAAACCTAGTTGTCGCTGGAATTAAAGTCCCCGGCGCGGGCTCGATATCCTCTCGAATATCTAATCGTCTTGGACTTTTACCTGTCCAAGCACGGTACAGCTTTTACGTGCCGCCACACGGAGCTTAGCTCGTGGACTATTTTCTATAATATAGACCTTCAAAGCAACTTGGGTTCAAGCACGGACAAACAAAACAGGCACTGAATACGAGACTTGTTTATCAATAGTTATTAATTACATGCGTGCCAGCAAATATCGTCCGTCTCATACGCTGCGATACAATCAATCTCACCAAATGCTAAACCAGTAAGTCGAGGGGACCAACGTGCTAACAATTCACTATGGTGATATGGAAAACGTTATCTATAATACGTCAGTTTACTTCGATAACATCTATTCGCCCGAATGGTTTCAAGATGCTTTTGCGCAGAGAATTATTAAATCCATCGACAAAGGCGCCGTGGTAGGCCCCAATGCAATCGATACCAAGATCCTAGGCATTATCCCACCGGAAAGGCTATCGGGCGGAACTAAGACGCTGCTGCTCATGTACTTCATGCCTCAGAACATATACAACGCCACAACCTGTAGCGACAATTGCGCTTACTGGATTCTGAGAATCGCCGCACAACATGATCTGACAATCAATCTCTACCATCTGATGGATTTTGGAAACGGCAAGTTCACGGCAACCGTTGCAAACACGGGTGATGTCGTTCACACGATGTTCGACCTTGTCCCTATAGCCGCAAAATGCCTAAGGGAGAACTCCTGACGCACGTTTTCGATATGACAAGAGCCGCTTGAACGAGGAGTACTTGAACCCCACCGCTCTTGCAGCTCTTGAGGGCACTTTTGCCGGAACTTGGCATTACTTCGCACTAAAGCGAGAAGTACTCGCTCTCGGCAGATAGGTTCGGCCCCAACCACGGATCACCGTTGAGGAAGAACTCCGGCGAGCGCTGCATGAACAGTGCCTGCTTGCGCTTCCAGCGGCGCAGTTTTTCCTCATTGGCCTCTTCCCTGCCGCGCGAGGTGAACTCGTAGTGGCACAGCTCGGCATAGGGCATTTGCCCTCCTCCAACAAAACACTGTCACTAACTTAGCCCACCAACCTCGCCATTTGTTAAGCAACAAGTGCGAGCGCTAGATATTGATCTACAACCGTTGGGGATTGAAAAAATGCAGTAGCCGAAAACGTAATATCTTCCGATTGGCGCGGCATAAAAATAGAGGGCGTCCCATAAAGAGAAGCCCCCTTGCAAAACGGCCGAACCGCTTTTCGAAGTGGAAAATATTTTGCACCAGATGCCTAGGAATCGCAAGAAGGCATATCTTCAGCGTCACACAAATACCATGCGCCGATCACTTTCGACAAAAACGAGTAGGAGGAAGTTATGACCTCCGCACCTTTATAGTAGTTGATGTTGCGATTTGCCCTAGAAATAAACTTGGAAAGCGATTGTGCTTTGTGCTTAATAACGCCTTTAGACGACACCTCTTTGTGCAGATATAGCGTTGTGACAATCTGGCGTATTCGCTCATTGCTCATCCTTGCCTTACGCTGATAAGAGCCAACCCCATCTATTTTGCTCAATGCCTTCATAACACCGTTATTTGCCCTTCGGGCATTCTCACCCGAAGCAAGACCATTAAGAATGCAACTATTGTGAGCACACGCGTTGCGGAGATCTTTTGCCGCGCGAAGCAAATAAAACCTATCGCGAAGCTCATCATCGTCAAACCGTTTGGCGCAAAACAAAATGAATGAATTAAAGGCGCCAAAGGTAATAACTTCCAGAAAGGCCCAGACAGGCATATTAAAACCACTGTATTTTGCAAGAATGCCTGCAGAATAGGCACTCGACTCACAACGTGAAATCTCTTTTTTAACCCAGTTGGTCACATTCCCCTTGCTATCAAATGTATCCTGCTCGCTCAAATAGTCTTGAACGATTTCGTAACCGTCCTCGGCATGCTGCTCTATCCTGCCCAGCAAGTCAACTTTGCAGAAGTGCTCGATATCAAGAGTGAGTGAAATCATCTCGTTTCGAAGCAACATATCGATAATCGAAAGGTCAACAAGCATCTTGAAATCTAAGTTGACATATTCACCCTTGCGTTTTCCATCAGAAACCTTTGGAAATCCGGTGCGGTACGAGCGCAAGCGAAAGTAATTGTTGTTCTTCGTCAGATACTCGACTGCCTCTGCCTCGCTCATATAGCGGAAACGGACACCCTTGCTCTTAAGATGGGAGACTTGTTCCCAAGGAGTAAGCCAAGGCTTTTGATCGCACATATCTTGTTGACGAATAGGACTATTCATTGCGCTCTCCAGCGTATTTGATGAAATAACAGATTGATTTTATCCTAACTTTAAATACCTATTAAACAGCCGGACGCTCATGCAAATACATCATGGCGCGCCGCCGTCCATCTTGCCTTGAGCTCGTTACAACATTTGCATTAGCTTCCACAGAATTAGGAGGAGTATCCTCTCGCTATCTCATTTTGAGCTGAGTAACATCGTAAATTGACCCGCCCTGAGCCACTGTCCAGCACACGGTGCGGAAACCCTCCCCCAAGAAAGAAGTTTTTTATCGCACTTACACCCACCAAGGCTCCTCTTCATACTTTTCCGCATAGGGAGAACGACACTTACTAGCAAACTCATAAACCAATAGATAGAGTTCATATGCGTCGCGATCTATCCACGCCATTCCTTCTCGGTCGTAGCGCGTCTGTTCCATTTCACACTTTTTGACAGCGTCGAGTAACTCGAAGTAGCCGCAATCACCGGAGTCAAAAAGATTACATTTCCCGATAACATCCTGATAATCACCGCGAACTGCATTAATTTTCCTAGCGATGGCAGATATCTGTTTAAGTTTCCATGAACCAGGAAAGTAGGCGAATTTCGATTTCAGAACGTAAACGTCGTCTTCAGAGGGAAACTTGTCTTCCAATCGAGGATAGCGCCTTGCTGCCTCTCGAATTCTATTCTCCAAACGGAGTAGATATTGTCGTGTTGGAGAATCTTTGTCCGCGTAATATCTCTCACATTCGCACTTCTCGCAATGCTCAATTGCTTGAATTAATCGATCCCTTTGTTCATGCCTCGCATCAGATATACCAGGCAATTGGAAGGCGTATGACTCTTCTTCCTTGTAATAAGCCAAAAGAAGCCCTAAAGTATCGTCGCATGGAGACAGGGATTCAATACAGCATTCTTTCATTCCGCCCAATCCGGACAATAACGGCTCGATGCCGAATAAAAACGATCTTCAAGCTCCCGACAGCGATCGCGGTATTCAATTGTGCCGACAAATAAAGATGATATTCCTGCGCCTAAAACCGCTAACAAAACCTCGTTCATCTGTTCATCCGTCAAAATGACCGCGTTTAGAGGGCAAACATAGAAAATAAACGAGATAGCCGCAACGATGGATGACGCTATTACGATCGTTCTCGATAATCTCATGCTGTTTCACCCTTAGACAAGCGGACTGCACTTGAAATCCCAATAATCGCATCGACACGTATAAGAAAAGCTAAGCGTAAGCTCCACGAATCAAACTCCAGAAATTTAGCAAAAACCCAACGCCCTCACAGCCCTTGAGCACCCTATGCTGGATTTTCACGTCACCTCGCGCTAAAGCGAGAAGTACTCACTGTCGAGGGATAAGTTCGACCCGAGCCACGGGTCGCCATCGAGGAAGAACTCAGGCCAGCGTTGCATGAACAGCG
>ERZ824488.3186-NODE-3186-length-12846-cov-6.562583_pt1 | contig 12846 bp, 10 predicted proteins | sample MGYA00519936_ERZ824488 | MGnify/ENA primary metagenome ERZ824488 (study PRJEB31778, sample SAMEA3449153) | human gut metagenome | biome: human gut; feature: human-associated habitat; material: faeces | place: United Kingdom | collected 2010/2012 ... | reverse complement strand
CTGACTTCTTCTGCTTCGGTACAAACGACCTTACACAGATGACATACGGATTCTCCCGTGATGATGCTGGTAAGTTCCTTAACGCATACTATGATGCTAAGATCTTCGAGAACGATCCATTCGCTAAGCTTGACCAGGTTGGCGTTGGTAAACTTATGAAGATGGCAATCCAGCTTGGAAAACCGGTTAACCCGAAACTTCACGTAGGTATCTGCGGTGAGCACGGCGGAGATCCGTCTTCCGTAGAGTTCTGCAACGAGATCGGACTTGACTATGTATCCTGCTCACCGTTCCGTGTACCGATCGCTCGTCTTGCAGCAGCACAGGCAGCAATCGCTAAGAAGAACGCCTAAGCAGAACTTCATATTGCTTCAAGGCTGAAACTTCAGCCTGATCAAGCATAGAAAGCTTCTGGCAGTCTGTAGAAATACAGATTGTCAGGAGCTTTTTTTATACAGGGGAAAGAACCATGAAAAAGAAAATTTTTATTATCACAGGAATGATTCTGTGTATCCTGGCAGGAATAGTTATCGTGCCTTCCGTGATCAGAACCAGACAGGCAGTAAAAGAATTTGAAAAAGATTTTCATGCATCCGCCAATTCCGGGGCAGATTCTGCGGGGATAGATTCTGAAGATGAGCCAGCTGCGGAGAACGAAGAAGTTTCAGAGGAAGAAGAGAAGAAAGCGTTTGAGCTGGATACGTATTTGGATCACAGAGATATGACTCACCGGTTGTATATTTACGACATGGATTATATTGAAAAGGCCATTTCCTTTGAGAAAAAAAGCCTTCAGGATTTTGAGGAGGTGATCAGGCAGAATCCGAAAATCCCGGATAAATTCAAACCACTTATGGAAGAATACTGCAAATGTGTGTTTGAAAAATATCCGGATGTGGAACTTCGTCCTTTTTATCAGAATCTTCAGAGCCTGGAAGTTGTGGAATGTACAGAGGATGAACTGTTAAAAGTCAGCTGGGATGTTTATTCCTGCGGATGTTACGTGAAATCAGAGAATAAGATTTATGTGCTGAAAGATAAAGAATACGAAGAAGGAACCTGGGATTATCAGGTGATCTTCCATGAACTGAGCCATTGTCTGCGGGACAGCCATTATACAGATGAAGACGGAAACAAAGTATACATTCAATTTGCCGGACTGAATTATTATGATGTTCCCAATGCGGAGGCAATCAATTCCCTGTTTGCGGTCAGCCTTTTTGATTATGAGGAAAACGATATTGCCTATCAGATGCAGAGCAATGCCCATAAAATAATGATCGAATGTATGGACAATTATTCTCTGGATGATTATGTGAATCACAGTCTTGGATATTACGCAAAACAGCTGGATGAATATAATCAGGATGACAACTATGCAACGACGATCCTGACGCTGATGGATGAGCAATATCATGATTACTACGATGAAAAGACGGCAGAGAACCCGGAAAAATATTATCCGATCTATGATTATATTTCCAACATGTATCTGGGAAAACATCTGAAAGCAGGGATGAGCCAGGAAGAAGCCAGAGGGATTATGGATGAGATGCTGGAAAAACTCCTCTTTGACGTTCCGGAGGAATATCATATAGACAGAGACCATTTTTATGAGTATCTGGAGAAGTATTATACAGAGAAATTTTCGGCTGCATAACTGAAAGTTTTCTGCTGGGGTGATTCCGGCAGTTTACGAAAAAAAGGATTCATGGTATCATGAAAGAAACAGGGCAGATCATGCCAGAGGATAAGGAGAATTTTATGAACCAGGAATCACAGACACCGCATAAGAGGCGGGTACGATATAAAGGAAAATATCCGAAGAAATTCGAAGAGAAATATAAAGAGCTTCAGCCTGAGAAATATAAAGATACTATTGAACATGTGATTAGCAAGGGGAATACACCGGCGGGAATGCACATTTCCATTATGGTGAAGGAGATCATTGATTTTCTGGAGATCAAACCGGGGCAGGTTGGATTTGATGCCACACTTGGATATGGTGGACATACCAGAGCTATGCTGGAATGTCTGAAAGGCCAGGGCCATATGTATGCCACAGATGTGGACCCGGAAGAGTCTGCCAAGACCAGAAAACGTCTGGCAGAGCAGGGCTTCGGGGAAGATATCCTGACAATTAAACTCCAGAATTTCTGCACCATTGATGAGATTGCGAAAGAAGTAGGCGGATTTGATTTTATCCTGGCAGATCTCGGAGTATCTTCCATGCAGATCGACAATCCAAAGAGAGGTTTTTCCTTTAAAGTGGACGGACCTCTGGATTTAAGACTGAATCAGGAATCCGGGATCAGTGCGGCGGAACGTTTGGATACCATTTCCAGAGAAGAACTTGCCGGAATGCTGGATGAAAATTCCGATGAGCCGTACTGTGAGGAAATCGCCAGAGCCATTACCGATGAGATCCGTAAGGGCAACCGCATAGATACCACTACGAAACTTCGGGAAGTGATCGAGAAGACTCTGGATTTTCTTCCGGAAAAAGAGAAAAAAGACACGGTCAAAAAAACATGCCAGAGGGTTTTCCAGGCGTTGCGTATCGATGTAAACCGGGAATTCGAGGTTCTCTATGATTTTATGGAAAAACTCCCCGGAGCTTTGAAACCAGGCGGACGTGTGGCAATCCTTACCTTCCATTCCGGAGAAGACAAACTGGTAAAGAAAGCACTGAAACAGGGATACAAAGAAGGAATTTATTCTGATTATTCCAAAGATGTGATCCGACCGTCTGCTCAGGAATGCGCTCAGAATGGACGTGCCAGATCAACGAAGATGCGCTGGGCGATAAAAGCATAAATGATGATCTCCATAAGCCATGGCAAAAAATAAGCCATGGCTTATTTTTTGAAAAAATTACAAATTTCTGTTCTGTATTTTGGAATAATTCCATACAAATTAAAAAATCACTGTGCTATCATGTTAAACAATTACAGTGACCTGGAAAAGTTAAAGATCAGATAAATATTTTTCGGGACACCACGAATTGGAAAGGAAAAAACATGGATATCACACTTGAAACAGCAGCAGATAAGCTGGTAAAAGAAATTTTTGGCGTGAAGCCTGAAGAAACTGTGATCATCACAGCAGATGATGATTCGGATGCATCGGTTGTAGAAGCAGTAAAAAACAGTGCAAAAAATGCAGGAGCACATGCAATGGTAATTTCAGTTCCCACACCAGGGGGAGTAGGAAAAGCAGCAGATCCGGATCTTCCGGTCGATGCGTTAAGTGCAGCACTTCTCTGTGCAGATGTATGGATCGAATTTAATCATCAGTGGCTTCTTTATTCCACACCATTTGAGCGTGCAGAAGCAGAGAACAAAAAAATGCGTTACATGTGTCTGGTAGATTTTAACCCTGACCTCATGATCCGTACCATCGGCAATGTGGAGACAGAGCAGCTCAAAAAATTTATGCTTGCGATCACTGAAAAAACAAAAAATGCAAAGAACATGCGTGTCACAACTCCGGCTGGATGTGATATATCATTTGAAATCGATCCTGGCCATTATACAGCATGTGACTGCGGAAACGCAACAGTACCAGGAATCCATATGCTTACAGGACAGATCAATGTTGTGCCGCGATTTGGAAGCATCAATGGCGTGATCGTTTTTGACGGATCTGTAACCCCACCTTTTGGAACCACACCGGATGCGCCGATCCGTCTTACAATTGAAAACAGTAAAATCGTAAAAATTGAAGGAGGCCGTGATGCAGCCATTTTTGAAGAGCATTTGAAAAGCTTTGAAGATGAGGGAATGTTCAAGCTTGCACATATTGCGTATGGGTTTAATCCAGGAGCGGTTCTTACCGGCAATATTGTGGAGGATGAGCGTGTATGGGGATCCACAGAGTGGGGAATTGGTTATGTCAGCCCATTTGACGCTCCGCCGCACGGACAGGATGCAAAATCCCACTGTGATGGCATTTGCCTGAATTCTTCTGTATGGCTTGATGGTGTACAGATCATGGATGAAGGGAGAATAACAGATCCATATCTGAAAGAGCTGGCTGCATTCAGAGAATAAATAATATGAACATATCTTTATTGCAGGTTTTAAATGCACCTTTGTTTGAGAATGTAAAAATTTTGTCAGGACGGGCCGGACTTGGCCGGATCGTAAAGCGGGCATCTGTTTTTGATGCGCCATTTAAAGAGGATGTGCTGGAGAAAGATATTCTGGCACCTGGAGATTTTTTTATCACATCTCTTTTGCAGTTTCAGCCGAAATCAGAAGAACTGATGCAGGTTCTGGCGCTTCTTGTAAAAGGAAACTGCAGTGGGCTCTGTGTGATGATGGAGGAGAGAGCAGAGCTTTTTTCGAAAGAAATGCTTGCTTTCTGTGAAGAGAAGCAGTTTCCTGTGATCTGTATGAGGGAAGATATTTCTTATGCAGAGGTCCTTGGAGTTATTAATCAATGTATCCTGGAAGAACAGACAAATGTGCTTAATCAGCTGAAACTGGATAAGATCCTAGCATCGAGGACTCTGCCCCAGGAGCGAATGAAGATCCTTTTTAGCATTAATCCGGGGATCAGGGAGTACGTACAGGCTGTTTATATCCGGGATGAACGGCGGAAGATCACACAAAGAAAAAAAACAGGAGAAGTCTGTTCATCTTTTGATATATTTATTCCGGCGGATAACTATGATATCTGTATTTTGAGTGCAGATTCCAGGAAGGAACTGGAACAGCATAAAAATGTAGTGTGTGAACAGCTTTTGAGAAGCTATCATAACCGCAGACTTGGAATTGGCAGACCTTATGCCAGATACAGAGTAGAACGAACACTTCTTGAAGCAGGAGACGCCCTGGACATGGCACAGGCATCGGACCGGAGGCAGCAGGTCTATGATCCATTGTCTCCGCAGCAGCTTCTTTTGCCTATCAGGGGAAGTCGGGAAATGCAGGAATTTTATGACGAATTTTGTCGAGAGATTGCGGCGAAAACAACGGAAGAAGGCATGGAGGACATGCTTCTTACAACAAGGGCGTATGTACAGTGCAATGGAGATTTTAAAAAAACTGCCAAAAAACTGAAACAGCACGAGAATACGATCCGTTATCGTATTAACCGTCTGAGAAATTATCTTGATGTGGAAGAACAGCCGTTGCTTTTTCATGAGATCATTTCTCTGGCTGTGCGGATCGAATCTATGCTGGAGATAAAAAAGAATAAAGAGGTATGAGAGTGGAACAGGAAAAGAAAACAGGAAATGTGGAATCTGTCACATTGGAACAGGTTCCGATGGAAGAGAGAAAAAGCTGGGCAGATGTTGCCATGATCCAGGCGGGAATTATGATCTGTGTGCCCAGTCTGATGCTGGGAGGAATCCTGGCAGAGTCTATGCCGATGTCTCAGGCCATCTGGTCAGGGGTAATCGGATATGCAGTGATCGTGGCGTTGATGATATTTTGTGGAATCATGGGAAGTGATCTTGGTGTACCGACATGTGTTGTTGCATCTGGCGTTTTTGGAAAACAGGGATCATCAAAGCTGATCTCTGCATTATTTATGATCTCCATGATCGGTTGGTTTGCAGTGCAGAACGGTGTCTGTGGCTCTGCATTTTCCAATCTGATCGAAGCAAGCACAGGAGTAAAAATCCCGATTCCGGTATCAACGGTTGTGTGGGGAATAATCATGCTGGTTACAGCTGTATATGGAATCAATGCTCTGGATAAACTGAATAAGATTGCCATTCCTGCACTTGTGATCGTAACTGTGATCGGGTGTGTGGTAGCAATCCAGCGTTTCGGAACCGGAAATTTAAGTATGACTATCGAAGATCCGGCCATGAGCTTTGCAGATGGAGTTGTACTTACTATCAGTTTTATGGCCACCGGCGCCTTGAATGCACCTGATTTTACCAGATATCAGAGAACAAGAAAAGATACAGTCCTTTCTTCTGCTATCGGTGTGATGCCGGCAGGAATGGCTATGCTTATTCTCGGAGCGGTAATGACGAGAATTGCCCAGCAGTATGACATTTCACTTGTATTTTCTAATATTGGCCTTCCGTTCCTTGGAATGGTCGTACTGATCCTGGCAACCTGGACAACGAATACTACCAATGCCTACAGTGCAGGCTTAAATGCAGTTATGGTATTCAATCTGAAAGAAAGCGGCCGTTCTATGGCAACGGTTATACTTGGAGCTGTGGGAACAGTTCTGGCAGCTGTTGGTGTAGCCGGAAATTTTGAGGGATTTCTTACACTTCTTGGAAATGCGTTTATGCCGATCATTGCTCTGTTTATTGTGGAATACTGGAGCCTTGGGAAAGGAAAAGCAGAGAACTTTACATTACGTGAAGGATGGTCAGTGGCTGGAATCGTGACCTGGGCTCTTGGTTTTGCAGCTACGTTTTTGACTGTGGGAATTTCTTTTATCAATGGAATGCTGGTTTCCGGAATCCTGTATCTGGTGTGGAGACTGGTAAAAAAAGGTGATAAATAAATGGCTAGAGAATATGTAGAAAAAAATACAGCGGAAATGGTCAGATGTCTAAAAGAACTGGTAGCTATTCCCGGGATTTTTGAGGATGCACCATCTAAAGGAGCACCTTTTGGAAAAAATATCCAAAAATCTCTGGAGTACGTCCTTAGAATGGGACAGCAAATGGGATTTCAGGTAAAAAATTATGATGGTTATGCCGGAGAGATCACTGCCGGAGAGGGAAACAGGATGATCGGAATCCTCTGCCATACAGATGTGGTCAGTGCAGGAGAGGGATGGAACACAGATCCGTTTGATCCTGTGGAAAAAGATGGAAAGCTTTATGGAAGAGGAACTTCAGATGATAAAGGCCCTCTGGTGTCTTCACTTTTTGCTATGAAATATCTTGCAGATAATCAGTTGATTCCAAAAGATACCTGTCTTCGCATGATTGTGGGAACCGATGAGGAAGAGAGCTGGCAATGTATTCGTTATTATCTGGATCATGCAGAAATACTTCCACAGGTATCTATCGTACCAGATGCTAATTTTCCACTTTTATACTGCGAAAAAGGACTTCTTGACTTTGATCTTTCTTCTGTGGAATCTGTGGATGAAAGAGCAGAGATACAAATTGTGGAATTAAAAGGTGGACGTAGCAGAAATATTGTTCCGGACGAGGCGTCCTGTCTTCTGAAATGTGAAGATCCGAAGGCGGCAGTAAAAAGCATTGCGCTTCCGGAACAGGTTACAGCAAAGATCACAGATGGATTTTTGAAATTGTCAGTCAGAGGGATCAGTACACATTGTATGAGTCCGGAAAAAGGGTTTAATGCAGTTTCCTGTCTTCTGGAAACGCTGGGACAATTTGGCGAAAAACTTTCTCATGCTTCTTATATGAAATGTTTTCATCAGGCCATAGGAATGGATTATGACGGAGAGCGTCTGGGCTGTGCCATGGAGGATTCCGCAGGGGCACTGACGTTTAATGTGGGAACTGTGAATATGGATGAAAATGGAAGGATTTTTCTGCAGTGTAATATTCGTTATCCTGCATCTGTGGAGTATAATGATATTCGGGAGCTGCTGGAGAGACAGCTGAAAAAATATGGCTTCTTTTATAATGAAGTAGATTATCTGGCTCCGGTGTACCATAAAAAGGACTCAGCACTGATCCGGTGTCTGATGGAGGCCTATCAGGAAGTGACAGGGGATATGGATACAGAGCCAATGGCTATTGGCGGAGCTACCTATGCAAGGGCACTTCCTAATGCTGTGGCATTTGGGCCGCTGTTTCCGTATGAGGAAGAACTGGCTCATGAAGCAAATGAATTTTTAAGCATTGAGAGTCTGCAGAAAATGACCGAAATTTTTGTAAAAGGTCTTTACAAACTGATGACAGAATATAGATAAAAACATTAAAGAAACAAACTATAGAAATATCCTGGAATGCGTTGACATCCAGGATATTTTTTGCTATGGTATACAAGTTTACATATGACAAAGAAGAAAGGATATGGATATGGAGGAAAAAAGAGACATTTTTGACAGACTGATGCATCTTCCTGTATTGAACATATTTGAACCTTTTTATAAAAAACATAAGGAAGTTCTGATGTATCTGTTCTTTGGCGGGATCACATTTTTTCTGAATATAGCACTGTATGCATGGCTGGACGGCATGCTCGGAATAAATGCGCTGATCGCCAATGTGATCTGCTGGGTAGTCTGTGTATTGTTTCAGTATTTTACAAACAGAACCTGGGTATTCGACGGTCAGGTAGATTCGGCAGCCGGATTTTTAAAGCAGATGGCTTCGTTTTTCGGAGGAAGACTCTTTACTCTGGTTGTGGAAGAAGCGATCCTTGCAGTATTCATTACCTGGCTTGGATTTAACAGCATGGCAGTGAAGCTGATCGCTCAGGTGGTTGTGATCGTATTGAATTATATAATCAGTAAATTAATTGTTTTTAAAAAATAAAAAATGTTTATATTTACGAGAAAGGAGTTGAGTTAAAAAATGGCAAAAGATAAGACCAATGATATGACTGTGGGAAATCCGGTGAGCCTGATCATCCGGTTTATGATTCCCATGTGTCTTGGAAATATTTTTCAGCAGTTTTATAACATTGCGGATTCCATTGTTGCGGGTCAGTTCCTGGGAGTAGATGCGCTGGCTGCAATCGGAAGCACCGGTTCACTGATGTTTTTTGTTACCGGATGGCTTAACGGACTGAGCAGTGGCTTTGCCATTCTGGTATCCCAGTGGTTCGGGGCGAAGCAATATGATAAGATGCGTCATTACGTAGCTATGTCCATTTATCTGGCAGCAGCCTTTGCCATTGTGATGACCATTGGCTTTGAGGCTTTGAATGAACCGATTCTGCGGCTGATGAATTCACCGGAGGATCTGATGGGATCTGTGAAGGGATATATGGGAATTATTTATGCAGGCCTGATCGTAACAGCGGCATATAATTCACTGGCAGCGTTTCTCCGTGCACTTGGAGATTCAAAATCTCCGCTGTATTTTCTGATCATTTCGGCAGTGATCAATGTGTTCCTGGATATTCTGTTTATTGTAAAAATCGGGATGGGAGTGGAAGGCTGTGCCTATGCTACGGTTATCGCGCAGGCAATTTCCGCAGTCTGCTGCCTGATCTATATTATCAAAAAGTTCCCGATCCTGCATCTGAAGAAAGAAAACTTTGAAGTTTCTTTTACCAGCTTCCGTTATCTGCTGGCCCTTGGTATTCCCATGGGACTTCAGTTTTCCATCACAGCGATCGGAACCATTATTGTGCAGGGTGCGGTAAATATTTACGGTTCTGTATATATGGCAGGATTTTCCGCTGCGGGAAAAATACAGAATATCATTGCAACGGTATTTGTAGCTTTTGGTGCGACGATGGCAACCTATGTAGGACAGAACCGGGGCGCCGGAAAGATGGACCGTGTAAAAGCAGGAATGAAATATACCCAGATCATGGTCCTGATCTGGAGTGTGATCACTATGATCATAATGTTCTTTTTCGGAAAGTACATGACCTGGTTATTTATTGACAAGTCCCAGACGGATGTTATTAATGTTTCTGTTACTTATTTTCATACGGTATTCTGGGCATATCCGTTCCTTGGAAGTATCTTCCTCTACAGAAACGGACTTCAGGGACTGGGATATGGCTTGGTTCCCATGCTGGGCGGTGTGTTTGAACTGGCGGCAAGAAGTGCGATCGTTATGTTTGTTGCAGGAAAAACAAGTTTTGCAGGTGTATGTCTGGCAGATCCTGCCGCATGGATCGCAGCGCTGATCCCTCTGATCCCGTATTATATTTATGTGATGAAAAAGTGGAGCAGGGGAAAAAAGGAAACTGCTGCCTGAGTGGGTATAATACAGAAAATGAAAAGAATAAATTTAGGCTTGCAATTATGGAAGATACAGTTATAATGATATTATAACTGCGGAAAAAACCAGGAAACCGGGATTCCGGGTAAGATTACAGATCCAGAAGGGAGAATATAGATCATGGAAATCACAAAGGAAACAACAATGGGCGAGATGCTTGCATACGATGAGAAGATTGCATACATTCTTATGCAGGAAGGAATGCACTGTATCGGCTGTCCGTCTTCTATCGGTGAGTCTCTTGAGGAGGCATGCATGGTACACGGACTGAATGCAGACGAAGTGCTGGCAGATATTCAGGCTTACTTGGCTGACAAGAAGGAAAGCAAATAAAGGGAATAAAGGATGAGCGGCTCTGGCGGATCACTTTGGTGAGAGGCAGAGCCGCTTTTTTTGTGGGGGATTCCCGGATGCCGCCTGGCTGTGGATGGATGAGGGCATTTGGGGCGTAGCCCCTCGCCTGGGCGGTCTCATTAATCACGTAAATTGTTATTAGGGTGGTATCTTGATATCTGGAGACGGATTCACGTAGGTGACTGCACACAGTTTCATCACACTTTCTTACCGGGGTTTTCACAGTTTGGTGGTTTGTTTTTCATATTTGTGGGATATACTGGCATCAGTTCAAGAGAACAGAACAAAAACGAGGCAGAAATTAAGACAGATTATCTGGAAAGGAAAGTGATAGATATGAAACAGAAATATGTGGCGATTTTACTTGGAGCAGCTATGGTGATGTCTACGGCAGGGACTACAGCGGCAGGATTGACTGTTATGGCAGAGGAATCTGTGACGGAGAACAGTACAAAGAGCACCACAGAAGCCGGAAATGCAGCGGCGGCAGATGAGACAGTACAGAAGGATGACAGTGGGCAGGATAAAGAACAGGATAAAAACGGAAGACCGGAAGAGGATGAAAATCAGGTCAGAGGTGAGATTACTGCAGTTGGTGAGAGCAGTGTAACGATAAAGACAGATGCCGGGGATGAGACGGAGATCAGTATCACGGACGATACGGAGATCACACGCCAGAGTATGGGAGCGCCGGGCGGAGCACCGCAGAAACCGGACGGAGAAAATTCCTCCGACGCAAATGGCCAGTCAGGCGAGAACGGCGAAGCGCCGGAGAAACCAGATGGAGAGGGCTCGTCAGACGAGAACGGAGCACCAGGCGAGAATGGCAAAGCGCCGCAGGGCCAGCCGGGCGGCGGCCAGGAAACGATTGAGCTTTCAGATCTTGCCAGGGGTGATCAGATCGTTGTTGCTTTGAATGATGACGGTACGGCAACGTCCATCACCGTAATGTCAATGGACGGCGGCCAGGGCGGTGGAATGGCTCCTGACGGAGCGCCGGGCGGACAGCAGGGAGCACCGGACAGCTACGATGCGGCAAATGAATATAATGAGGATGCGGAGTCAGACGGTGAAAGCTTTGTATCGACCGGAACAGATGAGAATGCGGTCCTGGTTGATAGTGGGGCAAAGGTAACGATAAAAAACGCGCAGATTTCAAGGCAGTCCAGTGACAGCACCGGCGGCGATAACTCGAGCTTCTACGGAATTGGAGCGGCGGTTCTCGCAAAAGACGGCGCGGTGAATGTATCAGACAGTGAGATTACGACCGATGCAGCCGGAGCGGCAGGCGTATTCGCATACGGTGACGGCACGGCTTATGTATCTGACACGACGATCACGACGCAGCAGGATACGTCAGGCGGCATCCACGTTGCAGGCGGCGGCACTCTGTATGCTTGGAATGTAAATGCAGAGACATCAGGTGAATCCTCAGCGGCGATTCGCAGTGACAGAGGCGGCGGAACAATCGTGGCAGAGGGCGGAACGTATACCTCGAATGGTGTCGGTTCTCCGGCAATCTACAGCACGGCCGATATCGCAGTAAGCGATGCACAGCTGACGGCAAACGGTTCCGAGGCAGTCTGCATCGAGGGACTGAATTCGATTCATCTGTTCAATTCTGATCTGACTGGAAATATGGCAGATGATGAGCAGAATGACTGTATCTGGAACGTAATCCTTTACCAGAGTATGTCCGGTGATTCGGAAGTCGGCAACAGCACATTTGAGATGGAGGGCGGAAGCCTGACAGCAAAGAATGGTGGCATGTTCTATACGACAAATACCGAGTCAACCTTCCTTCTTTCCGGGGTGGATATCGCATACGCGGATGACAGTGAATTCTTCCTGCGCTGCACCGGAAATGAGAACCGCCGCGGCTGGGGCAGCGTCGGAAGCAACGGAGCAGACTGCCTGTTTACCGCAAAAGAGCAGGAAATGCAGGGCGATGTGGTCTGGGATTCCGTCAGTGACCTTGATTTCTATATGACAGACGGAAGTACCCTGACCGGAGCAGTTGTGGATGATGAGTCCTGTGCCGGAGAAGGCGGAGACGGTGTCTGCAACTTCTACATCAGCGATGACAGCACCTGGGTGGTAACCGGTGACAGTACTCTGACCGATCTGCAGTGCGCAGGCACGATCACGGACGAAAACGGAAATACTGTTTCAGTAGTCGGAACAGACGGAACCGTCTATGTGGACGGAGACAGCGAGTGGACCGTTACGGTAGAATCTTATGAGGATACGGCAGATTTAAGCGGAGCAGCTGCTTCTACGACCTGGAATGATTACGCAGTAGATCAGCAGGCATAAAAACAAAAAGAAAGCACTTGTGATTTTTCTTCTCCTGTGCTAGAGTGTGTTTGACAGATACTGGGAACCAGCGCATGTATTCCGATACCGGAATACTGCGTTGGTTCCCGTTATGTGTACGCAGAGTAATGGTCCGGCGTTTCGAACAGGTAAAGCACGAAACCGCAGATGCGGCAGAACGTTTGGGCTTGTCAGACTTCGTGAATAGAATCGCTTTTGAACGCAGATAAGCATTCCCCCGCTTCAAGTGCGCGGAGCACTAAGCGGTGGGTAAGGGGGATGCTTATGTCAGTGGGAGTTGAAAGCTC
>ERZ824488.3184-NODE-3184-length-12852-cov-3.705712_pt1 | contig 12852 bp, 7 predicted proteins | sample MGYA00519936_ERZ824488 | MGnify/ENA primary metagenome ERZ824488 (study PRJEB31778, sample SAMEA3449153) | human gut metagenome | biome: human gut; feature: human-associated habitat; material: faeces | place: United Kingdom | collected 2010/2012 ... | reverse complement strand
CCCGCCGATCCGATATCCTTCCACCTGCCCGTTTTTTCCTCCACCCTCTTTCACTACCATTTCCAGGGCATAGCGCATTTTCTCCGATGTCTGCCCCGAAAGAATTTTCTTTTTTTTCTCATATGAATACGTTTTTATGACCTTTCCATCCCGGTTTTGCACCTTTACTCCGAAATGGGGTGTGATTCTCTCCCCACCGTTGATCAGAGAGGCGGCTGTCGTTGCCAGCTGCAGAGGAGTAATCTGGAATGACTGACCGAATGCGATAGTTGCCAGTTCCACCTGTCCGATATTTTCTTTTTTATGCATAATGGTTCCCGCTTCCCCCGGCAGATCAATGCCTGTTTTTTCCAATAAACCGAATTTTTGAAAATAATCGTAATATTTTTCCACACCCAGCCGTAATGCCACATCAATAAAAACCGGATTACAGGAATTTTCAATTCCCTGTACAAAGGTCTGTGCTCCATGTCCGGTTCTTCTTGCACAGTGAATCCGCCGATCTTCCACCACCCGAAAGCCAGGACAGGAAAACTGATCCTGCAACGTTACCACACCGGCTTCAAGCCCGGCTGATGCCGTGATAATTTTAAATGTAGACCCTGGTTCATACGTGTCATTGATACAGGTATTTCGCCACATCCGATTTAGTGCATCCGTCCGTTCCTTCCGGTCTGATACAGTCACAGACTCCGGCAGTGTGTACGGATCATTCAGATCAAATTCCGGTACATTTACACAGGCATAGATTTCGCCGTTTTGAGGATTAAGCAGAAGAACCGATACTTTCTCCGCTTCTTTTTGTTCCATCACACGTTCAGCCTCCTGCTGGGCATACATCTGCATATTATAATCCAGACTGATACAGAGATCGAATCCCTCTACCGGTTCCTTTCGTTTTTCCCCGATTCCATTTTGCTCGATTCCTCGGGCATCTGTTGTTGTGAGAATTGTCCCGTTGATTCCTTTTAACACTTCTTCGTATTTTACTTCCAGTCCGATGATTCCCTGATTATCTCCTCCGGTAAATCCAAGTACCCGGGAAGCAAGCCCGCCATACGGATAAAATCTTCGAAAATCCTCGTCCACTTTTACGCCGGCAAACTGATATTCCCGGATCTTATCCCCCACTTCTTTTTCCACATTTGTTTTTACTCTTTCGATCGAGGATATTTTATTCACCCGTTTTCGTGCTTCCGCCTCATCGATTCCCAGCTCTTTTGTCAGCATCGCAATTACCTTTTCCGGTTCTTTGATCTGGCTGTGAATCACGGATATCGTACAAACTGTTTTATTATCTGCCAGTACAACTCCGTTCGCATCGAGGATTCGCCCTCTCGCGGCCTTGATCTTACGCTCTCTTTCGTGCAGATCATCGGCTTTTTTCGCATAATATTCCGACTGTACCACCATCAGATTGACCAATCGCCCTATCAAAACTGTCAGCATAAACATACATCCCAGAAAAACCACCAGCGTTTTTTTCTTATGAAATGTTTTATTTTTCGCCATAAAAAACCCCGCAGAAGCTTTCCATTTAATGTATGGTCACTTCTGCGAGGTTATTCGTATTCCTGTTTTTACTTAATTTCCACTTTGTATGGCCGCTTCTTCATCAGTGATACCTTCACTCTCCTGCTTATTGTCAAGCTTGGTTTCACTGTCATCCTCCGGCGGTGCAGCCGTTGTTGTATCATCGGTGCTGTCAGACTGTCTGTTGGACTCTGCCTGCTGATTGATCAGATTTTCCAGATAAGTCATCTTTGCATTTGCTTTATCCGTTACCTCTTCATCCTGGAAAATGTTCAGATACGGAAGAATCTCTGTCATAACACCTTTATAAATATACTGTGCATACAAGCTGTCTGCCTGATATTCTGTATTTGGTTCGTCAACAACCACATACACAACCACCTGCGGATCATCCAGCGGTGCGAAACCGATAAATGATACCAGATATTTTTTTTCCTCACGGGGATATTTCTGTGCAGTTCCTGTTTTCCCACCCATACTGTAACCGTCTACCTTCGCTGCTGCTCCGGTACCATCAGACTCCATAACAGTCCCCATATACTGGCGGATCAGTGCTGATACATCACTGGATACAGTCTGTTTTGTTACTACAGGCTGCACATCTTTGATCACATCACCGTCCTCGTTCAATATTTTACTGACCACATGTGGCTGATAATAATATCCACCATTGATCACAGAACAGATTGCCGCAATCTCCTGAATCATCGTACAGGTATATCCCTGTCCGAAGGAAGCACTGGCAAGTTCGGTACTTCCCGATGAAAGACTTTCTTCGGTGTGAAGTATACCTGTTGCTTCTCCCGGAAGATCTATACCCGTAGTAGCACCGAAATTAAATATTTTCTGGTACTTCAGGAATTCCTCCGGTCCCAGAAGAGCTCCGATTTGCATCAACCCATCGTTACAAGAATGCTTGATCAGATCTGACAGGGTTTCCGTTCCATGTGCTCCCGGATAGATAGAGCATCTGATTCTGGTCCCGCCAAACATCTGATAACCGTCGCAGACAAACGTATCCGATGGCTGCACCACATCCGCATCCAATGCTGCACCAATGGTCAGCGGTTTTACCGTCGATCCAGGTTCAAAAGCATCGCTGATGCAATAATTTTTCCAGATACCGTAAAGCTTCTCCAGCATCGTATCATTATCCATCCCATTGATCTCATCCTGCGAATAATGGGAAGTAAGATCTCTTGGATTGTTCAGATCATACGGGTTATCCGTCGCCATGGCAAGAATCTCACCATTTTTCGGATTCGCAACAATGACACCTACATTTGCCGCTCCTTCGGCCCCTCTCGGACCATTTGCCATACCATCCATAAAATTGCTGATATATTTTTCTACTACCTGCTGAATATTAAGATCAATGGTTGATTCCACACTGTTGCCGTTAATCGGATCGATAATATTCTGTTCTACATCAGCATCTGAGTTGTAATATCCGAACTGTCTTCCGTTAACTCCGTTCAGAGTACTGGAATAATAACCTTCGATTCCCCAGTCCGCGCTGTTTCCCGTATACGTAAATCCAACCAGATGACTGGCTGTGGAATTCAGGGGATATACTCTCCGGTAATCTTCTTCAAACCATACCCCTTTGATGTTCGAACGCTCTGCAATTTCTTCTTTTGTCAGTTTTTCTTTTGCTTCTTCGCCGGATACATCAGTATAATCTTCAAATGCTTTCTTCTGATTGATAGAAACATTGCTTTGCAGAATCTGATACTGACTGTCTTTTGTAGTCTCATCTTCTAGTTTTTTTCGAACAGTTTCTTCATCCAGCCCCATCACATCAACCAGCGCTTTTATGGTTGGTTCTACATATTCTTCTTTTGTGTTGACTACTTTACAGTCCAGAATAACTTTATATACTTTCTCACTGGTCGCCAGTACTACCCCGTTTCTGTCTGTGATATCTCCACGTTTGAACGGAATCACACGGCTGTCGTACTTTTGCTGCGACTGACTTAATACCTGTTTGCTGTACTGATTTCCCTGGCTGGCATTGATCACTGTGATTCGTATACCTAAACCTACGAAAGCCAGTACGACCATTCCAAACAGCCATACCAGCTTCATACGCATCTTACTATTTATCTTTCTTGTTAAAAGGGGATTCCCCCTTTTCTTTCTTCTCTTTCTTTGCACGCAACCACCTTATTTTGTCGTATCAGGTACATCTTTATACTGACGTACATAACTGTTTCCTGCAGTATCAAACTGATAAATCTGATCTTCCTGCGGATAAGTCATCCCCAGTTCGTTCATCGCCTTATCTTTTATCTTTTCCAGATCCACTGATGAAATGACACTGTTGTACAATGCATCATTGTCTGCTTTCAGCTGACTCAGCTCTGACTCTGCAGTGGCAATCTCCTTTGTCTGTGTCGTGATCGCAGACTTCATCTGCAGATAACGGACACACATAAACAGAGCTGCCGCTGATACCACTGCCAGAAACATTACATAACCGCGGCTCATCGCTCTGGTTCTTGCCCGATTTCTGGAAGTTGTCCGACGAACCGGTCTCACTTCCGGTTCTTCCTGTGGTATGGCCTGAATCTTGCGGACAGTATTACCATCTATCACATACTGTTCCACTGTTCGTTCCGATCTGGAATTTACCCTTCTGTTTTGCTTTCTGGCCATTGTTGCTGTCTCCTTACTTAGCTTCGGATATCTGACGTTCAAACACCCGCAATTTTGCACTCTGTGAGCGACTGTTCCACTCCAGTTCTTCCTCAGACGGAAGAATCGGTTTTCTTGTTATCACTCTGCCCTTGGATACTTTTCCGCATACACACACAGGAAAGTTCGGCGGACAGGTACATGGATTTTCATTTCTTCGGAAAATCGTCTTTACGATACGGTCTTCCAGAGAATGGAAGGTAATAATGCAGATCCTTCCTCCGTCATTTAAAAAGTCAATCATTCCATCCAGCGAATCACGCAGAACGTCAAGCTCATGATTCAGTTCAATCCTGAGCGCCTGAAATGTTCTCTTGGAGGGATGTCCGCCCGTTGCCCGGACTTTCATTGGAATGGCTCTTTTTATAATCTCCGTTAATTCTCCTGTGGTATGAATCGGTGTCTCCTGTCTTGCCAGACAGATATGTTTTGCAATATTTTTTGCAAACTTATCCTCTCCATAGTCACGAATAATCCTGTACAGTTCACTCTCGCTATAAGTATTTACGATATCTTCCGCTGTTTTGGTCTGCCGCTGATCCATACGCATATCCAGAGGCACATCCTCCCGGTACGTAAAACCGCGTTCTGCATGATCCAGCTGATAGGAAGATACTCCCAAATCCAGCACAATACCATCAACAGAGTTGATTCCCCTTTTTTTTAATTCCGGGACCATGTGGCAATAATTACTGCGAATGATCCTCGTGCGATCCTGATAGTCCCGCAGTCGTTCACTTGCCGCCTGTATTGCCGCATCGTCCTGGTCTATTCCTATTAATCTCCCCGTGGCAGATAATAATTTGCATACTTCCGAGGCATGTCCTGCCCCTCCCAAAGTTCCGTCAACATAGATGCCGTCCGGCTTCACATTCAGATTGTCTATGGTCTCTTTCAGTAATACCGATTTGTGTTTAAACTCCATCTAACACTCTTACTCCTTTTTTCACCGGATCTAGATGATAATTCCCATTTCCTGCATATCTTCTGCAATCGCATCCATATCATCATAGTCATTATTTTCACTCCACTTCGCCTTGCTCCAGACTTCGATCCGGTTCAGATTACCGGTGAGTACCACATCTTTCTCCAGACCTGCAAATTCCCGTAACGTTGCCGGTACCAGAATTCTCCCCTGTCGATCCAGTTCACATGTTGTCGCACCTGCCACAAAGAATCGTGAAAATTTTCTCGCATTTTTGTTTGTAAGCGGTAAAGCTTCCAGTTTCTTCTCAAAGATCTTCCACTGTTCCATAGGATAAATAGAAAGGCAGCCGTCTAAACCCTTTGTTAACACGAATTCATCTCCCAGTTCTTCGCGAAACTTAGACGGAATAATCAATCTTCCTTTTGTGTCAATTGTATGACTGTATTCTCCCATGAACATAGAATCTACCCTCTTTGAGTGCCGGGGAATTCCCCGGAATCATGAAATAAACGGTTCTCCCCAACCTTTTATTTCAGGTGCTTTCTGGAATCGGCTGCCACACACTCTCCCTTTCGCACCACTTTTCTCCACTTTCTACCACTTATGCTCTTTATTCTAAACCAAATGCAGTAAGAATACAAGGGGAAATTTTGGAAAAAAAATGAGGAAAAGCTTATCTTTTCCTCATTTTTCTGCAGTTGTAACTGCCCGGTACCATCGCGGGATACTGCCTGTCGAACAGTTGCCTATATTTTTTTTCTGTTTATTCACTTATACATTGAAACGGAATAAAATTACATCTCCGTCTTTTACCACATACTCTTTTCCTTCCATGCGGACCAGACCTTTTTCTCTTGCCCCGGCATAAGAACCGGACTCCAGAAGGTCTTTATAGTTGACAACTTCTGCCTTGATAAATCCTCTCTCAAAGTCGGTATGGATCTTTCCGGCTGCCTGCGGTGCCTTTGTTCCCACTTTAATCGTCCATGCACGTGTCTCATCCTCACCGGCAGTCAGATAACTCATCAGTCCCAGCAGTTCATAACTTGCTTTTATCAGTTTCTCCAGACCGGATTCCTGAATTCCCAGATCATCCAGGAACATTTTTTTCTCATCATCTTCCAGCTCGGCGATCTCCTGTTCGATCTCCGCACAGATAACAAACACACCACTGTTCTGCTCTTTTGCCAGTTCCCGGACAGCCTGTACATGCGGGTTTGAAGCGCCATCGTCTGCCAGATCATCCTCCGAAACATTTGCCGCAAAGATAACCGGTTTTGCTGTCAGCAGATTATACTCCTGCAGCCATGCCTCTTCGTCTTCGTTTTCTGTTTCCAGGGTAATCGCCGGTTTTCCGTCTTCCAGATGTGCTTTGATTCTCTGCTGCAGTTCCAGCTCTTTCGCTGCTGTCTTATCCATTCTGGCTGCCTTGGTTGTCTTGGCAATTCTTCTCTCCAGAATCTCCAGATCCGAGAAGATCAGCTCCAGGTTGATCGTCTCAATATCACGTACCGGATCAATCTTTCCATCTACATGGATAACATTGGAATCTTCAAAACATCGAACCACATGAACGATCGCATCCACCTCTCGGATATTCGCAAGGAACTGATTGCCCAGGCCTTCTCCCTTGGAAGCGCCTTTTACAAGACCTGCAATGTCCACAAACTCAATCACCGCCGGAGTCACCTTCTTGGAATGATAAAAATCTCCTAACAATTTCAGTCTCTCATCCGGCACTGCCACAATACCCACATTCGGATCAATCGTACAGAACGGATAATTGGCAGATTCAGCCCCTGCCTTTGTCAGCGAGTTAAACAAGGTACTCTTTCCCACATTCGGAAGCCCAACGATACCTAACTTCATACTATATACCTCTTTCCTAAATTTCCTTTATTTTATAGCCTTTTGCTCTTCGCAATCGCATCGAGTGCCACAATAAGCGCCATTTACACAACACCATAAAGTCTATCATATTTCCCCCACACAGGCAAGTTTTCTTTTCTCCCCATTTGAATCCCCTCCCCATACCAGCATCCTTCCCCCTTTGAACACCCAGCCGTCAGCCCACCCCATCCTCCACCAACCGCCCGCAGACCCGAGCAGCTGGTGGAGGATGGGGTGGGCTGACGGCGTCCCAAAAAACTATCTTAATAAAATATAATAGCCGGGTGACCTCCCAGTGCAAGGGGAAAAGCAAAACATACACACTGAGAGTCCCCGGTTACTACCAAAAATCTATTCAGTTTCCGAAACCTCAGACTGGAATCCTGTCTTTTTTAAAACGTAACCTTCAACGTCTTAATCTCATAAGGTTTCATCTCGAAAGTCGCCTGATTTCCTGTAAATTCTACAGGATCTGCTCCTTCCTCCATCATATTACACTCGACAACAGATGTCAATTCCTTACCGAAAATTAGTGTCACCGGAGTTCTTCTGTTATAGCACTCGTACAGACGAACGATGACAGCATCTGAATCTTCCGCTTTTTTTACAACCTCAATCACTGCATTATCCTGATCAGAGGAAACCAGAGAATATTCCGGAGCAAGTGTTCCTCCTTCATTCTCTTTCCAGCTGTAGGTCAGAGGGTTATTGATCTGGTAAGCCTGTTTTACCGTACCAGCTTCTCGCCAGCCGCCCTGATGTGGATAAATAGAATAGGTAAATTCATGCAGTTCTTTATCAGCTTCCGGATTCGGATGAATAGCAGATTTCAGCATGGACATACCGATCACACCATTACGGACACCAACACCATACTTGCAGTCATTTAACATACTGACACCGTAGCCATCCTCGGACACATCCATCCATTTATGGTGGCAAACTTCAAATTTTGCAAAATCCCAGGAAGTATTGTCATGGGTATCACGTTTTACGTTACCATACTGGATATCAAATGTAGCTTCGTTGGTATGTACATCGATCGGGAAGTAGTCTTTTACAAAGATCTGATGCTCTTTCCAGTCGATTACATTCTTGATATCGATTCTCGGAATGTCATGATACAGATAAATAAACTGTGTGATCGTGGAATCCAGATATTTACGCTCTACTTTTACGCAGGCTCTTACCGGACCATTTTCCACTACTTCCATCGCAGATACCTGATCGATATCCCAGGATTTTTCTGTATAATAATTGTTTACATCCCATGCATCATAGTTATGCGGACGGTCTTCGTAACTTACGATCACGTTACCTGCTTTGCCCGGTTTCAGTATATCACGGTCTGCTTTCTTATCATAGATCTTCGCAAACTGACCTTTTTCATTATATTCCACCTTGAAGTATTCATTTTCCATCACTTCTGTGGAAACTTCCATGGACGGTGTTGTATCTGCTGCTTCTTCTTTCACGATATAAGTCTTATATCCTTTTCCTGGGACGCCCGCGGCAAAGAATACATATGTGCCGTCTGCAGTTTTCTGAACAGCCAGTTTGGTCTCGCCATCGTAAACTGCAGGTTCTCCCATTCCTTCCGGAACAGTAAAGGTTACCAGATCATACGCTGCTGCACTGTTCGGGTTATATACAACCAGCGAATGCTTCGGTGCTTTTACACCGGCAGCGATATGAGCCAGCGTTGCATCAGTCAGCGCTTTATTTTCTGCGAAGATGCCTTCGTACTCTGCTTTGGAATCATCATACACTTCTTTGATCGAAGATCCCGGCAGAATATCGTGGAACTGGTTACGCAGGATGACCTCCCAGCCCTCATGCAGCTCTTTTTCCGGATATGCACCGCCTGCGGTCTGTGCATCCAGCATTGCGTACATTTCTTCGTTCTGATATGCAAATTCTGCTTTCCGGTTGAACTTTTTGTTTCTTGCCATAGAAGTATAAGTACCTCTGTGGTATTCCAGATACAGTTCGCCTACCCATGTCGGCAGATATTTTTTATCGGTTACATGTTTATCCAGAACATGGAAGAATTCTTTTGCAGTAGACATCTTGGTTCTCGGCATACCCGGGAGACCTTTTGCCAGACGTCTCTGATTCTCCAGCATATCTTTGGTTGGACCGCCGCCACCATCTCCGAAGCCGAAGCTGCAAAGTACTTCTTCGTTCAGATATTTCTGGCTGTATCGTGCCCATGCACCCTTCATCTGGCTCGGATTGATATATCCGTTATAAGTGGTAAAGTGTTCTGTCTCTGTACCACCCTCTACTGCTGCCTTATTATAGTCACGGGTCGGAACAAAATGTGTCAGTACACGGCTTCCGTCGATACCTTCCCATTCGAATGTATCATACGGCATCTTGTTAAACTCGTTCCAGCTGATCTTTGTTGTCATGAAATACGGAATTCCACATTTCTGCAGAATCTGCGGAAGTGCTGCGGAATAACCGAATACGTCAGGAAGCCACAGGATCTCATTGTCCACGCCGAACTCTTCTTTGAAGAATCTCTGTCCGTGTACAAACTGGCGAACCAGTGCTTCACCGGAAGCGATATTACAGTCTGCCTCTACGAACATACCACCGTCCGGCTCCCAGCGTCCTTCTTTGACTCTTTCTTTGATCTGTTCATACACATCCGGAGCATTTTTCTTCACATATTTGTACAGCTGTGGCTGGCTGGACATAAATACATATTCCGGATATTCTTTCATCAGTTCCAGTACGGTAGAAAAGCTTCGAACTGCCTTGTCTTCTGTCACGCGCAGAGTCCACAGCCATGCACAGTCAATGTGTGTATGTCCTACACAGTAGATGATCGGGCTTTTCTCACCGTCACAATATTTCTCATAAAATTCTTTTGTGATGTACTCCTGTGCTTTTTCCAGGCTTTGATAATACTCTTTGGAACCTTCTTTTCTCATATCCAGCAGATTCAGAGATTCATTCAGTGCCTGAATAATCGTAATATATGCCTGATCTTCCGTGTTCAGCAATCTGGCACTCTGGTACGGAACTTCCAGGTCATAGTAATATTTCTCAGTCTTACGATCCAGTACTTTCAGGCTGGAGTTCATCTTCAGACTGAAGTTCTGGTCTCCGGTAAATGCGGAAAGAACAATGCGATAGGTGTCTCCTGCTTTGGCAGGCTCTGCCAGAATGATTTCTCTGTGGTTGACATCAAGCCCCTGTACTCTCACACCGTTTACAAAGATGGAAAACTGTGGATTCGTTGCATCCCACTCTCCTTCTTTTCCGGTTTTCAGTTCATACACTACACACTCTCCGTCAAATTCTTCCGGAATCGTCACTACGGTCTCAAACCAGTAATATTCTCTGTGTCCACCCCACAGTTCCTGGTTCGTAATTTCTGTCCAGGATGAGGTATCCAGATTGTTTACATCCAGACATCTCTCATCGGTGCGGATCATCTTGTAACTCGGAATCGCAACCTGCTTCGGATATACCTGTTCCTGCAGATATTCCAGCATTTTACCGATTCTTTCTTTTATCAATATCATTTTTGCTACCTCCTGATAAATAATAACTTATTGGCAACCGTTTTCTCTCTTTACCCCCTGCGGTTGCACAAAAAAACATCACCAATGCCTGTGCACACAGCAAACATTAAAATAAATCTGTGTACTTTTCTGCATCCGGCGATGTTTTTTTATAGCGGTTCTCTTAGGAAACAGAACATACAGCAGAACTGACAGCTTTTCGTCGAGAACTTTCCCATCGCGGAAAGCACTTCTGGTAATATTATACCATACACTCTCTCCTTTTTAAAGTTCTGATGTTATCTTTTTCCTATATTTATTCATTTTTTCAGATTTTTTTCGTCAACTTTACTTTTTCATAGAAAGCGCAAATAATGCAAACAATGAGTTTGCCCATGCGAACCATTCTCTGGTGAATTTCTTCGGATCCTGACAGTCAAATCCCTCGTGCATTACTTTACAGTCTGCATCGGTAGCCAGAAGGGTTTCCAGCAGTTCTTTTCTCTCTTCTTCGTCATCAGAAGTCAGTCCCTGCATCGTCAGTGCGATGTGCCAGATATACTGATCCGGTGTGTGCGGACTTCCGATTCCTTTTGCGCTGGCGCCTTCAAAATAATATGGATTCTTTTTGCTTAATACAAAGGCTCTTGTATTTTTATAAATCGGATCGTCTTTTCCGCAATATGCCAGCCATGGCAGGGACAACAGACTCGGTACATTGGCATCATCCATCAGATTGTAGTTGCCAAGACCATCTGTCTCGTATGCATAGATCTTTCCGAAGGTTTCATCTTCCACGATACCATATTTCCGGATACCTTCCTGGATCTCTGCCTGTAACTCTTTTGCTTCTTTTGCCATCTGTGGATCCTGGAAATCTTTCTCCAGGAATTCTGCCATATAATCCAGAACTACGCTTGCAAACATGTTGGACGGAATCAGATAACCATACTTGCACGCATCATCACTCGGGCGGAATCCGGACCAGGTCATACCGGTGTAACCTACCGGTGCACCCTTTCCATCGTTACTTAAGGTATCAGACGGCGGACAGTTGAGACGTACGAAAGAATACTCGGAGTTCTCATGGTACTGCTCTGTCTGCCATACATCCAGAATGTCGCGAAATGCCTGTTTTACTTCCGGTGTAAAGACATCCCTTGCTCCGGAATTCTCCACGTACTGTTTGATCAGCCAGATCGGGTAGCACAGGGAATCAATCTCATACTTTCTCTCCCAGAGTTCCGGTTTCATTTCTGTACGGTCATCCTGGAAACCATTGCCGTTGGCGCTTTCATTAAAAGCGTTGGCATAGGCATCTGTAAGAATACACTCTGCCTGTTTCCGGATCAGTCCTGTGACCATTTTCAGGATTTCCGGTTCCTCCTTTGCAAAAAGAAGGAACGGACGGAGCTGGCAGCTGGAATCTCTCAGCCACATAGCCGGAATATCTCCTGTGATCACGAATACAGAACCATCGTCAAGTGTCTTAATTGTAGTGGACAGTGTATTGGAAATACAGTTTTCGAACATTACGGAAATCTTGTGTTCTTTTCCGAATTTCTCTTTCACTGTCTCGATCATTGCATCTATTGTTTTATATCCGCTTGTCATGTCTAGTCTTCCATTCTTAATTTATTTTATCAGCCTTTATCTGCACCTGACAGACTGAAGCCTTTGGACATCCATTTCTGAGTGATCACATAAAGGATAATGGATGGTAATGTATAAATAACTGAATATGCAGCAAGTTCACCGTAAGCTACAGAATGCTGGCTGAAGAACTGATACAGCATTACAGAAGCCGGATATTTCTCACTTGCTGACAGCAGGATGAACGGAACAAAGAAGTTGCCCCAGCATCCGGAGAATGTGTAGATACCAACTGTACATACACCCGGAAGCATCAGAGGCAGGATTACTTTGAAAATACCCTGGAATCTGGAGCATCCGTCGATCCATGCAGCTTCTTCCAGTGAAACCGGAACAGAATCCATAAAGTTCTTCATCATCCAGATCGCCATGGGCAGCGAGGTCGCAGGCCGGACCAAGTACATCCTCGTGATGTCCGACCGCACGGCTGACCGGAAGATCAATCAGGCGCTTTCCGAGGCGGTTGCGGCCGCCGAAGCCGCCAGCCGCGCCAAGAGCACCTTTCTGTCCAATATGTCGCACGATATTCGCACACCGATGAATGCGATCATCGGCTTTACCACCCTTGCGGTCAGCAATATCGACAATCAGGAACGGGTGAAGGACTATCTGACCAAAACCCTCTCCTCGAGC
>ERZ824488.3172-NODE-3172-length-12882-cov-4.155687_pt1 | contig 12882 bp, 12 predicted proteins | sample MGYA00519936_ERZ824488 | MGnify/ENA primary metagenome ERZ824488 (study PRJEB31778, sample SAMEA3449153) | human gut metagenome | biome: human gut; feature: human-associated habitat; material: faeces | place: United Kingdom | collected 2010/2012 ... | reverse complement strand
ACAGGGAATCAAAGGCTGTATTGCAAACGGTATCAGCGAGCAGGCAGCGAATAAGATCTACGATTCCATGGTGGATTTTGCAAAATATGCATTTAATAAATCACATGCGGCAGCATATTCAGTAGTATCATACAGAACAGCATATTTAAAAGCATATTATCCAGAAGAATTCATGGCAGCAACTTTGAACAGTTTCTTGGGAAATTTAGATAAAGTGCCAATTTACATATATGAGTGTAAAAGATTAAATATTGAAATTTTAAAACCAGACATAAACAAAAGCTTTACAAAATTTACAGTACAAGATAAGAAAATAAGATTTGGATTGGGAAGCATAAAAAATGTTGGAATATCAGCAATAGAAACAGTAATATCAGAAAGAGAAAAAAACGGAGAATTCAAATCATTCACAGACTTTTGTGAACGAATCCAAAGTGGAACAGTAAACAAAAAATGTATAGAATGTTTAATTAAAGCAGGATGTTTTGATGAAATGAATCAAACAAGAGCCACATTATTAGCATCATTTGAAAGAATATTAGATACAATAAATAATCAAGGAAGAAACACAATGGCAAATCAAGTAACAATGTTTGATTTAGTACAACCAGAAGAAACAGTAAAATACCAATATACAATACTAAAAGAACTTGATGAAAGAGAATTACTAGCACAAGAAAAAGAAATGATAGGAATATATATATCAGGACACCCACTAGAAAAAATTAAAGAGGCAATCAAAAGACAAACAAATATAAATTCAATCCAAATAAAAGATTTAAACGGAGAAAATGCAGGAAAATTTAAAGATGGACAAAATGTAAAATACGCAGGAACAATAACAAGCATAAAGAAAAAATACACAAAAAGAAATACAATAATGGCATTTGTAACAGTTGAAGATTTATATGGAACAGTAGAAATAGTAGTATTTGATAGCGTATATTCAAAATGTGATAATATATTAGTAGAAGATAATATAATAATAGTAGAAGGAAGATTAAGCATAAAAGAAGATGAAGATGCAAGAATTGTTGTACAAAACATAAAAGAATTTTCAGAAGAAAGTAATGAAGAAAATCATGTAAGAAAAAATACAGTACTAATAGACATTACAGAATTAAATGAAAAACAAAAAGAAAGATTAAAAGGTGCAATAAAATTTTTTGCAGGTGATAGAGTAAACATGAAAATTAATGTACTAGATAAATCACAAGAAAAACCATGTGGTGCAATATACTTAACAGAAGAAATCCTAAAAGAATTCAAAGAAATCGTAGGAGAAGAAAATGTTATGTTGAAATGAAACATTGAATAAAAAAATAAAAGATGGTAAAATGTAGAAGTATATTAAGCCGACAAAGGAGAAAAGAAAATGGCGGGATATGTAATCCATTTAGCAGTAGCTAAAGAATATTTAAGAAATTTTAGAATAAAAGAAGAAAAAGAATTTTTAAGAGGAGCAATAGCACCTGATGTTCTTTCAAAAGAAGATAAAAAAGAAACACATTACAGTGAAAATGGAGGAGCAGGTGTAAATCTTAAAGAATTTTTAAAACATAATTCAATAAGTACAGCATATATGCAAGGATATTTTTTACATCTCGTAGTAGACTATTTATTTTATAATGAATATTTTCCAAATGCGAAAAATGAAACAAGACAATACAATGATTACGATATTTTAAACAAAGAATTAATAGAACAGTATAAAATAGAAATACCAGAAGAAATAAAAGGTGTAGTAAAATACAAAGAAGGCAAATTAGAAATTTTAGACAAAGAAAAAGTAAATCAAATGATTCAAGAAATATCAAAAAAGTCAATAAAAGAATATAAAAAAGAAGTATTAAAAACAGAAAAAGTTACAACAGACACAGAAGAAAATGAAATAGCAACATTGAAAGAAAATAGAAAAGATAAAATAAAATTAGCAATAGCAATAATAGCAATGTGTTTTGTAATGATATTTTTTGTAAATCAAAAAGAAGGCTTTCATTGTGACGAAATTTTCTCATATGGTTCAGCTAATAGCGCATATGAAAATATTTTTTGGTCATATAGAGACAAAACACCAATGCATAAATTTTTAGAAGCAAAAATATTTCAAGATGGAAACCTATTTACATGGGTAGAAAGAATCAAATACTATTTTGTTGACCACAAAGACGAAAAAGATGCATATATATCTGAAAAAATGGCAGAAGAAAAAATGATATGGAGAACAAGAGAAGAAGCACAAGACTACATGGAAGCAAAAAATAACAGATTTAACTATGCATCAGTGTATTATAATCAAATTCAAGACGTGCATCCACCATTGTTTTATATGTTAGTACATACAGTTTCTTCTATATTTAATAACACATTTTCAAAATATATAATTTTCTTTATAAATTTACCATTTTTCATAGGAACATGTATATTAATATGGAAAATTCTTAATTTAATACGGAAGAAAATCAATATCAATACTATCAGTTTTATTATATGGACTAAGTATAGGTGGAATATCAACAATGATGTTTCAAAGAATGTATATGATGCTTACATTTTTCACAATAGCATTTTTATACTTAAACCTATTTATAGTAAAAAGCGAATATAAAGTAAACAAGAAAACAAGAATATTACTCATAATTACATCAGTACTAGGATTCTTAACACAATACTTTTTTGCAATATACGCATTTTTAGTTGCAGTAGTAATGGTAATATTATTTATAAAAAATAAAAAATATAAAGAAATGTTTAAATACTTAGGAATTCTAGTAATATCAGCAATTATAGGAATAATAGCATTCCCATTCTCAATAGACCATATGACAAGGTCAGATAGAAAAATTGGAGGATTTGAAACGAAAAATTACTTAGACAGAGTACTAACATACTTTAATATGATTCTAAAATATTTCGGAAGCAAATGGGAGATAATGTTAGCATTATTTGCAATAGCATTATTAGCGATTTTGATAAGAAGAAAACCAGAAAGAGGAGTAACAGCATTAATCATATTCCCAACAATTCTATATATAATGTTAGTAGCAAAATTAGCAGAATTTTTAGAATTACGATATGTAATGAATATATTACCAATAGTTGCAATAATGATAATGTTAGCAGTGGGCTCAATTTTTGAAAATAAAAAATACAATGTAATGATAGCAACAGTTGCATTAGTATTACTAGTTGGTTATGGATTTATAACAGAAAAACCATTATATTTATACAAAGGCTATCAAAAATATGTAGACATATCAAAAGAATATAGTGAAGATGATTTAGTATATGTAGGATACACATTTTTCAATCATATACAAAGTCTACCAGAATTCATGAATTACAAAAAAACATTTATGATATACAATGATCAAACAGACGAACTAATTGACAATGAAGAACTAAAAGATAAAAACGAATTTATTCTAAGCGTAAATAGTAGCATGGATCCAGAAAGAGTTTTAAATGAAACATTAGCAAATACAGGGTTTAAGCATTATGAAGTATTATATGAAGGATGTCCAGATGTAGATCAGATAATTTATAAAATTACTAGATAACTTTTGACAAACACAAAAAATATGATATAATTAGCATATAATAAAAACGATGACGAAAAGGAGTACATTTATTAAATTTATTACAGAGAAAAGAAGAAAAGCTGAGACTTCTTATAAAAGATAAATGGAAGGTAGTTTCTGAGTTGATATGATGAGAAATAAAAAATAGTCATATACGTGTAAGATACGTTAAAATCTAATGAGAAAATAAAAAAATTTATTTTGAATAAAGGTGGTACCGCGAATAATGTCGCCCTTGCAAACAAGCAAGGGCGATTTTTGAATATAAGGAGGTATAAAATGCTAGAAATAAAAACAAAAGCTGAAGGCGCAGAATTAACAAGCATCAAAAAAGACGGAACAGAAAAATTACATGATGGAAAAGAATATTGGAACAGACAAAGCCCAATACTATTTCCAATAGTAGGAAAATTAAAAGAAAACAAAGCAATAATAGAAGACAAAGTATATGAAATGGGGCAACACGGATTTGCAAGAGATATGAAATTTAATACAATAAAAGATGAAGTAAATTCAAAAGAATATATGCTAGAAACAAATGAAGAAACATTAAAAAAGTACCCATATTACTTTGAACTAAAAGTAAAATATCATGTAAAGGACAACACCTTAACAGTCTCATATGAAGTAGAAAACAAAGACAGTAAAAATATTTTCTTCGGAATAGGAGCACATCCAGCCTTTAAATGTGATTATTCAACAGGAAAATATTATTTAGAATTTGAAAAAGAAGAAAATGAGATTGGAATATTAGAGTTAGAAGAAGGACTAATTAGCAAAGCACGTTTAAAAGAAGAAATATTAAATGATAATAAAATATATTTAGATGAAAACAGTTTTGAAAAAGATGCAATTATAATGCAAAATATACAATCAAACAAAATATATTTAAAAGAAAAAGATAAAGAAGAACCAATACTAGAATTTGATTTTACAGGATTTCCATATTTAGCAATTTGGTCAAAAAAAGGAGCACCATTCGTCTGCATTGAACCATGGTATAATACAGCAGATGACAAAGAATCAACAGGAATATTCGAAGAAAAAAATAAAATAATAAAATTAAAACCAAAAGAGAAATTCAAATGCAAATACAAAGTCACATTTTTTTAATAAAAAGGAGATAAAAAAATGAAATTAAAAAAATTGCACATAGCAACAATTATAGCAGGAATAATTTTTGTAACTCTAGGGATTTTTCATACAAATCTATGGTTTGATGAAACATATTCAGTCGGAATGGCAGGCAAGACATTTATAGACATCTGGAACATAGGAGGACACGACGTTCATCCTATACTATATTATTGGATGCTACACATTTTATATTTACTAACAGGAGGATCTATACTAGCATATAGAATATTTTCAAGCATAGCAATAATAATATTAGGAATTTTAGGATACACACATATTAGAAAAGATTTCGGAGAAAAAACAGGATACATATTTTCATTTTTAGCATATTTTCTACCATTCTCAGCAGTATATGCAAATGAAATAAGAATGTACAGCTGGGCACTACTATTTATTACAGTTCTAGGAATATACGCATGGAGATTAGCACATGGAGATGAGAGAAAAAGAAATTATATAATATTCTTTTTAAGCAGTCTACGGAAGCATATATATACACTATTATGGACTAATGGCAGCAGGGCTAATAAATATTGTTTTATTAATATACCTAATAAAAACAAAGCAAAAAAGCATATACACAAAACAAATAATATTAGGAATAATTCAAGGAATACTATATCTACCATGGTTAATATATTTTGCCTCACAATTAAAAACAATGCACGATAATAGCTTTTGGATAAGCTTAAATAAAGATACAATCTATGAAATCTTTGGTTACATGTATGCAGGAAGCTTAAAGAAAATAATAGGATTTTTCATTTCAATACCAGTATATGGTTATTTGATTTATCTAATAATGAAAAACAAAAAAGAAAACACAAAACCAGCATTACAAGCATTATTAATATATATATTAGTAATATTATCAGCATTAATAATGTCATTAATATTAAAAACACCAATTCTATATTATAGATATATGCTTGTAGTAACAGGATTAATGATATTTGCATTATCATACATGTACGAAAAATCAGACAATAAAAAAATTGTATATATTTTCCTAACAGGAATTTTAATAGTTAGCATAATAAGCAATACCAAAATGATAAAAAACAATTATAACCCAGAAAACAAAGCACAAATAGAATATGTAAAAGAAAATTTAAAAGAAAATGATGTAATAGTATATCCAAAAATAGGAGTAGGTTCAATATTTGCAGTAAACTTTCCAGAACAAAAACAATATTTTTATAACGGAGAAAACTGGGGAGTAGAAGAAGCATACAAAGCATTTGGACCAGGAATGAAAACATATACAACAACAGAATTTTTACAAGACGAAGAATGTCAAAATAGAATCTGGATAATCTCATCAAGTGATTATGACAGCTTTTATGAAGAAAACTTTAATAATGAAAATTATAAACTAATAGAAAACAAAACATTTTATACAAATTATTCTGGAAAGGAAGAATATAAAATATATTTAATACAAAAAAATAAATAAAGGAGAGAGGAAAAATGGATCACAAATTAAAAGAAAAATTAAATCCAAAAGATTTTGAAGACGAAATCTACAAAAACTGGGAAGAAAGCGGAAACTTCAAACCATCAAATGATAAAAGTAAAGAAACATATTGCATAATGATGCCACCACCAAACGTAACAGGAAAGCTACATATGGGACACGCATTAGATGGCACAATACAAGATATATTAATAAGATTCAAAAGAATGCAAGGATACAGAACATTATGGCTACCAGGAACAGACCACGCAGCAATATCAACAGAAATGAAAGTCGTTCAAAAATTACAAGCAGAAGGAATAAAAAAATCAGATTTAGGACGAGAAAAATTCTTAGAAGAAGCATGGGCATGGACAAAAGAATATGGAGGAATAATTCAAAAACAACAACGTAAATTAGGATGCTCATGTGATTGGGAAAGAAACAGATTTACACTAGATGGAGGGATGTCAGAAGCGGTTTTAGAACAATTTGTAAGACTATATAATAAAGGGCTAATATACAAGGGAAAGAGAATGGTAAACTGGTGCACAAGTTGTAACACATCAATTTCAGACGCAGAAGTTGAATACAAAGAAGAACCATCACACCTATGGCATATAAGATATAAAATAGTTGGAACAGAAGACGAATACATAGAAGTAGCAACAACAAGGCCAGAAACAATGCTTGGAGATACAGCAGTAGCAGTACATCCAGACGATGAAAGATATACACACTTAGTAGGCAAAAAGTGTATATTACCAATTATGAATAAAGAAATACCAATAATAGCAGATGAATTCGTAGAAAAAGAATTTGGAACAGGATGCGTAAAAATAACACCAGCACACGACATGAACGATTATCAAGCTGGATTAAGACACAACCTAGAAATAATAGAAGTATTTGACGAAAACTTCAAAATGGGTAACCTAGTTCCTGAATATAAAGGAATGGACCTATTAGAAGCAAGAAAGAAAATAGTTGAAAAACTAGAAGAAATCGGAGCACTAGTAAGAACAGAAGATTACACACACAATGTTGCAAAATGCGAAAGATGTAAACACACAATAGAGCCAAAAATTTCAGAGCAATGGTTCGTAAACATGAAAGAAATGGCAAAAAGAGCAGCAGACAGCGTAAGAAACGGAGAAACAAGATTTGTCCCACAAAGATACGAAAAACAATACTTTCACTGGTTAGACAACATACAAGACTGGTGCATATCAAGACAATTATGGTGGGGACACAGAATACCAGCATATTACTGTCAAGAATGTGGACATATAAACGTAGCAAAACACGCACCAGAAAAATGTGAAGAATGCGAAAGCACAAACCTAATCCAAGACGAAGACACACTAGACACATGGTTCAGTTCAGCACTATGGCCATTCTCAACACTTGGCTGGCCAAATACAGAAGCTGAAGACTACAAGGATTTCTATCCAACACAAACATTAGTAACTGGATTTGATATTATAACATTCTGGATATCAAGAATGATGACACAAGGACTAGAACTAACAAATCAAGTACCATTCAAAGACGTATTAGTACACGGAATCGTAAGAGACAACCAAGGAAGAAAAATGTCAAAAACATTAGGAAACGGAGTAGATCCATTAGATGTAATAGACCAATATGGAACAGACAGCTTGAGAATGTCTTTAATATTAGGAACAACACCAGGAAATGATATAAGATATAGTAGTGATAAAGTAGAAGCTGCAAGCAATTTTGCAAACAAATTATGGAATGCATCAAAATTCGTATTAATGCAATTAGAAGATATTGAAGAATTCAAAGAAAATGATATAACAGAATTAGATTTTTCAAAAATGATAGGCATAGATAAATGGATAATTTCAAAATTAAATACATTAGTAAAAGAAGTAACAGAAAACATAGAAAAATACGATCTTGGAGTTGCAGCACAAAAAATATATGACTTTATAAGAAATGATTTTTGCGATTGGTATATAGAAATAGTAAAACCTCGTTTATTTGATAAAGAGAATGAATCAAGATACACAGTACAATTCATATTAAACTATGTACTATGCACAAGTTTGAAATTATTACACCCATTCATGCCATTTATAACAGAAGAAATATATTCAAAACTATATCATAAAGAAGAAAGCATAATGATGACAAAATTCCCAGAATATAAAGAAGAATTAGATTTCAAAAAAGAAGAAGAGATGGCAACAGAAATGATGAATATAATAACAGAGATCAGAAACATAAGAAGCAAAATGAATGTTCATCCAAGCAAAAAAACAAAATTAATATTTGTAACTAAAGCAGCAAAAGACGAAATAGAAAAATCAGAAGCATTTTTAGAAAAACTAGGATTTGCAAACAAAATAGAAATACAAGAAACAACAGAAAACATACCAGAAAACGCAATAGCAATACTTTCAAAAAATATGGAAGTACACATACCATTTGAAGAACTAGTAGACATCGAAGAAGAAAAAAAGAGACTAGAAAGCGAGAAAAAAAGACTAGAATCAGAAGTACAAAGAGGAGAAAAAATGCTTTCAAATCCAGGATTTATCAACAAAGCACCAGAAGCTAAAATAAATGAAGAAAAAGAAAAATTAGCCAACTACAAAGAACTATTAAAAAACGTAATTCAAAAATTAGAGAAGATGAAATAAAATAAAAAATAGAGGCACAGGAGATATATTAATCAATATCTTTGGTGCCTCATTTGATATCAAAATTTGAAAATTTTTTTCTCATCCTTTCTTTAAATTCTTCAATAGTCAAAACATTACCATTTTTTATATCATCTTGGCTTTTTTGCAATTTGGAATGTAGATATAAAGTATAAATTGCATCATCCAAAGTAGTATCTTCTGGTAAAGTGTTGACTGTTGCAAGTATTTCTTGTTTTTCATTAATCATAAATTTCAAACCAGTATCATTGCCAATAATGACATTTGGAACACATGAAGAAAAAGAATATTTTAGAAAAATGTTAAATGATGAGGCAATTTAATTGATTTATTAAACATGAAGTTTGATGGGAGAATATTTCTTACAAAATTTTCCGAAAAAAATTGACACTATTCTAGAAATAGTAGGCTTTGACAAATTTCATAAACTATGATAATATTTTTATGTAAACTGATAACTTTTTTTAGAAAAGGAGAATTAATATGACAAATGAAGAAAAAAAGCGGATTATCAAAATTGTAGACGAAATGAAGAATTTATTGACAGAACTGCAGAAAATCTTGGTAGAAGATGTAAAATCTAGTGCTTTGGCAGAAACAACAGAAGTAGAAAAAATTGTTGTTGCTGAGGAAAAAGCAGAAACAAAAAAAGTAACTCCAAAAAAGGTAAAAGAATTACTGAAAGAATTTGGAATCTTTGCAAACTTCAAAGGGTATGAATATATTGTATATTCAATTGTTTATTTAGCAGAAAATCAACACAGTACTAAATATTTAGGAATAACGAAATCATTATATCCTGCTATTGCAATTAAATTCAATACAACGACAATAGCTGTGGAGCGTTCAATAAGGTATGCAGTACAATATATTTGCAATGTCAAAAATCAGAAAATACTTAATGAAGTATTTGGACCTGTTATGAAGCTGCGAAAAAGAAGATTGAAGAATGCTGAGTTTATGTTTGGCTGTCTGCAGTATCTGGAAGATAAATAAAAATTGTTAAACTCTCCGAAAGGGTCATCCATAATAGGATGGCTCTTTTTATATTAATCAGAAAGTTCTCCGAACTTCTTATTATATAAAAATAACAATGCACAGAAATTTGATTTGCAAATGTCGCGCACGAACAAAGATGCAGACTTAAAAAATTATAATAAGTGCAAATGCCATTAATGTTCGCTTTTGTTTTACAATTTGAAATGACGAAAAATGTCGATAATCTCCCATATTTCGTCAAAGGAAAAATAAAGGAAAAAACAGAATATAACTAATATAAGTTAATAGCGGAGGAGTATATGAAAGTAGAATTTGATGAAAAGGACAAGCTCCTAAATCTGGAGGTTGAGGAAGAAATTGATCATCACATGGCTGAAATATTAAGGAGGAATGCAGATTATGAAATTCAAAGACGTAGTCCTAAAACAGTTGTTTTTGATTTTAATAACGTTTATTTTATGGATAGTGCCGGAATCGGAATGGTTATAGGACGCTATAAAACAGCATCAATGGTTGGAGCAAAGTTGGAAATGAAAAATGTAAAACCAAACATAAGAAAAATATTTGAAATGACAGGAGTATTAAAAATAATACCAATAATAGAGGAGGAAGAAGAAAATGAAAAATCAGTATGATAATGAAATGAATTTAGAATTTCTAAATAAATCTTGTAATGAGTCTTTTGCAAGAATTACTGTTGCAGCATTTGCATCTCAACTTGATCCAACAATTGAAGAAATATCAGATATAAAAACGTCTGTATCAGAAATTGTAACAAACGCAATCATACATGCGTATGATTCAGCTGATGAAATAATAAAAATACATAGTTACATAGAAGATTGTTGCATAACGATTGAAGTATCAGATACAGGTAAAGGAATTGAAGATATAGAAATGGCAAGAAAGCCACTATATACATCAAAAGCAGAATTAGAAAGATCAGGAATGGGATTTACAATAGTCGAAAGCTTTATGGATGATTTAAAAATTGAATCCATAGTAGGCTTAGGAACAAAAATAACTATGAAAAAAATTATAAGACAAGAGCAAAATTTATTAGATAGTTAGGAGAATTAATTTTGTTTGAAACTACAATAGAAGAAATCCTAGAAGCACAAGCAGGAGATCAAGAAATGCTAAATAATATTGTAGAAAAAAATTCAAGATTAATATGGAGTATAGTAAAAAGATTTAAAAATAGTAGATATGAAACAGAAGATTTATTTCAAATAGGTGCGGTGGGATTAATAAAATCAATAAAAAGATTTAAGCCAGAATATAATGTAAAATTATCTACATTTGCAGTACCATACATAATAGGCGAAATTAAAAGACATTTTAGAGATGATGGTATGGTAAAAGTGAGTAGAAGTTTAAAAGATTTGAACATAAAAATCGAAATGTTAAAAAAGCAATATGAAAAACATGGAAAAGAATTAACAATAGAAAAAATAAGAGAAGAATTAAAAGAAAGCAAAGAAAATATAATATTAGCATTAGAAACAGAAAGAGAAATAAAATCAATTGATGAAGAATTTGATGATGGAAAAGAAACAACTTTATTTAATAAAATTAAAGTTGAAAGTCATGAAAATGAAACAATAAGAAATTTGATATTAAAAGAAGAATTAAATAAATTAGATGAAAAAGAAAAAAACATAATAATATTAAGATATTTTTACAATAAAACGCAAAGCCAAATAGCAGAAAAGTATGGTATTAGCCAAGTACAGGTTTCAAGGATTGAAAAGAGAATTTTATTAAAAATGAGAGGAAACATAAAGGAGAAACTGTGAAAAACATAATAAAAAAAATAAGTAATCACTATGTAACTTTCTTTTTCGTATTTACAATAGGTGCATTCATAATATTGCCAATGTGGTTTACACAAGAATTTCAAATTAATGATGATACACAAAGAATAGAAATTAATGTTGAAAAACCAAGTTTAGACTTAGGTGTAAAATATAAAGAAATTAATTTATTACATAATAGTGATAATATTGTTGAAACACTCGAATTAGATGATTATTTGGTTAATGTAGTTGCAGCAGAAATGCCAGTAGATTATGAATTAGAAGCATTAAAAGCACAGGCAACTGTGGCAAGAACATATACATTATACCAAATTGAAAATAGTCATAAACATACTAATGCTGATATATGTGATAATAGTGCATGTTGTCAAGCATGGATTTCTAAGGAAAAAAGGTTTGAAAGTTGGGGAGAAAATCAAGAAGAAAAATGGGAGAAATTACAGACAGCAGTCTATTCAACAGCAGGAGAAATTATTACATATCAAGGAAAACCAATAGATGCATTTTTTCATTCTAATAGTGGAGGAACAACAGAAATTCCAATAAACGTATGGGGTGGAAGTAATTTTCCATATCTACAAGTAGTAGAAACAAGTGGAGAAGATGAGTATAGTCAGTATTATTCAGAAGTAGAATATACCAAAGAAGAATTAACAGAAAAAATGAAGCAAAACTATGAAGATTTTTTAATAAATTGGGAAGAACCAAATTGTATTGAAATTTTGGAATATACAGAAAGTGCAAGAATAAAAACAATAAAAATTGGAAATAAAAATATTTCAGGAGTAGAAGCCAGAAAAATATTTAGTTTAAAATCATCTAATTTTACATATGAAATTATAGATAACAAAATAAAATTTAAAGTAATAGGATATGGACATGGAGTAGGATTAAGCCAAACAGGTAGCAATACTCTTGCAAAGCAAGGGGAAAATTACCAAGAAATAATAAAACATTTTTTTAAAGATATAGAAATAGAAAAAGTAGAAGAAAATCGGAAATTAATATAAGGTACAAATTTGAAATTTTATAATTCACCTGTATAAATACTCAAAATATGGAAATACTTGTAATAAAGAAAAGATATAGGAGGAGAGTATGAGTAGAGGAAAGAGATATAAAAGTCAAGAAATAGACAGGAAAAAAATATATTATATGCTAGGAGTAGGAGCATTAACATTATTATTAATTTTTAT
>ERZ824488.3163-NODE-3163-length-12935-cov-2.703106_pt1 | contig 12935 bp, 11 predicted proteins | sample MGYA00519936_ERZ824488 | MGnify/ENA primary metagenome ERZ824488 (study PRJEB31778, sample SAMEA3449153) | human gut metagenome | biome: human gut; feature: human-associated habitat; material: faeces | place: United Kingdom | collected 2010/2012 ... | reverse complement strand
GATGCTCGCTAAGGTTGGCGATACTAGCGCCAAGGTTAAAAATCAGCTGTGGGTGCTGGCCGGTGCCGCCGAGGACGGTTCCATCCGCTCCGGATCGGCGCTGGACTGGGTGCAGCAGAAGACGGAAGCCTTCGGCACATGGGTCGAGGGGCTTGACCTGTCTGCGCTCAAGCAGCAGTTTGATGAGAATTTTGCGCAGGGTCTGCAAAAGGCCGGGGATGCGATGGACTGGTGCCGGGAGCACGCGGACGGGCTGAAGACCGGCGTCAAGCTGCTGGCCGTGGGGCTGACGCTCTTCCTCATGGGCAAATGGTTGAGCGGCGAGATATTGCGGTACAGCGAGGACATCTTCAACCGCTTCTACCTGCTCTGAGCGGCAGGCCCGGAGATCGATGACGGCAAGCCTGGCCCCCAGGATACGCACGGACAGGACACGCATGGATTTTTCGCAATTTTTGCAGGAACTCGGGGTCTACGGGCACCTCACGGCCTTGCTGCTGGGCATGCCGCGGCTCTTCGCCCTGGTCACCGTGGCGCCCTTTCTGGGCTCCGCGGTGGTGACGGGCCAGATACGCCTGCTGCTGGTGCTGGCCCTGTACCTGCCCCTGCATCCTGTCATCGTCAGCCACCTGACCGACGAGATCACGCTTTCCGCCGCGCTCTCTCTGGCGGTGGGCGGACGGCTGGCCCTGCTCCTGCTCAAGGAGGCCGTGCTCGGCCTGATGATCGGCTTTCTTGCGGGCATCGTCTTCTGGACCGTACAAAGCGCCGGCTTTTTCATGGACAACCAGCGGGGCGCTACCATGGCCGAAGGCGCGGACATCCTTTCCGGTGACCAGAGCAGCCCCCTGGGCCAGCTGCTGTTCCAGAGCCTGGTCTACATCTTTTATACTTCGGGGGCGTTCCTGGCCTTCGTGGGGCTGGTGTACGCCAGTTACGGCATCTGGCCGGTGACGCAGCTCTTGCCTCTGGACGTGCCCCAAGGAGCGCCCCTGTATTTTGCGGAAAAGGTCGGCTGGCTCATGGGCCACATGCTGCTGCTGGCCGGGCCCATCGCGGCGGCCTGCCTTTTGACCGACGTGGCCCTGGGCCTGATCAACCGTTTTGCGTCCCAGCTCAACGTGTATGTGCTGGCCATGCCCATCAAGTGCGGCATCGCGGCCTTCCTGCTGTGCTTCTATTTTGGGCTGTTGCTGTCGCACGCACCGGAACTTTTTGATTTTACACGGGAATCCATCCTCAAGCTGAACAATCTCCTGCCGGGAGGGAACTGATGCCGTCATGCCCGCAGGCCATGACGGCAGCCGCGGAGCGCGGGAGACTTTGAGCCTATGAGCAGCGAAAAAACTGAACAACCGACCCCAAAACGCCTGCGGGACTCCCGGGAAAAAGGACAGGTCGCCAAAAGCCAGGACGTGCCCTCTGCCCTGACCGTCATGGCGGTGGCCGTCTATCTGCTGGCCATGTCTTCCGACATGCTCAATACCATGCTGACCATGGGCGAGGCCCCCATGCTGCTCATGGACAGGCCCTTCGAGGAGGCCCTGCCCCTGGCCGTCACATCCACCCTGCTCTGTGCCCTGCGTGTGGCCCTGCCGCTCATCGGCATGGTCATGGTCGTGGCCCTTTGTGCCAACCTGATGCAGGTGGGCGTGCTGTTCTCCGTGCAGGCCGCCATGCCCAAGCTGGAGAACCTGAGCATGAACAAATGGTTCAAGCAGGTCTTTTCCCTCAAGAACCTTGTGGAGTTCCTCAAGAACATCATCAAGGTGCTGATCCTGGGCATCAGCGTGTACGTCATTTTTTCCGACTACATGCCGCAGCTGTTCCGCATCCCGCAAGGCGACATCGGCGACATGTGGCGCCTTCTCGGTTCCGTTTGCGGTGACCTCGTCCTTGTTTCGGCGGGCGTGTTCTGCGTCATCGCCGCCGCGGACTGGTGCTTCCAGAGGTGGCAGTTCAACAAGCAGCACATGATGAGCAAGGAAGAAGTCAAACGGGAATTCAAGGAAAGTGAGGGCGACCCGCTCATCAAGGGCAAGCGCAAGCAGCTGCACCAGGAGATGATCGCCCAGAACCAGATCGCCAACGTCAGGAAAGCGAAGGTACTTGTGACCAACCCCACCCATTTTGCCGTGGCCCTGGACTATGAAAAAGACAGGACCCCCCTGCCCGTCATCCTGGCCAAGGGCCAGGGCGTGCTGGCCCAGCGCATGATCGAGACAGCCCGGGAAGAGGGCATCCCCATCATGCGCAACGTGCCGCTGGCACGCAGTCTGTACGAGCAAGGCACGGAAAACGCCTATATCCCCCAGGACCTCATCGGCCCCGTGGCGGAAGTGCTGCGCTGGGTGCAATCCCTGCGCCAAGGATAAGCCATGCACGAAAAGAACGCCCGAACCCTTGCCCTGCTGATACGCCTGTGCGACGACCTCGCCTGGGGACGCCCCGCGGATGAAGACGCCCTGTTCGCCCTGACCCGCGAAGGCAGCTCCTCGCCGGAGCTGGAACGCCTGGCCGAAGCCTTCGGCATGATGATCGTCAAGGTGGAGGCCCGCGAATTCCACCGAGCGGAATTGCTGGAAAAGGTGGACCAGCTCTCGCAGGAGCTGGAAAAAAGCCGCCTGCGCCTGCATGAAGAGAACAGGCAGGTGGTGGAGACCCTGCAAAAAGAATACAACGTCCGCCGCATCATCGGCCGCTGTCCGGCCATGCGGCAGGTGGTGGCCCAGGCCCTGGCCATCGCCCGGCGGCCCATCAACACCCTGATCCTGGGGCCTTCCGGTACGGGCAAGGAGATCTTTGCCAAGACCATCCATTACCATTCTCCCCGGCGCGATGCCCCCTTCGTGGCCGTCAACTGCACGGCCATCCCCGATTCCCTGTTCGAAAGCGAAATGTTCGGCATCGAAAAGGGCGTGGCCACCGGTGTCAGCGCCCGCCGCGGCCTGGTGGAAGAGGCCTCGGGCGGGACGCTCTTCCTGGACGAGCTGGCGGACATGTCCCTGCCCAATCAGGCCAAGCTGCTGCGCGTGCTTGAGGAGCGGGAAGTCCTGCGCGTGGGCAGCGCCCGGCCCGTGCCCGTGGACATCAAGGTCATCGCGGCCACCAATGTGGACCTGCGGCAGGCCGTGGCCCAGGGGCGTTTCCGGCAGGACCTGTACTACCGCCTCAATGTGGCCGAGCTGACGCTCCCTCCCCTGCATGAACGGGGCGACGACATCCTGCTGCTGGCCCGGCATCTGCTGGCCCAGCATGCGCACAATATGGAACGCTCTGCCCTGAGCCTGGCCCCGGCCACCCAGCAGTGTCTGCTGGCCTATGACTGGCCCGGCAATGTGCGCGAACTGAGCAACGAGATGGAACGGGCCGCGGCCCTCACCGTGGATACGGTCATCCGCCCCTCGGATCTTTCTCCCAAGCTGCTGGCCGCCCTGGCACGCCACGGCGGCATAAAGACAGCCGATACATCCCCCCGGGAACCGCTGCCGGACATCCAGACGACGTTCAATCTGGAACAGGCGGAACGCCTGCTGGTACAGCGGGCCCTCGACGCCTGCCAGGGCAACAAGAGCCGGGCGGCGGAACTGCTCGGCATCACCCGGGAAGGCCTGCGCAAAAAGTTGCTGCGCCTCGACAGGACGGCAGCTCACGGCCATGACGGGGAGGACGCATGAACGCGAGCCTGCGATTGCGCCTGGCCCTGCTGGTGGTCTGTTCCGTGGCCCTTACCGTGGCGCTGGTCCTTTACCTGACCTGGCAAAGGGTCGGGGAGACCATGATCGGGATGGAAGAAAAAAATTTCGCCACTCTGCTGCTGGTGGAAGAGGAGCGCCTCAACACGGCCACCCTCAACCATCTGGCCGCCAAGGTGCGCTCCGTGCTCCTGCGTAAGGCACAGCTGAGGGACGCCTCCGCCCGCATCCAGACCTTACTGCAGGCCCTGGCCCCGGAACAGGCAGCGGGCAGCGGACAGGGCCATACCGTCCTGCAACCCCTGCTGTCCGCCATGGATGCCGCCAGTATCGGTCTGGTGGATGACGTCGACAGCATCCGCATGGAGATCCTGGATACGAAAAAACTCCTCAACGGCCAGACGAGCCTGCTGGGCCTGTCGTCCGGCCTGCAGGACGTCAAGCAACGGCCTGTACAGCGCCTGCTCAAACAGCTGTCCCGGGACGGTGATTTTGCCGTTTTTGACCTACCCCGTCTCGTGGCCACCAACGAAGGCCGCATGATCCCCTCCGGCACCTACCGTCCTGTACTGGCCTACTTTCTGCCGCTGGACGGCCACAGGCCGTCACGGGAAATCCTAGTCTCCATGATCCCTCTGGACGATCTGGAAAAAATGGCCGCCCGGGCCCAAGCACAACTGCTGGAGGACACCCGGGAAAAATTCAGGGAGATGTCCCTCTACCCCGGCGGGCTCGTGGCCCTGCTGGATGGTGACGGACATATCCTGGTCTCCGGCGGTGACGGACTGCTTCCTGACGGTCTCGACGCGGCCCGTGCGGAAGCCCGCCGGACCGGTATGGGCAAGGTCATCCTGCCGTCGGCACAGGGAGACATGCTCTGTCTGCTGGGCAGCATCCGGGCCTTTGGCTGGTATGTGGCCCTCACGGCTCCCCTGGACGAGATTCAGGAACCTTCCGACAGCCTGCTGGCCAGCCTGCTGGCCGTAAGCCTGCCCATCATGCTGCTGGTGGCTCTGGCGGCCCTGCTCATGCTCATCAGGACGCTGCGCCCCCTGAAGCTGCTGACCCGCAAGACCCGCCAGCTGGCCAACGTGGATTTTGCCGCCCCCGATGCCCTTGACCGGCTCGAGCCTCTCCTCAGCAAGGGGCTGCCGCTGGAGCGCCGTGACGAGCTGGGCCAGCTGGCCCGGGCCTATGCCCATCTGGGCGGGGCCCTTGCCACCAACATCCGCAACCTGATGGAAGCCACCGCCAGCAAGGAACGCATGGAGGGCGAGCTCTCCGCCGCACGCGAGATCCAGATGGGCATCCTGCCGCCCCCGGACGGCGCCCCCGAGATGTGCGGTTTCCGGGCCTCGGCGTTTCTGGATCCCGCCAAGGAAGTGGGCGGCGACATGTACGACTTTTTCGTCACCAGCGACGGCCGGCGGGCCCTTGTTCTGGGGGACGTGTCCGGCAAGGGGGTCCCGGCGGCCTTGTTCATGTCCATGACCGTCACTCTCGTGCGCTACGCCCTCGGCTCAGGGCTCGACCCGGCGGCCGCCATGTCGCGGGTCAACGCCATGCTCGAGGCCCACAACCCGGGCAACATGTTCGTGACCCTTTTCCTGGCCCTGTATGATCCCAAAAGCGGCGAATTGAGCTATGCCAACGGCGGCCACTGCCCGCCCTACATCATCGATGCCGCCTCGGACGCCCCGCCGCGCATGCTGGACAAGCTGAGCGGGCCGCTGGTAGGCGTCATCCCTGACATGGAATACACGCTGTTCACGGATACCCTCAAGGAACAGGAGACCTGCCTGATCTTTACCGACGGGGTGACCGAAGCCATGAACAGCGACAAGGAGCTCTATGGTGAGGCCCGGTTGCAGGACTTCCTGGCCGCCCATCGCGGGGCCTCGCCCCGGGAGCTGCTGACGCTCATCTTCTCGGAGCTTGTCCGCTTCCGGGGCGAAGAGCCGCAATCCGATGACATCACCATGCTGGCCTTCTGCCGCACGCACAAAGCGAGCGTGGCCCAGCCCACTTCCACTGCCCGGACGTCTTCATGAACCAGTCTTGCCCCTCGATGGACCGGCACAGGCCCCTTGGCCGCATCCTGGCCGGATGGATCGCCATCCTGCTGTGCAGTCTGCTGCTGTACGATGCCCTGCTCTACTCCTCCCTGCGCACCGCGACACGGGAAGGGACGCAGGCATCGGCCAGTGTGGCGGCCACTGCCCTGAAAAGCCGCATGGCCATAGGGATCCGCTTTGGCAAAAAGCTGGAGACCTATCACAATGTCGACCGCTTGCTGGCCAGCGTGGGCCAGGCGGCGGATATGCCCCTGGCCGTACTGGATGCCCGGGGCAAGGCCCTGCATCACTGGGGCCGCTTCCCGCTTTTGCCGGACATCAGCGACCGTCTGCCGCAGACGGGGAAGGAGACTATCCTCTCCCTGAAGGACGGGGAGCTGCTGCTGGCCCCCATCGCGGACCGGGACGAGCGCATCGTGGGGCATATCGCGGTCTGGATGCCTTCCCGCAGCCTGGACGCCACGCTCCAGGACCTATTCCGGCAGCAGTTGCTCTTCCAGGGCTGACTGGCGCTGGCGGGGATCCTGCTTTTGTCGCTCTGCCTCGGCCTGCGCCGTTCCGGCTGCATGCCTCGAAACCTGTGCATCGCGGTCTTCCTGCTGCTCATGCTGGGCAATGGAACGCTGGCCCTGCATGCCGTCAGCCGCCAATACACGCAGGGGCTCAGGAGCGATGCCGCGCATACCGGCGCCATCCTGACCGAAGACCTCAACCGCCTGCTGCTGGTAGGCGTCTCCCTGGATGATGCCAGCCGCCTGTCCGCCTATCTGACCCGGGCCGCCACGGCCCACGGTGAGGATCTTGTCCTAGAGGTCCTCGCGCCTTCCGGCAAGGTCTTTGCTTCAAGCCATGCTTCCGGACCTCTTCCCGAACTTTTGCCGCGCGGCGAGGAATTCCCCCTGCTGGAGCTGGCCGTCCTTCTCCGTCAGCGGGGATTCGCCGGAACAGGGCTGGAAGCTGCGGGCCTCCCTCACGCGCGGCCCCTGGCTGGAACGCCTGATAGCCAACGGACTGGACATCCTGACCCTGGTGGCCATCTCCCTCATCTTCATGGTGGAGATGTTCCTGCTGCTTTCCCGCAGTCTGGAGGCCCGCCTGCAAGGGACGACGCAGACCCACGCCCACCGCAGCGCCCTGTTCCGCCCGCTGATGTTCGTTTTCATCCTGGCCATGGACATGACCATCTCCTTCATCCCCCTGCGCATGGCCGAACTCACCACGTCCAGCATGCTCCCGCGCGACGTGCTGCTGGGCCTGCCCATCTCCGCCGAAATGGGCATGACCGGCCTCAGTGTGCTCATTGCCGGGACCTGGATGAAGCGTAAAGGGGCCCGGCCGCCCCTCATGACCGGCATCGTCTGCATGGCTCTGGGCTATCTGGCTTCCATGCTGGCCTGGAACCCCTGGCTCTTCATCGCCGCCCGCGCCCTGGTGGGGCTGGGATACGGACTTTCCCTGCTCACGGCCCAGGCCTATACGGTGCGGGACGGCAAGCTGGCCGACATGTTCGCCGGTGTCTATGCCGGATCCCTGTGCGGCAGCGCTCTGGGGGCCATGCTGGCCGAACGCCTGGGCTATGGCCCCGTCTTCGTCATTTCCGCCGTCATCCTGGCCTGTCTGGCCCTGGTGCCCCTGCGCCTGCTGCGCGGACAGGAAGAACGAGCGGATGCCCGGGAGGAAGCCCCGACCGCCAGACTGACCCTGCCGCAGATCCGCCGTCTGCTGGCGGACCGCCACTTCCTGGCCTTCATCCTGCTGGCCCTGCTGCCTTCGGCCCTGCTCTGCGTGGGCTTTCTCAACTACTTTTTGCCTGTCTTCCTCAATCAGGCCGATGTGGCCCAGTCCAATATCGGGCGCATCTACATGCTCAACTGCCTCATCGTCATCTACAGCGGCCCCCTGTTCGCCCGCCTGGTCGGCAACAGCCTGCACAAAGGCCCGCTCCTTTTCTGGGCGGGCATCCTGTCGGCCCTGTCCGTGGCCTGTTTCTGCATTCTGCCCCCCCTGCCGGCGTCAGTGGCGGGCTCCATCCTGCTGGGACTGGCCACCGGTCTCAACATCCCGGCCCAGAGCGAATTCCTGCTGGAGCTGGACATCGCCCGGGCCATCGGTGTGGATCAGGCCATGAGCCTGCTGGATGCCCTGCAACGCGTGGGACAGGTCATCGGCCCGGTCTGCGTAGGGGCGGTCATGGCCATCATGAGCGTGGATGACGCCGCCCGCTGGGCAGGCATCATCCTGGTGGCCATTTCCCTTCTTTTCCTGCTGCTGGTCCGTCCGACCCAGCATACGGGAGACAGAGCATGACCCTTGCCCGGGAGTGGATCCGCAGCCGTTGCCCGGACGCGCTGGCGGCCTTCGAACGGGCAGGAGCGCAGACACTGGCGGCCTATGCGGCAGGCTTTGGCGCAGAGGCCTCCCTGCCCCGGCCGCCGCAAGCCGCTGATGACCTTGTGGAGCTGGCCGCCTCGACCTGCGCCCGGCTGTATTCGGCAGACGTGGGACAAGCCCTGCGTCGTGAGCTGGAAACAAATCTCCATGCCCTTACGGCCAACCATCACGGCGTGGACTTCCATCCGGAATTTTTCCAGGGCGACCTGCTGTTCGCTATGAGCTGCCGCCATGCCGTGCCCCTGTTCAACTGTGGCGCTGTCCCGGCCAACAATGTGGCCGCGGCATCCTGCTGGGATGCGGCACCCCGGGAGAGGTGAGTTTCCGCAGCCGCAAATTGCCCATCCTGCCGGGACGGGACCGGCATGGGATCATCAGCGTGCGCCCGGCGTTCACCGCCGCCGAGGTCACCCCGCCCTCGCAACTTTCCGGTCAACCGGAAGAGGCGCATGCTCTGGACCGTCTTGTCCAGGCCGTCTACCGGCATCCCCGCGTCCTGGAGCAGCATACGTTCCGGGATCAGGCCGGCATCATGAATGCCCTGCTGTGGCAGCAGGTCATCCCGAAAAACTGTGACATCCCGCCCCTGGTCTCGCTGGACATGCAATGGCTGTGCGGCCGCCTGATCACGGCCGATCTGGAACATCCGAACAGTCTTGTCCGGCACCTGCTCCTGCATCCGCCGCTGGCCGCCGCGGTCTGGGAGGCCCTCAACGGGCAGCGGGCCTGCTGGACCGGGGACGCACAGAGCCTGCAACGGGGCACCTTCCTCTTCTGGGGCGTGGACGGCAAAGGACGGGCCCTGGCCCTGCGGCCTGCCCGCGATTTCCGCTCGCTGGAGGCGGCCCGGGACAGCAACTGGCGCCTGCCGCTGGATGCCCGTACTCTGGGCAAGGCCCTGAAGAAAGAACGTATCCTTCCTTCACTTTTCCTCTATTTCGCCACCGTGGCGGCGGCCAGGGGCCTGCGCTGTGCCGGAGGTGTTTTCCAGACCTCATACCTGCCGCGCATGATCCGGGGCATCTGTACGGCCCTGCGGCACTGCAGCGCAGACGCACTGGCGGAACGCATCTCCGGGTCCTTCCGCCCCTGTCCGCCCTGCACGGGGCTGCTGCCCCTACGCCTGTCCTGCCCTGATGGCCCTTTGCAGCAGACGGGCCGGGCGGCCGGTGCCGCGGACCTCTGGCTGGCCGGCGGCCTTTCTCCGGCCCTGTGGCAGTCCCTGCGGGACTGCCGGGCCGATCACGCTCTGGCGGCCTCGCTGCCGTATCATTATGAAGACCTGTCAGGTCAGGATATGCGGCCGCAGTTGCTGGAGCAGCTCCTGCAACAGGCCCCGCCCGCCGGGAGCCTGCCTTTCCTTGCGCCTTTCACCCTGGAGATGCCCCATGCCTGAACTGGAGATAAATATGGATGCCCTGGCCCATAACCTGCGTCTTGTGCAGCGTCAGGAGCAGGCCTGGGGTTTTCGCTTTCTGCCGGTGCTGAAGATGGTGGCCTCCCACCCGGACATCGTCGATTTCCTGCGCACGCAGGGCTATGCCTGTTACGACATCGCGGACATGACCGAGCATCTTCTTTACGGCCCGGAGCCGCCTGACCGCACAGGGCGTATCCTGATCAATCTGGCGCCCCCGGACCGGGCGGATGACGTCGTCCGTCTGTTCGAGCGCAGCTCCTTTTCCTGCGAGGCGACCTTCCGGGCCCTGGATGCCGCCGCCCGTGCCGCGGGCCTGCGTCATGAGGCCCTTCTCATGGTGGATATAGGCGACATGCGCGAAGGCATCCCGCTGGATGAGGCCCCTGCCCTGCTGCGTGCCGTGGCTGCCGCGTCGCAGCGAGCCTCCCATGGCCCGGGTGCCCATGTGGCGGGCATCGGCGTCAACCTGGGCTGCCTGTACGGTACCTGCCCGGACGACGAGAACATGGCCCGCCTCGAGGCCCTGGCCGCCCGGGCCGGGGACCTGCTGGGGCACGCCCTGCACCGGGTCAGCCTGGGCGGGAGCATCTTCTGGAACTGGTTCGCCCGCCGTCACGGGCATGGGCCGCATCTGCCGCCCGGCTGCGTCATGGAATTCCGCATGGGAGATCCCCTGCTGCTCGGCCGGGACATGTACCGGGAAGAAGCCCTGCTGGCCGGAGACTTTCGGCAGGACATCTTCCGTCTGTCAGCCACGGTGCTGGAAGTGACGGAACGCGACATCCACCCCCCCCGCCACAGCGTCCACAACGGGCGGGGGATGCCCGCAGACTGCCCCGATCTGGGAAAACGGCTCCGGGCACTGGTGGACTGCGGCAGCCTGCACACGGACGTCCGGGGCCTCTCTCTGGCCCGTCCGGACTGGCGGATCTCCGACTTCAGCGGCAATTATGCCATCCTGGACATGAGCGGCTGCCCACAGGTGCCCGTGCCGGGAGAACATATCCACTTCATCCCGTCCTATTGGGCCGTGGCCCGTACCTGCCGCATGCCCCACATCCGCAAGACCCTCATCCACGATATTCTGCCGGGACGGTCTCTTCCCGACTCCCGGCCTGCCGCTCCCCATCAGGGAACGGTGTCCCTTTCGGAGGTTTCATGAAGACGTCACGATATGCCGCCCCAATGCTTGCCTGTCTGCTGCTCCTGTCCCTGCTGCTCCCGGACTGTACCTTTACCGCCTCTGCCAAGAATGCCCCTGCCGGAGACAGAGTATGGCGGGTGATCTATGTGGAAGGCGGTCCCTTTTCCGATTACCAGCGTATCTTCCAGGGACTGGCCCTGGGGCTGGAGGAACGCGGCCTGATCGAGAACGGGCATGTGCCCCTGCCCAAGGACAGCGAAGAGGCCCGCGGCATGTGGGAATGGCTGCACCAGCATGCGGGCGGCAAGCACCTTGTCTTTCTGGCGGACGGTTTCTATTCCGCCGGATGGGACAGCCGGCAAAGGGAAAAGGTGCGTCAGGACGTCCTGCGGCGCATCCGGGAAAAGAAGGACGTGGACATGGTCCTGGCCTTCGGCACCTGGGCCGGACAGGATCTTGCCGCGCAGGATCTTCCTGTCCCGGTTATCGTCTCGTCCGTGACCGATGCGGTGGATGCGGGCATCATCCCCTCGGTGGAAGATTCGGGACGGGACAATCTGGTGGCCCCCATCGAACCTGACCGCTTCAAGCGCCAGGTCCTGCTGTTCCATGACATCTTCGCGTTCAAAAAGCTCGGCATCGCCTACGAGGATACTCCGGCAGGCCGCGGCAGCATCGCCCTCAACGAGATCGAGGATGCCGCCAGGGAACTGGGCGTCACCCTGCTGCGATGTACCGATACCTTCGACATCCAGGATGCGGACCTCGCCTCCGAACGCCTGCTGGCCTGCCATAAAAAACTGGTGGAACAAGGGGCCGAGGCCGTCTACCTCACCTATAACGTCGGTCTGCAGGCCGCTGCCATGCGCAAGGTGCTGCAACCGCTGGCCGATGCGCACATCCCCACCTTTTCCCAGCTGGGCGCACCGGACGTGGTCCACGGGGCCCTGCTGAGCGTGGCCCAGTCCAACACGGCCGAGGAAGGCCGTTTCAGTGCCGGGCTGGTGGAGGCCATCCTCAAGGGAGCACGCCCGCGTGACCTGTCGCCGGTCTTCGAAAGTCCCGTCAGCATGGCTCTGAACCTGTTCATGGCCACGCTCATCGGCTGGAACCCGCCGCTGGAAGTGCTGGCCGCTGTGGACGAATTCTATCAGGAGATGAAGTAGCCCACAGCGAAACCTCCTTCAGAAGGAACGAAATATAAAAGGCGTACCGTTATCCGGTGCGCCTTTTTTGTCCGCTGTACTCCAGGTCCCTCTGGGCTTTCCCGCCTGTCTTTCGTGTACGCCATTCCTTCTGCCTGTTGTCCCGGCCTGCGCGCTGGGCATCTACAGGATTTACCCGTCTTTTGGGCACAGACCTCACAATCTGGAACGACGTGTCTTCATACTGCCGTCAGCAACGCACTAGGCCTGGGGAACCGTGGCGGCACTTGCGTGCCCCCCTGCCATGCGCCTCTGGAGTATGAGAGCATCCCGGCAGCAGTTCAGGCCCGTACCGGAGAAGTATATGAACCCTCTCGCTTTCCTGTCCTGCCGACACGAAAAAGAGGGCACGACTGCGGCGGTCTGTCCATGTCCTGCCCCGGCAAACGGACCGGACGCTCCGAACGGGCAATATGGCGGCCTGTCGCCTTGCTGGTGCCCACCCACAGCCGGGCATAACCTGCGGCACTGCTGCGCAGGGCGATATACAGCAGCCCCCGCAGGGGAGCAGGAAGAAGGTGCAGCAGCACATCGCGGCAGCCTTCCCGCAAGCGCAGGGAAAGCTGCTGCTCCAGTACCTGGCAAACTATCCTGTCATTGTCGGTCATATGCTTACCTCCGCATATGCCGACATTCTGGCTCCCTTCACCCGTCAGGATGATGTCGGACAGCCGACATTCCCCTGACAGTCAGAGGCACGGGACATCACCGGAGCAGGCCCGGCCGGACAGGCTTCAGGCCGACATGGGGCAGTAGCGTTCCGCCCCAAGGATATGCGCCGCCCCGGCGCAGGAGGTGCCGAAGAACAGCACCGGCTTGCCGATATCCAGAAAGTTGACGAACGAGCCGTTGCAAAGCGTGCTGCCCGTACACAGCACCAGTTCGACCCAGTCCCGCACCACGTCCTGATAGGCCGCCATGCCGTCTTCCACCAGCACGCCGGAACGCACCGTCCCTACGATCTCGGGATTGAGATCCAGCACCCGCACGCTGAATTCCCTGGAC
>ERZ824488.3162-NODE-3162-length-12935-cov-6.046894_pt1 | contig 12935 bp, 10 predicted proteins | sample MGYA00519936_ERZ824488 | MGnify/ENA primary metagenome ERZ824488 (study PRJEB31778, sample SAMEA3449153) | human gut metagenome | biome: human gut; feature: human-associated habitat; material: faeces | place: United Kingdom | collected 2010/2012 ... | reverse complement strand
AAAGTTCCAACTTATACTCCCGGTAGTCTTTCGGCTGCCGCGCAAATACGGTTGAGCCGAAGACAATTCCAAGAAAAATAAGCAGAAGTATTCCTGACACAGCCTGGGAAAGGAGAATTTTTTTATGCCACAATAAATATCCGGCCCATAGCGTCGCAAGCAGGCACACAACCGAAAAACAGATAATCTCACGTCTGGTCCATGCTGGATTATAAGTTATAAAAATCTGATAAATGTCCAATTTTTTCCTTCCAGTGCTGTTTTAAAAACTGTAAACATCAAAAAGCACCAGATTTCTCCAATTCTTCTTTTTCAACATCAAAATCAGCAAGTTCATGATATACAGGTTTAAAAAAACGCTTACATTTCCCTTCCAATACATCCGGCATAATACTCTTCATCATTCGATCACCGTGCAGTTTTTTCGAATAATACAGGTGCCTTGATTCAGAAATCTTTTTCGCATAGGCAGCATTATCATTGTTATTTAATAAATATTCTTTAATATCATTCGAGATAACCGTTATAAGCTGATCGCTCAATTTATAATAAGTCCCATCTTTGAAACCATATTGTTCAATATCATTCGCATATTCCCCGAGCACTTCCCGATCAATATACTGTTTTAATTGATGTACAAAGAACTTCCGTTCTGAATACTCTAAATCATTTATCGAATCACTTTCATAAAGTGCCTTAAAACCATGTTCCCAATCAGCAACAAACCAAGCCTCTGCTTCTGGTGATGCAAACAACAGAAAGACCTTCATTTCCTGATTATCTAAAATATCCCGGACTCTCTGCACAATATCCGACTTATATTTACTAACCTCTTCCGTGGACTTTTCATGAAATCTTCCATCCAAATCATCTTCAATCAGTATAGCCTTACACTGATTGACTTCATCTTTATGCTTGTCAAGAATAGTATATACTTTTTCTAAAAGCTTCTCTCCCGTAAGTCCACTGATTTCTTTATTAATAATCTTAGGATCACCTTTCTTTTTAATCGTCCTATTCGGCAGATACTGCTTATATTCAAACTTATCATTCACTCTTTTTAAAAAGAACTGCATTGCGCCTGCTTCTGTATATCCACACGTTAAAAAACAGGCAATTCTGTTATTTACCAAGGCCAACCTCCCAAAGCGGGATCATTCGTTCTATACAAATCTCCCAGTTCCCATTCCCCTAATTCATCCGCAATATCAACATGCGTTATTTTTTTGATCGTTCCGTTATTATCAAAAACAAATACTGCTACATTTTCATGTTTAAACTCTTCTGTAAACACATCCAGGAAATCCGGTGAATGTGTACTAATAAAACACTGCTCATAATTTTCTGACATCTGAATCCAGTTTCCGATCACCTTTTGCCACGCCGGGTGAAGATTATTTTCCGGTTCATCAATCGCAAGCATTGACTTCTTCGTTTCCATTGGCATATTAATCAGCATATTAAGGATTAAGCCTTTCAATGTACCTTCCGATACATCTGATAAATCATACTGTTGATTCCCATATGCCAATTTAAAAATTAAACTGTCATAAAATGTAACCGTATCAACTGCCTGCAAATCCGGAATCAATTCCTTCATAAATGACTCAAATCTGCTTTTCCACATAATATCCGCAGATTTATAATGATTAAAGACATTTGTAAAATTAGCCCCATCATAATTCAATATACTATCAATATTTTTCACATTCACAGGAACTCTCATTTTTTCTGTATTAAATTTTGATGTAGCATACACACTATACTGAGAAAAATAATTCTGGATCTGATATAAAAGCTCTTGTATTTCCCCTCTCACTAATGTATCTCCGTAAATACCTGCGTTATTTAGCAGAATATCTTTAAACTGACGAATCACAGATTCCTTACAGTCCAATTTAAACCGTAACCTTCTATTTCTTCCACCTTTAACAATATTACTGGAAAAAACACCTTCTCCCAAGCTTCGATTATGGCACCGAAAATAATTAAATGCCTGATCATATTTTATATTTTTTTCAGCCGAATTTAATTCTTCAAGTACAATATTGCAATCCTCTATCCTATTACCAACCGTACATGCAAAAATATATTCCACCGGTTTCCCATTAAGGTTAAGCTTCCATGTAAATCGAATCTCTTTGTCAGCTTCAGCCCTTTTATTCAGCATATGCTCCCAACCATTTCTGGCTACTGCATTTAAAAATGATGACTTCAAGGTTCCTTCATCTGCTCTATCAAGCATTTCTGAAAAAAATGTCAATGCCCTGATAAAATTTGTCTTTCCCGAATTATTGGGGCCTATAAGAATATTAATCTTTTCAAAGGACAAATTATTTGCTGCAATATTTCTAAAATTTTTACAAGAAAAATTTTGTATCATGTTTTTACCTCACTCTACATATTTTTATCATAGCATCATTTGCTTCTATCAATAGTTACTTTTTGTTTGAGTTCAAATGAATCTTTTCTCTTAAAAGTATTACTATGCCATATATAAGTGCTATTATTGGGTCCATGCAATGCGGCGTCTTAAATAAATAATCCACAATCGACAACAATAGTACTCCAACAACCAGTAATATTGATGATTCTATTATCCTAATATGTTTTGTTTTCACGGATTCTCTAATACTCTTTATAGAATCTGTATCTAACCACACAAATCTTCCCAGAAGCAATGCTAATGGAACAATTGCTTTTATAACTCCTTCTGAAACCAGCCTTATACTCACTGAAATAAATACAACTGAAGTCATTAACAATTTTTCTTCAGGGCATAATTGATAGCGACTTCTTTTATCTGAAAAATAGTTTTTATAAAAAACATTTCCTAATATGCCCGCAAGCAAAAATAAAAACAACAAGATAAGACCATTCGCATATTTACTGTCATAATAAAACTTGTTTTCCAAATAATAGTAGCCATATAATATTATTGTAAAAGTAACACAATACGCAGACAACACATTTAACTCTTCTTTTACATACAAATATCCTGCTGTCATTTGATATCTCTGCTGATATGCCAGCCCAATAAAAAATATAATAAGTACCATAGAGGCTATGTCATTTAACATATACTTAAACATTTCCATTTTCTCACACATAACCTTTCAAATATCTACCACAAACAAACACAAATATATTGGCGTCAAATTTGTATTTCATTTTCAAACATAGTCTTTTCTAAAGTATAACATATAATCAAAATAACAGAAATGTATTTTTTGTTTCTGCTAATATTCTTGCGTTATAAATTCTTTTTTACATTATATCACCAGCAGTTCGAAACGAAGCTGCCAGAAAATCTCATCTGGCATGCTTTTCCAGTTCCCTTCACCGAAAGCTTCGTCCAGTTCCTGTTCTGGTATATCATGAGGGATTACTTCCTGTGGAAAATCCTTCAGGTCTTCTTCCCGTTGGCCTTTTTTCTTAGGCTTCCGCGGCACCTTTCTGGATGAATCAATGACCTCCTCCACAGTTGGCTCTTTGGCTGCTTTATTATAGTTCGCTTCTGCTTCATTAAAAAAAGAAAGCTGGCCTGCGATATCATCCAGTTTTTCCGTCCGACGCCCAAAACGCTGCTGCTTTGCCAGCCGGACCTGTTCTATGAGGTTTTCATAGTTCTGTTCCAGCCGGTCAAGCCGGTCCTGCATCTGGTAGATGACATAGTCCTTGGTTTTGTGATCCATCTTGTTCAGTTCATCCGGAGTGAATTTTTTACACATGATATCCGCCTTTCTTCATAAGAGAAGTATAACAGAAATCCGCGACAAATGCCAATCAGCTCTCATGCAGGGTTCGTCATTTTTTCCTGTTACGAAAAGCATCCGAATCCTTATATCAGCTTTTGGAAATATAGGGTTTTCAAGGTGCAGCTGCAGCATTTCTGCCTGACATCGGGCGAACGGATTGCCCTGATCCGGTCATCTATTGTAAGCGGAAGCAGCTCTTTTCATCGCCAAAACAGGAAATATATTTTCTCTGTTTTGTACAAACGGCTCAATAGATATTTTTCGGATCGACATCTTTGATTTTGGGATCCAGGGGATTCAAACCCATCATGAGGTACTTGTACTGTTCTTCGGTAAGCTCCGCTGCTTCCTGCGTATTCCTTGGCCAGGATAACCTTCCCGCAAAACAAAAAGAGTGTACCCTTCTCGAATGGATTCTGGCCATACTTATCGCCGATGATCGTTGCCAGCCCATCAATGCCTTTTCTCAGATCAACCGTGCCACAGGCAAGAACGACACGGCGAATACCAGCCGCATCTTCAAGCATGGGACACCTCCCGGATAATGCGGCTCAGAAGGGTCTCAGAAATTTCATTGGAAATATCAATCTGTAACGTTGCCGTCCGGATTGTTGCAACGGGTTTGTCGGAAACCATGTATGTATTTGTTTCTGTAGAAGTGTGGCATGGAACTTCAACAAAAGTCAGTTCTGCTTTCTCTGCCACTGCAGGAACGGAAGCGTTTTCCTTTATTTCTTCATACGCCTGTTCCCGGAAACGTCTCTGCCAGTGATAATAGCTTTGTTCCCGGATGTCATTCTCATCCATCCAGCTTTTGGCTGACTGGCCTACTGGCCTCTGACCACAGGCCTGAATAATCTTTTTCCAGTACTCTGCATGGACTTCATGCGTACACTGATCCATAGTTTTTAGTCCTTCCTTGAAAAAATCTATTGTTTTTCTCAAGTATAGACTAAAAATGGATTTAGTGAAAGGCGAGTGGTTTGACCTTTATGATTCTTCATCATCTTTCAATTTCTTATAGACTGTCTTTATGTCGTTTAGCATATCCTTCATGTCACTTTCTTTTTCCATATTTTCAGCAAATTTGGTTCTGTTTGCATCCCATATTTTCATGATATTGTCTACAAAGTATTTTTTTCTATTTTCATAACAGTAATTTCCCATTCCGTTAATATATCGGAACATTTCCATTTCAACTGCATATTTATGCTTAGAATGTCTGACCCAGGTTTCCTGATACTTCTTTACATCCAGCCATTTTATAATTAGATATGTTATAATCAGAGCTGCACCATAAAACGCTGTACTGTATATAGAAAAGCTCCAATCCATATTTTCTACAAAACTTACAAAATCGCCAGCTTTTATAAACACACTCACATTATAAGCTATGATGCTCACCAAAAATATAACTGTTGCCGTGGCAAATGGCAACATACATAGAAATTTTATTCTGAAGTTTTTCCTTTTATTATGCTTTTCCTTGGCATAGCTATACTCATAATCATAGGTGAATAATTGAAAAAAGATCTCATCTTCTGCTTTTTCTCTGTCTTCTTCACCAGACAGCCATGCATCTTTCCACTCTTTAAACAATTCCCATTTCGGATCCTTCTTCTTTTTTGACTCCTCAATTTCCTCCATGTGATTTTTTTGATTATATATTAAAACCTTCCATAAAGATTTTAATATACCCCAAATACCTCTGAGCACAGCAAAAAGTAAGCCATACGACTTGATTTCTTCTTTTATATTCTTCATAAGCCACTCCTCATGCTCAATATCCCTCTTCATCTCTAGGTTCTGCCTTCAGAAAAGACTGGTTATTACTCATTTCCTGGACGTTTTTTATCCATTGATAGATTTCTGCCCTCTTATACACATGATTACCATCAGAATCTACCATTCTGGATAGCGAGCTTGCCACCAGTGCATATTCATTTGAAAGACAGGTTGCAAAAACACCCTGATCATCCGTATTGATTGACACGTTCAACTGCGGACATTCCTCCAATTTTTCTACATCATGAGTCAGCCCCATATTATAAAGCTTAAAAATCGGATGTTTATCATAGGAAGAAATGCGATTTATCATCAGATTGGAAGATGGATTGGTTTCAATAGCGATCTCTCTTTGTGCAAGTTCGAATTGCATGGCTTTTTGTATCAACGATATTGCTTTGACCATATTCACAGGTATTTTTACAGTCTCTGCTTTTTCTCCACTCTCTCTTACATATGTATTGTAATGATAAAAATGATTCAATACCGCTGCCGGAAGAATGTAACGGATTCTCTGGTCTTTTGGGAACTCTCTGTTTACACTGCACTCGTCCCAGATAGATTTCACATTCAATTGCTGCTCATAAAATCCATTCTCATATAAACCGGGATGGTCCCCTCGAAGCATCCATGAATAATAATAGTTTCGGATATTGAAATCATAAATGGATCCATCATTTTTTCTTACGATCCCGTAGCGAAAATCATAGGCACTGGAGCGTCTTTGTCCAGCTTCAGACATCTGTTCTGTCTGTCTCGCCTGGCTGCCATACTTTTCACTATATCCCGAACCATATTCACATGCTCTCCTGGCAACATCCTCAATATAGCCTTCTCCTATAAATTTGCTGTAAATCAAAGCAAAATATTTTTCAAATTCGATCTCCAGATACTGAAGTAATGTATCTGTATCCGGAATATGATACCGAAGCAGCTTATAATACAACCATACTACATTATCAAGATAATCCATTCTCCGTATGGAAATCTTGAAATTGCAGTCTTCGTACCACTTTTCTACATCCATGCCCAAAACAGTCGCATGGCCCAAACGGTCTCCACAATCCAGATTAAGAAAATGTACCGCCTCATCCACCGCTCTAAGCCCATCCACTATATCCGTAAAAACTTCTCCCACATGATAAGTTTCTCGCAAGGGCGGCACTTCCGGTTTAATACTTAATCCCCTGTAACAGGAATGTTTCTTCAGCACTCGATACACCGTAGCAAAAACTTCCGGTCTGCAGCCATCTTCATCGGAAAAGGCATCTATTCCCTTAATTCTCTGTGCCATCTCCGGATTCTTTCTGCGAAGCTGTATCAAGCCATCTGCTTCTTTTCGGATTCGCGCTCTCAAATCATAATGCCTGTAAAACATATGACCATACTCACTGGGAATCTGTCTGAAATTATCTACTCTTTTTCCAAATCCCATAACATAATAGTATTTATCTGCATATTCTTTCAAGCGTCCCTGCTGAATCTCTCTATCATAATAACGAATCAATTCCGCATCTTCTGCACAGCTTTCCCCAAAACTTATTCTTACCTCAATGCTTTTTATATTCTGCTGCCTTACAGAAGCTTCTATTGCTGCACGGGCCAATTCACCATAAGTATAATAAGAAGTAAACATACCCTTACGCTTCTGATATTTATGGAAATTAGTGAAGCCCAATTTCTCATTACTTTGCTGTATTTCCATTCGAAAAGACTCTTTGATCAATAAATAGACATAGAATAAGTTAAAATGATTTTCTGACAAAAGTTCCCTGTCTCGAAACATTTTATATTCCAGCCAACGTTCTCCGATCAGTAAACTCTGACTCTCATCTGTGTCATACCAGGCACCGGCACCATTCGCCGCATAATCACAGTTGATATGCTGCACTTTGTCCAGTAAACTATCGATGATGATCTGTAAATCCGTACGAAAATCTAATAGCTCAGAAGTATTTCTCAATAATCTCCATACACTCGTCTGCGTTTGTTCCCGCCACTCTTTCTCATACTCACGAAGATTATCTTTGTATAGCCATGTACACTCTCTTAACAAAATATTTCCAGATTTTTGGGCAAGATCAAGTATAGCTGAGGTAAAATCTCTTTCCGTCAACAATCTTTCCAGTTCTTTTTCTATTACACCCGCCGGTTTTTCGTTAAATATTTTCTGAAATAGCCAGCAATACTCCGGATATTCTTTGTATAACTGCCCCATTTGTTCATATGCTATACTATATTGGATTGCATCGCGATATTTTAAAGCAAATTCATACATGCCTCCATTACTTTTTTGAGATATATAGCTGACTATTTTTTCCCAGGAGGCATAATAAGTTCCAAGCTCTATATATCTTCCTGTCAATTCCGAAAAAAGATATACACGGATGAGTGCAGCCTGCAAGTGCTGTATTTTAAATTTATCTTCCTCGTAATCATAGGACAGGCGTATCCGTGGATTACGCCTCTGATTATCCATTTCGTCCATCTGCCTGACAAAATTTTGTTCATTTACATGATTCATCAGCACCAGCCAGGAAAGTGAAAAATAATGGACAGATCCCAACAGATGAAAATGATTGTCAGAAATACCATCTGATAAAATACGGTTCAGCTGAACATTATCATGACCAATGATATCCGGCCAAATGAAAGATCTCCTGATCTTTCCGTTTTCATAATCCATTCTGGCATACATGGCAGCAAGAAAGACGGTATTTTCCACCTTATTTGTCACCTGGCGCCATTCCTGCAAATACCTGAATCTGCAAACCACTTCACTATTTCTGGCTTCCAAAATCATTCTGACAAAGATCTCGACCAGATCAAATACATTAAAACTCTCTGAATTTGCTATATAGTTCTGCTCCTCATACAGCTGAAACTGTACCTGATTCTTAAAAAACTGAAGACGTTTATGAATTTCCGCTTCATCAGCATTGTCTTCATATGCATAAGATATTTTTTCCAACAACTCCAAGGGTATCTTATTATAACAGTACTTTCCACCTATAATTTGTTTCGGCAATATTTTTCTAAATAATATACCGATAATATTATATAGCTCATCCATTGTATTCACCCGTTTTATCTATCAGCCGGCCGGTGTGTTATCAAGTGTCCTGTCCTCTAATTTTCTCATAACAACACTGCAAATATTGTTTGATACAGCAATTCTGCTGAAAGGATCAGCCTGCAGTTCATCTATCATCTTATAAAAGGGACATTCAGACATAATCTCGCTAAATGAACTTTTACCCTTCAACTGGTAGACCTGATCAATTTTTTCCAAATAGTTTTTAAACTTATCCAGCATCTTCTTATATTCCAGAAGAAATATCGTATTTTCATCATTCATTTGAATATGAATTGTAGGAAGATCAAAATTATAATCCAGAAAATTCTTTTTTATCATATTATAAGTAATGTCAAGATTATAGAAAGGGATTATCGCATTTCCATATTTGTGATCCCACTCATAATAATCATTCCATAATTGATCAAATGCCTTTCCTATCTTCCTATCAAGCTCTGCTGCATATGGCTTTTCACTAGTTTTCAAAGGATTTCTGATTAAGCACTCATATTTATAAAAATACTCGGTATATGAAAAAACATGTTTTAAAAAAGCTGTCAACTCATAGTCATCTTCGCTGCTCTGACTAAGTCTTAATGTACAATCCTTTTCTCTGAGTTCCCATCTGATATTCGTAGAATCAGCCTTTACAGAATCAACATCTTGATAATTTATATCTAAAGCCGTCATATTCATCATAGAAACAAACATAAAAGCTTTCATCTTCATTAAAACCTGTTCTTCGGTATCATCCGGAGAAAACTCTAAGGGAAACTCATTGGGTTGATGTTCAATATAACCCAACAAAACTCCACGAACCGGGATACCAGCATAATTTTTATTTCCAGATAAAGCGCTAGCCGTCACGTCGGGGAAAAAATATTGCGCCCATTTGCCACATATCGTCCGTCCTGTTACAGCTGACAAAATATCATAACCTTTTTCTATCTCAGTTATCTTTCCGCGCAACTCTTCCCTAAAATTGGGCCGTTGTACTTTATCTCTATATATTGCCATAAAATCAGCTTTATCAATCCGACATTTATTCCACTGGTAAACTTTATATACCTCAGTCAAACGGAGTGTATAAGAGTATAATAAGCAGAAAATAAATTTTTTAGAGAACTTTTGTTTATCTCTTGTCATATGAAAAATACTATGTACCAGTTCGGCATAACTATATGCCACATGGCTATTGTCATACTTTATTCTCCCTTGAACAGGTTCCGTTTTTACGCCTCTCTTTAATTCTTGTATTTCATTTTCAAGTTCCTGCCTTACATCCAAACCTAAAGGAAGAATATCTGAACATATTGCCTTTACAATACTTTCTCCTCTTCTATCAATTGGCTCCTGCATCCATAGATTAAGCAGATCAGACTCTTTTTTATTCTTTACCAGAATTTCTTCTTTGTATCTAAAATTGCAATCCTCTTCTACCCATTCAATATTTTCCTGAAACTTTTTTAAATCAGCTTTTGACTCCAGCAAATGGTCATATTCATCCAATTTATGGAGTAATTCTGTTATATTATATAGTCCTCGCAATGTATCAGGCTCTATAAAGTGCTTATGCATCTCATCATAATCAAAGCACACTTCTGTCTTGTCATACATCATGGCAAATATGAACTTTTTGAGAGAGAAAATATGTCTGTTTGTTCTTGTCCTAAAATCATGAAGTATATTCCAACGATTACTTCCTATGTCAATTTCAATTTCATTCTCAAGAGCAGGCATATATAGGCGCGAATATATTGGGAAAACTTTTTCGATAAACTGTAAGGTTGCTTCCTCAAAGCCTCCTTTATTACCATTTTCATTTTCAAAAAAGCTTAAACACCGTTCCTGTAAATTACTATAATCATATGCCGTCAGGACAATAACACCAGGTACCGTGAGATACTTGTATATCGTACTCATGATTTTATAAGTACCCCAGTTTTCTTTTCCGTCACCTTTTTTTCTTCTGGCAATATCAATATCATCCAAAGTGATTACAAGAAATCTTTGTTCTGTTTTCATCAAATCCCGTGAATTACTGTCTATGGTATCTAAATAGAGCTTCACCAATTCTTCAAAATTTTCTCTGATTTTCTGGCTGCTTCCGGCATTTCTCATTTTTTCAAAAGCAGAATACCCGTCAGAAACAGTTTCGGAAGAATTAAGTGAAACATAGTCCTCATAAATTTTTTCAAATTTCTGAAAAAGCATACGATTGTCATATTCGCGAATCTTCTGTGCCTCTCCCTGCGCATGATGCTGAATTTTCGCAAACATATTTGCAAGTACCAAGATAAAAACATTTTCTGATTCTTCCATAATAGAAGCATCTATACAATCCAGTGTATAGAATTTCGTGTTTTTGAAATTTGGATCTTCGGAAAACAATTCTATCTGCTCAATTCCATAATTCTGCGTACTGGTATGCAAATCCAGCATATCCTTAAAGGATAACATTGCTGAAGTCTTACCGGTTCCTCTTTTTCCCACAAAAGAAATAATATTTGAGCGCTCAAAATCCGTATTTTTCTGATTTTTCCCGTATTGCTTCCAGTCTGAATTGTCTTCAATAATCTTCCGAAGCAGGTTTTTTCCTCTTGAATATAAGACAGAAAAAATCGAGGTATTTAAATCCTTATATCCTTCATGTACAATCCCATTCGAAAGTAATTGCTCAAGTTTAATTAATTTTTCTTCACTCATACCTTCCCCATGCTTTCCTTGAATTTACCGAAAATCCGTTCCTTATAACTGCACTTTTTTCCTAATCGCATTCATTGACAGTCTCTTCTCCAAATGCTCTACATAATCCGGATGATCCCCATACATTTCACATATGAACTGGTTTTCTCTTATATTTTTGACAGCAATCTCCATCATATTCAGACAATAATTATAATAGCCATAATCTGGTTTTTCCACATGCAGCTCAATATCTGCCAACAAAACATAGCATTTGCATATATACTCCAGTTCCAAAGCAGGAAGTTTCTTTACAGTCTTCTCCATTGCCCTGGTATCCCCCAGCGGAACATGAAGTATTCGCAAAATATTTCTAAACTCTTTCCGTGCGGCCTCACTATACTTCTCATTCCGGGAATTCATTGCGATCTTATATAAAGCTCTGAAATTCAGTGGGTTCAGTCTGTATGCATCCTCATATGACTGCTCGGCCTGTATATTTTTGTTTGCTTTCTCATATAACTTACCCATCCGGTAAAAGTGGAAGCTGTTGCATGCCGGCACCTGACATTTCTGCGTACAGTTACGAATCGCCAATATAGAAAGACTTTTATACTCGGATGATTTAATTGCTGTCTGTGCGATAATATTTTCAGCCATATAGAAATCGTTTTCATACTTTGTATGCATTTTATCCGCTTCCTGCAATAGCGTCCAGCTATCATACTCTATCGACTGATTCAGCATATTACAGATTTCATTTATCTTTCTCTTGCAGTACAAAACAGCATAATCCAAATGTTCTTCTCCGACAATTTTGCCATTCACAGCATCTATGTGAGGAGAACACTCCAGTCTATCCAATGCTTTTTTCCATTCTTCTTTTAAACCCAGCAATCCTTTTTGGTAAACCTCAAAGCCCTCATCTGCATTTATCTGCCTGAACCATGATTCTGTGTTATTCAAAAGCTTCCGTAACAAATCATACTCACAGTATACATCTATCATATGATTTATCAATTCCAAACTTCCGCTTATATCCACATCTTTTCCAGCATACACTACAGTCAAAATTTTCTTCCATATGTCCTTTAACACCACACTATCCAGGATCTGTCGCTTTTTATTTTCATTTGTGATGCTTCTTTTCCATAATTTCTTCTGATCAATCTCGACATTTATATTGTAATTTGATAAATGCCCAAATCGTTCCTGAAATTTACCGCTCACATCATTAATGTATAAGATCAAATCAAAATGATTATTGCTTCTCCTCAGCAAATCGTTTAATTCATCATGCACTTCATTATACGCATAGGTAAAATATGAAAATCCATTTAACTTCAAAAACTCTTTAACCGACAATGCAGACTGATAATCGTCTATAGAGTGTATGATGGCGATTTCTTCCAACTCCTGCATACCTTAATCTCCTTTTCTTATTCTTAATGCCCTGATACAAGCAGGCCAAATGCTATTTTTCAGCCAAAAAAGGTTAAGATATTCTATCATGGAATTTGCCACCATTCAATAAATAATACCTTAACATTTATTACTTTTTAGTCATATTTATATAATGATATGAGTGTCAAAAGGTCTTTTGACACTCATTTGATACCCGGATTGCTACG
>ERZ824488.3161-NODE-3161-length-12936-cov-4.216909_pt1 | contig 12936 bp, 8 predicted proteins | sample MGYA00519936_ERZ824488 | MGnify/ENA primary metagenome ERZ824488 (study PRJEB31778, sample SAMEA3449153) | human gut metagenome | biome: human gut; feature: human-associated habitat; material: faeces | place: United Kingdom | collected 2010/2012 ... | reverse complement strand
TGGGATGCCGTGCTTTCTTAAGCCCGTGGTATGAGCGTGGTGGCATGGAACCGGCAGATGAGAATGATACGCCTGTTTTTGTGGGCCGTTTTAACATCGGTGCGGTAAGCCTTCATCTTCCGATGATCCTTGCCAAGGCCAGAGCGGAGAGCAGAGATTTCTATGAAGTTCTGGATTTCTATCTGGAAATGATCCGTAATCTGCATATCCGTACGTATGAGTATCTGGGACAGATGCGTGCGTCTACCAACCCTCTTGCGTACTGTGAGGGTGGTTTCTACGGCGGACATCTGAAACCAAATGAAAAGATCGGCAAGATCCTGAAGCCGATGACTGCTTCCTTTGGTATCACAGCACTCAACGAGCTGCAGGAGCTTTACAATGGAAAATCCATTGCAGAGGATGGTGCTTTTGCCCTGGAAGTTCTGAAATATATCAATGACAAGGTAAATCAGTATAAGAAGGAAGACGGTTACCTTTACGCAATCTACGGAACGCCGGCAGAGAGTCTCTGTGGCCTGCAGGTAGAGCAGTTCCGTAAGATGTACGGAATTATTGAAGGGGTTTCTGACAGACCATATGTAAGCAACAGTTTCCACTGTCATGTAACAGAGGACGTAACCCCAATCGAGAAACAGGATCTGGAGGGACGTTTCTGGGAGCTTTGCAATGGTGGTAAGATCCAGTATGTACGTTATCCCATCGGCTACAATAAAGAAGCCATCCGTACACTGATCCGCAGAGCCATGGATCTGGGATATTATGAGGGCGTGAACCTTTCTCTTGCATACTGTGACGACTGTGGTCATGAGGAGCTGGAAATGGATGTGTGCCCGGTCTGCGGTTCCAGAAACCTGACGAAGATCGACCGTATGAACGGATATCTTTCCTACAGCCGTGTTCATGGGGACACCCGTCTGAATGAGGCGAAGATGGCGGAGATCGCTGAGCGAAAATCCATGTAAAATATAGGCCGGACAGATTGGCTGAGGTAGAGCTATTTACACAGATATGGCATTATGCTGTATCTGTGTTTTTTTGCGCCGATTTCCGGCATAAAAAATATCCCGCAGAACTGCCGGTAGATTCAGCAGTTTTCTGCGGGATATTGTTATGGGAAAGTGTATTATTTAATGATGGTTCCTGTCTTCTCACAGTATCCGTCTTTGGCGTGAGCCATATCGGTGATGATGGTACGGCGTCCGGTGCCTTTTTCAACGAAGGAAACACCTGCTTCAATCTTCGGAAGCATGGAGCCTGCCGCAAACTGATTGTCTGCGATGTATTTCTTCGCATCTTCTGTGGAGATGGTATCCAGATAAGATTCCTGATCGGTGTTGTGGTTAAGGCTTACCTTCTCAACACTTGTAAGAATCATCAGGGTATCTGCATTCAGTTCCTCTGCAAGAAGTCCTGCTGCACGGTCCTTTTCGATGATGGCGCTGGCACCGTTCAGCTGGGTACCCTGCTCAAGAACCGGGATTCCGCCACCGCCTGCTGCGATAACGATCTGCTCTGCCTGGGAAAGAACCTTCACGGTCTCGATCTCCACGATCTTCTGTGGCTTCGGTGCTGCAAGGATTCTTCTGTACTGTCCTTCCCCTACTTTTGTGACGAAGTTTCCTTTTTCTTCCTCGGCTTCTGCTTCTTCTGCATTCAGGACACGACCGATGATCTTCTCCGGTTCGGAAAATGCTTCATCATATGGATCAATGACAACCTGTGTGAGAATGGTGCTGACAGGTTTATAGATTCCTCTGGAAATAAGTTCCGCACGAATGGCGTTCTGAAGGTCATAGCCGATATAACCCTGGCTCATGGCAGAACATACGGACATTGGTGCAAATGTATAATCAGGATGTGCCTTGCCGAATTCATTCATTGCGGTGTGGATCATCCCTACCTGCGGACCGTTGCTGTGGGAGATTACCACGCGGGTTCCCTCTTCAACCAGGTCTGCGATTGCCTTGGCTGCAAGTCGGGCGGCTGTTTTCTGCTCAGGAAGTGTGGTACCAAGTGCTCGGTGGCCTAATGCAACTACTACGGTTTTTTCGCTCATAGGAAATACCTCGTTTCTCTTTAAAATTGGAATGAAATCAGTTACTGTATTCAGTAACGAGTACATCGAAAACGATGCACGAGTATTATATTTTATTATAAAAGACCTATGTGGGAAATGCAATAGAAAATCGAGTGTTTTCCAAGACAGGAAAAACCGCCTGATCCAGTCAGACGGTTTGATTCCTACTATTTTTTGAGGGGGGAGATAGAGAGTGGTTTTTCATCTATCCAACACCTATTATATAGAGAAAATATGTTTAAAATATGTCGTTAATCTAAAAGAAATGGAAAATTTATAAAGAAAGTTTAAACAAACTTTATAATTTTTATATCCGGTTGCGCATGGTTTGAAAATGTGATACATTGAAAAAGTCTTGATCCTGCATTCTGCGGGATCTGTTCACGCATCGTTTCGATGCAGAAATCCATTTTATTTTATCGAAAAAAATATTGATCATGCACCATTTGCCGGGGAGGGATGCTTTTGTCTGTGGAAAAGTAAGCTTCTGTAAAAAAAACATGTGTATAAGAAATGCCAGATCAGGCAGAAATGAGGAAGAGCCATGAAAAACAGAATATGGAAACAGATGAAGAAAGCCGGAATTGTGACAGTGCTGGCAGGAGCCATGCTGGGAGGAACAATAGAACCGAAGCTGACTCTGGGAGCAGATTTTTTGCCGGGACAGGCACCGTTTATCGATCAGAGTGTGTTCTGGAAAGACATAGAATCCGGACAGGCGGAGCTTGGGATCCGGATTCGCGGCCTGAATGAATGGCTGTCCGGGAGAAGGTTTTCGGAGGATAAGGAGAAAAATGAGAAGTGGGACGATGAACTTCAGAAGATTGAAGATCCATCGGTGGAGCAGGAAGAAGAGATAGAACCGGAGCTGCCGGAGGATGACTTGCAGCAGGAAGAAGAGCCGGAGCAGGAGCTGCCAGAGGATGATTGGCAGCAGGAAAAGGAGCCAGAACAGGAACTTCCAAAGGATGAGGATGACTTGCAGCAGGAAGAAAAGACAGAACAGGAATTGCCGGTGGATAAGGTTGTGGAAGGAATCGGAATAGAAATGGAGGAAGGATATGAGCACGTGGAGCAGCTGGCATCCGGGGAAACAGTACAGCCGGAGGATGAAGAGCAGGAGAAAACGGGTCCGCTCACACCGGAAGGAACGTCGACCGGAGGGGAAAATGTAGGGAATGAAGAGGAAGGTGAGTTTGAGGAGACGCAAAAGCTGACGCTGGTCACGTATATTTCTGAGTATTTTGTTCCGGAAACGGATTCTGTCCCGAAAAATATGGCTGCACAGCAGATTTCTGTAAGGAGCCAGAGCGGTGAAGCTACAGAGATCACAAAGCTGGAAAGCGTGCTGAACGTGGAGCAGAACGGGCAGGATGAGATTTTTTTCCGTATCCCGCTGATCCTGCGTCAGGAATACCGTTTTCCGGCAGAGAAAAGCAGTTATCCTGTGACTCAGGAGGAACCGCTTCAGAAGGACTGTACCGGTGCGGGAACCTTTCTCATGACAGAAGAAAACGGGGAAAAGCTGGTGATCGCAGAGGGAATCTCGCCTATGTTGGACGTGGAGGCTGCTGAGGCTGATATGGAATTGTCGGTAATTGCACAGAATAAAAAAATGAAAGCAGGACAGACCATCCGTTATCAGGTAGAGATAGCCAATACCGGAAAGCTGGATCTTGCAGATATCCGTCTGACCAGCAGCCTTTCATGCCCTAAGATCAGGCAGCTGTGGGAAGATGCAGAAGGCCTTCTAACAGAAGGGGCTGTGGCGAAATTTGCAGAATTAAAAGCCGGAGAGAGCAGGAGCTTTTATGTACAGGCGCCGCTTCTGGATGAACAGGAAAAAGATCTGGAGCACCAGGTGGAAGCAGAGGCCAGGGTGAAGGACAGAGTGGAGGAGGTGATCCGGAAGAACGCTTCCACTATAAATGGTCTGGAGGCACTGAAGGCGGATCTTTCTGTAAAGAAAACTGCAGACAAAGAAACCGCTGCACCAGGTGAGACTGTGACCTATCAGATCTGTATCGTGAATACCGGTGAAAAAACGCTTCATTCGGTTGTGGGAACGGAGCGCTTTCAGGCAGCAGGGATCCATGCACAGTTTCTGGAGCAGGAAGGTGTAACGCTCAACAGCAGCCGTACAAAGGCAATGATCCAACAGATCCCGCCGGGAGAGGCAGTTTCTCTTCAGGCTGTGGTGAAGATCCCGGGAAAAACAGCGGATCAGAAGCTTTTTAACCAGGTGACGGTCACAAGCCAGGAAACCGGAGAGCGATTGATGGAGGCCTCCGCTTCTGTCATGGTAAAAGGAGAGGTGGCTATTACGCCGGAAGAAGGGCTGCCTTTGCAGGGAGATGACCAGGGTCCGGCTTCCGGTCAGATACAGATGGCAAGAACTGCGTCCACACATCCGAAGACCGGAGATGATACCAGGAGGGATTTGTGGACGCTTCTGGCAGTGACAGCTTTGGTGACTGTGCTGGGCGGCATCTGGCTCCGGAAAAAATATGCGGATATTTATGGAAAAAGCTGATGTTACTGAGAACGGAGTGAACAGTAACAAGCTGATATTTTACAAGGCGGCCGTACCTCAAAGAAACGTTGAAAACAGGGGGGAGGTGTGCTATTCTATATGGTATGTACAGAAAATAAGAACAGTATATTTCCCGCCTCCGGTGTGCTGCCCGTCAGACCGGAAAAAGGGAAGATGGAGGAGAAAAATGAATCTTTTATCCTTATTGGAACATCTTGAATACAAATGCCTTCAGGGAAGTACAGAGCAGGAGGTTTCTTCTGTTGTATATGATTCCCGCAAAGTAGAAGAAGGGAGCCTTTTTATCTGCATCAGAGGTGCGGTCGTGGATGGACATAAATTTATACCTGATGTTGTGGCAAAGGGTGCGAAGACACTCATCGTGGAAGAAGCGGTGGAGGCACCGGAGGATGTGACAGTGATCCAGGTAGAGGATACCCGTTACGCCATGGCCTTTATTTCAGCAGCATGGTTCGGACATCCGGCAGAAAAGCTCAAAACCATCGGTATCACCGGAACCAATGGAAAAACAACTACAACCTATATGGTGAAATCAATCCTTGAGAATGCCGGATATAAGGTTGGTCTGATCGGAACCATCGAGGCTGTTATCGGGGAGAAGCATATCCCGGCAGCCAATACGACACCGGAATCCTATATGGTACAGAAATATTTTCATGATATGGTAGAAGCAGGCTGCGATGCGGTCGTTATGGAGGTTTCCTCACAGGGACTGATGCTTCACAGAACCCAGGGATTTGTGTTTGATTTTGGAATTTTTACAAATATTGAACCAGATCATATCGGACCGAATGAGCACAAGGACTTTGATGATTATCTGCACTGCAAATCCATGCTTCTCAGACAGTGTAAGGTTGGTATCGTAAATCGTGACGATGAACACTTTGACCGCATTATCGAAGGCCACACCTGTAAACTTGAAACCTATGGATTTTCCGAAAAAGCAGATCTCCGTGCAGAGGACGCCAGACTCGTTGGAAGAAAGGGCTATCTGGGAATTTCCTATCATGTTAAGGGACTTATGGATTTTCCTGTGGAGATTGATATTCCAGGTAAGTTCAGCATTTACAATTCTCTGACTGCCATTGCCATCTGCCGCCATTTTAAGGTATCCGAGGAGAATATCATCAAAGCTCTGAAGGTGGCCAGGGTCAAAGGCCGTATTGAGATGATCAAGGTATCTGACGAATTCACACTGATGATCGATTACGCACATAATGCCATGGCGCTGGAGAGCCTTCTTGGAACACTGAAGGAATATGATCCGCACAGACTGGTATGCCTGTTTGGCTGTGGCGGAAACCGTTCCAAGCTGCGCCGTTATGAGATGGGTGAGGTTTCAGGAAAGATGGCAGATCTGACCATCATTACTTCAGATAATCCGCGAGATGAGGATCCACAGGCCATCATCGATGATATCAAGATCGGAATGGCAAAAACAGATGGAAAATATGTAGAGATCCCGGATCGTAAAGAGGCGATCGCCTACGCGATCCATCACGGTGAGCCGGGAGATATCATCGTCCTTGCCGGAAAGGGCCATGAGGATTATCAGGAGATCAAGGGTAAGAAATATCCCATGGATGAGCGTGTACTGATCCGGGAGATCCTGGAAGAAGATCAGAAAGCGTAAATGGATGATCTATGCAGATGTGATCATTGATATTTCCCATGAAAAGCTGGACCGGGATTTTCAGTATCGTGTACCTGAGGAACTAGTGCAGGCAATAAAACCTGGAGTTGTGGTCACAGTGCCCTTCGGAAAGGGAAATACCCTTCGGAAAGGCTATGTGACCGGGATCTCCGGAACGGCAAAATATGATGCGTCAAAGCTCAAGGAGATCCGGGGAGTGTCCACAGACAGTGAGACAACAGAATCCCGGCTGATCGCACTTGCGGCCTGGATGAAGGAGACCTATGGCTCCACCATGATCCAGGCACTGAAAACAGTTCTGCCTGTAAAAGACAAGGTCCGTGCAAAAGAGAAAAGACTGATCCTTTTTACAGGGAAAAAGGAAGAGGGGCAGGCACTTCTTAGCAAGCTGGAAGGCAGCCGCTTTAAAGCACGTGAGCGGTTCCTTCGGGCAATCCTGGAGGCCGGGAGCCTGGATTATACCTATGCCTCCAAAGAGCTTGGAGCCGGCATTTCCGTTCTTGATTTTTTTGAGAAAAAAGGTCTGATAACTATTGAAAGTCAGGAAATGTATCGTATTCCCGATGGGTTCGGCCTGGTGAAGGAGAACATGGAGCTGAGTCTGAACCAGGAACAGCTTTTGGCGGCAGAGCAGATCTTTCGGGAATGGCAGGAGCCGGACCCAAGGCCTGCACTTCTTTTCGGAGTGACCGGAAGCGGAAAGACCCAGGTTTATATGCGCCTGATCCAGAAGGTACTGGAGGAGGGAAAACAGGCGATCGTGCTGATCCCTGAGATCGCGCTTACTTATCAGACAGTCAGGCGCTTTTATGCCATGTTCGGAGATAAGGTTTCGGTTCTGAATTCCAGACTTTCCCAGGGAGAACGTTATGATCAGTTCAAAAGAGCAAAACGTGGTGAGATCCAGGTGATGGTAGGACCCAGATCCGCACTGTTCACACCGTTTTCAGATCTGGGACTGATCGTTATCGACGAAGAGCATGAACCCACCTACAAAAGTGAGAATACGCCAAGGTACCATGCACGTGAGACTGCCATTGAGAGGGCACGAATGGAACATGCCCGTGTGGTCATGGGATCAGCCACTCCGTCATTAGAAGCCTACAGTCATGCCTGTGACGGAGAATATCTTCTGGTAAAGTTAAACGCACGTTATGAGGAAAGGCCTCTTCCACAGGTATCAATCGTGGATCTTCGGGAAGAATTAAAGAAAGGAAACCGCTCGGTACTGAGTCTGGAGCTGAAGAGGGATCTGGAGCAGGTCCTTGAAAGAAGAGAACAGGCCATGCTGTTTCTGAACCGGAGAGGATATGCGGGCTTTGTTTCCTGCAGAGCCTGTGGTCACGTTATGAAATGTCCCCACTGTGATGTATCTCTAAGTGAACACAATGGCAATCGTCTGATCTGTCATTATTGCGGCTATGAGACTGTGAAACCGGAAATCTGTCCGTCCTGTGGTTCACCGCACATTGGTGGATTTAAGGCAGGAACCCAGCAGATTGAGAAGGTCATTGAAAAAGAATTCCCGAAAGCTAGGGTACTTCGAATGGATTTTGATACCACAAGGACCAAGGACAGCTATGAGAAGATCCTGGCTTCTTTTGCAAAGCATGAGGCAGATATTCTGGTGGGGACCCAGATGATCGTCAAGGGACATGATTTTCCGAATGTGACTCTGGTAGGAGTGATTGCAGCAGATCTTTCGCTGAATATGGATGACTATCACTGCGGGGAGCGTACATTCCAGCTTCTGACTCAGGCAGTTGGACGTTCCGGCAGAGGGAATCGGCCGGGGCAGGCGGTGATCCAGACATATCAGCCGGAGCATTACAGTATCCAGGCTGCGGCTATTCAGGATTATAAGAAATTTTATAAAGAAGAAATGGGGTATCGGATGCTTCTGGACTATCCGCCGGCAGCCCATATGATGACTGTTTTTGGCGCCTGCCAGGATGAAGAACTTCTGAAAAATGCCATGTATTATATAGAAGTTTTTATCCGCAGGGTAAGTCCGAAGGAAGAGCTTCACATGATCGGACCTGCAGCTGCATCGGTAGGTAAGGTAAAGGATGTTTATCGTCAGGTGATCCATCTGAAGCACAGGGATATCTGCTTTCTCACAGCAGTCAGAGAGAAGCTGGAGAAATATATAGAGATAAATTCCGGATTCCGGAAAATATACATTCAATTTGATATGAATTAAAGGAGAAGAAAAATGGCACTTAGAACAATCCGTGTACAGGGGGATTCTGTACTGACAAAAAAATCCCGGACAGTAGACAAAATGACACCGAGGATCGGGGAACTGATCACAGATATGCTGGATACCATGTATGATGCAATGGGTGTTGGCCTCGCTGCACCACAGGTAGGAATCCTGAAACGTATCGTTGTCATCGATGTAGGTGAGGGCCCGATCGTGCTGATCAATCCGGAGATCCTTGAGACAAGCGGCGAGCAGACCGGTGACGAGGGATGCCTGAGTGTTCCGGGAATGGCAGGACAGGTAACACGTCCGAACTATGTGAAGGTAAAAGCACTTGATGTAAATATGAACGAACAGATCTACGAGGGAGAGGGCCTTCTGGCAAGAGCGTTCTGTCATGAGATTGACCATCTGGATGGAAAAATGTATACAGAACTTGTGGAGGGAGAACTTCACAAGGTAACTTATGATGAAGAAGACTAAAGGCGGGATACTATGAAGATTATTTATATGGGAACTCCGGACTTTGCGGTGGCGCCTCTTGTAGCACTGGCAGAGAACGGATATGAAGTGGAGGCTGTGATCACACAGCCGGACAAACCGAAGGGCAGAGGCAAAACTATGATGCCTACTCCTGTAAAAGAAGAAGCACTGAAACACGGGATCCCGGTACTGCAGCCGGTGAAGGTAAGAGATCCTGAATTTGTGGAAGAACTGAAAAATCTTGCACCGGACATCATCATTGTTGCGGCATTCGGGCAGATCATTCCAAAGAGCATCCTGGATATGCCGAGATTCGGATGTATCAATATCCATGCGTCTCTGCTTCCTAAATATCGTGGAGCTGCACCGATCCAGCAGGCGGTGATCGACGGTGAAAAAGAATCCGGTGTTACCATTATGCAGATGGGAACCGGTCTGGATACCGGTGATATGATTTCCAGGATCGTGGTTCCGCTTGCCAAAGATGAGACAGGTGGAAGCTTGTTTGATAAGCTCGCACAGGCAGGTGCAGAGCTTCTGGTACAGACTTTACCGTCCATTTTTGACGGAACTGCAACCCGCGAGAAACAGCCGGAGGAGAGTCCAACACCATATGCTGCCATGATCTCCAAAAAAATGGGGCTTCTGGATTTCAGCAAAAATGCGGAAGAACTGGAGCGTCTGGTAAGAGGCCTTGATCCATGGCCAAGCGCTTTTACCTTTATCAATGGAAAAACATTGAAGGTCTGGAAGAGCTCTGTTCTGGAAAAACAGGCACAGGAAGCACCGGGAACTGTGATAGCCGCTGACAAAGGAGGAATCCAGGTAGCATGCGGCCAGAAGGTACTCGTGCTTCATGAAGTGCAGCTGGAAGGCAAAAAACGCATGGAAGCGGATGCGTTCCTTCGGGGATATCAGTTGAAACCAGGAGACATGTTCAGAGATTCCAGGGAGTGATGAGTTATGTACGGATATGGTTATTACGGATGGGGAATGGACCCCACGATTCTTTTGCTCGTGATCGGAATGCTTCTTTCTCTTGCGGCATCCGCGAAGCTGCGCAGTACCTTTGCAGTCTATAAAAAGGTCCGGAGTCATTCAGGTATCACCGGTGCGGAAGCTGCACAGAGGATCCTGAGAGCGGCTGGGATCACAGACGTACAGGTGGTTCCGATCCGCGGAAGTCTTACGGATCACTATGATCCGAGAACGAAAACGGTTTCCCTTTCAGAAGATATTTATGGAAGAAATTCTCTGGCGGCTGTGGGGGTGGCAGCACATGAATGTGGCCATGCGATCCAGGATGCGATCAATTATGCACCACTGAATATCCGTTCAGCCATTGTACCTGCCGCAAATATTGGTTCCCAGCTTTCATGGCCGCTGTTTATCGCAGGACTGATCTTTTCCATTGATCCGCTGGTAACTCTGGGAATTGTTTTGTTTTCACTGGCAGTACTGTTTCAGCTGGTGACACTTCCGGTTGAGATCAATGCGTCTTCCAGAGCGCTTAAAATGCTGGAAAGTACAGGTATCTTAGGTGCAGATGAAAAAAAGGGTGCAAGAAAAGTACTTACAGCGGCAGCGCTTACCTATGTAGCAGCTCTGGCGGCATCTATTCTGCAGCTTCTGAGACTGATTATCCTTGCAGGAGGTAGAGATCGTGATTAGCAGCGGAGTAAATACCAGAGAACTGATCCTTGAGATCCTGTTACAGATCGAGGAGGAGGGTGAGCACAGCCATATTGCGATCCGGAATGCGCTTTCCAAATATCAGTTTCTTCCGAAACAGGAACGTAGCTTTATTACAAGAGTATGTGAGGGAACCCTGGAATACAGGATCTATATTGATTATGTCATCGATTCTTTTTCCAAGGTTTCTGTAAACAAGATGAAACCGCAGATCCGTGAGATTCTGAGAAGTGCGGTATATCAGCTGAAATTTATGGACAGTGTTCCGGACAGTGCAGTATGCAATGAAGCGGTAAAGCTGGCACAGCGAAAAGGCTTTTATAATCTAAAGCCCTTTGTCAACGGGGTGCTCCGTACGATCGCAAGAGAGATCGGTGATCTGGAGCTTCCTTCCAGGGAAGAAAACGAAGTTCGTTATCTTTCTGTGAAATATTCCATGCCGGAATATCTGGTAGAAAAATGGAAAGCAGCCTACGGAGTGAAGACTACGGAGAAGATCCTGGAGGATTTTCTGACAGAAAGACCGATCACAGTACGGTGCCGTACTCATAAGGCGTCTCTGAGAGAGATCGTCACCAGTTTGAAGTCTCAGGGAGTGACAGTAGAACAGGCTCCTTATCTTCCCTATGCACTGAAGATTTCCGATTACAATCATATTTTGACACTTGAGACCTTCCTTCAGGGAAAGATCCTGGTGCAGGATGTAAGCTCTATGCTTGTAGCGGAAGCTGCAAGTCCGAAAAAAGGTGACCATATCATCGACATGTGCGCTGCACCAGGTGGAAAAAGCATCCATGCGGCAGACAAAATGGGGGATTACGGAAATGTGGATGCCAGAGATGTAAGTCAGTATAAGGCAGATCTTATCAAAGAAAACATCCATAGGACCGGAGTGATCAATGTGGAAGCCAGAGTTCAGGATGCAACGGTATATGATCCGGATTCCGAACAGGTTGCGGATATTGTGATCGCGGATGTACCGTGCTCCGGTTATGGAGTTATCGGCAAGAAACCGGAAATCAAATACCGGGCAACTCCGCAGAAACAGGAAGAGATCGTAATGCTCCAGAGAATGATCCTGGATAAGGCTGCAAAGTATGTGAAACCGGATGGAACGCTGATCTTCAGCACATGTACCATTGCCCGGGAAGAAAACGAAGAAAATGTATTATGGTTTTTAAAGAATTATCCGTACCGGCTGGAAAGCCTGGATCCGTATATTCCGGAGGAATTGCACTGTAAATCCACGAAGCTTGGCTATCTGCAGCTTCTGCCGGGAATACATAAGACAGATGGATTCTTTATTGCCAGATTCAGAAGGAAATAACAGAAAATGACAGATGTAAAATCCATGACCATGGAGGAATTGAAGGAATTCATGACAAAGATCGGTGAAAAGCCTTTCCGGGCGAAACAGATCTATGCATGGCTTCACCAGCAGCTGGTTACCTCCTGGGATGAAATGACAAATCTTTCCAAAAGCCTCAGGGAAAAGCTTTCGGCTTATCCGATCACAGCACTGACCCAGGCAGATGTAAGGATCTCAAAAATTGACGGAACCAGAAAATATCTGTTCCGGCTGGAAGATGGAAATGTGATCGAGAGTGTTCTCATGCGGTATCACCACGGAAATTCTGTGTGCATTTCTTCTCAGGTGGGTTGCCGTATGGGATGCAGATTCTGTGCATCTACCATCGGAGGACTGACCAGATGCCTGAAACCGTCCGAGATGCTGGATCAGATTTACCGTATCCAGGCAGATACCGGTGAACGTGTGGCCAATGTAGTTGTGATGGGAACCGGTGAGCCGATGGATAATTATGACAATCTTGTCCGTTTTGTCCGGATCCTTACCGACGAAAACGGTCTTGGGATCAGTCAGAGAAATGTGACGGTTTCTACCTGTGGGATCGTGCCGAAGATGTATGATCTGGCTGAAGAAAAGCTTCAGATCACTCTGGCACTTTCCCTTCATGCTCCAAATGATGAAAAACGACAGGAACTGATGCCGATCGCGAATAAGTATTCCATGGATGAGGTTCTGGATGCCTGCAGAAATTATTTTGACAAAACAGGCCGAAGGATCACCTTTGAGTACAGTCTTGTAGCTGGCGTCAACGACAGTGAAGAAGATGCGAGACAGCTGGCAGGCCGTATAAAAGGCATCAATTGCCATGTAAATCTGATTCCGGTCAATCCCATCAAGGAACGCTCCTATGTGAGGTCTACTCGACAGGCTGTGGAGAATTTCAAAATAAAACTTGAAA
>ERZ824488.3160-NODE-3160-length-12937-cov-2.905760_pt1 | contig 12937 bp, 5 predicted proteins | sample MGYA00519936_ERZ824488 | MGnify/ENA primary metagenome ERZ824488 (study PRJEB31778, sample SAMEA3449153) | human gut metagenome | biome: human gut; feature: human-associated habitat; material: faeces | place: United Kingdom | collected 2010/2012 ... | reverse complement strand
CAGGTGGCCCTTCTCGTCCTTGTACTCGGCCTCGTCGTCGGAGATGGCCGTGGTGCAGGAGGGGCACCAGTTGACGATGCGCTTGCCACGGTAGATGAGGCCGTCGTGATACCAGTCACAGAAGACCTTGCGCACGGCCTTGGCGTACTCGGGGTCCATCGTGAAGCGCTCGTCGGAGAAGTCCACCGAGCAGCCCATGCGGCGGATCTGCTTGATGATGGTGCCGCCGTACTCGCGCCTCCAGTCCCAGCACGCATCGATGAACTTCTCGCGGCCGATCTCCAAGCGCGAGATGCCCTCGCTCTTGAGCTTCTTGTCCACCTTGGTCTGCGTGGCGATGCCGGCGTGGTCCGTGCCCACGATCCAGCGCGTGGAGCGGCCGCGCATGCGGTTGTAGCGGATGATGGTGTCCTGGATGGAGTCGTCCATGGCGTGGCCCATGTGCAGCACGCCCGTGACGTTGGGCGGGGGGATGACGACGGTGCAGTCGCCGACGCCCTTGCTGCGCTGGTAGCAGCCGGCATCGATCCACTCGTCGATGAGCTGGGGCTCGGCGGTTGCCGGGTCGTAGGTCTTGGGCATGTCGGCGGCGCCGGCCGCGGGCGTGTTCTCTGCCACGGAAGAACCATCCTCTCGCAAGGCTGTGGGACGCACGCCCGGCATAGGCCGCAACGTGCTCCCCATGCACGTACAACTAGCAGTCCAGAATACCACGATGAGCGAACGGCAGAGGCGTTTGCCCAGCGCGAGGCAGTCGCACATAATCAGGGGGTCGCAGGGACCTGACCACATGAAGGCACGCATGGCCAAGGACGGCAAGAAGGGCATCGTCGCCGAGTTCGCGGAGTTCATCAACAGGGGCAACGTGATGGACATGGCAGTTGGCGTCATCATCGGCGGCGCGTTCACCGCCGTGGTGAACGCCCTGGTCACGAACGTCATCCAGCCGCTCATCTCGTTCGTCACGGGCGGCGCGCCGGGCGTGCCGGGTCTGTCGATCAACCTGAACGGCTCGGTTATCGACTTCAGCGCGTTCATATCGGCCGTCATCAACTTCCTCATCACGGCCGCGGCGGTGTTCGCCATCGTCAAGGCGATGAACGAGGTCAACCGCCTCAGGGACCTTGCCGCCGAGAAGGCGGGCCTGGCCAAGAAGGCCGAGGAGGACGCCGCGCCCGCGCCGCGCGTGTGCCCGTTCTGCAAGCAGCAGATCGCCGACGACGCCACGCGCTGCCCGCACTGCACCTCCAAGCTCGAGGGCTACGAGAACGGCGCGGAGTAGACGGACGGGCCGCCGCGCGGCCGCGCGAGAATCAGGACGCGAAACCAGGGCGCGAAACTACGCAGGCTTTGACTCCAAGAGGCCCCTTGCGGGGACCAGCGAGCCAAAGCCTGCGTCACTTTTGCCCGGGTAACAGAAACGACCCCTACACGCCCTGGCGCGCGAGGAAGGCCTCCACGTCTGCCCAGACCGTCTCGCGGATGGGCTCGTTCAAGATCTCGTGGCGGGCACCAGGGTAGATGGTCTTCTCCACGAGGCGCAAGCCGGCGTTTCTGTACTCGTCGACGGCGCGGCTCACGCCCCGGCCGCACTCCCCCACGGGGTCCTCGGCACCGGCGATGAACAGAAGCGGCAGGTCACGGGGCACACGCCGCGCAAGACGGGCGTCCGTTGCGTCCGCGACGAGCGAGGCGAGCACGCCATAGGCGCCCACCGTGAACGTCTGGCCGCACAGGGGGTCGGCGACGTACTCGTCCACGACGTCCGGGTCCGTCGCGATCCAGTCCACGCTCGTCCGCGCGTCCTTGATGGCGCGGCCGTAGGCGCCGGCGCCCATGGAGTCGATGAGGCGGCTGCGATGGCGCTCGCCGCGCAGCGCGGCAAGCAGGCGCGTGAGCACGCGGCCCGCCACGGTCTGGATGCGCGGCTGCTGGCCCGTGCCGCACAGGATGGCGGCCGAGAGGCCCTCGGCATGCCGCGTGAGGTAGACGCGCGTGACGAAGCTGCCCATCGAGTGGCCAAACATCACGTGACGCGTCCCCGGATAGCGCTCGCGGACCTTCTCGCGCAGGGCGTGGACGTCCTCGACGAGCGCGTCCTCCCCCACCTCGAGCGGCATGTGGCCCAGGTCGTCTGCCGAGCAGGCCGTCTTGCCATGGCCCACGTGGTCGTTGGCACACACGACAAACCCATGGGCCACGAGAAACTCCGCGAACGGCGCGTAGCGCTCGACGTGCTCGGACATGCCGTGGACGAGCTGGATGACGGCGCGGGGCGAGAGGTCCGGCCGGGCCGCGTCGTCGGGCTCCCACACGAGGGCGCGTATGGTCGAGGTGCCGTCATGGCTGGGATAGGTGAGCGTGGTGGTCTGCATGGGGCCTCCCTGGATGCGCGCCGGCGGGCGCGACGTGTTCGTGGGGGATATATACCCACGCCATGCCCCACGGCCATTTGCTTCACAAGAGCGACAGGGCCGCCAAGAGCAGGAACGTCACGCCTCCGACACGTCGGACTCGCGGACCCAGCCAAGCTCGGAGGCGCCATCTGCGCTGGAGAGCTCGTAGGCGGGCTCGCCGCCTTGTTCGCCCACGGCAACGACGACGCAGGGCATGCCGCTTGCGACATCGATGACGAGGTCGTCGACGGCAAAGCGCGGGGCCGGGCCCACGGCCTGCTGCGCGGCCTGCCGGGCAAGGCGCTCCTCGGCGGCCCTGCCGGCCTCGCGACCGTAGCGCTGCTGGTCTGCCTGGTGGGTGATGTGCCAACCGCCGCAGTGCTCACAGCGATAGATGAACAGGGGCTCGCCTCCCTCCCGCTCGCGGTGGCGGACCACGGCGCGGGCCTGGTCGTACGTCACGTACCTGCGCTTCTTTGCGCAGGAGCTCACGACCTGCCACATGCCCTCGCGCTCGAGCCGCTCGCGGCGGCGCTCCCGCTCGCAACGCTCCGCGCGGCCCTCGCGCGTGACGCGCCGGTCTGGGCGGTCTGGTTCGGCGCCGCTCTCGTAGCGCTGGGTAGACGTCCTTGTCACGGGGTCTCCGTTCCGTCTTCTTGGCAACGTCCCGTTCTAGGGGGGCGCGTCCCAAAGCTGTCAGAGCCCTTTGGGACGCGCCGAGGCCACAAGCGCTACGGACGCTCGATGAACGCCTTGTAGCCGCAGTAGGCCTCATAGATGTCGGCCTTGCTCGTGACCTCCCACAGCGAGTGCATGGAGAGCACGGCCACGCCCGAGTCGATGACGTCCATGCCATAGCGCGCCATGATGTAGGCGATCGTGCCGCCACCACCGGCGTTCACGCGGCCGAGCTCGCAGGTCTGGAAGCTCACGCTCGCCTCGTCCATGACGTTGCGCACGTAGGCCATGTACTCGGCGTCCGCGTCGTTGGAGCCGCTCTTGCCGCGCGCGCCCGTATACTTGTTGAAGCACAGGCCGTGGCCGAGGTAGGCGCTGTTCTTCTCCTCGAACTGGCCGGCGTAGGCCGGGTCGAAGCCGGCGGAGACGTCACTCGACAGCATGCGGGAGTTGGCGAGCGCCCGGCGCAATGCCAGGTCTCCGCCCTCGCCTGCGAGCTCCATGACCTCGGCGAGCGCGTTCTCGAAGTAGTGGGCCTGCATGCCCGTGGCACCCACCGAGCCAATCTCCTCCTTGTCGACGAGCAGGCAGACGCTCGTACGCTCCACGTCCGTGACCTCGAGCATGGCCTCGAGCGAGGTGTAGGCGCACACGCGGTCGTCCTGGCCGTATCCCAGCACCATGGAGCGGTCGAGGCCCATGTCACGCGCGGGGCCGGCCGGCACGATCTCCAGCTCAGCGGAGAGCAGGTCCTCCTCCTCGATGCCGTAGCGCTCGGCGAGAAGTCCGAGCAGCATCTGCTTCACGGGTTCCTTGGGCGCGTCGGCGTCCTTGGCGTTCTCGTCGCCCGTGATGACGACGGGCTTGCCGCCCACGATGACGTCGAGGCTCTCAGGATCCACGGCCTCGGCGTGCGTCTTCTTCATCTGCTCGCCGGCGAGGTGGATGAGGATGTCTGAGATGCAGAAGACCGGGTCGGAGGGGTCCTCGCCCACCACGACGGGCACGACGCTGCCGTCCTTCTTGGCCACGACGCCGTGAATGGCGAGCGGCGTGGCAACCCACAGTGAGCTCTTGAGGCCACCGTAGTAGTGCGTGTCGAGAAACGCGAGGTCGGCCTTCTCGTAGGCGGGATTCTGCTTGACGTCGAGGCGCGGCGAGTCAACGTGAGCGCCCAGGATGTTCAGGCCGGCCGCGAGCGGGGCCGTGCCGATGTTGAACAGCGTGAGGGCCTTGCCGCGCGTGTTGACGTAGACCTTGTCGCCCGCCTTGAGCGGCTTGCCAGCGGCGATGGCCGCATCGAGGCTCACGTAGCCCGCGGCCTCGGCCAGGGCCACGCCCGCGGCAACGCACTCGCGCTCCGTCTTGTTCTCGCTGATGAAGGAGCGGTAGCGGCCACTCAGGGCCTCAAGCTCCTCGCTCTGCTCGCTCGTGTACTTCTTCCAGGCGCTTGGGCGCTCCATGGATCCTCCCCTCGGCCGGCACGCGGCCGGCGCACGTATGCAAACGCCTCAATTATAGGGATGTGGGCGAAAGCGGGCGCGTGCGGGGCCCGGGCGAACAACGCCAAGCGCCGCGCACACGGCAGGCCCGTGCCCTGCACGCGCAGAAGCCCACGAAAAGGGGGTGGGCCGCCCTTGTGAGCGACCCACCCCACGCATCCCACAGGGAGCGTCTGTCTCCTAGCCGCGCCTCCTCACGAGCGCTGCCACGACGATGGCCGCGATACCCGCAACGGCGATGCTCGCCTCAAGGCCGGGACCCGCGAGCGGGTCGCTCGTCTGGGGCAGCTGCTTGGCAGGCGGCGTCTCGACGTCCGGCGAGCCGCCCGGGTTCTCGCCAGAGCCACCGGCGTCATACCTGTTGGTGAACACGAGGTAGTCGTCCGTGCTCGCCTTGGCGCTGAGGTGTCCCTCGCCGTCATCGGTGACCTCGACCTTCACCGTGTAGGAGGAGCCGTCGTAGGTCACGCCCGCCTGGCCGTCGTTTCTCTCGGAGACCTTGTAGGTGAACGTCTTGCCCGCATCGGCCGCGCCGTAGCCCAGCGCAAACGTCACGGAGCCGTCCGCCGCGTTCGTGGCGCTCTGGAGCACAGTGCCCGTCTCGGCGTCGGAGAGCTGGAACGTGAACTGGCCGTCTGCGAGCGTGGCCCCCTCGAGCCTCTTGACCGCGACGATCCTTGCCGAGGTGCCCTCGGCGGCGTAGGTGTTCTTGAACGAGACGTCCCCGCCTGGGTAGGTCACGTTGGCGACGAGAGCGCCGGCGCCGTTGTCCGAGACGCTCACGTGAGCGACCGCCTCGTGGGTGTCGAACGAAACGCCGCGCGTCTCGCCTGGCACGACCTCGCGGACCACGTACTCGTGCTCGCCGGGCTTGTCGTAGGTGAGGTCGAACGAGAACCTGCCCTCGGCGTCGTTGCTCGTCATCGCCACCTGGCGGCCGTCCTCGAGCAGCTCGAAGGTGAACTCGCCGTCGCGAAGCTCGCGTCCCTCGAGCGACTTGGTGCCCTGGATGGTCGCGGAGGTCTGCGTGACGCGGTACGCGTTGGTGAACGAGAACTTCGAGCCGGTGCCCAGGGAGTTGCCGTCACCGTCGGTGGCGGTGGCAGAAATCGTGCCGTCACCGTTGTCGGTCACGGAGACCCTGACGACCCTCGTGCCGCCATCGACCGAGACGCCCTTGGGCGAGTCGTCCGTCGCGGCCTCGGCAATCGTGTACTCGTACGTCTTGCCGGCGTCGGCCATGGTGTAGGCGACCTCGCCGAAATCGACGTTGCCCGCGGTGTTGCGCACGGTCTTGGCCTGGCCGTCGGAGCCGGATGGCATGGGCGCGCCGTCTGCGCCCGTGAGCGTGAAAGCGAACTTGCCCTCGATGTCCGGGGTGGCGTAGCCCTCGCCTGCGGGCGCGTCGTAGGACTTGGTGCCGTTCAGGCTCACGCTCGCGCTGGCGTCGGCACCGTACTCGTTCACGAAGGTGAGGTGGTCGGCGCCATCCGGGTAGGCCACGCTCGCCCGGAGCGTGCCGTCGTCGTTGTCGGTCACGGACACCTTAACAGCCAGCTGCGTCACGATGTCCCTGACGCCGGAAGGCAGGTTGCCCGTCTCGGTCACGGTGTAGGCGTGCGTTCCCACGTCTGCCTGGGTGTAGCTGAGCGGCTTGTCGAACGTGATGGCGCCGTCCGCAGCGTTCGTGCCGGTGGCAACGGTGGAGCCCTGCTTGTCGGTCACGGTGAAGTGGAACTCACCCGCAACCTGGTCGCGACCGCGCAGCACCTTCTCGGCCTTGATCGTTGCCTCGCCGCTTGCCTGGTAGGAGTTGGTCAGGTAGACCTTGGCCGGGTTCTCGACGTCGCTGTCGCCGGTCTTGTAGACGTACGCGGTGCCGTCGACCGTGGTCGTGGCCGTAAGCGTGCCCGCCCCGTCATCCGTGACCGCGATCCTCACCTTATGGACCTGGGAGTCGTTCGTGTAGCCGGCGCCGCCGCCACGGGTCTCGGTAAGCTCGAAGGCGTACGTCTTGTTCGCGTTGGCCTGCGTGAGGACGAGGCCATCATCCGGCAGGAGGTTCACGGCCGCCGCCACGCCGTCATCGGAGGCGGGAGAGTCGAAGACCTTGCCAGCTTCCGGGAGGCCGAGGAGGGCTGCGGACTCGCTGGCCGCAACCGCACCGTCCTCGTCCACGGCCTTGAGCGTGAACTGGAACTGGCCCGCCGCCATGGCGTGGCCGTCGAGCGTCTTCTCGAGCTTGAGGCCGCCGGCGACGCCGTAGTCGAGGTTGGAGTTGTAGGTATTCGTAAAGTCGCCATCCGAGACGATCACGGGCACGGCACCGTCGACCACGAGGTGGCCGAGGCCGTCGTCGCGCACCGTCACCGTGAGGGTGGCCGTGTGGGTGTCCTTCTTAAGGCCGGCCGCGCTCGCGCCGTCCTCCGTCACGTCGAACACATAGGTGCCCGGACGGGTGAACGTCATGTCGCCGAAGCCGAAGGTGGCCTTGTTGCCACTCGCCGGCTTGGATGCGGTCGCGGAGCCGTTGTACGTGACGCCGCTGGCATCTCCCTGCGTGAGCGTCATCGTGAACGAGAAGCTTTCGCCGTCTGCCCAATCGCGGCCCACGAGCGTCTTGGAGAACAGGTTGTCCGTGTGGGCGACGTAGGTGTCGGTGGCATAGGCGTTGTTGAACGAGACGCTCGTCACGCCGGAGTCGAGCACGCCCGTGGCCTCGCTGCCGTTCTGGCCGTTCACCGTTGCGGTGTAGCCCGCGGCCGGCTGCTCGCGCACCGTGTAGCGCGCAGACTTCGAGAGGCGCGAGACAACGATGCGCTGTCCGGCCTTGAGCGTGAGCTGTGCCTTGCCTTCCGCGTCAAACGTCACGCTGACGTCCTCGGGCGTGTCCTGGCCTTCCGAGTAGCGCTTGGCACCCAGCGTGCCGGCAAATGGCGTGCCGTCTGCGTTGCCAAGCGTGACGTCGAAGGTGAACTCGCGGTTGGGGTCGCCGCCCTCGACCGTCTTGGAAATCTCCAGGCTGCACTTCTCGGCCTTGACGGTGACGGTGTTGGTGTCATAAGAGTTCTCGCCCACCGTGACCTTCGCGGTGTTGGCGATCTCGTCGGTGCCCGCCTCGTCGGAGACGCCCGTCACACGGACCGTGAGCGTCACGGTGCCGCTTGCATCTGTCGGCTGCTGCCCGAGGTCCCAGGTGACGGCCGTGCCGTCGGCAGAAGGCGTGCCGCCGTCAGAGGCGCTGACGAACTCGACGCCCTGCGGCAGGGTGTCCGTCACGCTCACGCATGCATTGGCACCGGTGTTGTTCACCCAGGCGAGCTCGTAGGTGATCTTATCGCCCGCGGAGACGGTCTGGCCGTCGATGCTGGCCTTGGCATCATCACCTGCGCGATAGACCTTCTTGGGAGTCTTGTAGATGTTCGTGAAGGCAAGGGTGTCGGAGGAGCGCTCTACGCTTGCCGCGAGCTGGCCGTTGCCCTTGTCCGCAACGCTGACGCGCACGTGCTTGACGCTCGTGTCATAGGCCGTGCTGGGCTTCGCGTCCGCCCCGCGGCTCTCGGCGACGTCGAACGTGAACGTGCCGGCGACCTTGAAGGTGATGTCGCCAAACTCGGAGGCGTGGTTGGCCGCGTCACGGGAGATCACAAGGCCGCTCGCGTTGTCCGGAAGGGTGATGAGACCCTCCTTGACCGCATCTGCCGTGGCTTCGTCGCCAGGCGCAAGCGTGAAGGTGAACGCATCGCCCTCGTCCCAGTCGCGCGCGCTGCCGTCCTCGTTCACGAGGCTCTTGGTGACCCTGAGGCTTGCGGAGCCGTCGAGCGTAGCGGGTATAGGGCTGTAGTTGTTCGTGAACGTCAGCCTGTTGTTCTGGGAGATGTCGCCGGAGCTGGTCGTCTCGACGATCGTGCCGGAGATGGCATCCCCCTCTCCCCGCTGCTCCTCGTTGCCCTTCTTTCTGCTCACGAGTGAGAAGCCGAGGTCCTCATGCTTGCCCGTCTCGGTCACGCTGAACTGGTCGCCCGCGGACAGGCCGTAGACGCGGATGGTCTCGCCGGCCTTGATGGCGTGCTTGGAGCCGTCCCTGAGCTTGAACGTGGTGCCCACGGCGTTGCCGGCGGCGTCGAACACCTGCGCGTCGTACTCCTGCTTGTTCGCCAGGTCGCCTCCCAGGATGCCGTTCGTGGGAAGCCTGAACGTGAACTCGAACGTGAGGTCCTGCGTCTGGCCCTGTGCGTCAACGTAGGTGGTTGGCGCCGTCACGCCGTCGGCAGACGTCACCTGCTTGGTCACCTCGAGGCGTGCGAGGCGCTTGTCGGTGTACTCCACGCCCGAGGCAGACGTGAACAGCTGGTTGAGCTGGAGGTCTCCCAGGTCGTCACCTGTGGAGGGCGTGTCGTCCTGGGTGATCCTCATGCGGTTGATGCCCGTGTCGGCGTAGATGATGGGCAGGCCGCCGCCGTCTGCCTTGACGTACTGGAGCACGTTACCCTCGGACGACTCGCTCGTGTTGAGTCTCATCCTCATGGGGTTGTCGTTCACATCGGCAGGCGTGACGCCCTTTGCCGTGCAGGCTCTCCACAAGAGGCTGGGTTGCCCCTCCGTGGCGCTCTCGAGCGTGCCCTTGATGCTCGCGAGCGTCTGGTCCACCTCGTCGTTCGTGCCGTACTGCGACATCGTACTCAGAAGCGAACCGGGGCCGCTCATGCTGCGCACGCCGTCGCCCTCCTTGCCGGCGTCGACGTAGACGCCCGAGTTGTCGACGATGACCTTCGTGACCGTGTCGTTGGCAAGGTAGCCGTCTGGCGCGGCCGTCTCGGCGAGGTAGTACGTGCCGTTCTCGAGCGGCTTCTTGTTCGCGGAGTCAACGGGGAAGCACGCCGAGCCGTCGAGCGTGTATGGGAAGGTTCTCGCGGCGGTCGTGGCGGAGTCGATGGCCTCGGCGCTGTCCTTGAGCCGGTAGTTGCCCTCGGCGTCCGTCTCGACGGAGCTGGCCGAGTACAGCGAGAACGTGGCGCCGTCCACGGGGTTGCCGCCCTCGTCCACCTTCTGGACGAAGAGACGGTTCTGGACGTTGGTGACGAGCAGCTTCGCGGCAAACTGGCGGGTAAACTTGTCTGTGTCGACGCGGACGGTGTTGTCCTCCGTGGCTCCGTCGAGGGTGTTGGCGGTGGTGTAGTAGACGGCAACGGTGTACTTGGCGTTTGCCATCTGGTCGCTGGCCATCATGTAGGCGTAGTCGCGCGCGTCACCAGGCAGGTCGTTGAGCTCGACCTGGTACTGGCCGCTCGTCGTGAGCGCGAAGGTGGAGCCGCCCTGCTGCCGGACGGCCTCGATGGCACCGGCGAGGTCTCCGTTGCCGACGGTCTTGTAGCCGTTGACGGCGTCTCCCACGAGAGCCTTCCACGTACCGTCGTCGTCCTTCATGTAGACGACGGCGAACATGGTGCCCTTGCTGGTCGATGGCTCGATGGCACTCGAGCCGTCCGCGGCCCTGAGGTCGCTTGGCGCAGTGAGCGTCTCCTTCGAGTCGACGTGGCCGCCGTTGAGCCACCTGCGGTTGACCGTGAAGCCATCCTGCGTGTCTGTGGGGGACTGCAGCGTGCCGCCGCTGCTGCCACCCTCGTGCTGCGACCTGACGTACTCGAGGTGCATCGTTCCGTCATGCGACGTGACGCTCGAGTGGTAGCCGTCGGGCACGCCGATCTCCTTGAGCACGAAGTGGGTCGTGCCGGCGTCCGCCTCCTTGTCGAAGGAGATCACGGAGTGGTCGCTGACGTTCGTGAAGTAGAGCTGGCCGTTGGCGTCGGTCGTGCCCGTGGCGATGGGGTCGCCGGAGACGTTGTAGTTCTCGTCGGCCTCGTAGAGCTCGAACTTGGCGCCCTGGACGGGGTTGCCGTTCTGGTCGATCTTCAAGAGCTCGGAGACGGGCTGGGTCACGAGGTTGAACTTGAGGTGCATGTTGGAGGCGGCGGCACCGCGCTCTAGGTAGTAGAACTTGAGCGTATGCTGGGAGTCGGCCGCGAAGGTGTCGCCAGAGAAGTTGCCGGTCGACACTCCCGCCGCCTCGAAGAGGCTCTTGAGCGTGCCCACGCTCTTGTCGTTGACCTTGACGTCTCCGGTGTGGAAGTTGATGTTGAGCTTGGCGAGGTCGTGGATGCCACCGAGGTCGCCCACGAGGACGTCATCGATGTAGACCCAGACGTCGTCGTCTCCGGAGAATTCGAACTCCATGTCGCGGGTTTTGCCGTTGTAGTCGGTCATTCCAGCGACGCCGTTTTCTGCCGGCTGGATGAACTGCGTGGACATCGACAGGCCGAAGTGGTGGTTCAAGGTCGAGGACTCCGCACTGGTGTTGGCATAAACCTGGCTGGCGGAGTTGAACGGGAAGAACATGCCGTTGAACTTCCCTGCAGGGCCGTCGTACTTCACTGCAGGGCTGTCGTAGACCTTGAACGAGTTGGTCGCGGCGTCATAGGACGCGAAGTTATCTTGGCTGTCGTACTCGTAATAGCCATCAATGGTCTGGAGCAGCCCCTTCACGCCGAGATGCGCCTCCTTGCCCGGCTGGGTGCTCCAGTCGAAGAGGTAGGCAAGGGACTCGGAGGTGTAGGAGAGGCGGCCGCTCCTGTCTGACCCATGCGTGCCTGCAGTGATCTGGGGATAGCCGTCGTCTGGCAGCGTGCTCGAGACATAGCTGGTTGGGGCGCCACTGCCACTCCAGCCGTTTATGCCAGCTTTGTTTCCGTCAGTGAACTGAAGCTGATGGCCCGAATTGATGCCGGAGTTGCCAGAGATGGAGTTGGACTGGGCATCCGTGACCCAGTAGTCGAACAGGTTGATCGTCATGCCAGACGGCGAGACCGTCGAGACGGTGGTCTCGGGAATGGCAAGCGCCGGGGACGGCGCGCCGACAAGTCCGATGATGGCGACGAATGCTCCCGCCGCCAGGGCGACGCCAAAGTGGCGAACGCGGCCAAAGGCCTTGCGCACACCTTGCGAACTTATCGCGATATGCCTGCTCAACATGGTAATTCTCCCCACTTCAAGTGAGGCCGGGAGAGCCCCTCTCCCCCCCCCCCCCCGCGTCTCGCCTCATCAATAGCACTACGTAAAATATTACTACTGGGGGGTTATGAAGTAGACCTGAACAGGGGGATTGAACTATCGGTGAGTTTTGCGGAGGGTGGCTGGGGACCGGCACACGGTCCCTACTCCCCGTGCACGACGACCTCGAGGCCGGCAGACTCGACGAGCGAGACGATGCGTCCGACGTCCGCCTTGGCAAGCGGGGGCACGCCGCTCATCTCGTAGTCGAGTCCCACGGAGGAGTACTTGCCCTCCCCCAGCTGGTGGAATGGCAACACGTCCGCACGGCGTATGCCAAGGCTTGCGGCACGATGGGCATTCGCGAGTACGCACGCGTCGTCATCGGTATAGCCGGGGATGATGGGCATGCGCGCCACGACGCGCCCGCCCGCCTCGATGATGCGCGCAAGGTTGGCGTCACGCACGGCGGGATCGATGCCCGTGACGGCAAGGCTCCGCTTGCGATCGGCGACCTTGAAGTCCACGAGAAAGGCGTCGCACGCCGCCACGAGGCGCTCGGGCTCCACGGCAAGCGGCGTGGCGAGCGTCGTCTCGAGCGCGGTGGACGCCCCGCCCGCATGGCAGAGCTCGAGCAGCGCCAGAACGGCGCGCTGACGGGTGGCGCCGGCCAGGCCCTCGCCGCCGCTCACGGTGACGCCACCTCCGCTCTCCTCGTAAAACGGCAGGTCGCGGAGGAGCTCGGCGGCCAGCTCGTCCACGGTGCAGATGCTCTCCTCCAGCGCCTTCACATAGGCCTTGGCAGGCTCGGCGTTGGCGGTGCCGTCGTCCATGGTATCCAGCCATGCCTGAGCGGCGGCCTTCAGCTCGGGACGGGCCCACTCGATGGCGATCAGCTCGCGGGTCTTCTCGGCCAGATCCTCGCGGATCTTGTTCTGGCCGACGAACATGCCGAGACCGTGCTCCGCGTTATCCTCGAACAGGGAGTTGCACCATGCGGGGCCGTGGCCCTCCTTGTTGGTGCAGTAGGGAGAAGTAGCCGCGGGACCGCCCCAGATGGAGGAGCAGCCGGTGGCGTTGGAGACATACATATGATCGCCGAACAGCTGGGTGACGAGACGGGCATAGCTGGTCTCGGCGCAGCCGGCGCAGGAGCCGGAGAACTCCAGCATGGGCTGCTTGAACTGGCTGCCCTTGACGGTGTTGTCCTGCATATCCTTCTTCTCGGACACCTCGGCCACGCAGTAGTCGAACACGTCCTGCTGGGGCAGCTCGCCCTCCTGGGCGACCATGGACAGGGCGTTCACCGGGCAG
>ERZ824488.3146-NODE-3146-length-12984-cov-6.052363_pt1 | contig 12984 bp, 4 predicted proteins | sample MGYA00519936_ERZ824488 | MGnify/ENA primary metagenome ERZ824488 (study PRJEB31778, sample SAMEA3449153) | human gut metagenome | biome: human gut; feature: human-associated habitat; material: faeces | place: United Kingdom | collected 2010/2012 ... | reverse complement strand
GAGCCGTCGTTCTTCACGACGAGGATCTTGTCGCCGTCGTGGATGGTGCCGGAGTAGACACGGCCGATGCCGATGCGGCCCACGTAGTCGGAGTGGTCGATGGTGACGCACTGCATGGCGAGGGGGCCGTCGGGGTCCACGTCGGGGGCAGGCATGTCGTCCACGATCATGTCGAGCATGGGGAACATGTCCATGTTGCCGTCCTCGGGGTCCAGTCGGGCAAAGCCGTTGACCGCGGAGGCGTAGATGGCGTGCTCCATGGCAAACTCGAGCTGCTCGTCGGTAGCGCCGAGGTCGGCCATGAGGTCGAGGCAGTCGTTGTAGGCCTTCTCGGGGTCGGCGCCGGGCTTGTCGATCTTGTTGACAACGATCATGACGGCCAGGCCAGCGGCGATGGCGTGGGAGAGCACGAAGCGGGTCTGGGGCATGGGACCCTCGGCGGCATCGCACAGCAGCAGGGCGCCATCGGCCATGCGCAGGACGCGCTCGACCTCGCCGCCAAAGTCAGCGTGGCCCGGGGTGTCAAGGACGTTGATCTTGACGTCCTTGTACTCGATGGAGATGTTCTTGGCCAGGATGGTGATGCCTCGCTCGCGCTCCTGGTCGTTGGAGTCAAGCACGCGCTCCTCGACCTGCTGGTTTGCGCGGAAGGCATCAGTGGCCTTCAACAGCTGGTCCACGAGCGTGGTCTTGCCGTGGTCGACGTGCGCAATGATTGCGATGTTCCTGATGTTCTCCTGGCGCATATATCCCTCTCGCTTGGTCTCTGCCTCAGTTTTCGGCAACTGGGGAATTATACAGCGCGAACGGCGAGAAGTGCGTGTTGCCGACGGCAGTCACGTCTTCTACAGCAGCAGGGTTGACAAAGGGACTGTCCCTTTGTCAACTCACAGCAGGGGCTCGACCTCGCCGGCGGGCTGGGGCTCGGTCCAGCCGAAGGTATCCTCGTCGCCGGTGACGTCAACGAGGCTGAAGGCGGAGTAGCTGCGCCAGCCGCGCTCGCCAAACTCCAGCAGGACGGCGTCCTGGTAGGCGCCCTTCTCGTCTGCGATAGCGCCACGGTAGGCAAGGGCGTAGCGCAGGGGCTCGCCCAGGTGGGCGCGGGGGTCCCCGTGGTCGCAAGCCAGCTCGCCCACGCGCTTGTGGGCGCCCTCAAGGCACTCCTCAGGACCGTCGTCGGCAAACTCGTAGCTCCCGACGGTACCGACCTCGTCCTGGACGGCCAAGAGCACGTCAAGCTCCTCGCCAACGGCCAGGACGTCCAGCGCCTTGCCCAGAAGCTGGCTGGCAAGCTCGTCGGTCTTTGCGGAGACGCCCTCGCGCAGCTGGTCAGCGGCAGAATCAGTCATGAGCACCCCTTGGTCACATTGTTTGCAGCCCTCATCATACCCGCATTTGGGCGGGGTGCGGGCAACAGGAGCCACCTCAAACCGGGCCGTTGTCGACACTTCTTCTGGTTAGAACGTCGACAAGGGCCCGGTTTTCTCGCCAGGCACAACAAAGCGGGCTGTTGTCGTCATTTCCAGAGAGGATTTTGACAACAACAGCCCTGTTTGATTGCCTAGCTCAGCAAGGAGCGGCCGGGTTGGTGGGCGGGGTTGGAGGTTTCCGCCTCCTCCTGCCTCCTACCTCCTGCGACGCATGGCCAGGGTGCCGGCCAGCAATGCCACGGCCACGAGGGTGACCACGATGGCATCGGAGGTCACGTCGCCCGCCTTGGGAAGGGGGCGAGAAGGACGTGCCGGCTTGGGGGCAGGCGCCGGGTCGGGCTTGGTGGGCAGCTTCGGCGCGGGCGGCTCCTCGGGAGTGACGGGCGGCGTGTAGGTGTTGGTAAACGCCAGGGCACCGTCAGCCGCATCCATGGAGACCTCGGCAGAGAGGTGCCCCAGACCGTCATCGGTCACCGTGACGGTCACGACGTAGACGCGCTCGTCGTAGGTCACACCCTCCTGCCCGTCATTGAGCTCGCGCAGCTCGTAGGTGTAGGTTCCCGGCTCGGTAAGGAGCAGGTGCGGGAACGCCACGTTGCCCTGGGCGTCGTTGGTGGCGCGCAGGTCAGAGCCCATGCCCGTGAGCTGGAACGCAAACTGCCCGTCTGTCAGGGCCGCGCCCAGAAGCTCCTTGTGGGCCGTGATGGTCACGTCGGCGGGAGTCGTCTCATAGGCGTTGGTGAAGGTTGCCGGGCCCTCCTCCACCAGCTCATGCTTCACGGCAAGCGCGCCGTCGCCCGTGTCAGAGACCGTGGTGTTGACGTGGTACGTCGTACCAGAGTAGCGCACGCCATCGATGGTCTTGCCAGCGTTGACCTCGCGAATCTCATAGCTGTGGGTACCGGGCACGTCGTAGGTGATGGGACTCAGCGCCACGGTTCCGTCGGCAGCGTTGGTGCCAGTGGCCACCACTTTGCCGTCCTCGAGCATCTCAAAGCAGAACTCCCCAGCGACCATGCTGCGGCCGGTCAGGACCTTGGAGACGCTCACCTGATCGGTAACTCTGGAGGGCGTGGGCGCAGGCTTGTAGACATTGGTGAACGTCAGGTCGGGCTGGCCGGCGGTGAGGGGCGCTCCATCGGCGTCGGTGAACTCGGCCGTCAGCTTGCCGTGGCCGTCATCCGTGACCGTGATGTAGATGTCACGGGTGTTGCGCAAGTCGTTGGTCACGCCAGTGGCGGAGCCGGTCTCGGTCACGACGTAGTGGAAGGTCCTCTGGCGAGAAGTGCCTGCCAGCGGCTCCACGACCTCGCTCGCAATGTGGAAAAGGTTGCGGCGGACCGTCTGCCAGCGGGCGGCGTTGACCGTCGCGACGTCGGTGGCGTCAGGGGTCGACGCAGCCTCGGCGTCAGGGGCGGAGACCTCCTCTACGACAGGGGTACCCAGGTCAGCGACCTCGTCCTGGGCGAGAAGCTCGTCCTGCTGAGGCTCCTCGGCAGGAGCGGGAGAGTCACTGGGGTCACTCACAGGCTCGGTCTCGGGCGCAGCAGGTTCAAGCTCCGCGTCCTTCTCGCCAGTCTCGGACGATGGGGCCTCGACACGCGGACCCGCCTCGGACTCGGAGTCGGCCACTGGCTCCTCGTCGGACGGCACCTCGCCGCTTTGCCCGGCTTCCCCGTCGGCGTCCTGAATCACGACGCCGCCAAAGACGTTATCAAGAGTGAACGTGATCTTGCCAAAGGAGAAGCCGCCGTTGGCGTTGGTCACCTCGGTGCGCTCGGGCATGGGCGCACCGTCGGTCTTGGCCGTGATGGTGAAGCCGAACTCGCCATCGCGCAGGTCACGGCCCTCAAGGACCTTAGTGCCGGAGACCTCAATCTCGGCATCGCCGGTGCCATAGGAGTTCTCAAATGCCAGCCCGCCCTTGGGATAGTAGACATCGCAGCCGAGCGTGCCGTCACCGTTGTCGGTTACTTTGACTGTGATGGTGAAGCTGCCGCGCACGGGCGTGACGCCCTCCGCCTTCAGGCCATCGGTGACCTCGCGCGCCATATAGGTGTACTTACCGGGCGCCGTATAGCTCAGACAGCCGAAGTTGACGCTTCCGAACTCGTCGTTGCGGACAGTGGCCACAACGTCCCCAGCCTCATCAACTAGCTCGAACTTAAATTCACCGGCGCTCATCAGGCGGCCGTTAAGGGTCTTTGTACCCACGATCTCCGCGGTGGTGCCCGTGGCGGCATAGCGGTTCACAAACTCAACGCGTGCGGCATCGGCCACAGCCTCGCCGTCGGAGGCATACGTCCACGTGCGGGCGCCCTTATCGCCAGAGACGGTCGTGGTCACAAGCAGCCTGCCGTTCTCGACGTCATTGGCCACGCTCACGGAAACGTTCCACGTGGAGCAGTCGCAGGAGTAGCCCGGATCGGGGTCTTTCTCAGTGACGGTATAGTTCCAGGTCTTTCCCGCGTCGTTCTGCGTGAAGACGATCTCTCCGCTGGTGGCGGCAACGGTCACGGTACCGCCGTTGGTCAGCTTGCCGGAGGCATACGTTCCCGCGATGCCCAGGATGTCATCGCCATCGGGCTTGACGGTGAAGCTGAACTTGCCGGCCGCGGCGGAGGTGCCCTCAAGCGTCTTGGTGATGGTCAGGCCACCCATGGCGTTGTAGTCAAGCTCCGCGCTGTACCTGTTCACGAAGGCCGCAGAGCCAGATACCAGGCGAGAAGAGGCCACGAGCTGGCCCGTTGCCGTGGAGTCGGTGACCGTCACGCGGAAGTGGGCGACGTTGGTGGTGTAGTCCACGCCATTGACGGTCTGTCCGGCGTTGACCTCGCAGACCTCATACTCATAGGTGCCGGCGGCTGCATAGCTGATCTGGCCGAAGTCAAACGGAGTGCGGCCGCTACTGGCATCGGCGGCCTTAACGGTGACCTGCGAGTTTGCGGGCATGGGAGCGCCGGAGAGGCCAACAAGCTTGAACGTGAAGGCGTCGGTCGAAGCCCAGTCACGACCCTCGAGCACCTTTGCCAGGCCAAAGTTTGCGGTGTCAAAGCTACCGGGAGTAGCCTGGTAGGTGTTCTGGAACGCGACCTCGTTGCCGGGGGCATCGTCAACGGTGGTGGTCACGCGCAGGGTTCCGTCAAGGGCGTCCTCAACGGTAATAATGACCTCGTGCTCGACTGCGTCATAGGTCACGCCGGGAAGCTTGGCGTCGACGGTGGGCACAACCTCGGCAACCTTGAAGCGGTACTCGCCGGCGCCAGTACGGTTGAACACGATGCCATTGAGCTTGGTCATTGCGTTCTTCTCGCCGGACGCACGCTGTCCGTCATTGGCAAACGCGCGGTCAGAGCTGGCGAGAAGTGCCTGGGACTGCTCGTCCTCGCCCGTGATGGTGAAGTTGAACTCGCCCTCGCGCATGGTGCGGCCGATGAGGGTCTTGCTGACCGTGATGCCCGCATAGTCGGCGTCGGCAGGCGCGTAGGTGTTGATGAAGGTCGCAGCCTCGACGTCACGGGCGGCCTCGTCGGAGTAGGTGGTGGACTGGACGTAGAGCTGCCCGCCCTGGTCCGCAATCTTCACGGTCACGGTGTAGACGTGCCCGTCATAGGTCATGCCGCCAGCAGGCTGGTCGGGCGCGACCTCGCGGACCTCAAAGACGTAGGTGCCAGCCTTGGTGAACGTGGCGGTACCAAAGTTGAAAGACTTGGCCTCAGAGTCCGCAAGGTCCCCAACCTCAACCTCAGGCGAGAAGCCCGCGCAGCCGCCCTCGGGGCCTGAAGTCTGCGTCAACGAGAACGCGAACTTCTCGCCGTCAAGGGAATCGCGGCCCTTGAGGGTCTTGGTGCCACAGATGAAGCTCTGAACCGTGGCAGGCGTGGCCTCATAGGTGTTGGAGAAAGAGATGGTCTCGCCGGGAACGGCCGTCTGCCCCTCACGGGTGTTCTGGACGCTGAAGACGACCTCGCCCGCCTCGTTCAAGCTCGCGGTCACGGTGATGTGCCAGACGGTGCCGTCGTAGGTCATGCCGTTGACGCCGCTGTTGACCTCGCGAAGCTCATACTCGTAGGACTTGGGCGTCTTGTCAGCATTGACGTCATTCTCGTCAAACGTGACCTGCTCGAAGGCAAAACGGCCGGTGGCGTCAACGTTGGCCGTGGCCTTGACGCCCACAGTATTGGCAGGCATGGGAGCACCCTCGGTCTTGGCTGTGAGCTCAAATTGGAACATTCCGGAGCTCAGCGGGCGGGAACCCGTCTTGTCCTCATAGTTCTTGGTGCCGCGGAGGTCCCACTCGGCCTCCTTGACGTCGAAGACGTTGGTGAAGGCGGCACGGTCAGTCTTCACGCCCGCGCCATCGGCGAGTGTGGCACCGGTATCGTCCTTGAGGCGCAGCATGGTGGACTCAACCTTGAGCGTGCCGTCGTGAGCCTCGTCGGTCACGGTGACGGTCACGCGGTAGAGAGCCTGGCTGACGGACATGCCGGGCAGGATGCTCACGTCGTAGCCATCGCCCGCACGTGCCTCTACGATGTTGTAGACGTAGATGCCCGGCTTGGTATAGGTGATGTCGCCAAAGTGGAAGGGCACGGCAGCGTTATCAGGGGTGCCTTCGCTCTGGGTCATCTGGAGAATGGCCTTGCCATCGCTGACGCCCTCGGGCATGGGAGCGCCGTCAATGCCCGTGAGCACGAAGCAGAACTTGTCTTGCGCGGTCCAGGCACGACCGGACAGGGTCTTCTCACCGTTAAGGGAGGTGCCGCCGGAGAGCGTTCCGGTGGCCCCGTAGGTGTTGGTGAACGCAGCCGCGCTCTTCTCGCCCGCCGCAATGGAGTCGGAGGCGCCCTCGGAGGAGACGGTCCAGCCGGAGCGCCTGGCCTCGGTGACCTCGTACTTCCAACCGGCTGAAAGGCCGGTGATGGTGAGCTTCTGGCCACCCTTGAGCTTGTGCGTGTACGTGCCGTTGGCATCAAAGGCAATCGAGAAGTTCTTATCGCCCTGGACCTGGCCGGAGGCGTCGGTCACGGTCGCGGTAGCAGACTTGTCCTTAGCCTCGGGAATGCTCACGGTGAAGTCGAAATCCTGGTTGGCGTAGACTGCCGCGTCAAAGCCCTCGGGAACCACGATGGTCTTGGAGACCTCAAGGGAGCCGGGCTCGGGCAGGCTGAGCTTGCCGTTGTTGCCCAGCCAGACGAAGACCTGGTTACCAGACCACTTGGGGTTGATGAAGCTCGTGGCGGTGCCGGTGTCGTTTGAGTCCTTGTCGTTGTGGAGCTCGTTGATGTAGGTCATGCGGGGCGTTCCCTGGGAGAACTGCGCATGGCCGTCACCCGTGTCGCTGATGTAGCCGTCGATGTTCTCCACGGCACTTGAGTCAAAGCTCACGATGCGGCTGGCCTGGGAGGCGGAGGTGCCGCTGATGTTCCAGAACGTGCGCTCATAGTAGTAGGTCTTACCTTTTACCAGCGGATACTCCGCCGGCTTGGTCAGAGCCTCATCCTCGTAGATGGGCGTGTCGCGGGTGATGTAGTAGTAGCTGTTCTCCTCCGCCGGGGTGAAGGTTGCCGCGGCGTCGCCCTTGTCCTTGCCAGACCATGCACTGGCCAGGAAGAACACGTTTCCGGACTTGTCCCTGTGCGTCTTCATGTAGTCGGCCATCTGCGCGTCTGGATTGGCGAGAAGGGCCGCCGCCTGCGGCTTCAGACTTGAGCCAAAGAAGACGCGGATGGGGAAGGTAAGGCTCACGGAGCCCGTGTTGTCGTCAGCGTTGACGTTGAAGTCACGCAGCGGGATGAGGGCCGCGGGAACCTTGATGGTCACGTGATCGCCAGTGCGAACGTCACCCTCGCCGGAGCGGCGGACCTCAATGACGATGCTGGAGAGGTCACCCGCAGGATACAGGACGTTGCCCGCAGTGCCGCTAAACACGTAGGTGTCCGTGTTGCCGGACGTGGTCTTTGTCTTGGCCTTAAAGACCTGGTTGGCAAAGACGATGCAGTTGAAGTCATCCACCTGCATGTAGTCGCCAAGCTGGTCGGTGAAGGTGACGTAGCCGGAAGCGTGCTCGAGGCCGTCCGTCACGTCGGTGGGGTATCCTGCTGCGTCGGAGATCTCCTTGGAAATGCCGTCAAAGACCTTCTTCAGCTCATCGGCGTTGGTCGCGGACTTGTAGAAGTCAGAGCCCTCAGCGCGAGTTCCGAAGCTCCAGGTGTAATCACGCCAGTAATCACGCCAAGAAGACGTATAGGTCGCATCAGGATAGTTGTTGGACACGGCCTGCATGAACTTGTTCTCGTCAGAGGTGCGGCCGGAATCTACGCTCGCCGTGGGGTTGGCACCATCAAAGATACCGATGGTGTAGACAGTGCCTCCGGAGTCCTTGATGGCCTTGGCAGCAGTAATGGCGTTACTAGCCACCGAAGAATCAAAGTCACTGAGCTTCGTTGGCTTGCCATCAGTAAAGAAAACGACGACTTTGCGGGCGCCAGCACGGCCACCTTCGAGCTGCGACTGAGCAAGTTCGAGACCGTAGTCGGAACGCGTTGCGCCGGCAGGGCTGATGGCGTTGACCTTGGCCTTGAGGTTGGAGGCACCATTGGTGTCCACCACGGTCAACCCCTGCATGACCTGGCTGTAGTTGTAGGTGTACCTCCCGTCTCGATATGTGTCGTTTCCCACGCGGGCCGTCTTGTCGCCTGAGAACTTGACCACGGCGACGGAGTGGCGCTGGTCCGCCTTGGAGATGCCCGCGTTTCTCGCCGCAATCTCGTCAATGAAAGAGTTCGCCGCGGCCTTGAGGGCGTCGATGCGCTTGGTACTATCGGTGCGCCCCATCGGGTCATCCATGGAGCCGGAAGCATCCAGCACCAGCACGATGTCCAGCGGCTCGGTCGCAGTCTCACGCAGGTTGGACGTCGAGGAGATAGCACTGAAGGCCGTAAGGAAGTCAGAGCCCTTTTCTTTGGGGATGACCTTCTCGCCACCCGCGCCCGTGAGGACGATGTCGCCATCCGAGACGGTCTTGTCGGTCCAAATGCGACCGACGTTCTCCGTCGAGTTTTCAAGACCCCAGCTGCGCCACGTTGACGCAGAGGAGGGATCTGCCAACGTCGTGGCACCCACCGTCGCGGCAAGGGCCGTCGTCGGAGCTAATGCAAGAAGCACAACGAACAACAACAAGAGCCTTAGACGCTTCATGGTGACCTCCTCCAGCGAAAGCCAGTTAGCCAAGCTTATCGTCAGGGAATTGAAGGCAAACTGATAGGTCACATATGCGCCATCTTTAGATAACCGCAGGTAGATTAGTTGGCAGCCTCATCAAACCAGACGTCAAAATCGCGATAGAGGCCAATGCGTGTGGTCACTCCCGCCTTCTCGTAGATGGAAGCAATGTGTCGCTGGGCGACGCGTCGAGAGATAAATAGCTCGTCGGCTATCTCCTGAACGCCAAGGTCCGTGGAGAGAAGGAGGCTGCACACTTGCGCCTCTCGAGCGGTGAGGCCGAGCTTCTCGACATAGGTGCTGAGAGCCTCCACGCGTGACGGGCCGGAAGGCTGCGGAAGGTCACCGCCAAACGCCACGTCATCCTTTCCTAGACCCTTCACGACGCCCCAGGCAATGTCGCGAAGAAGGACCAGAAGGCAGCCAATCGACAACAGACACGACACGCCCACCGTCGCCACCATGCCACACGACTCGAAGAAGGGGCGCGCGGTCAACGCTCCAATGGCTCCCACAAAACAGCTGACGGCTCTGCCCACGCTCGCGATGACCTCCGGGCGCGACGTATCGGGTGCGATCCTCATGAAGCTTGCGCTGAGATACATGACGTAGAAGGCGCCGTAGACCCCCGCCATGACGGTAGCCATGCCCAGCCACCCATCCGTCTCGGCGGCAGGCGTTGCCACGGCGATGAGAAACATCATGCATACCGTGATAAGAGATCTGAGATTGCCCTTCTTTAGGTCAAAGAGCACACCTGCGAGCGGAAGGGACAGCATATAGACGATTTTTGATAGGCCCACACTGATGATTTCGCCGCTGGCGTACTTCCAGACGAGGACGCTATCGAGAAGGCCGTAATTGAAGGTCATGGCAACCGCGGCGATCACGAGGATGACGACAGGCCGCCCTCCCACGGTGGGAGTCTGCTTCGCGGAGGGGTCTTGCTCGAGCCTCCGGCTGTTGACTGGACGCGTGACGAGCCACGTGATGGCGGACAAGCTCAGGACCACGCAGACGACAAACACAACGGGTGTCCACGCCATCACCTCGACAGCATATTGGAGCAGGGAAGAGGCGCCCATCCCTATCCCAAGTGCCCTGCCGAAGAATTCGCTGCCATGAGACACCAAGCTAAAATCGTAGTGAATGCCGGCACCGATATAGCCGATCGCGAGAACCGTCGCGCAGCTCGCGAGAAGAAGGCTCTCAATGCGCCGGGTGGCCATCATCCCGATGAAGCCAACGAGGCAGAGCGCGAGAACGAGGGCAACTGCTATCTTCCTATGCTTTTGAGTAGGCAAATAGGAGTGGGCAACCCAGAACAGGACATAGCCAAGCCCCGTGAAAGCCAGCAGGCGCGCATATGTAGAGCCAAGGACACCGACCTCCGCCAGACGAGGCGCACGGGCGAGCGTCGCGGCCATACAGAGCTTCCAGACAAAGAAGTAGAGCGCGAATGCCGTCGTCTCAATCAGGAGGGGCCGGGAAGCGGCGTCGGGACAGTCGGCACGATGGGACTTGCTAGTCTCGCTCATCCTGGACCTCCCCCCTTCATCCCCCCATAGTATTTGAGGTGGGGACAATAAAAAGCGACAGTTGTCCCAACACTGATTGGGTATCGCAAAACGAGGGCGGGGCCAAACCGACAGTGCCACTACGACATACCCGCGTCTCACGGACATTTGTCGTTATACCTCACGGCGGTGGGCAAAAGAGACATGAGGGGGGGGGAGGTTGAAAAAAGCCGCCAAGGAGAACCCCGGCGGCTGTGCTGTCTTGGTGGAGACAATGGGGTTCGAACCCACGACCTCAGGCTTGCAAAGCCCGCGCTCTCCCAGCTGAGCTATGTCCCCAAAACGCTTTCTCTGACGTACATAATAATCGCCCCAGCGGCGACTCGGCTAACACTGGGGCGACTATTGTCAGAAAAAGGTTGGTGGGCCTGACAAGGTTCGAACTTGTGACCTCCCGGTTATCAGCCGGACGCTCTGACCAACTGAGCTACAGGCCCAACGCGAGAAGTTATATTACGCGCACCCCTACCCCTCGTCAACAACTTTTTTGAGAAAACTTTTCGGCGGACCAAATTCCCTTAACGACACGCCCGATTGCGGGTAGGATTACCACCGCAACAGACGCATCAGGAGGTTTTTCTTGTCAATCAGAAGAATGGACATAAAGTCGGTCGTCATCGGAGGAGGCCCCGTCGCCTCCCTGGTGGTTCTCTGCCCGCAGGAGCGCAAGACCGGCGAGGGCGCCATCAAGCTGCCCATTCGCATCGGAACGGTCGAGGCCTCGGCCATCAGCATGGGCGTCGAGCGCCCCGAGGGCGGCAGGCCCATGACGCACGACCTTCTGGTCAACGCCGTGGTGGCGCTCGGCGGAAAGGTCGCCAGCGTCCGCGTGACATCGGTCAGCGGCACCACGTTCTACGCCCAGGTGGAGCTTGTCGCCGCAGACGGCAGCCACGAGTACCTGGACGCCCGCCCCTCCGACGCCATCGCCCTGGCCGTGCGCACGGACGCCCCGGTCTATGCCGAGGAGTCCGTCCTCACCACCGCCGCGCTCCCGGACTTTGCTGCGGTGGAGAAGGACGAGAGAGAGGCCGAGCTCGCAGAGTTCCATCAGTTCGTCGAGAACCTCTCCCCCGAGGACTTCAACGTCCCCACCGACGGCAACGCAGACAGCCAGGCCTAAAAGTCGGCAAAGGGACTGTCCCCCCTGCCACCTCAGTGAGTTGACAAAGGGACTGTCCCTTTGTCAACCCTAACGTCAGTCACGCAAAGAGGAGGCCCTCCCGACTCGGGAGGGCCTCCTCTGCTAGAGCGGCTCTATGTCTGCCTCGCTACTCGTCGTCGCCGTCGAGAAGGTCCTCGGACAGCTCCTCGCCGTCGCCAAGGTCGACGGGCTCTTCCTCGTCAGCATCGGCGGCGCCGGCAGAGGCCAGGTCAAGAGCACCCTGGCCGCCATCGGCCTTGGCGGCCTTCTTCGTGCGGACCGCCATGCGGGCGATGGTGGACACGCTGTCCTTGTCCGCCATGTTCATAATCTTCACACCCTGCGTGGAGCGACCAAGGCGGCTGATGTCCTTGACCTTCACGCGGATGATGACGCCCTCGTTGGACATGATCATCAACTCGTGCTGCGGGCCCACGATGCGGCACGCAACCAGGTTGCCCTTCTTCATCGTCATCGTGATGGTGTAGACGCCCTGGCCGCCGCGCTTGTGCTCCGGGTACTCGGAGACCGGCGTGCGCTTGCCGTAGCCCTTCTCGGTGATGACGAAGAGGTCACCGTTGCCGTTGGTGATCTCCATGCCAAGCATCTTGGCGTCGCCCTTGAGGGTGATGCCGCGGACGCCGGAGGTGTCGCGGCCCATCGGGCGCACGTCGCTCTCGGGGAACATGATGGCCTTGCCGTCAGTGGAGACGAGCATGACCTTCTCACCCTCCTTGACGCGGCGGACGTTGACCAGCTCGTCGTCGGCGCGCAGCTTGATGGCAATGATGCCGTCACGGCGAGTGCGATCGTAGGCGCTCATGGAGGTCTTCTTCACGGTGCCGGACGTGGTCGCAAACATCAGGTACTCGTCCTCGGGGAAGGAGCGACACGTGATGACGGCGGCTATCTTCTCGCCATCGGCAAACGGCACGAGGTTCACGATGGCGCTGCCGCGGGCGGTGCGGGCCCCAATGGGCAGCTCGTGGACCTTCAGGCGGTAGACCTTGCCCTTGTTGGAGAAGAACAGCACGTAGTCGTGGGTGGAGGCAACAAAGAGCTCCTTCACAAAGTCCTCGTCCTTGAGGTTGACGCCCTGGACGCCCTTGCCGCCGCGCTTCTGGCTGCGATAGGTGGCAACCGGCGTGCGCTTGACGTAGCCGGCGTGGGTGACCGTGACCACCATGTCCTCGTCGGCGATAAGGTCCTCCACGTTGAGCTCCTTGGTGCCCTCGGTGGAGATCTCGGTGCGGCGCTTGTCGGAGAACTTGCGGCTGATCTCGCGCATCTCGTCCTTGATGACCGCCAGGATCTTCTCGGGGTTGGCGAGAAGGTCCTCGTAGTAGGCGATGGCGCGGCGCAGGCCCGCCAGCTCCTCCTCAATCTGGTCGCGGGAGAGGCCGGTCAGGCGGCGCAGGCGCATCTCGAGGATGGCCGTGGTCTGCTCCACGGAGAAGCCGAAGCGCTCGATGAGGCGCTGGGAGGCCTCGGCGTCGGTGCGGCTGGAGCGGATGATGTGGATGACCTCGTCGATGTTGTCAAGGGCCATGAGGTAGCCCTCGAGGATGTGCGCGCGGGCCTGGGCCTTCTTGAGGTCAAAGCGGGTGCG
>ERZ824488.3144-NODE-3144-length-12998-cov-3.584254_pt1 | contig 12998 bp, 8 predicted proteins | sample MGYA00519936_ERZ824488 | MGnify/ENA primary metagenome ERZ824488 (study PRJEB31778, sample SAMEA3449153) | human gut metagenome | biome: human gut; feature: human-associated habitat; material: faeces | place: United Kingdom | collected 2010/2012 ... | reverse complement strand
CTCTGGCTGAGATTCAGAAAGTCAAAGACATCAAGAGCCTTGGCGAGCTGACCGAGGAAGAGTTTGAGGCAGTGAAAGATGCCATCAAAGATCCGGTCCGCCAGAAACGTGCAAAACATGCTGTTTACGAGAACCAGAGAACCGTTCAGGCCGTTGCAGCTTTAAAGGCAAACGACATCGCAAAATTCGGCGAGCTGATGAACGCATCCCACGTTTCCCTGCGTGATGACTATGAGGTAACCGGCATCGAGCTGGATACTCTTGTGGAAGAAGCATGGAACTGCCCGGGTGTCATCGGATCCCGTATGACAGGCGCAGGCTTCGGCGGATGCACCGTCAGCATCGTAAAAACAGAAGATATTGACAACTTCATCGCAAAAGTAGGCGCAGCTTACAAAGAAAAAATCGGCTATGCCGCAGACTTCTATGTCGTAGACATCGGAGACGGCGCAGGCGTATTAAAATAAGAAATAAAAAAGCTGGATCGGCAGCAGGGAGGAAGCTACAGTGATTAACGAGAGTATTGCAAAACTGGTAAAATATGGAGAAAATGCCGGTCTTGTTTCGGGACTGGATAAAATCTATGCGACAAACCGGATTCTGGAAGTCATGCAGATTTCCGATTACGAAGAGCCGGAGCAGATTCCGGAGACCCCGGATCTGGAAGAGACTTTAAATGAACTGCTTGATGATGCAGCTAAGCGCGGTCTTCTCGAACACAACAGCGTCGTTTACCGCGATCTGTTCGATACGAAACTGATGGACTGCCTGATGCCGCGCCCGGGAGAGGTGGTAAAGAAGTTTGAGGAACTCTATGCGAAGAGCCCGCAGGAGGCAACCGATTACTTCTACAAACTGAGCCAGGATTCCAACTACATCCGCAGATACCGCATCGCAAAGGATATCCGCTGGAGCGTACCGAGTGCCTACGGCGATATCGATATCTCGATCAACCTCTCCAAACCGGAGAAGGACCCGAAGGCGATCGCGGCTGCAAAACTGGCAAAACAGAGCGGTTATCCGAAATGCCTGCTCTGCAAGGAGAATGTGGGCTATGCGGGACGCGTCAACCACCCGGCGCGCCAGAACCACCGCATCATTCCGCTGACGATCAATCAGACGGAGTGGGGATTCCAGTACTCGCCATATGTGTATTACAATGAGCACTGCATCGTGTTCAATTTCCAGCATAACCCGATGAAGATCGAGCGCGCGACCTTTGTGAAGCTGTTTGACTTTATCAAGCTGTTTCCGCACTACTTCATCGGTTCCAATGCGGATCTGCCGATCGTGGGAGGCTCCATTTTAAGCCACGATCATTATCAGGGCGGTCACTATACCTTCGCAATGGCGAAAGCGCCGATCGAGCGCCATTTTACCATCAAAGGATACGAGGATGTGGAAACCGGCATCGTCAAATGGCCGCTGTCCGTCATCCGGATCCGCCACAAAGATGAGAAACGGCTGATCGATCTGGCAGAGCATATCCTGAACTGCTGGAGAGGTTACACGGATGAGGATGCGTTTGTATTCGCCGAGACTGACGGAGAGCCGCACAACACGATCACGCCGATCGCAAGAAAAGTGGGCGATACGTTCGAACTCGATCTGGCACTGCGCAACAACATCACGACGGACGAATGCCCGCTCGGTGTTTACCATCCGCATGCACAGTATCATCACATCAAAAAAGAGAACATCGGCCTTATTGAGGTTATGGGACTTGCGATTCTGCCGGCGCGCTTAAAAGATGAGCTGGAAGAGCTTTCCAAATGCCTTGTAGAGGGAAAAGATGTCCGCGCTGTCGCAGAGCTGGAGAAACATGCCGACTGGGTAGACGAATTCCTGCCGCGCCATCCGGAGCTGAACAGCGAAAATGTGATGGATATCCTGAAAGAGGAAGTCGGAAAAGTCTTTGTCGGCGTACTCGAGGATGCCGGCGTTTACAAGTGCACCGAGGAAGGCAGAAGTGCATTTGCAAAATTCATGGAAACGTTGTAGAATAAACTAAATGCTTCAATTAACCCGCTGCGGCAAAAAAGCAGCAGCGAAGGAAAACATGGAGGATACCAAAATGAAAATCTTAGTTACTGGCGGTGCAGGCTATATTGGAAGCCACACCTGTGTGGAACTGCTGAACGCAGGCTATGACGTTGTTGTCATGGACAACCTTTACAATGCAAGCGAGAAAGCCATCGAGCGTGTAGAACAGATTACCGGAAAGAAAGTAACCTTCTACAAAACCGATATGCTGGACCGCGAAGGCGTAAAGAAAATTTTCGACAACGAGAAAATTGACGCTGTCATCCATTTCGCAGGCTTAAAAGCAGTCGGCGAGTCCGTACATAAACCGATTGAATATTATCACAACAACATGACCGGAACCCTGATTCTCTGCGATGAGATGAGAAACCACGGCGTAAAGAACATCATCTTCAGTTCTTCTGCAACCGTATACGGCAATCCGGCACAGATTCCGATCACCGAGGAGTGCCCGAAGGGAACCCCGACCAACCCATACGGCTGGACAAAAAGCATGCTCGAGCAGGTTCTGACCGACATCCACACCGCAGATCCGGAATGGAATGTTATCCTGCTTCGCTACTTCAACCCGATCGGAGCGCATAAGAGCGGCCTTATCGGGGAGGATCCGAAGGGCATCCCGAACAACCTGCTTCCGTATGTCGCACAGGTTGCCATCGGAAAACTCGAGTGCATCGGTGTTTTCGGTGATGACTACGATACTCCGGACGGAACTGGTGTCCGCGATTACATCCATGTTGTTGACCTGGCACGCGGCCATGTAAAAGCCATCCAGAAACTGGCTGACAACGAGGGCGTTTCCATTTACAACCTCGGAACCGGCAAAGGCTACAGCGTACTCGATGTGATCCACGCATTCGAGAAAGCATGCGGCCATCCGCTGAAATACGAAATCAAACCGCGCCGTGACGGTGATATCGCAACCTGCTACTCCAAATGCGACAAAGCAAAAGAGGAGCTTGGCTGGGAGGCTGAGTACGGCATCGAGGAGATGTGTGCCGATTCCTGGAACTGGCAGCAGAAGAATCCGAACGGATATAACGACTAATGTAATGTGAGTGTTATCTGGCGGTCCGCCGATACTTGAAAGAGTGTCGGCGGGCCGTTTTTGTATAGATAAATTCAGTCTTTTTTCACAAAGTCCGGCTTGCTAATTAAGAGGGAATCCGATATAATGTAAGAGTTAAAGTGTCCGTAAAAAAAGAGGGGCGGTTTGACATACAAGGAGGAAAAGCATGGACGATAGAAAAAATCAGAACCGGGAACCAGAAAACGGCTCCGGGGGAGGACCGAAAAACAGACAGACGATACTCATTATCCTGATCTGCCTCCTCGTCAGCCTGATGGTGATGGGACTTCTGAACAATGCCCTTGGGGGAATTACTTCCGAGGATCTTGACTATAGCAAATTCCTGGACATGGTAAACAACGATGAAGTGCAGGAAGTTGTCTTGAAATCGGGAACACTGACCGTAACGCCGAAAGACCAGAAATCGGAGGGAATCACCTATCAGGTAACGATGATGGGAGATGAGCAGGAACTGGTCGATCTGTTACAGGAGAAAGGCATTACGTACCACAAAGATCCGCCGGATTCTACCGGAACGATCATTTACACATTGCTGACCGTCATTCTGCCGGTTGTGATGCTTGTCGCTGTCATGGTATGGGTGATGCGCAGCATGAACAAAGGCGGCGGAGTCATGGGCGTAGGAAAGAGCAGAGCAAAGGCCTACGTACAGAAAGAAACCGGCGTGACATTCCGCGATGTTGCGGGACAGGACGAGGCAAAAGAATCGCTCCAGGAGGTTGTGGATTTCCTGCATAACCCTGGAAAATACACGACAATCGGTGCAAAACTTCCGAAAGGAGCGCTTCTTGTAGGCCCTCCTGGAACCGGAAAAACACTGCTTGCCAAAGCCGTAGCCGGTGAGGCGCACGTACCGTTTTTCTCGATGTCCGCTTCGGAATTTGTCGAGATGTTCGTCGGTGTCGGTGCATCGCGTGTGCGTGACCTGTTTGAGGAAGCAAAGAAAAACGCACCGTGCATCATCTTTATCGATGAGATCGATGCGATCGGAAAGAGCCGTGACAACAGCTACAACAGCAACGACGAGCGGGAGCAGACGTTAAACCAGCTCCTCGCCGAGATGGACGGATTCGACAGCTCCAAGGGTATTCTGATCCTTGCGGCCACAAACCGCCCGGAGGTTCTTGACCCGGCGCTGCTGCGTCCAGGCCGTTTTGACCGCCGGATTATCGTAGAAAGACCGGACCTGAAAGGCCGTGTGGAAATCCTGAAAGTACACGCCAAGAACGTATCGCTCGATGAGACGGTTGATCTCGACGGCATCGCACTTGCGACATCGGGAGCCGTTGGTTCTGATCTTGCAAATATGATCAACGAGGCAGCGATTCTTGCGGTCAAGAACGGAAGAAAAGCCGTTTCCCAGAAGGATCTTCTCGAGGCAGTCGAGGTTGTCCTCGTCGGAAAAGAGAAGAAGGACCGCATCTTAAGCCAGGAAGAGCGAAAGATCGTTTCCTACCACGAGGTAGGCCACGCACTTGTTACTGCACTGCAGAAGGATTCCGAGCCGGTACAGAAAATCACGATTGTGCCGCGTACGATGGGTGCGCTCGGCTACGTCATGCAGGTGCCGGAGGAGGAGAAATACCTCAACACGAAGAGCGAACTCGAGGCGATGATCGTCGAGTGCCTCGGTGGAAGAGCGGCAGAGGAGATCGTATTTGGCAACGTGACAACGGGAGCTTCGAATGATATCGAGAAAGCGACGAAGATTGTCCGCGCGATGATCACGCAGTACGGTATGTCGGAGAAATTCGGTCTGATCGGTCTTGCGACCCAGCAGAATCAGTACCTCGACGGAAGAATGGTCTTAAACTGCGGCGATGCCACAGCAACCGAAATCGACCACGAGGTCATGAAGATCTTGAAAGAGTCGTATGAGCAGGCAAAAGAACTTCTGGCAGCTAACCGCGATGCGATGGATGAAATCGCAGCTTACCTGATCCAGAAAGAGACGATCACCGGAAAAGAATTTATGGAGATTTTTCATCAGGTGATTGCAAAACGGAATGGAAACGCGGAAGAAGCGGTTGAAAATCCAGAAATATAAAAAGAAAGCGAAAAGGCCCGGCGGGAGCAGAGAAAACGATCTCTGCACGCTGGGCATTTTCAACATTACAGTCCCAAAAAGAGGAGGGTCATATGGCGTTTGATATCCAGGAAGAACTGAAAAAACTGCCGGGGAAACCCGGCGTCTATCTGATGCACGACGCGGACGATACAATTATCTACGTAGGAAAGGCGATTTCGCTGAAAAACCGTGTCCGCCAGTATTTCCAGACGAGCCGCAACAAAGGGCCGAAGATTGAGCGGATGGTCACGCATATCGCCCGCTTTGAGTATATTGTGACGGATTCCGAACTGGAGGCGCTCGTGCTGGAGTGCAACCTTATCAAAGAGCACCGTCCGAAATACAATACGATGCTGAAAGATGACAAGGCGTACCCGTACATTAAGGTGACCGTGAACGAGGATTTTCCACGCATTCTGTTTTCCCATCAGATGAAGAAGGACAAGGCGAAATATTTCGGCCCGTACACGAGCGCCGGAGCTGTGAAAGATACGATCGAACTGTTGCGGAAGCTGTACGATATCCGTTCCTGCAATAAGAGCCTGCCAAAGGAGATCGGCAAGGACCGCCCGTGTCTTTACTATCACATCCACCAGTGTAAGGCGCCGTGCCAGGGATACATTTCCAAAGAAGAGTACGGCGAGCAGATCAAAAAGGCGATCAGTTTTCTGAATGGAAATTACAATGACATGATCAAAGAGCTGACTGGAAAAATGACGGAGGCGGCTGAGGAGATGCGGTTCGAGCAGGCGGCGGAGTACCGTGATCTGATCGACAGCGTGCGCAGGATAGGCGAGCGGCAGAAGATTACGAACAGTAACGGCGAGGACAAAGATGTCATTGCGCTTGCGATGGACAAAGAGGATGCGGTGGCGCAGGTCTTCTTTATCCGGAACGGAAAGCTGATCGGGCGGGAGCATTATTATCTGCGGATCGGCGAGGAGGAGCAGAAAAGCGAGGTGCTGCTCACGTTTATGAAACAGTTCTATTCCGGCACGCCGTTCATCCCGCGGGAAATCATGATTTCCGAGGAGATTGCCGAGCAGGAGCTGATGGAAGAGTATTTAAGCAGCAAACGGGGCCAGAAGGTCCATATCCGCGTGCCGAAAAAGGGCAGCAAGGAAAAAATGGTGGAACTGGCAGAGCGGAACGCACAGATCGTTCTCGACCAGGACCGCGAGCGGATCAAGCGGGAAGAGGGTCGGACGGTCGGTGCCGTAAAAGAGATCGCCAGATGGCTGAACCTGCCGTCGATCGACCGCATCGAGGCGTACGATATCTCCAATATCAGCGGATTTCAGTCGGTCGGCTCGATGATCGTCTACGAGAAAGGAAAGCCAAAGCGCGCCGATTACCGAAAATTCAAGATCAAATCCGTCGAGGGACCGAACGATTACGCCAGTATGAAAGAGGTCTTAAGCCGCCGTTTTCTGCGCGGCATCCAGGAGGACAGCGGTTTCGAGCGGCTGCCGGACCTGATCATGATGGACGGCGGACGCGGCCAGGTTAACATTGCGCTTGAGGTGCTTGAAGAAATGGATCTTGCGATTCCGGTCTGCGGTATGGTAAAGGACGACAAGCACCGCACGAGGGGTCTGTATTTCCGAAACGTGGAAATTCCGATCGACCGGAACAGCGAGGGCTTCAAACTGATCACACGCGTGCAGGACGAGGCGCACCGCTTTGCAATCGAATACCACCGCCTGCTGCGGAGCAAGGGCCAGGTCCACTCGATTCTCGACGACATCCCGGGCATCGGGCCGACAAGAAGGAAAGAACTGATGCGCCACTTTCAGGGAATTGATGATATCAAGGCGGCAACCGTGGAAGAACTTTCCGGACTTCCGGGCATGAATAAAAAGGCGGCGGAGCAGGTTTACACATTCTTTCACGCACCTGCACAGGAGGAAAATGAGGATTCGTCAAAATAGTTAAATTTCTAGGTTGCCCGTGATGCTTTATTGTGCTAAAATCATAGAAGAGACGGATTTAAAAAGACGTCGAATGAAGTCGGAGGACAGGAAAATGAAAGAAATTGAAATGACCAAAATGGTGGAGGAAATGGATCTCCGCAACCTGACACCAGAGGTTGATATGACAGATCTTGTCATTGCCACACCGGATATCAACCGTCCTGCACTGCAGCTGACCGGTTACTATGAGCATTTTGCCAATGAGCGTGTGCAGATCATCGGTTATGTAGAGTTCACGTATCTGCAGCATCTTGAAGAGAGCGAGCGCGTCCGCGCGTTTGAAGAGTTTGTAAGCCGCAAGATCCCATGTGTCATTTTCACCACGAAGATGATTCCGGGACCGGAAATTCTGGAGCTGTGCAATCGTTATCAGGTACCGGCCTTTGCGGTAGACAAATCGACTTCCGTTTTCATGGCTGAAATCATCCGCTGGCTGAATGTCCAGCTTGCTCCGATGATCTCCATCCACGGCGTGCTGGTCGATGTATTCGGCGAGGGCGTTCTGATCATGGGCGAGAGCGGAATCGGAAAGAGCGAGGCTGCACTGGAGCTGATCAAACGAGGCCATCGTCTCGTCAGCGATGATGTGGTTGAAATCAGCCGTGTCAGCGACATTACGCTGGTCGGAACGGCACCGGATATCACGCGTCACTTTATCGAGCTGCGCGGTATCGGTATCATCGACGTCAAGACGCTGTTTGGTGTCGAGAGCGTAAAGGATACCCAGTCTATCGACCTTGTTATCAAGCTTGAAGAGTGGGACAAAGAGAAAGAATACGACCGTCTGGGCCTGGAAGAAGAGTATATTGAGTTCCTTGGAAACAAGGTTGTCTGCCATTCCCTTCCGATCCGTCCGGGCCGTAACCTGGCGATCATCGTAGAAACCGCTGCTGTCAACCACAGACAGAAGAAGATGGGCTACAATGCCGCACAGGAGCTGTACCGCCGTGTACAGGCTAACTTAGTGAAAAAAAGAGAGGAGAAGTAAGAAAATGGCAAACTATGTATTTGGAATCGATGTTGGGGGTACTTCAGTAAAATGCGGACTGTTCCAGACAGACGGAACTCTGTTGGAAAAATGGGAAATCCCGACCCGCACCGAAAACGGCGGAAGCGAAATTCTGCCGGATATCGCAAAAAGCGTAAAAGCAAAAATGGCTGAGAAGGGTATCGCGGCAGATGATGTTGCCGGTGTCGGCATTGACGTACCTGGCCCGGTTAATGACAAAGGTGAGCTTTCCATCGCAGTCAACCTGAACTGGGGATATAAAAATATCGTAAAAGAGCTTTCCGACGAACTCGGCGGAATGGCAGTAAAAGCAGCAAACGACGCAAATGCAGCAGCTCTCGGTGAGATGTGGGCAGGCGGCGGAAAGGGAAGCAAGAACCTGGTTATGGTTACCCTTGGAACCGGTGTCGGCGGCGGAATCATCGTGGACGGCAAGATCGTAGCAGGTGCTCACGGCGCAGGCGGCGAGGTTGGTCATGCATGTGTTGAGCCGGAAGAAGAAGCGGTCTGCAACTGCGGAAACCACGGATGCCTCGAGCAGATGACATCTGCAACCGGTATCGTTCGTCTGGCAAAGAAATATCTGGCATCCCATGATACTCCGTCTTCTTTAAGAGAAAGAGGAGAGTCCATCAGTGCAAAAGCTGTCTTTGATGCATTAAAAGAAGGCGATGCAGCAGCAGGAGCAATCGTTCAGGAGTTCTCCGAGTACCTCGGAAGAGCACTTGCAGTATTCGCATGCGTTGTTGACCCGGAAGTTATCGTAGTCGGCGGCGGTGTATCCAAAGCAGGCCAGATCCTGATCGACGGCGTAGCTAAATACTACCGTGAAGCAGCATTCATCGCATGCAAAGATACCCCGATCGTACTCGCTTCCCTTGGAAACGATGCTGGTATCTACGGCGCAGCAAAAATGCTGATTGACTAATTGATTCAGATGGAAAAAGAAGTATAGAAAAACCGGTCCTGCTGGCATATGCCAGAGGGCCGGTTTTTTGTGTATAGACTGACTGAAAAAGTTATTCGGAAGAGCCGCTCTCTTCGGACTGCGGCTGTACTTCCGATATCTCCGCCGGGGTATCCGGTTCTGACGGTGCATCAGGGGTCTCCGGTGTGTCAGGAGTCTCCGGTGTGTCAGGAGTCTCCGGTGTATTAGAAGGCGGATCGGCAGGTGTTTCGGGCGGAGCCGGAGTTTCCTGCGGTGCCTCCGTCGGTGTCGGGGTTGCCTGCGGAGTTGATGCTGCAGAAGGGGTTCTGGTCGGCGTCGGTGTTGAGGCCGGCGCGGTGTAGTGGCCCTTGCAACGCTCGGTCGGCAGATCGGATACCGCAAAGTATTCGGTGATGGACGGGCAGCTTGAGCGGGCGAGCAGGCCGGTCTTCGTACAGATCGTTGCCTCCTGTACTGTTGCGGAAGTTTCGAAATCCATATCGGCAAGGCCTTCGTGGATTTCATTCATGACCTTTGCCCAGAGACGTTTGTGGAATTCACGGTCGCTCTCCGGAAACTCCGCGTGTGTATCATACGTTGCCCAGATGGCAGCGGTATAATATGGTGTAAAGCCTGCAAAGACGAGATCCTTGGCCTCGTTCGTCGTACCGGTTTTTCCAGCTGCGTGCATATTGTCGAGGCGGGCGGCAACACCGGTACCTTTTTCCAGAACATCCTCCATGGCATTGGTGAGGAGGGAGGCAGTGCTTGCCTTGAAGACCTGCGTTGCCTTGTTTTCTGTGTTGTCAATTAAAACATTTCCCTTGCTGTCGGTAACCTTTGTGTAGAACACCGGCTTGCGGTACTGGCCGCCGTCTGCGATTGCCGCGTAGGCTGCCGTCAGTTCGAGATCACTGACACCGTAGGTGATACCGCCGAGAGCCAGCGGCTGGATCACATCGTATTCCTCGGAGAGTTTGGAAAAACCAAGCTTCTTCAGATAATCAAAGCCGACCTTCGGCGTAAGCTCGGTCAGTACTTTGACGGCCGGGATATTGATGGAATTGATGATCGCCTGGCGGACGGTAACATCACCATGGTAGGTAAGATCCGAGTTCTGCAGCGGTGTGCCGTCGCTGTAGTTGAACGGCTCATCCTTAATTACCGTAGCGAGTGTAATCTTTCCAAGGTCGAGTGCCGGTCCGTACGCGGAAAGAATCTTGAACGTGGAACCCGGCTGGGAATAATTATCGGTTGCGCGGTTGAAGGTAAGACTTGCTGTTTTTTCGCCGCGTCCGCCGACGATCGCTTTCACGTAGCCGGTGCGCTGGTCCATAACGGTCATGCACGCCTGCGGCTGCGGGGTGAAGTTGCTGCGCTCGGCAACAATCGTATCGCCCTCCTGCATGATAGCGGCTTTGTACTGGTCGATATAGCTCTGTGCCTCCTCCTGGGAGTCAAAGAGCAGATCGAAATTCGGATCGCTGTTGCGGAAGTAGAGCTGCAGCATCTCTTTGCTGTAGTTCTGTACCTCGCCGTCTGCCTGCTCTACGGTGAGCGCCCAGTCGAGACCGATCTGCGTGTTCGCCGGGAAGTTCTCCGGATTCTGGAATTCCGTATCGAGGATTGACTGCATGTAGGAATCCTGTGTGGTATAAATTTTGAGGCCGCCGCTGTAGACAACGTTCTTTGCCTGCACTTCGGTGTAGCCTTTCTGTACCATCAGATCGTTGATCAGGTTGGTGATGACTTCATCAATAAAGTAGGAGTACGGCGCGCTCTCCGCCTGGGACTGCGTGTGCATGGCGATGCGGTCATAAACGTTGTCGTTCATGGCAATGGTGTATTCTTCTTCGGTGATGTAGCCCTGCTCTTTCATGTTGTTCAGGATCTTGTCGCGGCGCTGCTGGTTTTTCTCCGGGTGGTTTTTCGGATTATATGCCGTCGGCGCCTTTGGAATTGCGGCAAGAACGGCGCATTCAGAGAGCGTCAGATCTTTTGCATCCTTTCCGAAATACGTCTGCGCTGCCGTCTGGACACCGTAGCAGCCGGAACCTAAGTTGATCGTATTCAGATAATTTTCCAGAATAACGTCTTTGGCGTTTTCACCCTCTGCGGTCAGTGTTTTTTCCAGCTTCAGCGCCAGGTACTGTTCCTGGATCTTCCGCTTGAAGCTCTGCATCCGCGTCTCTTCCATCCTCTTGACCTTCTCCAGATTCAGCGCGGTCAGGATCTCCTGCACTTTACGCTGAATGGTCGGCTCGTTGTTGCCGGTCAGGTTCTTGATCAGCTGCTGTGTGATCGTGCTGGCGCCCTCGGTAAAATGAAAGCCGTGGCTGACGCCGACAACGAAAGCACGGATGATACCGCTCGGATCAATGCCGTTGTGCTCATAAAAACGGGCATCCTCAACCGCGACGATCGCGTGCTGCATATCGAGCGGAATCTCCTCAATCGAAATCGAGACACGGTTTCCCTGAGCCCCGGTCAGCTTCTGTACCTGGTTGCCGTCAGCATCGTAGATAAACGACGCGTTGCCGAGCGGCATGATATTTGCCTCTGAAATATCAGGGGCACTGTCAATCACGCCGCGGACAGCGCCGATCACAAGCCCGGCACCGCAGACGAGAACGACAAGAAGAAGACAGAACGCGATGCGCAGCGCCGTCACGCCGGCCGTCTTTTCAATCTTTCCGTAATGGGACCGCAGATCTTCACGTTTGTCTTCCAGATGACTTTTTCCAAAGTGCATATAGAAAATCCTCCTTATGTCATGTTCCTGCAAAACTGATTTAGTTCAGTAATCAATGGTGTTCCTGCCCTGCAAAAAGCAGGGTATACTTATTTTTATTATACCAAACAAAGGGCTGGAATAAAAGTATTTCTGAAAAGAATGCTGATTTTTCAGAAATGATATGGTAAGATAGGTACATATTTGGGTGAAGGAGTAAGGACATATGATCGATCAGTTTCGGACGGTTTACCGGGGTGGAACCGGGGAAATCGTGGAGAAGAAATCACGTTTTATTGCGACGGTGCGTCTGGTGGAATCTGAGGAGGAGGCACTTTCCTGCCTGGAAGCTCTGCGGAAAAAATACTGGGATGCGCGGCATAACTGTTTTGTGTATATTATTGGAGAAAATCAGGAGACGGTGCGCTGCAGCGACGACGGGGAGCCTTCCGGCACGGCAGGGCGGCCGATGCTCGATGTGGTACAGGGAGCAGGCCTCCGCAATGTGCTTGTTGTGGTGACGCGGTATTTCGGCGGTACGCTGCTGGGAACGGGCGGCCTGGTGCGCGCGTACTCGCAGGCGGTGCAGGAGGGGCTGGCAAACAGTGTTCTGATTGACGAGATCTGCGGCGTGCGGCTGTTGATTGAGACGGATTACAACGGCATCGGTAAAATCCAGTATCTGCTCGGCCAGCGGGGGATTCCGATTCTGGAATCCGAGTACACCGATCAGGTGAAAATCCGCGTTCTCGTTCCGAAAACGGAGGTGGACCGTCTCTGCGCGGAGATTACCGAGGGGACGAACGGAAAGGCAAAACTGGAAAAAGAAGAGGAGCTGTACTTTGCGCAGAACGACGGAGAGCTGATCTTCGGGGATGCGCTGACGCAGTATAAGAATCTGGAGGCAGAAGAATTAGGATAAAGGAGGATGCGACATGAGGTTTCCGGAAAATCTGAAAAAGAGCGGAACGATCGGCTTTGTGGCACCATCGTTTGGATGCACAACAGAGCCATACAAGTCCGCGTTTGCAAATGCACAGAAAAAATGGAAAGAGATGGGATATACTTTCGGAACGTTGGAAGAACTTGTGGAAGCCGCCTAGTCAAGACCACCCGCTTAGCGGGTGGCTTGCTCTGTCCCTATAAGGGACTATTC
>ERZ824488.3142-NODE-3142-length-13019-cov-3.363622_pt1 | contig 13019 bp, 23 predicted proteins | sample MGYA00519936_ERZ824488 | MGnify/ENA primary metagenome ERZ824488 (study PRJEB31778, sample SAMEA3449153) | human gut metagenome | biome: human gut; feature: human-associated habitat; material: faeces | place: United Kingdom | collected 2010/2012 ... | reverse complement strand
CGCCGTCGCCAAGCTCTGCCGCAGGGTCGAGCTTCGCCCATTCCGTGTCATACGGACGATAGACAAACCCCCCGATGCTCTCTAAGATGTCGTTCGCCATCTGTTGAGAACCCCACGGACATTCAAGCTCTAAGACATTATCACCCGTTCCGGCCTCATAGCACGTTTCATCATCCACGTTAATACGGACTTTGGTATATTTGGGCATTTCCGGCGTGGATGTAAAGCCCGCCGCGCTCTGCCCGATAAAAACAGAATCAGACATATTTTTCTCCGCCTTTCCACCTTGCGGGTTTATTTCTGTCTTTGTAGTACAGCATACGCAAGCAGCACCGCAAATTCACAAGCGAGCGTTGCAATAACGCCGCCCCAAAATGCCGGAAATGTAACCATGTTTTTTCACTCTCCTATTTTCCAATGTTCGTATACCGTGCGGTACAGTAGTCCTGCAATGCGCCCGCACGTTTGCGCCATACAGTACGGGTATCTATATCAAGCTCATCCATAAGAACATCCGCGCCGCGCTTGATCTTATCGACATATAGCACAACAAGGATCCGCTGATCTTCCGGGCCGAGCCTATCAAGCGCCCGGTATGCAAGCCGTACTTTGCCCTCAAAATAACGTAAATCAGCCTTTAACCGGTCTATCCGGTCGAGAGCTGATACAAGCCATTCCTCGCGCTTGTTCCCTCCGACCTGTACCGGTGTCGAGCCGGTTGTTGAGCTTTTAATAGACGTTAACCGCGCCTGTTCCTCTGTGATCTCGTCCGGTATCTCGGCTATGCGCCGTTCGTAATACCGAAGTTTGGAAAGATCGTCTTTGCAGAGGGCTTCCATAAATTCATTCATTGCGCATACCTCCGAAAATTACCGTCTAACAAGCCGTAGCATTTACCGGCTTCCAGAATAAAATCATTGTGCCAGCGTTTGGCCGTCTGGTACGATACGAAAAGCGCCATAGCCGCGCCCTCTAATGAGTGGCTTTGCTTAAAGAAAACCATGTCAATAAGGGCTTGCCGTTCCGCTCCGTTTTTGAGCTTTCCGGTGTTCTCTATGGCTCTCCGTACCGCGTCATACTCTACGGCTTCAATGCCCGTCAGCTCGCGCAGCGCTGCCGCCTCTGCCGTCCTGGACGCTCCGCCGCCTCCGGCTGAAAAACTGTAATTCGGGGTTATGCTCTGATTCTTCATCGTTTGGAGCTTGTCGCAAAGCTCCGGGTATGCTCTAATTGCGGATTTCATGTAACCCCACCAGCGAAAGCGGGGCTTGCTCATGGGTCAATGTCCTTTCACCATTTCGATTTGTGCGCCGGTACATGAAAGTTTCTTACTTCCACCGTGAAAAGCTCTGCGCCCTGTTCGGCGGCGCTGCGTAAATCCTTGTCGATCTCCCGCGCACACCCTAAAAGGTTTTCGAGCTTCCCGGCGGCTTTCTCCGGGATGGTTGCCCCGCAATGGGGACACCTTGCCGCCATACCGTCGTAGAGCGTTGACGCCGCCCCGCAGTTATGGCATTTGATCGTTACATAGCACATTGTTTCACCCCCCAATCATTCAAGCGGTCTCGCCGGTGTCGGCCTGTTGTCTATTCCGGCTTCCCCCGCGTAATTCCATATAACCGGCGTAAGGCTGTACGCTACGGCGTCTATGGTGTGGTTGTTCGCGTCGGGAAGCTCGCCGGTAATATTGCCGTCCTTGTCCGTCATGTATTCGTACTCCGTAAACTCTCTATAGGCGTTCGGAGTGCGTGCCGGGTCAATGATGATCTTCCGGTGCTGTAGCCAATTTATGCGATACCGCACGGCGTCCGGGCGCTTGTACGTCGCTCTTGCGTCTATGCCGTTTGCGCGTAGATCAACTATGCTTTTCGGCTCTGCGCTGTCGCAATAAGCCACCATTGCGCCATCGGTAAGCGGCATAACCTTAGACCATGCTTTATACTTTCCCCGCATCAGCTCCGCAAGCTCTGAATTACGCAAGCGCCGCTTGTATATCTCATCCAGCAAATAAATCTCTTCCGTCTTGCGGTTATAGCTCACGCGGATATAACAAGCCGGGTCTATCGTAAAGCCAAAATCAATGCCGTCATAGAAGTATCCCATTCCGGCGATCTCTTCATCCGTGATCGTCCGTACTGTGACATTGGGGAATACCTCGCCGCCCGCGCCTATCGGCTCGCCCATGTATTCATGGCGGTATGCGTCAAGGTTAACGGCTTTCAGGTGTTCGGCTTCCTCTATGAACGCCTCGCCGAGCCATTCTGGGGGCATCATGGTATAGTCTGTGCGCACGGTCAAGGCTCGATCATCCGGCACGTTTACAAGCCGATTCATCCAATTGTTAAGGCTTATAGGCGGGTTAAACGTGCGGAAGATGGTAAACACATTTCCGCCGCGCTGTACCGACTGCGTTACATTACGTAATGTTCTCTCGTTCTGAATTTCGCAACATTCTTCATACCATTGATAGCGGAAATACGTCCGCCCCGGCGCTCTGATTGATTTTAGCTTTGTAGCCTCATCCAGACCGCGAAAGATAATCGCCTGTCCCGTGGGCTTGTACGTCGCTCTCATGGGGCTTGTGGTAAGCGTCCATAAATCCGAAGCATCAAGCGTATCTATCGCCCATTCGATCTGCGCAAAGACGCTTTCCCGCAGCGTAGCGCCGACACGCCGGAAGCAAATCCCGCTCGCCGTGCTGTCGTTCATTATGCCGTTCACGATTTCCAGAGAAGCAACGGAGGATTTACCGGAACCGCGACCGCCCGGAAGATTGTATATGCTGTGCCGCTTCTCCTGTATATCCTCATGGAGAGGGACGTATACCGGGGCTATGTGCTGCGTTATATCCCGCTGCGCTGCCCGCTCTTTCAGCTCGTCGGCGATCTTCTTTGATGCTTCGAGAGCTACAAGACGCTTTTCTATGTCATTCCTCATTGCTCGCCTCAAGCGCCTTTATGCGCTCCAAAACGTCCCCGATCTCCGTATACCGTGCGCCGTGCTTTAATATGGCCTCTGCTGCATTGAGCCGTGTTTGCTGTGATGCTCTTTCGTCCTGCATGATTGCTACCATCGTAGATACTGCGTTACACGTTGAGCGTTGAAGCATATCTCGCGTTGATGTAACCAAACCGGCGCGGGCTTCGTCGTACTTCTTCCGAAACTCCGGGTTATTAACTCGGTGTGAAATCGTTACCGGCGTACATCCGAGCTTTTCAGCCGCCATCTTTTGTGTTGGCGTTGTAAGCAGCGCCTCTAATATGTCCTCGTCCCGTATCCGGTTTATAACCTCACCCCCTCAAAAGCATTTGTTTTCATAAATCCGGGCATAAGAAAGCACCCAGCAGTATTACGGGATGCTATTCCTTTATCTGCCCCGGATAAGCTCATTGAGCATAACACGCCCGATCTTGCTTTCCCGTTCCTCTTTCTCAAACTGCGCCGCGTACTTTTCAATAGCCGCGCCCACGCCGTCAAGGTTGATTCTTTTCGCTGCAAGGTCTCTTTGTGCCGCTTCCCGCGCTTTCTTCTCTACGTTGCCAAGCTCGACGGAATCAAGCTGCACCGTGCGGGAAAGCTCTTTGTATCTCGCCTCATTCGCTTCTTTCTGCTTCACTTCCTGCCGTTTCTGATACTCTGCGGCAAGGGAAGCATACGCCCGCTGATACTCCGGCGTGCTTCTCTCAAGCTGAACCTTTGTAGCCGCCCGGAGATAGCTTTCATCGTCCGGGAAATCATCGCGGTTTACCGCATCCAGCGCGTTAAAGCTGCCGCCCGTCATGCGCTGCGTGAATGCCTCTCGAATTTCACTCATGTTTTTCACTCCTTGTTAAACGCCTCTAAAGTGCGTCAGAATCATTTTTTCAAGTTCTGCGTCATTTGATACGCCCGCCACCATAGAACGCACTACAGCGGCTTTCTGCTTGTACTCGTGAAGCATTCCGATGATGCTTTGAACCTGTCCGGCGTTCAGACCGTCCACGGCTTCAAGAACCATCTGCGCCGCTTCGTATGTCTGCATCAGTCTTTCCCCCCTCTCTTGTTGAATCCTCACTTGTCGTTGCATACGCCGTGGTAAGGCATCGGGCAGAGCTTACCGACGGCAGGGGAGACACAGACGCGCATACAAACATACTCCCCAAAATACGCGCATTCTTTCCCGATGCAGTCCGCCGCGCCGTTTCTCCCGTCACGGAGAGGGCAGAACACGCCGCCCGCCTCTTCAAACACCGCCTTTGTGCTTTGCTTCATTTTCCTTTTCCTCCTTTATCCTCTTTATCCTGTCCATGCCGTCCGCGCACGCCTCCGCAGCTTCGCGCCCGAACAAGATTTCATATAAACGCAGCTCCCGAACGTTGCCGCACATAAAGTGAAATATGCGGTAATCGCATCCGGGGAAAAAGCGCGTTCGGAAATACTGATCTATGACTGCCGGGTACATATCCGCCGTGTAGTCGAACATATCCCGCCCGCCAATGCTTTCATCCTTTGCGCCCGTGTACGGCATCCGCTCCATGATACGCCGGATGTTTCCGCATCCTACCGGCGGGTGATCTTCTCCGCGCTTCTCGGCGTACCGGGAAAAGAAATGCTCAAAAATTGCTATGTACTGTTCCAGAGAATACCGGTTTACGGTGTCCTCCATGCTGTCATACGCCTTTTTCGCTGTCATGCGGAAGATTCTAAGATTCATTCTGTCCGTCCTTTCGTGCGGAATGTTCCCATTAAGCCGGGAAATGTATGCATTATCCGGGAAGATGCAAACAACATCGGGGAAAATGCATACATAACACAAGCGCAGAAGTGCAAACGCCCCGCGTTTGTGCTTCCCTTTAATGGCATCCCGTAGGGATGCTGTATCTTAATCTAATCTGTTTCTTCTTCTGTTTCTGTTTCTTCTTCTGTCTCGTATGATATCGACCGATATCATACGGTATCGGCCGATTCCTCTTTCTTTTTTCTTGCATTTATACGCTGCTCGTATGACTTCCACGCCTCTTCAAGATCGGGAAAAAATGCAGAGGCCGCGATTTTTTCATACGCTGTCATCGTTTCGGGAAATTCGTTTGTTTCGAGATAATCCCAACAGGCAAGTAAAACGTTGACGGCGCTTTCCGGCGGAAGCTGCTTTATAAGCTGTCGGCGTTCAATTTTCATCTTGAACCAAGTAGGATGCTTTTCCTTAATTTCTGCCATTTATGCAGCCCTCTTTCCCTTTGGCTTTTCTCTTTATACGGGTGTATGCCCGGCGCTCGTTCTTCGTGAACGTCGGCAAATCCTCCGGCGTATCGCCGTCAATGAAGTAATCCGCGATTGCGTGAATTACCTTTCCTGCTCCCTCGTTGTCGAGCATTGCCAGCGTCTCGCACGATTCAAGAAAAAAGTTGAAATACTGCGGACGCTTATCCATCTCCGCAAAGTCTTTCGTGGTGATCTCCTTTGTTTCGTTCATGTTTTTATCCTCCGTTCTTTTTGTATGATCTTGTCAACCGCCGCTTTCGGCGTCGGGTCTGGTAGTCCGTAGGCGTTGCGCCGGTCTATCTGTTCCTCGATCTGCTTATATTCCCGGCGCTTCGCCTGGTACCGTTTCCGGCTCGATTTGGACATAGTACCCACTTGTGTGGCGCGTTTCCCCTTTTCAGAGGCCGCTAAAGGCTTTCGCTATGTGCTGGTCGAGCGTTTCAACGTCAATCAGAAAATTCTTTCCGAGCCGTACCGACGGAATCGCGCCGGTCTTTACCAGCGTTCGAAAATAGTTTTTCGTAAGCGCGGAATCCGGGTCTTTCTCCTTGAAGTAGTCGTATGCTTTCGGAAGCGTTCTAAGTTTCGCCATGCTGTATTCTCCTTTCAAAGTCCGAAAAAATAAAATGAGCCTATCGCGTTCGCTCTGTTACCAAGCGACCGTAATAGGCTCATAGGCTCATTCGTGCGGGAATTTCTTCCATGCACGTTTTGTCATTCGATTGCTTAGTATTATATCACGTTTTAGCCGATTTTGCAAGCCTCTATAGCCGATTCCATAGTATTTGCGGCCTTTTCTTTCGCCGTGTCTATTGCATGGGAATACACGTCAAGGGTCATCGATGTATTCTTATGGCCGAGTATATCCGCCACCGTTACCACGTCCGTACCGTTTGCGATCATAAGGCTTGCGGCAGTATGGCGGAATTGGTGCGGGTGTATATGCGGCAGTCCGTTTTTTTTGCAAAACCAAGATACAATATCGTTTACGTCGAAAGGCGCCATCATTTCCCCATTCCAACGGGAAAACACAAAGTCGTTATCCTCCCATGCTCCGCAGAGACGGAAACGCTCTTGTATATACCATCTGCGATGCTCTTTCAAAATGGCGGTTAAATCGTTCCCGATGGGTACACACCGAACGGTGCGCGTCTTTGTTTTGCCGAAAACCGCGCCCGTCTCTTTCGTGTACGTTACGCCCGCATCAACTATGATCTGCTTCTTTTCAAAGTCGATCTTGTCCCATTTCAAAGCGCACAGCTCGCCGCGCCTTATGCCCGTATATAATAGCGTGTACAACATTGCCTTTGTTCGTGGCTTTTCGTTTTCCAGCGCTGCAAGGACGGCTTTTAATTCGTCTGGCTGTAAGCAATTTACTTTCTTTTCCTCCTCTTCAATCTTTGGAACAGTAGCGCGACGTGCCGGGTTGTATGTGATTATCATGCTCTTTTCAGCTTCGTCAAGAACCATCTGCACGAATGCGTGATGCCGAAATATTGACATATTGGAAAGCGAATTATTGCTATTTTCAAGACGGAAAGCCGTATTGAAGTTTAAGCCCAGCGCATCAGCCAACCGACGCCCTGCATCTTGCGTTATTCTCTCTCCGACGCACGCAAATGTAATTATATCTCTGTCTATTCCGCTTTCACGGAAAAAGGCATAACATCCGCCGCGCTTTTCTATAAGCGTCTTAATCTCTGTAGACGGATAACAGAATTTTCTATCTTTCCGCCCTCCGCTTTTTGCAATATCGGCATACAGCTTATTTATGTGGTACGGGCGTATATCCACAAGCCGCATATCCCCGATACCGTCATAAACGCGCTGCTTCGCCCATTCGTAGCTTTTCAGCGTGTTTGTAGCCGCTCCGTGCCGTCGCTTCAAATCAATAAAATACTCTGCAAAATCCCGAAACGTTTGGTTATCGTCCGGGCGGAATCCGAGTTCTATTTGCTTCTCAAACTCATACGCCGCTTTCTGCGCCGCCTTTTCCATCTGCTTTTCTGTCATGGGCTTGTCCGGCTTCCACGTCATATAATGCCGTCGTTGCCGGTTTGCGGCGTCCCTGCCGCATGATACCGTAATCTTATAGCTGTTATCGCTGATCTTCCGTATGCTTGCCATTGGGTGGGCCTCCTTTTTCTTTTGCGCCGTGTTATTTGGTTGTAGACACCCCCGTTTTGATCTCGCGGTAATTGATTATCATTTCCCGCGCTTCTCCGCATCGGCGGCAGGGAATAATAACGCCCTTGCATACCGCGCCATCACGGACGGGGAACATCTTTTGATTGCAGACGGGGCAGAGATACCACGGTTGCCCCTTTATCAGCTTTACCATGTATCAACCTTTCCGGCGCACTATCGGCGCACAACGTAGAATATACGGCGGTTTTCGGCTCTTCGCGTTCGATTGCAAAACCCATTGAAAAACCAGCGTTTATGCGTGAGAATTGCACACCGATGCACACGGTTGAACATGGTTTCACATATTATATATTTCGGTTTTGAAGATTGTCAACCGTTAAATATGGATAAAGATAAATGCGCAAAGCCGCCGTATTGACCGAAAACCATTGAAAAAGGATGCTAAAACGTGCGCCCCGTTTTTGGCGTGGCGCACGTTTGGCGCACATCAGCCGCCAACCTTGCAGGTCTTTTCGTAAAAATCGCGCTCGTCTGGTGTAAGCACTTCCATGACCTTTTCGCAAAACCATGCGAATTGCTCCTCGTTCATGGAGCAAATCATTTCCAGAAGCTCTTTCCGTTCGTCTGTCATTGCTGTGTACCCCCTGCCCGCGCTTCTTTCTCTTCAAGTTGTCCGGCCTTTTCCAGAATGTCAACGACCGCCGCCCGCGTCTCCGGGTCTTGTATCGCCTTTATGAAAAACTGCGTAAACTGCTCTTCGCTCATGCTGTCGATCATGTCTACAAGCTCTTTCCGCGTGTCCGTCATGCTCTCGCACCCCCTACGATCTGCAAAAGCTGTTGATTGAATGATTCAAGCCGGGCATTCTCTCCGGCAAGTTTCGCGTTGTCGAGTTCGAGCGCGTGAATCTTGCTTTCAAGAACGTTTTCAAGACTTCCGGTAGCCGCTTCCGCGCCGTCCTGCACCAATCCGGCCAGAGTGTCAAGCGACAGGCTAAAGAACGCGCAGAGCGTGGCCACATACTCAAACGACGGGTTGACAACTTGACCGACAAGGAACCTTGTAAGGAAGTTGTACGGAACACCGGAAAGCTCGCTGATCTTCTCCGTAGAAAAACCGGATTTCCGCTTTTCATCCACAAACGTCTTATAAATATCCCCAATGCGTGGGCTTATGTACTGAATCGTCACATTATTCATTATCTTCTTCACCATCCATCAAAAATTTAGCTAAGTCCTCGCTTATATCGTCCGGCGGGCATTCTTCCAGCAGCTCCCGGACTTTGTTTTTGAAATCCGCATAAGAGCCGACGCCGGATGCTTTATACACGCGCCCCAGCTCGATACCATCCCGGAATGCCTCGCCCTCTGCCTCGTTCAGTACGTCCATAAGCTCCGTGTATGTACGATCATCCATCCGCTCCGTGAGAGCTTCCAGACCCGCGACCGTGTCCGCGTTCCGCTGCCGGACGTAATGAATATCCGCATCCCCCAACAGGGATTCTATTTTTGTAATCCGTATCACGCTCTCACGCCCCTTTATTAGCGTTCTGCGGTCTCGGTAATGTCTGTGCATTCCCCGACCGCAAAAGCGCCGTGTGGCGCGTTGTGTGGCGTAAAACAAAGCGTAGACGTGCCGGTGATCTCTCCGAACGTCAATAGACGCTGCTGTATGGCGGTATAGATTTCCTTGTAAGGCTTTCCCGCCGCTATCCCGGCGCGTATCTCTTCCGCTATCACCCGCTCAATGAGCATTAGCGCCGTCAGCTCTTCGACGTGGGCGCGGTCTCTGTCCGTGATCCCCGCCGCCTTGTTCGCTATCCGGGAGATCGACGTATAATACCGTCCCGCGTGCTTTGAGCCTTGCCCCGTGGCGTACTCTACAAGCTCGCGTATCGCGTCCGTCTCCTGCTTGCGTACCGCCTTTGTAAGCGCTCGCGTATCCTGCCATATCGGGCTGTTGCGCTCCATGATAAATTCTTTCATCGCGTGGAACGCTTTCACATACTGCGCCGTGAACAGAGTACCCGCCGCGCCCGTCTGCTTGTTAGCTACCATCTCGCAGCCCATCTGCGTAAGGTAATAGCACGGCAATTCGCGCCCCGTGCTGTCCGTGTACGTCGCCGGAATAAAGAAGTCACTCAATCCAAAATTGGATTCAGTAAGATGCTTGCACATAGCGCGGATTGTCCGCATAACGTGCGCGTGCTGTCTGCCGATCAAAGCGGCAACGTCCCGGCTGTTTGTCACGATCTGCCCCCGGTACTCGAATACCGGAAGCGCGGACAGGTGAATCATGTCTTGCTTTTCGGGCATAGAATAAGCCCCCTTTCAAATAGTTCTTGACCTTTGAAAGAGGGCATAGTAAAATGATTTATGCCCTCTTCCGCAAGGTTGAGAGGTTCCCCCTGCGCCGTCAGTTCCGCCAAGTTCTACCGGTGCAGGGGCTTTTTAATTTTTCTCGGCCAGAAGCAAATGAACGCCTTTTCTTATCGCTTCACCTTTTGTTATGCCGTGCTTTTCGCAGTAGTCATTCAGTTTTCTGTCTGTCTCTGCGTCCAGCCTAACAGAAGTACGGATATTTATAGGGTTCTCCGTCTTTGGCCGTCCGGTGCGTGGGCTCATGTCATCACCTCACTTTTGAGCACACATAAATTATACTTTATGCACGATCAAAAGTCAATAGAAAAATAGATAAAAATTTGGAGGGGAAATCATGGAATATACTGTTTTGTTTCTTCATGGCCGCTGTATAGGTACTTTCCCGTCAATAAACGGAAAGTATTACGACCGGCGAGATATTATCTATGGGGCGAATACGATCATATCAGACGGCAAGAAATACGATCTCACGAACAAGGAATCTATTTATTCAATCGCAATTCCGAGTTATGGCAAATACAGTAAAAACGCTATAAGTGAAGAGCTGGGCGTTACCGGCTATCTTGAATATGTTTTGAAGATGAGGGCATCCGGCTATAAAAATGCCGGTAACAATGATCTTTGCTATGCCTGTTTGGGCATGGCAACGTATCTTATGGCGCACTCAACACGGGAATGGAATTACGAGGACTATTTCCGTATATCTGACTGGCTGGAACGTGATGGACGGTACAATCTCGCCGAACGTTGGGTAAATTGGATTCATGATAACGTACCGTCCCCAGAGGACAAGACGCTTGCACAGTTTAGAGAGACGTTGAAGAAATGCGAATTTATTGGAACGGATTTAATAGAGCTTGCATATAACGGCGGTCAATGCGGAACGGTTGCGAAGTATCAAGGTCGTGTATACAGCATCACCGGAAAATACAGGGATTTCCCCATTCTTCCGGCGTTTATAAAGCGGCAGGGTGCAGTTATTCCTCCTTATGGCGGAGCGTCTTTTTTCCCATTTGTTCGCGGTTTAAGCACCATGCAATAATTGAATGTTCTATAATAGAGGGGCAGGAGCGGGACGGGCAACAAAAAAGCGCCCCCCAGAAGAGAGGAGCAGCCAATGACAGAGAGCAAATACAGCAAGGCGCAGAAGAAGAGCGCCCGGAAATGGGACGAGGCAAACCTTGACCGGGTATCCGTAGCGATGCCGAGAGGACGCAAGGACGCGATACGGGAACGCGCAGCGGCGCAGGGCGAGAGCATGAACGGCTTTATAAACGCCGCCATAGATAGCGCCCTTTCCACGCAGGACGCGCCACAATGCGCCGTGGGCGATTTTCCGGCTATAGCAGCATCAGAGGACGCCGAGCGGGTAAAAGCGCATACAGAGCGTACAGGCGAGACTATAGAGGTTTTCATACGCCGAGCCATTGCCGACACGATCAAGCGGGACACGGTGCTTTTGAAGATGGGCATGAATCCGGCGCAGGAGCAGGGCTAAAACGGCTTGTCATATCAGACTGTGCAGCATAATAATGTCCTCCTATAATAATTCCGTCTGCATTTCCTCCGAATCTGCAAGCATAAAGGGAATAAATGCAGACATTTTTTCGTTTTCTGCTTACATTTTGCGGATTTCTGCAAACGTTATCGTTCGTTAATGATACATTAACGTAAGCCATGGGTTATTTGGCTTTCTTAAAAAACCTTTGGCTTTTTTGGCTTTCGCCCCCGGACGCCCCCGAACGCCCCCGAACGCCCCCCAACGGCTGCCAGTCGCTGCCATTCGCTGCCAATCGCAGCGAATGGGTACGAATCGCTGCTCTTCGCCCCGTTCATAAAAAGTTATTGAAATCAGCTTACTTTCCGCATATAATAGGCTTACACGGATGGGGGAATACAAATGGATATTCAATACTCCAAGCGAGCCGTAAAAGCTATAGCCGGGATGGACAGGCCGACAAAACAGCGTATACGAACGGCAATAGAGAAGATACCGGAGGGCGATATAAAGCCGTTACAAGGGTATCCAGGCTCATACCGGCTGCGTGTCGGAGATTGGCGCATCCTGTTTTCTTTCCCTGCGTCCGGTGTGCTGTTGATAGAAAAGATTGCTCCGCGTGGTGAAGTTTACAAGGGGGTGTAAAGAATGTCACCGGTAAGAGATCAGTTAAACCACATGATAGACTATCTGCCAGAGGCAGAACAGGCGCTTTTGCTTGAGATCGTCCGGCGCTTTGTTTCGGATGATGTTGCTACGCCCGACGATATAGCGGCGATCTCCGCAGCTCGCAAAGAATACGATAGCGGGGAAACCGTTTCCCATGCTTCCGTATGGGGTTAACAGAAGATTGAGCGTAAATACCGGCGTAGGGCTTCGGCTCTGCGCCGGTTTCCCTTTCCCCCGGAAATATGCGGCAATCTGCAAGCAATTGTATACAGATGCTTGCAAATGCTATCAAACGCCCGCAGATAATTTATTTATACAGAGAGAAAAAAGTGTATAAACAAGTCTTGCATTATCGCCCGGCGTGCGGTATAATATGGGCGTGTAGTAGTCGATAGATCGAGTACGGCGGGTGGCCTCCTTCTTTTACCCTCCGGTGTCTTAGGATGCCGGAGGGGTTTTTTATCTATTGCATTTTCCCGGAAAGTGCGGTATATTATTTGTGCGGGTTTCATCCTTTCCAGCGTCCCCCGGTATCGTTTGATACCGGGGATTTTTAATACCAACTTTTGATACGTAGAAGCGGGGCAATATGCCCCGCTTCTTCTCTTATTCCTCCCCGGCAAAAAGCCGACGAAGAGTTACGCGGATTCCGTCATTCTGAGCGGAAATGCTTACAAGTTTTATAAAACCTGTATACTCGTAAGATTCCCCGTTGCTTTCATAACAGATTTTTTCTAAGTTCGTTTTCCTTGAAAAGAAGTCGGCAATCTCAACGACCGTTGAACCTGTAATAACTATATGCATATTCCCGGCGGTACTTATTCCGAAAAAAGAACAATTAAACGCTCTGTCATTTGCAAGTATCATTTTATTATCCTCTCGTTAAAACCCATGCGGATGTACCGTCTCCGAGTTTTACATATTTCCATACAACGGAATAATCTTTATATTTAATCGTTAACGGCACTTTTAGATTATTTATCGTTGCGTATGATGCTCCTAAGTTTCCGGCTATAAATTCCGCGAAGTCGTATGCATTGGCAAGGCCGGTATTTATCCAGCTATTTGTGTTGGCCGAGGTT
>ERZ824488.3131-NODE-3131-length-13058-cov-3.883719_pt1 | contig 13058 bp, 14 predicted proteins | sample MGYA00519936_ERZ824488 | MGnify/ENA primary metagenome ERZ824488 (study PRJEB31778, sample SAMEA3449153) | human gut metagenome | biome: human gut; feature: human-associated habitat; material: faeces | place: United Kingdom | collected 2010/2012 ... | reverse complement strand
TCAAGGAAGATAGATAATTCTTCATCTATAAAATATAAAAACAAGTATTATATACGAGTAGATATAGAAAATGGCGAAATAATGAGTTTTGAACAAAATACAGTTGCCATAATTATAATCGCTTATGATAATAGTTATTGGTGTAATATTGACGAAACAATATACAAACTACATGAAATATAAGCACACGAAAAGAAAGTATATCAAAAGGCAACTAAAACACAAGAAGAAATAAATAAATCAAAAGCACACAAGCCTGCCCCAAATCATCCATGGAGAAGCTACAGAAAAAGCTAGTATTATTCTAGCTTTTTCATAAGACATTTTTATTTACAAACAAATTAAAAATTTGAGACATTTTCATTTACTAGTTACAAAATAAAAAAATTTTAAAAAAGTAGTTGACACATCACAAATTTTATGTTAACACGCTTAACAAGTAGTTGTTACTTATTGTGAGGGTCTACTGATTCTTACAGAAGTTGCAGTTGCTTCGTTCGTATAAACCATTTAACATCATAGTAGGAGGTAATCACTATGAAAAAAGCAAACTGGCTTCAGGTCAAAGCAAACGCTCAAGTTTCTTCTTGCCTTTACGGAGGAAAGAAGGTATGTCTCTACGGAGGCAAGGCTCGTACCTGTATGTACGGTGGCAAATAAGAATTAAGCAATCACAACTGGTACTTGGCGGGGGGAGTTTTCTCTCCGCCATTTTTCTAAAACTAAAGCAAAAACGGGAGGATAATCATATGAATATTAATCAGTATCAGGATATTATTGCAACAAAGTCTGGTAGAGTATTTCACGTAGATTATCTTGTTGGCGACATCCGGGAATGTACGGAAGATGGTGTGAAGCGGCTACGAATCAGTTCGTATTCAATGATACAGGTAATATTTATACATGCTGGTGGGGAACATCTATTGAAGAGTTTAAGCTGTCAGAGAGTAAGGAAATATCTTCGGAACAATTTAACGCTAACATTGCCAAGTGGCACAACCGCAAAATTAATAAAATTGAGGAATGCATCAAATGCAAGTACAGATTTGTCTGTGGTGGAGGTTGTTCTTATAAAGCACATCTTAACCATGGTTCATTCCAAAAGGAAAACTGTGCTCCGTTCAAGGAGAATATAAGAAATTTCCTTGATTACCTTATTGATGCTGAACTTATTTAACGTTCAAAAGCAAAGAAATCTATTATATAGAGAGAGATTTCTTTGCTTTTTATTTCTTATTAATGTATAGTATAGTAAATATTATAAAAGGAAGGGATAATTCATGGAAGTAATAAAACTAAAAAAATTTGAAGATGAGGATTTAAAAAAGATAAGAGAGTGGTATACAGATATAATAGAATGGAAATTATGGGATGCTCCTTGGGAAGAAGTTGAATATGATGAAGATAAACAAAGAATGTATAGAAGGCAGAGAACAGATAATTTACCATGTTTTGAGTATGAAATAATATATGGTAAAAAACATATTGGTTGGATATCTGCATATTATATGACAGATGACTTTAGATATAATGGACTTGAAAAAACAAATAATATTGCGATTGGAATTGATATACCTGATGAAAGTATGAGAGGAAAAGGTATTGGCATACAAGCTATAAAAAAATACTTAAAATATTTCAAAGAGTCAGGATATTCAAAAATGTATACTCAAACATGGAGTGGAAATACTAGAATGATACATGTTGCTGAAAAAGTAGGTTTTAAGGAAATAAATAGATTTAAAGAAATCCGAAATGTTAATGGGAAGAAATATGATGCCTTAACATTTGTAATAGATTTGTAGAAAAAGAGAAAACGCGATTAGGCATTTCCTCTAATAATTTAATTTTTCTTTTCTTCGGACTTCCAATTGAATTTGGATCTGCTTGATTTTCTTTTCTTTGAAACAGCAACATCCAAGCTATCCAAATTTCCACCCATTTCACTTATAACAAATCTTACTTCGTTCCTGGGATCAAAACCAACATATTCATTAAGGATATTTTGTTGTACAGAATCTGCATAGCGTATTATGTTGCTTGAGAAAATGCCTCTGCCTGATGTAAGTTGGCTTAATGTGACTGGAAAATCAGATATCATTTTTGGTGGAATTTCTCTATGCAATGTTAAGCTTTCAGAATTTTCAGATATTACTTCACCAGAAAAGTCTTCATTATTGTTGCATTCGTATGTAGGCAAACAAAGGGATAAATGATTGAATAATTGCTTTGTACCAATTCCTTTTAATGCTGTACCACCAAGAACCACGCAGAGTGAACCCTTTTTTGAAAGCTCGAATACCTTATTAAGAATCATATCTTTAGAAATTGTTCCGTTTAGATAATCATCTACAAGATAATCATCATATTCGGCTAAATCATTCATTAAATCATCAATATTGCTTTCTGAAACGATAATATTGTCATCATCATAACTAATATTAGATAATTTAACAAGCTTCATACCGAGCTTTGTTTTTAAATCACTAACAACTCTAGAGTAATCTGCATTCTTTCTGTCGACTTTGTTGATAAAAACAATTGTAGGTATTTTCTTTTTTCTCAAAGATTCATAGATTGTGTACGTTTGAGCCTCTACACCTTCGACAGCAGATACAACTAGTATTGCACCATCTAAAGTATTAATAGCTCTTTCGACCTCTGATGAAAAGTCTACGTGACCAGGTGTGCCAATCAAGGAAAACTGCTCCTGACCATTGTTGAAAGAGACAACAGAAGATTTTACAGTGATTCCTCTGTTTCGCTCAACGCTCATAGAATCAGTAACTGTTGTTCCATCATCAACACGTCCTATTTTCTTTATGATATTTGCTTCATAAAGAATGTTCTCAGTAACTGTTGTCTTGCCTGCGTTTGCATGGGCAAATATACCCAAGGTGCAGTATTTGTTGAAATCCATATAGGGTACCTCCTTATAATTGATAAAACTTCAAGAAACCTTTGGTATATGAGTGGATTTGACCTCCTTATTAAATTATTTATATAAATACCTTTCAGTATATATGCAATATAGTATACTATGATATCTGAGTTATGCCAATTAGTATACGCTATTTTTCGTCTATGTTATCAAACTTTTTAACACTTTCACTAACCCAATAATTAAAATCTTCAGCTTTTAATTTTCCTTTTTTAAAGTTCTTCATATAATTCTGAGCATCTTCAACAGTAACAATTTTAGATTGAATTTTAGCTATTTCCTTTTTTGACTTAGTTTTTTGCTTTTCAGCAATTAATTTTTTCTTAATAGCCTTTTTGGTAACTTTACGTGATCTAGGAGAAAGAATATATTTTTCTCTGAGTATTTGTCCAACTTCTGAAGTAGATAAGAATATATTTTCTCTATCAGCCAAATATTCAGTGAATTGAGTGTATGTACAATCAAAATATTTAGAAGTATATAACAATTCAATTTCATCTTTTAATTCGCTAGATAATGCATGTTTAGGTTTTCTACCACGGTTACAGTGAACAAAGAATTCTTTACCATATTTTTTATAACCGGCAATTAATCTATTGATTTGTCTAATACTTTTTAATTCTAATTTAATTCTAGCACGTTCTTTATTACCATTTGTTTCAACAAATTTTTTAATAGTTTTATATTTATAATTTTCTTTCAATGAGAGTTCCACCTTTCTCATATTGTCCACCTTTAAATTTAAACGATAAAATGATTATATCATTTAAGAGAACGATTATTTTTTAGTTGGGACATTTTCTCATTTCATTACTTAAGACATTATCACATTTCTTTCATATTTAACTAGTCAGAGTTGGTCTAAAAGTTGATTTTTTATGTTAATTAAAGTATAATACATATTAGATAGCATAGCTATTTTTGTAACTATAAACACTTTTTTGTTATAACAGGAGGAATTAATTATGAAGATGAAAAAAGTTGTTTATAATGGTGGAACTGAAAAATACATGAATCAGATTTGCAACGAACCAACTGACTTAGTAAAAGGAGCAGTATATACTGTTAGCCGAGAATACCAAAGTGATTGGCATACAGAGTACAAGTTAGCTGGTATAAAAGGCACTTTTAATTCTACCTGGTTCAATGAGCAGGAATCATACGTAGCTGTTGCTGAAAGTTTGCCAGTGGTTGGAAAACCATTATATTGCAAAAGAATTCAGAATGGAAAAGTTGAACCAGTAAAAACTAGTAAAACAGTTGATTTCGTTGAATTAGGTGGTGGAGTATACTTAGTAGAAACAGTAAATCGATTCTATTATGTATCAATTCAAAAATAAGTTCCATTTTAAAAAAAGAGAATTCTCTTCTCTCCCAAATTGTTGGGAGAGTTTTTCTTTTTACTTATAACAAATTTTTGAAAATATTTGTAACACAGATATTTATATAAAGATAGAAAATAAAAAAATTTAGCAAATTTAATCCAATGCGTAGGACAAAGCATGTTGACTTTTTATGTTAATTAAAGTATAATACATATTAGATAGCATAGCTATTTTTGTAACTATAAACACTTTTTTAATAACAGGAGGAACAAGGATTATGAGAAAAAAAGTAGTTTATACTGGTAATGAAACTGAAAATTGCGCAGGTAAAACTGTAGTAACCAATGGCCTCAAAAAAGGTAAAGTGTACACAATTATCAAAGAAACAGTTTACAACTGGCGTACAGACGTCGAACTTGCAGAGGTTGAAGGTACATTCAATTCAGTCTTGTTCGATGAGCAGAAAGCATATATTGCTACTGCCACTGAAGTGCCTGTAAAAGGTAAACCGTGCGAATGTAAACGTTTGCAGCATGGAAAATTCCAGCCAGTTCGCACTAGTGAAGTGCAGTCGGTAGAAGAACTTGGCGGAGGCGTTTACGCAGTAGAAACTGCAAGCAGATACTATTATGTATCAGTAGAAAAATAAGTTTCATTAAAAAAAAAGAGGTTTCTTTTCTCTCCCAAATTGTTGGGAGAGTTTTTTTATATATAATTTTTTAAAAAACTTGAAATAAAGAACATTTAATAAAAATCAAAAAATATAATTAATTAGACTTTAAAATTGTTTTATAAAAATTTAACATTTAGGTACACAAATTAGAAAAAATATGCTAGAATAAAAATGCGGTAGTAAGAATAGTGTAACAATCCAAAATTTGGATATAATTATAATTAAAACTATATAAATTTTGAAAGGAATCATAAACATGAATATGAATATGAACAAGAAAACATTTGGAATTATAATTGGAACAATTGCAGTTCTAATAGTAGTAGTGCTAATAGGAATAGTAATAGCAAATAATCATAATGAAAAAGTAGTATACTCTGGAAATATAATTAGTCAAAACGTTGAAAATTCAACAAAGCAAGAAGAGCAAAATATAGCACAAAACAACACAACGTCAGATAATACAACTGCAGAAAATGATGAAAAAATAGAAGGAGAGATTAGTTATGCAGAAACAAAAGATGGCGGAAAAATACCTGTTCCACCTACTTTTAAGTATGTTGATGGTGAATCTCAAAAAGGAGCAATAATCGAAGATGAAAATGGAAATCAGTTTGTATGGGTTCCAGTAGATGATTATAATTCATATCATAGAGAATATTTTGCAAAAAATGGTGAAAAAAAAGATGATTATAGTGATGACGTAAAAGTAACTTTTGAAAGTAGCGGAATCAAAGATATAAATTATTATAATGAAGAATTTGATGATTCAATAAGAAATTATAAAGGTTTTTATATAGCAAGATATGAAGCAGGAAAAGAAAAAAAAGGTAATAAAAATATAGCAGTTTCAAAGGCTGGTGTACTTCCATGGACACAAATTGTTTGGGAAGAAGCAAGAGATGCATCTTTGAAAATGTATGCAGAAAACGATAAGTTTCAAACTGATTTAGTAAATAGTTATGCATGGGATACAACATGTAATTGGTTAAGAAATACAGGAATAAATATAGATAATTCAGTTAATTATGGAAATTATCAAAATAGTTCAAATGGAACAAGAAAAGTGGTCGAAACAGCAAGTAATGAAAGATGGCAAACAAATAATATTTTTGACATGGCAGGAAATGTTTGGGAATACACAACAGAAGAAATAGGAGATCACGAAAAGCACCACATAGGAAGGGGCGGAGCACATTGGAATAATGGAGATGAATATCCAATTTCCTCTAGAGCACAAGCTTCTGACGAATCTAATTTAGATGTTGGATTTAGAGTTGTATTATACTTGAAATAATTGTTAAAAATATAATTGACATTGCTTTGATATTAAATATATAATATAGATATGCAAAAGAAGAAGTGAGGGATTGAAATGAGAAAGGAAAAAGAAAAATTAAAATTTCTACAAAACGTTTCAGAAAAATTTAAAACATTAGATGAACAAAAAAAGAAAACATTATCAATAATAACTATAATCATAATAGCATTAGTGATAATAACAATTATATCATCAACAATATTAGGAAATTTAGTAGGAAGTGCTGGAAAAGTAGCTGGAAATCTTAAAAATAATGGGTTTGCAGTAGAAAAAGGCAATAAACTATATATTAGTAATACAGTATTAGAAGCAAAAAATAAAGGATTATATGAGATTGATTCGAAAAATAATGCAAAATTAATAGATGAAAATTCATATGTAAAATCAATTAATTTATATAAAGGAAATTTATATTATCTAGCAATCAATATATCAAAATCTGGAACATATACAAGACAAGTTGTAAAAATGAAACCAAACGGAGATAAAAAAGAAATTTTAGTAGATAATATTGAAACAACATTAATAGACAAAGACACATTAAATGTAAGTGATGGTTGGGTATATTTCTTAAACTCAGATTCTAAACTAGAAAAAGTAAAAATAAATAATAAAAATAAGAGACAACCAGTTTCAGATGAGACAATCTCATATTTCCAAATTTCTGGCAAATATATTTATTACACAACAACAGATGATGAATTTAAGAGAATGAAGAAAAATGGATCATCAATTGAAAAAATCGGAAATGGAATTGATTCTTTCCAAATTGTTGAAAATACAGCTTATTATATTAGTAAAGCAGATCAACATTTAACAAAATTAGATGTTAGAAATAACAAAGAGACAACAGTTGTAGATAAAAAAGTCAAGACATTTAATGTTTATGATAAAACAATATATTATGCAGTAAATGAGAATGATGAACAAGCTATATATAAAATGAAGATGAACGGAAAAGGAAATAAAAAAATAGTTGACTTGACTAATTCAAATGTTATTATTTGTGTAACTAAGGATTGGATATACTATACAGATAAAGTAGAAGATTCACCATATGATTACACAATTTACAAAATAAAAACAAATGGAAAAGAAAAAAAATCAATAAATATCTAAATCAAGTTTGTAGGCGGACTTAAATTAATTGAGTCCGCTTATAAAATATAAGGAGACGTAAATGGAGTTAGGAACAATGGCGATTAATAAACAAATTTTTAATTTGGATTTCATGAATTCAGAAGAAATAGAAGAAATGATAAAAAAAATAGAAAAAGAAAAAAGCAAAATAAAAAAGAAATTAAAAAAAGAAATTAAATAGAGAGGGCTTTAAGATATTGTGATTAAGAAAAAAAGTGAGATAAACGAAAGAATTGAAAATTTATTATTAGAATGGGAAGAATTATCAAAAAAACAAGCAATTGCTTATGCTGTTTTTCAATACCGAAACAGTCAAGAACTTATTAATCAAAAATTTGAAAAAGAAGAACAATCAATAATATTTGGAATAAAATCAATAAATAAAAAAGTTATTGAACATATAAACAAATATGAAGAAATAAAAAAAGAACTAGAAGAAATAAAAAAAAGATATATTCAAAACTTAGCAGATTTAGCAGAATTTTATGATACACAAATTGTTGGAAGCTATATAAAAATCTTAGAAGAAGAATTAAAGCAAAAAGAAAGATATGAAAAAATATATTTTCTAAAACAAGAAGAAACAAAGGCTAAAAAGAAAGTTGATAATAGTGATGATGAAGTCAGAGAAGAAATATGTTTAATAGAAGATGAGATTAATAAGGGAGAAGCTAAAGTTAGAAGAAATAGAACACTAAATAAAAAGAAAATTCAAGAAAAAAATGTTGCAATTTTAGAAGCGATGGAAAAGAGTGGAACAATGGTAAAAAAGCCTGATATATCAGGTCCAAAAATTTTTGATAAGGCAAGCAAATTTTTCTGGGGAAAAATAAATCCAACAAAAATTATAAAAAATAATTTATTAAAAGATATTAATATGAGATTAGATGAATTTGATAACCAAAAGGATTGCATAGTAATAAAAAGTGTAAACCAAAAATACAAAAAAGAAAATATTTTTGCAACTATTGAAAAAATAACAAATGAAGAATAGTGGAGGAAATATGTCAGAAGATAAAAAAGAACAAGAACAAGAAAAAGAAATTAAAATTGATTTAAAAACATTAGTAATTTTAATAATGTTAGTAATTATAATATTTATTATTTTTATGGTAATGTATAATAATGGAGAAAAAACAATATCAACATTGCCAGATAACAATATAACACAAGGAGTAAATAATAAGTCAGTAGAATTTAAAGAAGATGATGCAATTGAATTATTAAAAAAATATTTAGATGAGAAATCAATTGCATATGCAAATCCACAAGCATTACTTGAAAAATATGGATTTGCAACAAATAAACAATTTGAAGCTTATAGCAAAACAGCAGATACTACATTTATAAAAACAGATATAATGTATGAAGACATTATGAAAAAAATGCAAGAATATATAACAAAAGATTTGTTCACTAAAGAATTTAAGACAATATATAAATCATCAAATGGGGTTACGCATGTAGCAAATTTGAATAATCCTAAACAAACATATAATATAACAAGACATGAAATAGTAGAAAATAAAAATAAACCAGTTATTCAAGTTTGGTACACTACAACACAATCAGGTCAAACTTCAGAAGAAAAAAGTATGAAAGTAGAATTTACGCAAATTTTAGGAAAATGGATTATATCAAATATTAGTTAATACTACTTGAAATATAAAGAAAAAGGTGTTAGAATAATAAACATATTAGAAATTCTATGAAAAAGCTAAGTAGATTTAGAGAAAATATAGAAAGAGAAAATAAGCATTAGCTGAAAGCTTATTATATATTCTAAATTGAACATTCACTTTGGAGAAGCTATATCAAAAATATAGACGTTTGCTACGTTATAGCAATAATGAGGTTAAGTTTAGATTAATAAATTTAGGTGGTACCACGGTATGTATAAGCATTTCGTCCTATAACAGGGTGAAATGCTTTTTTGTATTCTATGAAATTTTACAAGATAAAATTTATTCATGTTTTGATAAGGAGGTAAAAAGATTGAAAGAAAAAATTGAAAATCTAAAAAATCAAGCAATAGCTGAGATTACAAATTCAAAAAATTCAAAAGAATTATATGATTTAAAAGTAAAATATTTGGGAAAGAAAGGTGAATTAACAAGCCTTTTAAGAGGCATGGAAAGTTTATCACCAGAAGAAAGACCAAAGATGGGAGCTCTAGTAAATTCAGAAAAACAAGAAATCAAGAATAAAATTCAAGAAAAAGAAAAAGAATTAGCTGAAAAAGAATTACAAGAACAACTAGAGAAAGAAGAAATTGATATAACATTACCAAGTCAAAAAATAAAACGAGGAAGCAAACATCCTCTAAACAGAGTAATAGAAGAAGTGGAAGATCTATTCGTATCAATGGGATATGATGTTGTTTCAGGACCAGAATTAGAAACTGATGAATATTGTTTTGAAAGATTAAATCTTCCAAAAGGACACCCAGCAAGAGATATGCAAGATAGTTTTTATATTACACCAGAATATTTACTAAGAACTCAAACATCAGCAGTTCAAGCTAGAACAATGATGGCAAATAAAGAAAAAACACCAATCAGAGTAATAGTTCCAGGAAAAACATTTAGGAGAGAAGATGATGCAACACATTCACATCAATTCAATCAAGTTGAAGGATTAGTAATTGATAAAAATATATCATTTGCAGATTTAAAAGGAACACTTGAAATATTTATGAAAAAAATGCTAGGACAAAAAACAGAATTGAGATTCAGACCAAGTTACTTCCCATTTACAGAACCATCATATGAAGTAGATGTTACATGTTTTAAATGTGGAGGAAAAGGATGTAACTTATGTAAGCAAACTGGCTGGATTGAATTATTAGGTTCAGGAATTGTACATCCAAATGTACTTAAAATGAATGGATATGATCCAGAAAAATATTCAGGATTTGCATTTGGGGTTGGATTAGACAGATTAGCAATGTTTAAATATGGAATAACAGATATAAGATTACTATACCAAAATGACGTTAGATTTTTAAAACAATTTGATAGAAAGGATGAAGAAAATGAAATTAAGTATTAATTTTTTAAAAGACTATATTGATTTAGATGAAAATATAGATGTAAAGAAACTAGCTGAAGACATGACAAATGCAGGAAATGAATATGATGAAGCTGGTAATTTAATAGATGCAACAAAATTAGTAATTGGTGAAATCATAGAATGTGAGGAACATCCAGATTCAGACCATTTACATTGTTGCAAAGTAAATGTAGGAAAAGAAGTTCTAAATATAGTTTGTGGAGCACCAAATGCTAGAAAAGGAATAAAAGTAATTGTTGCACTAGATGGAGCTCAATTACCAGGTGGAACAATTAAATGTGGAAAAATAAGAGGAGAAGTTTCAAATGGAATGATGTGTTCAATTGCTGAACTTGGTTTAGATAACAAATTCCTAACAGAAGAAGATAAAGCAGGAATACATGAATTACCAGAAGATGCACCAATTGGAGAAGACCCAATTGCGTATATGAAATTAAATGACAAAGTAATTGATTTTGAATTAACAGCAAATAGAGGAGATTTGTTAAGCATTTTAGGTATGGCATATGAAGTAGGAGCTATATATGATAAAAAAGTAAAAGATATAGATTTAACTCATAAAGAGAATAAAGAAAATATAAATGATATTTTTAAAGTAAGAGTAAATACAGAAAATTGTTCTATTTTCTTAGCTAAGAAAGTAAAAAATGTTGTAATAAAAGAAAGTCCAGATTTTATAAAATCAAGATTAATAGCATCAGGAATTAGACCAATAAATAATGTAGTTGATATAAGCAACTATGTAATGCTAGAAACAGGTCAACCACTACATTTCTATGATGCAGATTGCTTAAAAGGTTGTTTAGAAGTTAGAATGGCAAATGAAGGAGAAAAATTAACAACATTAGATGGAATTGAAAGAGACTTAAAACCAGAAGATATTGTTATTTCAGATGGAGAAAAAGCAATTGGACTAGCTGGAGTAATGGGAGGACTAGAAACTGAAATTACTGATAAAACTAAAAATATTATTATTGAATCAGCAATATTTGATAGTGTAAAAGTAAGAAGAACATCAAATGCAATATTAAGAAGTGAAGCAAGCAATAGATTTGAAAAGGGATTAGATCCAAACAGAACATTTATGGCAATTGAAAGAGCATGCCATCTATTAGAAAAATATGCAAACGGAGAAGTTGTAGGAGACATGGCTAAATATGATACAACAGAAAAAGAAGACAGAGTTATAAAAATCACAACAGAAAACATAAACAATATTTTAGGAATGATAATATCAGAAGAGAAAATACTAGATGTATTCAGAAGATTAGGATTTAAAGCAACAGTAGCTGATGGAGAGATTGTAGTAAGTGTTCCAAGAAGAAGATTAGATATATCAATCAAAGAAGATTTAATTGAAGAAGTTGGACGTATTTATGGAGTAAATAACATAAAAGGGAAACTACCTAATATATTGCCAAAGATGGGAAGTTATGATAAATGTACAAGACAAATTAGAAATAAAATGGTTGATTTAGGATTAAACGAAACTTTATCATATGTACTTGTGCCAGAAGCTGATAGTAAAATGTTCACAAAAGATGACTATGAAAAAGTAAAATTAATATCACCATTATCAGAAGATAAAAACACATTAAGACATAGCTTATTAATTGCACTTTACAAGATTTACGAATATAACAAAGCAAGAAATAATAAAGATGTTTCAATATTTGAAATAGGAAAAGCATTCCAGAAAAAAGATGAAGAATATACAGAAACTAAAAAATTAGCTGCATTAATGTCAGGAGAATATTATTTAGGCTTAGATAAAAAGAAAGTTGATTTTTATATAATAAAAGGAATAGCAGAAGAAATTTTAGACTATCTTGGATATAATGGAAGATACAGCTTTGTGAGAAACTTAGAAAAAACACCAGAAGAATTACATCCAGGTCAATCTGCAGTAATATCTGTAAATAACGATATTGTAGGTGTTATCGGAAAAATCCATCCAAAAGTTGAAAAAGATGATGTATACGTATTAGAAATTGATTTAGACAGATTATTAAGTAAAAGAGTAGGAAAAATGAAATATAAAGAAATTTCAAAATTTCCAAATATAAAAAAAGACCTAAGTATAGTAGTTGACAAAAAAATATCAGCACAAGAAATCGGAATGAAAATTAAAAAACTAGCAGGTTCATTACTAGAAAGCTCAGAAGTATTTGACATATATACAGGAACAGGAATAGAAGAAAACAAAAAGAGTATCTCATTTGCATTAACATTTGGCAAAGGAGACAGAACCTTAACAGATGATGAAATAAACGAAGTAATGAATAAAATAATAGCCGGACTAGAAAAAGATATAAAAGCAGAATTAAGATAAAATTCACAAGAAAATAAAAGACTAAAAAATCCTCGACGCACATAGATAGATACGTCGAGGAACTTTTAAAGGGTGATAAAACCAGAGTCAAAAGGAAGTAAAAAGAAAGAGCACGAAAATTAAAGAAGGCACTGGAAAAGGGATGAGAATGGATGGAGAGCAAGGCAAAAGCCCTAAAAAAACCGGAGGCGCACAAAGGTACGTCGAGGAACTTTTAAAGGGTGATAAAACCAGAGTCAAAAGGAAGTAAAAAG